>Ga0247842_10001106_pt1 | contig 47988 bp, 39 predicted proteins | sample LaCruzMarch2015__3_FD_192411 | JGI IMG/M metagenome (GOLD analysis project Ga0247842, IMG submission 192411) | Freshwater microbial communities from meromictic Lake La Cruz, Castile-La Mancha, Spain - LaCruzMarch2015_19m | ecosystem: Environmental > Aquatic > Freshwater > Lake | place: Spain...
ATCTTATCTCGGGTGAGGCAGCTATGGGTACTTTGCGCATGCTCCTGACCAAACCCATTACACGCACCCAACTGCTGATGTCTAAATTTTTGGCTGGCGGTATTTATACCTTTCTAATTGTATCGTGGCTTGGATTCATGGCCGTTGGTATAGGCCGGTATCTCTTTGGACCTGGCGATTTAATGGTTTTAAATTCAGACGGACTGGTTATTTTACAGGAAGGCGATATTATGTGGAGGTATATTTGTGCCTTTTGCGTCGCATTTCTCGCCTTATTCACCATCAGTTCCTTGTCCATTTGCCTGTCCTGCTTTTCCGACAATTCTATTGGGCCCATTGTCGCCACGATGGCTATCATCTTGTTTTTTACAATCATTAATGCGTTAGATGTCCCTGTTTTTGACCCTATCCGTCCCCTTTTATTTACTACGCACATGGCCTCCTGGCGCTCATTTTTCGAAGACCCTCTTCCCTGGCAACAAATCAAACAATCCTCTTTGGTGCTCATTGTACACAATATCCTATTTATAGGCATTTCTATATTTACTTTTAACCGCAAAGACATTACCGTATAATGAAATACTGGCTATTCGTTTTTTTACCTTTTATGGCATCGGCACAGCAAGCCGACGAACTATTTGCTAAGTTGTCACAAAAATTCAAGCAGGTACGCAACTATGAGGTATCTGCACAAATTAAGCCTAATATTCCCGCCATAAAGATCTTACCTGTCAAAGCGAACGTCCAGTTTACTTACCCTAATACCTTTAAGGTCAAGTCAACAGGCATTTCTATCCTTCCGAAAAATGGTTTTTCAGAATTGCCCTTGCTCTTCAGTCAACCCAATCAATTCACCGCCATCTCGTCTGGAAATGAGTTTATTCAGGGCATTCGTTCGGAAATTATAACCTTATTGCCACTGGCAAACGAGGGAGATTTGGTCCTTGCTAAAATCTGGGTTGACGCACAGTCTATGATTATCCTCAAATCTGTTATTACAAGTAGGTCAAATGGGACCATTCTCAGCGAATATGATTATACAACGGACAAATCATGGGGGTTACCCTCACGGATTAAATTGACCATCGACGTAAAAAAATTCAAAATCCCAAAGGGTGTGTCAACAGATATTCAACGCACAAATCGTCAAACAGACGATGGAAATGTTTCGAAAAAGGGAACTATTGAAGTTATTTTTGGCAAATACAAAGTAAATTCCTAAGAATATATTGGTGATGAACTTGGATTTTTTTGACGCTGAGGGTTAGAGATTATATACAATTTATCGTTTCTACCTTATTCTGATATTCAGAAATTTCAGATTAAAGGTTGTCGTCCTTTTCAAAATTAAGGTTCTTTATCTAAGCAAAAAATTAACCAATATTTTGTGCTGAAGCAATCTGTTATGCTTAAGCAGATACCACATTTCTGCCTGTCAATCGTAATAAATAGAAAACCACCTTAGAAACCAGAAAATAATCTTTTACATTTGTTATCTAAATGGATAACATGAAATGCCAACAGTAAAAACTATAGATAATATAAAGATTGACATTTATTCACGTGACCATCCACCGCAAAATTTCATGTGAAAACAATAAAAAATTTCTTTTGGATATTTTCAATATTTTAAACCCCAGGCCATGAGACAGAAAATTAAAATACCCAGAATAGTAAAAATCGAAAAGATTTCAGGAAACAAAATTCAATGCATGTTCAACAACGGAGAGAGCCGGGAACTTGACTTTGCCAAGATTTTTAAACAATGGAATGTTACTAAGAATGATTTTGAATACCCCTTACTTGATGAAAAAGAGTTTAAAAAAGTAAATCTCCGGAACTATACATTGTCGTGGTCGAATATTAATATAAAAGTAAATGGGCAACAGGGGGAAGAATTAACGCTACCATACGAAATAGGGCCTGATGTTCTTTACGAACTAAGTGACCGTATTAATGAGCCATCAAAATTCAGATACGGCAAACTGATAAGAAGTGCAAGATTAAAAGCGGGTATGACACAAGAGCAGTTAGCCCTGAGAAGCGGAACAACAAGATTTTACATTTCAAGAATAGAGAATGATAAAACTGACCTTGAAATATCTACTTTTCGGAAAATAGTGGAAGCCGGACTTGGAAAGAAACTTAAAATGACGATAGAATAAATTAAGATTAGCACAATCAATGCTTAAGTAACCCGATAATAGCATCTGGCATGTCGTCGCTGAAAATATATCATGATTTGTTAACTTGGATATTCTAGATTAAAATCGGCCAAATCAAAGCGGCTGCTTTACCTCGCTGTTTATTTTTGTTAGTGCTGTTAAGATAAGCGTTGAACTGAATTAATCTTCTTGAATATTCTTGATTTCTTTCAAATCTGCGATATCTTGACTTCTTCCAGAGGCAGTTTTGTTAACTATAAAATCTTTTAAACCAATATACTTCACTTCCAATCCATTCACATCCACAAGTAATTTGTTTGGAAAAGCACTTTCAAAGGTAACACCATCAATAGTATTTAAAATATCAATTCTCAAAGGAGGATAACCAATTTGTGTAACATACCCCTCTTTCATAAAATCAGACTTAGATAATCCTAAACTTGCTAATCCAAATTCCTTAATAGCAATGACTAATTTTTCGGCATTAGCTTCAGAACAATTGATCCAAATATCTAAATCCCCGGTATGTCTTGGTTTTCCGTGAAATGCCAACGCATAGCCACCAACTACCATATAATCAACTTGGTGTTTATTAAGGAGTTTAACAAAGTCTTCAAAATCCTGAGCTAATGTCATACTTTCAGCTTTCTTCTTACTACATGAGACTTATCCATTCTGGTAGTTTTAAGATCTACCGTTTGCGATATTAAAAAGGTCACCGCTTCAAGTCTTTTTATCAAAGGCTGGGATAACCAATAATTTAGATCATTCTTTTTTTCATCAAATGACTTAAAGGGTGCTTTATGTAGAACTGGCGAAATATTCATAATATAAATTTAACATAAAGTTACGAAAAACATCGGTTTAAAAGGTCAGAAATATACCGAGCTTCGCGCGTCAAATAACCCTGGAGAGCTTGTCAAGTTCATCCACCAAAAGGGCTACCTGATGTTTCAACTGGTCCCATTCCATCATTTTATTCTTAATGAAAGAATCTTTTTCAATACTTCCCAATACCGCCTCCATTTCTTGCTCATTTTCATACATCATTAGCCGGAATGGATTATCGAAATCCTTCTTTCTTGAACGAATAAACTGAGTTTGAAAAATCTCAATAATACCCTTGAATTGCCCCAGAATATCAATTAAAAAAGCAATATCCCATTTTTTGAACGCAGTTTTCGACACTTCAGAAAGGGCCAATAAGGCATCTTGTTCCTTCAAGCCAGCATATTTATTGCCCTCTTCTACATAAAATTGGTGTACTTCCTCCCAACGTTGTATCTCATTCCCTTTCAATCTGTCATATAGATCCTGGATGGAAACTTCCCGAATCAATTGGCCACCAATATTCAACCATTTATATTTTTCAAAATCATACGTTGGCAATGCCGCACAAATTTCCATCAACCTTTCTTCCTTCTGAGCTTTCTGTAAAATGTGAAATAAGGCCCTTGCCCCATAAAAAATAATGGCATCAGTATAAGCCTTGTATGCTTCATTGATTTTTAAAATGCGAACAGGCCTTTTACCGTTTTCAGCCTGCGGCAAATAGAAAGACAACTCTGATTCGATTTTAGCCGAAAGTTCTTCAAAGCTAAAACTTCCATCAATAATTTTTTCAATAGAAATCAATCGTTTGTCTAAAAGCGTATTCATAATAATTTCCGACAATATCAATTTGCCGAAAAATAACTCTGCCACCGTATCTGGAGCCAGATAGTCAAAATCAATGGCTTGAATGGTCGCTGTTCTTTTATTCCTTTGCCCGTATTTCCAGGCATTTCGTTCTAAAGCATATTGATTATGTAAAAACCAATAAGCTGGCAAAATACGTAATTCATTGTTATGCAAATCATTACTAACCAATGAAAAAGGTAGTTGAATATTTAATTCTGCTGGATAATCCCCTTTAACCAGAATACAATAACTTGAAAATTTTGATGGATGCTTAATACTGACGCAAAGGCCGGGCCAGAAACCTCTTCCAATTTCCAATTCACCGTCTGCAGCCCTGCTATTATGATTGGAACCAATGGTTGCCCCTGCTGCCAGATTGCTTTGACCCATTAACAAGGCTGAACAAAGGAATGAGTTGTTGTGATGTTGCTCATGATTGGGAAAAATCAACGCATTCAACACCTCGCAGCAAGAGATCGTACTGTTAAAACCAAGGTATGAATTGATCAATCTGGCACCATATTTCAGTTGGGCATGGTCTCCCAAAATGAAACGCACGGCTTTAACCCCGTAAAAAATTCTACATCCAAACCCAACGATACCATTTACAATTTCACACCCTTCTCCAATTTGAGTATGCCCCTCCGGACCAGAATGTATGGTCACATTTTTAATCTTATTGGCCCCTTTTATATAAGCATTTGAACCAATCAACGCATCTTTTATACTTCTGGTATTTTTTATAATGGTATGATTGCCAATACGACCAAAGATGCCATTTTTATTGTCAAATGCATTGTCAGTCATTTTTTTGTAAGCGTTCTGGAGTGCCACATCATGCCTGTTTCTCGTCCATAAATAAGCATCTCCAGGCAGCATGCCGTCGAAAGGCAATATTTTTCTACCTTGATTTTCATTACAAAGTTCGAGCCAGATGCGTTTATCTTCCTCCTCGTCCCCTTTTAGGATTCCATTTCCAAATCGGGCGGTTTCCGAAGTGACCAATTCATTAATATTCACCAACATGACCTCATTTCCCACCACATAATTTGACATATAAGCCACTTGGTCGATTACTACATTATCCCCAAAATCACAATTTATAATTCTGGAACTGTAGAGACCCACGGGCAATGATAAATCGCTATAACTCAGGAAGAGCCTTTGCAGATTCCCCAATCGGATTAAGCCATAAAAAGTACAATTTCTGACCAGAGAAACATCAAAATCAGGACCAACGTAAAAATCAGACCACTTAGGACAAAAATTATTATTCCTTTCTAAGGTAATAATTTCCTCTTCGGAAAGATTTCTTAGTTCAAAGGGGTATGAAAACGCTTCATTTCTTAATTTTAAATAATCGGACGGGACCATTTTTTCGTCAACAAAAGAATACCCAAGGGATTCCAGCGGTTTTTTAAAATACTTTTTTTCCATAATACTTACTCTACGGTAACACTTTTGGCTAAATTTCTTGGTTGATCCACATCTAAACCCTTTTGAATGCCCATTTCGTAGCTAAAAAGTTGCAAAACGATAACATTTAGGAAAGGAGCTAATAATTCATCTGTTTCAGGAAGAAAAAAGGTGTCCTTTGCCAGGGCAGGAACTATTTGATCTCCTTCGGTTGCCAAGGCAATAATTTTTCCCCCTCTGGCTTTAATCTCTTGAATATTCGATATAATTTTTTCGTAGCAATTATCTTTTGTCGCCAGAAAAACAACGGGTAAATGTTCATCAACCAAGGCAATAGGTCCATGTTTCATTTCGGCAGCGGGATACCCTTCTGCATGGATATAAGAAATTTCTTTTAGTTTTAAAGCACCTTCCAGTGCGATCGGGAAATTATAACCTCTTCCTAAAAACAAGACATCGGTCGCGGCGGTATAAGATTTTACTACCGATTTTATATGGTCATGTTGTTTTAAAACCTCTTCAATAAGATGAGGTAAACGGATCATTTCCTTACCCAAAGTCATAATCCTCTCGCTGGAAATACTATTTTTCTCTTCCGCAATACTCATAGCCAATAACATGAGCACCCCTAACTGACCTAAAAATGTTTTCGTACTTGCTACGCCAATTTCAGGTCCGGAATGGGTATAAGCATAAGCGTCACTCATTCTGGGAATGCTACTTCCGACCACGTTAACGATACTAAAGATTAGCGCACCCTGATCTTTTGCCTTTTCCAAAGCAACCAAAGTGTCTGCTGTTTCCCCGCTTTGAGAGATAGCTAAAACGATATCGCCCGGATAAATAATAGGGTTGCGGTAGCGAAATTCTGAAGCATATTCTACTTCCACAGGAATTCTTGCCAATTCCTCAATCCAGTATTCTCCCAACAGTCCTGCATGCCAACTTGACCCACAGGAGACAATGATAATCCTCGGTGCCTTTTGAAACAAGGAAACCCAGGAACGAATATCCTCTGTTTTTATCAGCGTTCCTGTATCTAATTGTATGCGACCTCTGAGGCAATTGGTAAAAGATTCTGGCTGCTCATACATTTCCTTGAGCATATAATGATCAAATCCCCCTTTTTCAATGGCCTTTTCTTCCATTAAAAGTTCCTGAATGACAGGTGTCACTTGTTCCCCATTAAAATCTATCACCTGAAAATCATGCCTTCTTAGTATAATAATTTCCTCGTTATTAGGATAAAAGACCTGATGGGTAAATCCTAAAAGAGGGGTTGCATCACTGGCCAGGAAAAATTCATTTTCCCCAATGCCAATGACCAGCGGACTTCCCTTTCTTGCCGCAAATAAAACATTGGGTTCATCGACAGATAAAAGGAGAATGCAGTAAGTACCTTTTACTTGTTGTAAGGCTTGTTGCAAGGCCATTTCAACAGATAATAAATCCTTATTTTTCAAAAATTGAATATAATTTAAAAGAACCTCCGTGTCTGTTTCACTTTTAAATTCAAATCCATTTTCAACTAATATTTGTTTCAAATAGGCATAATTTTCGATTATACCATTATGAATCATCGCCATATTTCCATCAAAGGACAAATGCGGATGTGCATTTAAGTCATTGGGAACGCCGTGAGTAGCCCATCTTGTATGCCCGATGCCAATATTGCCTGCAAGTTGTTCCCCTTCGACAAATTGCTCCAGCTCTTTGACCTTTCCCTTTTTCTTAAAAATTTGCAGTGTATTTTCTTCTAAAAGAACTACACCAGAACTATCGTAACCCCGATATTCTAATCTTTTTAATCCTTTTAACAGAATAGGAAAAGCCTCTTTAAACCCAATATAACCAACGATACCACACATAAATAATACTATTTAAATATTTAGTAACTTATTAAAATTTAATACAAACTTTTTAGATAAATCGAGATAAATAAAGGCAAAATGAATAAGGGTAAATCTAAACTTTATTCTTCTATTTTTTAATATAAATAGACGGATAAATCGAGATATATTGGTAGCAAATGACACTTAATGAAATATGGAAGAAAAAATTGGGTTGCATTTTAAAGAATAATGTATCCGCACAATTGATAACGAAATACGTTCAGCACCAATCCAACAAGCTTCTTTCAACAAAATTTATTGATTAATCTCTGCAGCTATACGGTTAAGCAGGATTTTAGCTTTTTCCAGGCTTCTTATATTTTCGTGTATCAACATGAGGTTCGTCGTTGACTTTTTAATTAACAATCCCTCCTTTTTTCCGGAACCAGCCACGTATTGAAGCACTTTCTGAAACTGGGGAGATTCGTAATAAGACGATTGTGGATTATCAATAAAATAACATCTCAGCTTATTTCCCTTTAAAATAATACGTTCGAAACCTATCCTTTTACAAATCCAGCGCAATCGCAATCCTTCAAACAGTTCATGGATTTGATGGGGTACCCGTCCAAAACGATCTTCCATCTGGCTGATAAAATCATCAATCTGTTCTTCCGTCTCAATCTGATCAATCTGGGTGTACATGCTTAATCGTTCCTGGACATTACTTACATAGCTATCGGGAATGAATAAATCAATATCCGTTTCTATTTGAACATCGCGAACAAACTTCCTATCCTTTTCTAATTCTTCTCTGAATAAATCTTTATAATCTGTTTCCTTTAGTTCCTGAACAGCTTCTTCCAATATTTTCTGATAGGTTTCATAACCAATATCTGCAATAAATCCACTTTGTTCGGCACCCAGAATATTTCCTGCTCCTCTGATATCCAGGTCTTTCATGGCAATCTGAAAACCACTGCCAAGTTCAGAAAAATCTTCCAGTGTCTTTAACCGTTTACGTGCGTCATCGGTGAGAGATGACATAGATGGACTTAGTAAATAGCAATAGGCTTTCTTGTTGGACCTACCAACGCGTCCCCTTAGCTGATGTAAATCGCTTAATCCAAATTGATGGGCATTGTTGATAATCATCGTATTAGCATTCGCAATATCCAATCCCGTTTCAATAATATTGGTACAAACGAGCACATCGTATTTCTTGTCAATGAAGTCCATCAAAGCTGTTTCAAGTTTCGATGATTCCAGTTGCCCGTGAGCGAAGCCAATGGAAATATCGGGGCACAGTTTTTTGATAAGGACGGACATTTCCTCCAGATTTTTCACCCTATTGTGGACAAAAAACACCTGACCTCCTCTATTTACCTCATAGTAAATGGCATCTCTAATGAGCTCCTCATTAAACGCATGAACCTCGGTTTGAATGGGTTGCCTGTTTGGCGGCGGCGTTCTGATGATAGAAAGATCTCTGGCAGCCATTAACGAAAACTGTAATGTTCTGGGTATAGGTGTTGCCGTGAGTGTCAGTGTATCAACATCCGTTTTCAGACTTCTTAATTTTTCTTTGGAGGCTACGCCAAATTTCTGTTCCTCGTCAATGACAAGCAATCCTAAATCTTTAAAATGGGTATCTTTTCCCAATAAACTATGGGTACCAATAATAATATCGACCTTACCGTCGGCCAATTTCGCAAACGTTTCCTTCCTTTCTTTGGTGGTTCTGAAGCGATTAACATAATCGACCGTAACGCCGAATGGCTCCAGACGGCCATTAAAAGTCTTGGCATGTTGCAGTGCTAAAATGGTTGTTGGCACCAATATGGCCACTTGTTTACCTGCTACCACCGACTTAAAAGCTGCTCTTATGGCAATTTCCGTTTTCCCAAAACCTACATCTCCGCAAATTAAACGATCCATGGGGTATGATTTCATCATGTCCGCTTTCACGTCCACGGTGGCTTTATACTGATCCGGTGTGTCCTCATAAATGAAGGACGCTTCCAGTTCGTCCTGTAAATAACTGTCAGGAGGAAAGGCAAATCCCGGGGCAGCCCTCCGTTGGGCATACAGTTTTATGAGCTCTGCAGCAATATCTTTAAGTTTCTTTTTAGTTTTATTTTTCAGATTTTTCCATGCATCGGAGCCCAGTTTGCTAAGTTGAGGTTCCGTGCCTTCCTTTCCCACATACTTTGAAATCTTATGTAAGGAATTGACACTGACATATAAGATGTCATTATTCTTATAAAATAATCTTACGGCCTCTTGGAAATTTCCATTAATTTCAATTTTCTGAAGACCTGAAAATTTTCCAATACCATAGTCAATATGAGAAATAAAGTCACCCGGCTGTAAATCTTTTACCAGTTTAAGTTGCAGCGCCTGATCTCTGGAATAAGAGTGTCTAAGTTTAAAACGGTGAAATCTGTTAAAAATCTGATGGTCTGTAAAACAGGCAATACCCAAACCCTCGTCTATAAATCCTTCATGTAAACCAATAATCACCGGGTGAAAAATGAGTTCCGCTTTCATGTCATCAAAAATGGCATGAAAACGTTCTACCTGGCGCGCATTTTCCGTAAACAAATAGATTTCTTGCTTTTTGGCCTGTCTTTCTTTCCAATCGGCAATGAGGAAGTCAAAATTTCTATTGAACTGAGGCTGAGGCTTTCCTGAAAAATCAATTTGACTTATTATAGTAACGGGTTGATTTCTTGCACTAAAACACAGGATTGATTTTGCGCAAAGTGCTGAAAGAAGTGCATCTGACTTGACGTAAGATTTTTCACGGGCAAAATCAGCCTCCTCACCTTCGTGCAAAATAGAAATGGTTTTACTAAAATCGGCGGCCTTTTCCTCGCAAATCACTAATTTTTCACGCAAAAGATTCAAATCCCATACAACAACCAGAGTTTCCGGGCGAAGAATATCAGTAAATGCCACTTTATCTGATTTTTCAAATCTTTTGTTCATATTGGGAACAATGCTGACTTTGACCAATTCCGTTTGGGAAAGTTGGCTCATGGGATCGAAAGATCTGATTCTTTCTACCTCGTCGTCAAAAAGCTCAATACGATAGGGTAATTCATTACCGAAGGAATAAATGTCGATAATTCCCCCTCTGATTGAAAATTGACCAGGTTCATAAACGAACTCTTCCCTTGAAAAACCGTAATCTAACAGTACTTCAATAATGAAATCTCTATCAAGTTTTTCCCCTTTTGAAAAATTAAGTCTGGTTTTCTCGAGATCGACAGGGTTCACCACTTTTTCGAAAAGCGCTTCCGGATAGGTAACAATAACCGTTGATTCCGCTTTATCATACAAAGCCGAGACAACTTCCGTTCTTTCCAGGATATTTGGCTTATTTATTTCGTCGAAATGGGTAGGCCTTTTGAAAGAATCAGGAAAAAAATAAATTTGTTTTTTATCAAATAACAAACTGAGGGTATTCCAAAAATAAGCGGCAGCCTCTTTATTTTCAGCAACGATTAAAAACGGTCTTTTTTGTCGTTCATACAATCCGCGAACAATAAAACACTCCTGAGCGCCAAAGACAGCTGTCGCCCGCAAACAAGCAGGATATTGGCTTTTAAAAATACGATCTATCTCTTTTAAGCGAGAATCATTGGTGTATCTTTCAATCAGGCTTTTCTTCGCGATTTGGTTCATAAGGTAAACTGTATATATTTGATGGCCTTACCTTCCCCCAAAAACTTATTTTCATAACGTGTTTTGGTAGTAAGCAAAGGGTTCGGAAGTTCAGCCGCATAAATATCATCATTGGCGATAATCACTTTGGCATCCTTCTCCTTTGAGAGTATGTCTAAAGAATATTGATAGAGCGTCGATTCGTCTGTTTTCAAATGAATAATACCGTCAGGCTTCAACATTTCTCTATACTTTTCTAAAAATGCAGGTGAAGTTAACCTCCTGTTAATGCGATAATTTTCCAAAAAAGGATCTGGGAAGGTAATCCATATCTCAGAAACTTCATTCTTTCCAAAGAAGAAAGAAATCATTTCGATTCTTGTTCTAAGAAAGGCAAGGTTTTTTAAATTTTCTTCCAATCCGATAGATGCTCCTTTCCACAACCGGGAACCTTTACAATCTATGCCAATAATATTTTTATCTGGAAATAATCTGGCGAGTGCAACGGAATATTCCCCGTAACCACAACCAAGCTCTAAAATAAGAGGAGCCTCCTTTTGAAAATGCCCTTCATTCCATTTCCCAGCGAGCTCTTTTTCTGCACCAAACGCCCCTGCGAGCATAGCACTTCGCCCGTCATTATTTTCATAAACATTGGGAAAAGAAAGTAAATCGGCGAAGCGTTGCAATTTATTTCGCTTGCTCATAGCTTATAATTTTCAATAATGAATAAATTTAAGTGGGCAAAAATAGTATATTTGTATACAACAAAGAACCATTTATGAAACACCTGTTTTCAACTATTTTTGCCGCCCTGTTTGTTGCTTGCACCGCTATGGCACAAACACCTGCTGCACCCGTCGATTTTTATCCTCCATCTGTTGTTCCCGATAGGATTATTGCTACCTGGCATGACGATCCCGCTACCTCTTTTTCGGTAAACTGGCGTACTTCCATTAATGTCAGTAAGGGAATAGCACAAATTCAAAAAGCGGCTGCCGGACCCGATTTTGATAGTGTGAAACTTGGGGAAGCAACCTCTGAAATACTTATTAATGATTTACATGCTGCTCATTATCATTCTGTTAAATTTTCAGGATTGAGTCCTGAAACAACTTATGCCTATCGGGTTGGTGATGGAAATATCTGGAGCGAATGGGTACATTTCACGACCGCTTCAAAAGGAGTGAAACCCTTTTCTTTTCTATATTTTGGTGATGCTCAAAACGATCTGAAATCAAAATGGTCAAGAACCATTCGTCAGGCTTACAGTGATTTACCAAAAGCTGATTTTATGATTCACGCGGGTGATTTGATCAATACTAATAAGAGAGATCAGGAATGGGGAGAGTGGTTTTATGCTGGAGGTTGGATTTATCAAAATATGCCCAGCATATTAACCCCTGGTAATCACGAATATAACCGTATTACTCCTACAGAATATAAGTTGTCACCTCATTGGAGACCGTCTTTCACCTTGCCTGAAAATGGTCCGAAGGGTTTAGAAGAAACAGTATATTATACTGATTTTCAAGGAGCCAGGATTATTTCCTTAAATACCACAGCCTTTTTAGCACATACGAAAGATAGTGCTGCTCAAATGGAGTGGTTGGATAAGGTACTTGCTAATAATCCTAATAAATGGACTTTTGTTACTATGCATCATCCCGTTTATTCGCCAGCTGCCGGCAGAGATAATCCCGAACTTAAAAGTAGCTTAAAACCTCTTTTTGATAAATACAATGTTGACCTGGTTCTTCAAGGACATGATCATACCTACGCCCGTGGCGGTAATAATCTGCCGGAAGGAAGTATGGTTATGGATTCTACAGGTCCCGTTTATGTTGTTTCAGTAAGTGGTCCAAAAATGTATATTTCAAGTATGCTTTCCTGGATTGACAGGGCGGCAAATGAAACGCAACTTTACCAAACCGTGCATGTTAACGGCGATTCTTTAACTTACGCTGCTTATACGACCTTAGGCGATTTATACGATAAATTTAAGATTGTTAAAAAAGCAGGAAAAAGCAAGCAATTTATTGACGAGGAACCCTTTGGCTATCAAGAACAATTAAATCTTTCCCCAGCGCGTCTTGATAAAATGAAGGAAGAGGAAAAAACGCTTTGGACAAGCCGTTTCAGCGAATATAAAGCCAGAAAAAAGGTAAAAGAAGATAATTATCGCAAGAGCCAGCTTGCCAAAAAACCGGCAAAAAAGAAATAACCTTATTAACGCATGAGGCTGTCTAAAAAGATAGCCTCTTTTTTTTGCTACTTTATATACTTGGCTAATAGACCCGATGAATCACGGATTTTAAGGATTATAGGATTTCACGGATGATTGCGTACATCTTTGGTTTAAACATAATGGTTATTCGACGACGCATTCGAATTTCTCATTATTAGGCATAAAAAATGTATTCATTCATTTTCTTTTAAACGCTTCATTATTTTATCTATCTCAACCATTGGAAGGCGATTATTTACAAATTTGATTTGCTCCAACAATGCAATCATTCTTTGTTTTTCAATTAATTTTTCCTTTTCTAATGCCAATAAAACCCAGATACTACCATGAACCTCAATGCCATTATCTATAGCTTCCTTTCGCAGTTTAGCATCACAAGTAAGCAAAGGACAATTAAGTTGAATTGCTTTCCACAGCATCGTTTTGTCAGGTATAGATTTTAAATTGCGTTTTGTTTTAAAGTTTATTACCTGCTCCTCTTCTTCCTGTGATAGATCCAAAACAATTAGTTTTCCTGTTTGTCTGAACTCTTCAAATTCTTTAATTTGTTCCTGGTTTACTATTTCATCATATACAAATACGGTAATATAAATTTCAAAATCGAGGGCAAAAAATTCGGACAAAATCTTAATATGAAAAAGATCAAAAAGAACACTTACATCTGTTATAACTAACTTCATACCATTAGATGCATTTGTTCCCGAAGTTTCCAGGAATTAATGCCTGCGAAAAAAGCAGCTTCGTTTATGGTCAAAACTTCTTTGGCCAATCCTAAATAAACAAGTCGCTCCATTCTGGTAGGTTTTTCTTTACTTCTGAATCTTCCGGGTTCAGCATTTGGCAGATGGTAACCTCTTTTCCTAAAACCAATGTTAAATTTTTTCAAAACATGGTCATTTAAAATCCCCAAGCGGTGAGCGTGGTAAAAAATAGCCGAAAATGAAATTCCCCAACGTTCCTTGATGATAATTAGCTCTTTTTCATAAAAATGAAAACGTTCCTTGTGTAACTCTTTACGAGCCATATCCTCTGGGTACAAAACAGCACAGGCAAAGACATGGCAAAGAGCTTCTTCGACTTTATGGCTAATGTCATCAGAAAATTTTAAAGCATGGTGTGCTAACTCGTGCAAAGCAGTAAAGCGCTTTCTGACTACATCATCTTTTTCGATATCCTTTGATTTTTTCAATACAATAACCTTATGGTCCAAAATAACTGCTTTCATTCCGTCAAAACCTTCAGGAGCATCAATATCAATTACCTTATACCCCTTGTCCTCCAGCATTTCCACAACATCCGGAATGGGGTCATATCCCAAATTCCAGACAATACGCAATTGATTAGCTGCGTCTTCCGCATCCATGGGAGATTTGATTATCCTATCAAAAACGAAATAATCATTTTTTTCATTGAGCTGTAAAATTTCCTCTAACTCAAAATATCGTTCAAAACTATCCTTAGCCTTTTCACGAATAGAAAGATCATCTAACTTAGATAGTTTAGTAGTATTCTTCCTAAATTCAACCTCCTCAAGTGCCACTTTAACAGCAGGAATAGCATAGAAATAATTTACCGGCACATTCAATGCATTAGAAATAGCCATTATCCCCTTGCTATTTGGTTTCATTTTGCCTTGCTCATATTTATTCAACGCTTGTTTTGAGACGTCATTTTCTAACTTATCAGCAAGACCTTGTAACGACAATCCGGCCATCTTACGAGCTGAAACAAGCCTATTTGCCAGGAAATTTTCCATAATTATTCATTCAGTGGATTTCAATTTAATTGACAAATATACGATTATTATAATTTTTGTCAACTAAATTTCTTCTACCTCGCGAATAAAACTACCCGGGCATTGTTGGTCTGACCTCTATTTTGCTTGGCAGGGTTCTATGTGGCATTAACAGTAAATCGACGACCATTTGGCCCATGTCTTCTGGTTGAATTTTCCATTGATCAGCATCATTGGGTGTATGATTGTTAAAATAGGTGCTAACGGATCCTGGCATAATCGTTGTCGTTTTTATACCATGTTTTCTCACGTCGAGCATGACGGCCTGAGTGAAACCAACCAATCCAAACTTACTGGCATTATAGGCGGCACCTGCGGCAAAAAAATTGGTGCCGGCAAGGCTTGCTATGGTAATTAAATATCCCTTACTTGCTTTTAAAGGATCTAAGGAAGCTTTTACGGTATTGAAAACACCTGTTAAATTAATATCTATCGTTTCGTGCCATTGTTCTGTTGTCAAAAGGCTGATATCGGCAAAATGTCCGACACCTGCATTGGCAATCACCACATCCAATTGCTTCCATTTATCCATAATCTGTTGAACCGCTGTTTGTTGGTCGGACAATGAACGAACGTCACAAACAATACCAAGGGCGGCGTTATCTCTTATAGCGTTCAATTTTTTTTCAGCTGCCTGCACATCTGCTTCATTTCTGCCGGTGATACAAACAAACATACCGGCTTCAACCATTGCTTCGGCAACACCTAAACCAATGCCTTTATTTCCACCAGTAATAAAGGCAACTTTCCCATTTAATTTTTCCATATTCATCTTTTTATAACCTTATTTTAAAGCAAAACTACTTGCCCATTCAATCCAGGGCGTGGCTAATAAAAATATGGTAAGATTGGCCAGAGTGACAATAGCCCCCTGTTGATAAACCTCTTTAGGGGTTATATAACCACTTCCTACAAAAAATACATTACAAGAAGAACCCTGAGGTGCCAAAGCGGCAAAATAATTAGTAGCAAAAGAGAGGCTGAAAGCCATTAAGGCTACTGGCACACCCGCTGCAAAAGCGACCTCGAGAAACACACCGTATAATGCAAGCATGTGAGCCGTCTGACTTACGAACAAATAATGAATAAGTACGTAAAGGACTGTCAATAACACGTACACTTGAAAAGTGGATAAGGTTGTAATTTGTCCTGATATTTTTTGTCCGATAATACCCATAAAACCCATGGCGTTTAAGGAACTACTCATCATGTATAATATGGCAAACCAAATAAATGTCTCCAATGCTTCTCCCCCTTCTTTTCTTAAAATAGTTAGGGGGAACACATTTGAAATGATAAGAACTGCCAACCCTGCCAAACAGACTATGGCCAGATTTAAGCCAAGGGGTGTAGCTAATACCCACCCGAGAACCATAAATATAAAGGTAACGGCTGTTATCCATTCTTTTCTGCCCATTGGACCCATTTCCTTCAACATGGCAGCGGCGGCTACCGGAGCCTCAGGCGTTAATTTAGCTTCCGGTGGAAATGTTTTGTAAAGTAACCAGGGTAAAAAAATCAAAGCGACTAAACAGGGTAATGAACTGACTAACAACCAATTTGAAAAATCCATGACCACATTATATTTAGCTGCCAAACCGGCACCTATAGGATTTGCTGCCATGGCTGTAAACCACAGTGCCGACGAAATAGTCAAACTGGTAATAGAAACCATCATCAGATAAGACCCTGTTTTCTTGCGGGTTCCCTTTTCAACATTTGACCCTGTGTCCATGGCCAGGGATAAAACGATAGGATACAAAACGCCCGACCTTGCGGTATTACTTGGTATGGCAGGGCCGATTAACACATCCGTCATCGTTATACAATAACCCAATTTCAGGGTGGAATGACCAAATTGCCTGATAAAAATGAGGGCAATCCTTTTGCCTAGTCCAGAATGAATAATCGCTTTTGCCACCAAAAAAGAAGAGAGAATTAAAATCATGAAACTTTCCGAAAAGCCTGAAAATGCTTTTTCCGGAGAAAGTATTCCTGAGCTGACCGCAATAACCATAGCTATGATAGAGGCCAAAAAAATAGATAACACTTGCGTAAGCACAGCGAATATGGCGCATAAAAACAGTAGAAAAAGCCGCCAGGAGGGTTGCGAAAATTCCCAGGGAGGGGTTAAAAACCATGCCCAGAGTCCAAAAATAAGAATGCCCGCAGAGAGCAAAATTTTGGTAATGTTCGCTATTTTCATCTATTAAGTTATTACAATGACTGCATTAAGATACAAATTTCTAAAAATAGTGCTTTTATATTAACTTGTATCTGCTTTCTTACGTTAGAAATAAAAGAAAATATGCTTATGAAAAATAGAATACTCTTATTTGCTTTCACTTTGTCATGGAATGTATTAGTTGCTCAAACCAATCCAGTAGATTCAACCGTCACTGTTAAAATTGAGAAATTCAATGGTACAACCTATTTGGGGAAAATTATTTCCGATGATGGCAGAGAGATATTATTAGAAACAACTGATATCGGTAAAATATATATTCCAAAAAATGAGATAAAAACGATGTCCAGCGAAAAAACCCATGAACTGAATATCTTGGGTAAACCAGCGGAATATTTTGCCTTTAACACCCGCTATGCCTTTACCAATAATGCGTTGCCCATAAAGAAAGGTGACCATTATGCATCCATTTCATGGTATGGCCCCGAAGTACATTTTGCCGTTTCTAAAGGGTTATCGGTAGGTGTCATGTCCACCTGGCTTGCTGTACCCGTGGTTCTTGCCATTAAATATACCCTGCCGTCAAAAAATGAAAAATTACATTTTTCTATCGGTTCATTGTTGGGAAGTAGCAGCTACGCCAATAATTTTAAAGGTTTTGGCGGACTACAATGGGGAACCGTAACGTATGGAAATACGATAAATAATCTATCCTTTTCTTTAGGCTATGGTTATATAAAAGTGGGTGACATGAGCAGTGTCGCTGTTCCGGGAACTTATGTGTCCCCGAATTACCCCATGTACAACAACGAAGAAAGTCCTCTTAGGGCTTCGCCTATCTTTTCTTTCGCCGGGATTGTAAAGGTCAGTAAAAAGGCATCTTTATTTTTCGATTCCATGATTTCCATCAGTAAACAGGAAAAAACCTTTAGTGCTTATGAAGGAGGTTTTGATCCCCAAACCGGCAAAGAAAGCCCGTTTATTACTAAAGTGACGAGGGAAAATTTATGGACTTCTGCCTTTATATTAATGCCTGGAATGCGTTTTCAAACAAAAGAAACCCAATCGTTTCAAGTTTCTCTGGCGGGAATAAGTGTATTGGATAAAAATGAATCATCGTCTTTTCCATTTCCACTGCTACATTGGTATTTTAAATTTTAGAAAAAAAAATGCCGGCTCTACCCCCCAGTGGAACCGGCAAAAAAAATCCATTCAGGTTTATTCTTAAAGTTATTCTTTTTAAAAAGTCGGTGGGCATCGGACCAATGCGTCCCCCCAAAGATGATCTTGAGCCCACCTAAGAAAGTAATTCTTACCCTTGTAATTTTCAGGAGAATCATAAAAGTCCAAAATGGGACTCATACTAAAATAAAGTGGTATGTAGATATAGCTCAAAGACTCACCGCTTGAAAAGCGCAAGTAGTTTCCGTAAATATAATATCTTGTGTAATAGCTCTCAAAAAACAAAAATCAAAATTACATTAAATTTTTATAAAAACAAATATAAATATAAAAATAAATAATGTCAGGAATGGCTTATGGCTTGACAAAATGGCAGATTAATAAATGTGGCATATTGTTTGACAAGGTAAATTAACTAAAAAATTTTATTATGCAACGCGGTAATATATCTGTACAGACGGAAAATATTTTTCCAATTATCAAAAAATTTCTCTATTCCGACCAGGAAATTTTTCTTCGGGAATTAATTTCAAATGGTGTAGATGCCACTACAAAATTACAAACGTTAAGTAGAAGGGGAGAACTAAATGGTGACACGGGTGAAGTAACCATTGACATTATTCTTGATGAGGAAAAAAACACCTTAACTATCCGCGACCGGGGTATCGGTATGACGGAGGAGGAAGTAATGAAATATCTGAATCAGGTAGCTTTCTCCAGTGCTCAGGAATTTATTGACAAATACAAGGATGATGCAAGCATCATTGGTCACTTCGGATTAGGTTTTTATTCTGCCTTTATGGTGGCAACTAAAGTAGAAGTGGACACATTATCATGGAAAGAAGGTTCAACCGCCGTTTTATGGTCCTGCGATGGTAGTCCGGAATATACGCTTTCTGAAGGGTCAAGAAAAGAAAGGGGTACTGATATTATCCTTCATATTGGCGATGACAGCAAGGAATATCTGGAGAAAAAGAGAATAGATGATTTGCTTGAAAAATACTGTAAATTCCTACCTATTCCCATTCGTTTTGGTAAAAAGGATGAATCCAAAACAGAAGGAGAAGGGGAAGATGCAAAAACTGAAACCATACAAGTTGATAATTTTATCAACAACACCCAACCTATCTGGAAAAAATTACCAGCAGATTTAAGCGACGAAGATTATCGCAGTTTTTATAGGGAACTCTATCCTATGAGTTACGAAACACCTCTGTTTTGGATTCATTTGAACATAGATTTTCCATTCAACCTTACCGGCGTTTTATATTTCCCTCATTTAGGTAATAATATAGAAATACAGCGCAATAAAATACAGCTTTATTCCAACCAGGTTTATGTAACAGATAATGTAAAGGAAATCGTACCGGAGTTTCTTACCTTACTTCACGGGGTTATTGATTCACCTGATATTCCGTTAAACGTTTCAAGAAGCTATTTACAAGCTGACAGTAATGTGAAAAAAATAACAGGTTACATTACCAGAAAAGTGGCTGATAAACTTTCAGAATTATTTCAAAGCGAAAGAGATAATTATGAAAGCAAATGGAATGATCTTAGCATATTTGTTAAATATGGTATGATCTCTGACGAGAAGTTTTACGAAAAAGCAACGACTTTCGCCCTTTTCAAAACACTGGAGGGTAAATACAAGACCATTGACGAATATATTGATAGTGTGAAAACACTTCAAACAGACAAGCATAATAAGATTATTCTTATCTATTCAAATGACAAGGAAGCGCAATATGCTCAAATTCAGTCTGCAAAAAACAATGGTTTCGACGTACTTGTTATGGATCAGGTCATTGATGCTCATTTTATGCAGCAACTTGAATATAAGCAAGGAACGGTCACTTTTGTCCGCGTAGATTCTGATACAACGGATAATTTAGTTCAAAAAGAGGAAAAGAAGGAATCGGTTTTGTCAGAAGATCAGGAAAAACAGATTAAAGAATGGTTTACTGCAAATTTAAATGATCCGATGTCAACGTTGGTAACTAAGGCACTTAATCCGGAAGATTTACCCGTTCAGATTACCAGACCTGAGTTCATAAGAAGAATGAAAGAGATGCAGATGATGCAAGGTATGAAAATGGATGGCTTTCCCGATTCTATCAACGTGGTCGTTAACACGAATCATAAAATTATAAACGAGCAGATATTAAATCAATCGGATGAATCGGCCAGAAATGAAACGATGAAGTATCTCATTCAAATTGCAAAACTTCAGGCTGGTATGTTGACAGGTGCAGAGTTGAATGCTTTTGTAAATAAGAGTATCGATAATATTTAATATTTATTACATTAAAAAAGCCGTTGTCTTATATTTAGGACAACGGCTTTTTATTTTCCCCTGGTTATTTGTTAAGGTATTCTGGCGGTTTGAATTATATGTTCCAATTGCAACATTTTATTTCTTTTTGTCTCTCCGGGAGCATATAAGAAACCGTCTATCAGGACAATTTGATTTGTTTTAGGGTTGTGAATCAGGTAACAAATAAATGCCCCGGCCATATAATCATTTTCAATTTCCCAGATACCTCTACCCTCGAAAGCATATTTACCGTTAAAATTTACGGATTGGCCATAGATAGGTAAATCCACATCGTTTACAATCATGTAAGAATTTGGCGTTCTGGTTGAAACATATTTTTTACCTAAGGTATCTCTCATTGCTTTCAGATTTTCAACAGAAAACTGTTTGGTATCTGTGTAGTTGAAAGTTGAAATAAGTAAGTTAAAAGATGCTTTATCTGTTTCTTTTCTCAGCCAAAAGGCTTTACCATCGTTAATGGCGGGCAAAAAATCATTTGGAATCTTCAAACGCACATTCATTTTTGCTTCGATATCAGCTTCCAAAGTAGTATTACGTCCTGACTGGTAAGCATTTGCACCCAATGGAACAGCATCCTGACCTCTAACTTTTTTTACTAAGGTAGGCATATTTGTCTTCAGATTATTAACTAAACTTTCGTAAGAATCTGCCATTTGAAACATAATTAGTTGTCCTTTTGCCCAACGGTCATAGCCAACAACTACATTATTTTTTTGAGGATTGGTCAGGAATAAGTCTAAATTTTTAGGCCCTAGTTCCTTTTTCATTAAAGAAGCCGTTGGGGATGATTCATCATTTATATCGGCTAAAATCAAATAAGATTTCAATTCCCTCTTGAGAGGAACATTTCTAAAATCAGTAGGACTAAAATACTTTAAATCTAAAATTGGCTCTGGTTGAGGTAAAATCAGATAAGCTGAAGAGTAATAATATCTTATAGTGTCTCCAATCGGACCATCCCAGATTTCTTTATCAGCCACGACGACCAGGCTGGCAATTTCTCCAAAAGCATTGGGTTTCATATTAAATTGACTGGACCCATCCTTTGTACATGAGTTAGAAAATAAAGCGATGGTCAGCCACACCAATAAAATAGAGACCTTGCTAATTGATTCACCCTTTTTAAAATACATCATTTAATTTTTACCTTTTAAGATGAAAAAAAAGCCAATAAGGGTGTATCCTGCATTGGTTACAACAACTGGTCAATAATATTTTCCTCTTTGATACCTTCCGCCTCTGCTTTATAGTTTCTAACTATTCTATGACGCAACACATATTTTGCAATAGATTGAATGTCAGATATATCTGGCGAATATTTACCCATTATCGCCGCATTGCATTTAGCGCCAACAATAAGAAACTGTGAAGCACGGGGACCAGCGCCCCAAGAAATATAATTATCCACGATAGAAGCGGCACGTTCTGTTCCCGGTCTTGTTTTTGAAACCAAAGAAACAGCGTATTCCAGCACATTATCTGTTACTGGAATCCTCCTGATAAGTTGTTGAAATTGTTGAATCTGATTTGCTGTCACAATATTTTTTAAGCTCACATTCTGAGAACCCGTCGTATTTTTAACTACATCGATTTCCTGTTGAAAAGTTGGATAATCTAATGGAATATTGAACATAAAACGGTCCAACTGCGCCTCTGGCAAAGGATAAGTTCCCTCCTGTTCGATAGGATTTTGAGTGGCTAAAACGAAAAATGGCTTAGGTAAAGCATGCGATACCCCACTGACTGTCACCACCTTTTCCTGCATGGCTTCTAATAATGCCGCCTGCGTTTTAGGTGGCGTCCTATTTATCTCGTCGGCTAAAATGATATTGGCAAATAACGGACCCTTGTTAAATTGAAAAGTTCTATTTTCCTGTAATATTTCAGAGCCTATAATGTCAGATGGCATAAGGTCAGGCGTGAACTGTATCCTTTTAAAATCTAAATCCAGTACAGAAGCAATAGTACTGACTAATAATGTTTTAGCTAGTCCGGGAACGCCCACTAATAAACTATGACCATTACTAAACAAAGCAATAATAACAGCCTTAACCACTTCATCTTGCCCAACAATGACCTTCCCTATTTCCTGCCTTAAATCCTGGTACTTATTTGCAAGGGCATCTACTGCTTCTACATCTGATTTAAAATTTGTTTCTGACATTTTCCTTTTCTTTAAAATTGAGATTTGGGTTCTTTGCCCTTTCGGAGCCGAAATTTAAGCAATTCGACGCGTTTAAAACGAAGGAATTTAATAATTTGTTTACAAAAGCTTGTTCCAATAAATTTTAATCAATACGATTTTAAATTTTCGTCTGAAAAAATGATTATATTTCTGTTATTGATAAGCAATTAAAGGATCACCCAATGAGAATATTTATTCTTACCATTCTATTTTTCAGCACTTTACATTCATTTGCTCAACGAGTTGATAATTTATATTCCAAAGACCTACGATGGAGAAATGTTGGGCCCGCCAATATGATGGGTAGAATTGCCGACATTGATGCCTTGAATACCGATTATCGACAGGTGATTTGTGCCTCTGCATCAGGTGGCGTTTTTCAAAGTAAAAACGGGGGCGTTAGCTGGGAACCTATTTTTGACCGATATGGCACTTCTTCCATAGGCAGTGTGGCCCTTTTTCAAGGTAATCCTTCTATTATCTGGGTAGGCACTGGCGAATCGGCCAATAGAAACAGTTCTGGTTGGGGCGATGGCCTTTATTTGAGTAATGACGGTGGATTAAGTTTTTCAAAACTGGGCCTTTCCAATACTCACCATATTGCTGATATCGCCCTTCATCCCACAAATCCAGATATTGCTTATGTTGCTGCAGTAGGACATTTATGGGGATATTCTGGTGACAGGGGATTGTTTTTTACCAGTGATCGGGGGAAATCCTGGAAAAAACTGGACAAGGGTCTGCCTGTTGATTCACTCACTGGTTGTACCGAGGTAGTTATGGATCCAAGTAATCCTAATATTTTATATGCAGGCTTTTATCACAGATTAAGAAGACCCTACATTTTTAAAAGTGGTGGGGGAAATGGGGGTATATATAAAAGTACCGACGCAGGAAAGTCCTGGAAAAAACTGGTAAATGGCCTTCCTACGGGTGAAACCGGTCAAATTGACCTTTCCATTTGCAAAAGTTTTCCCTCCATTATTGTAGCCTCGGTAGAAGCAGACGAGAATATTCCCGACGGTCAGCCTGGTTCAGGTACCTACAGATCAGATGACGGCGGAAATACCTGGCGATTTTTATTAAAACACAACACACGTCCTTATTATCATGGACAAATTGAGATAGACCCCATAGACCCACAATCTATTTATCTGGTTTCCAGAGACTTTAGAATTTCCCGCGACGGTGGTAAAACCTTTACCGAAAGAGAATGGCGAACCGATGGTGGCGATGACCATGCTATGTGGATTGCTCCCTACGATAGTAAAATTATCTATATGGGTACCGATCAGGGTTTAAGATTAACCGTGGATGGTGGAGAAAGTGTTTTGTCATTCAATAATATGGCCATTGGTCAGTATTATGCCATCGGCGTTGATATGAGAGATCCTTACTGGATAGGTGGTGGTCTGCAGGATAATGGCTTATGGATGGGGCCGTCTAATAGCAGGGAGGTACGCGGTATTTTAAATGAACATAATACCTGGGTTGGAGAAGGAGATGGTTTTCATTTTCAAATAGATCCAACGGACTGGAAAACCATCTATATGGTCAATCATGTTGGATTTGCGGCGAAGTTAAATGTGGAAACCAGAAAGTATAATTATATCACGCCTACGCCACAAACTATCTCTAATTATTCAGCTTATTTTGATCCAAATTATAAGGATTACCCTATAAAATATTCTATCGACCCGGGAGAACACTGGTTTTTTTATGAAAATACAGATCGTGTAAAACTTCCTCCCCAATTTCGATTCAACTGGAGCAGTCCTTTAATTCTCTCTTCCCGCAATGTGAATACGCTTTATTTCGGAGGCAATCACCTTTTTAAGTCTATGGATAAGGGAAATTCCTGGAAAATCATCAGCCCTGATCTGACCACCAATGATGCTGAGTTCAGAAATCCCTCCAATAGTGGTTATCTGACCAGAAGTGTGACGGGTGGGGAAAATCATTTTACCATCATTACCCTCGCAGAATCCTCTTTAGATACTCAGGAAATATGGGCAGGAACGGACGACGGAAACTTACAGGTCACCTTAAACGGAGGTAAATCATGGACCGAGGTTGGGCAATTATTAGTTAAACAATTTCCCTCTATTGGACAAAATGCTTCCTCTCCCAGAGGAAAAAGGCCCTGGATAAGCAGAGTAACCCCTTCAGCACATGTAAAAGGCAGGTGTTATGTCTCTTTGGATAATCATAGATATGATGACATGAATGCTTATGTATTTGTGACTGACGATTATGGGAAAACCTGGAAATCGTTACAAAATAATTTACCGGAATATTCAGTTTATGTGGTTCGGGAAGACCCCGAAAACCCTGATTTGCTTTTTGTGGGAACGGAACAAGGCGTTTTATTTTCCTACAATCAGGGACAGGAATGGCATGAACTCATGGGTAATATGCCCACAGTGGCCGTTTACGACCTTGTAATTCATCCGCGGGATGGCGATCTGATAGCAGGTACCCATGGCAGAAGTATTTGGATTTTAGATGATATCAGTCCTCTGAGACAGCTCAGCGGGCAAATTACAAACAAACCAATTCACCTTTTTCAAAGCAGGCGAGCCACCAGATGGTTGCGAATTAATACTGGGAGAAAGCAACCCCTCTTTGAATTCCGTGGACAGAATCCCAGAAGTGGGGCAGCTATCCATTTGTGGGTAAATAAAGGCAACCAAACCGATTCAGTTTCATTGAACCTGGTATCTGAAAATGACAACCAACTTAAAAGGCAATGGAAAGTACCGGTGCAACCTGGCATCAATAGAATTTACTGGGACATGCAGGTGGACGAACCTGAAATCTCCTGGATGCAGGAAATTGAAAACATGCGAATCGCCCTTGAAAATCTAGGTTCCCTTACCTCTTTATCCGCAGCTACCAAAGATTCATTAACCCAATTCAAAGCATCCCTAAAAGCCCTTTCGCCACAAAACAAGGCTGGTTATGAAGCCTTAAGACGTAAAATTCACTCCGTTTTTGGTGTTTATGGCATTGTTTTGGGCAAAGAGCTGAAACTAAAAAGGCAGGCAACAGCTGGTAATTATCAGTTGGAAGTAAAAGCAGGAACATTTTCAGAAACAAAAAAAATAACTATTCGAGAAGATCCCTTTTTAAATAAGTAAGCATTCAACCAATGCATTAAGGAATTCGTTATGGTTTTATGCAAGCGTCAAAACAATCGATGATTGATTTCAGAATAACAAACATGGGTTCCCTGCCTTCTTTGGTTAAAAGTTCGTCTTCCTCATCCAGGAGCATGTCCTCGACAAAGGCCAGTAAATCTGTTTGTTTATTGTCCTTGAAGAATACGTCCAGCCGATCCCGAAAACGCTTGGCTGTAATGGATTCCAATAATTCCCAATTTTTTTCTTCGGCGAGGGACAGTTCGTCTGAATCAATTTCGTCCATATCCTCCACATCAATTTGGGTGCGAATAGCCTGCCAAAGAGTTAGAAGGATAAAAAGCAGGTATTCCTTTTCATATTCTGTGAAAAGCTCTGTATTTTCAGTAAACAAAAAAGCAAAAACAGCAGGTTGGATTTCGCTGAGTTCAGTAACCAATGATTCATTGATAGTTTCGTCGTCCTGAATGGCTGACGCCGCGTCATCCAATTGTTGTTCTGTAATAAAAACCATTGATATTGTATTAGAATGAATAAAATATTTCCACCACAAAGTTATCTTTACTTTTCTTTACAAGAAACACAAAAATGAAAGGATCCTTAAGAATTGCAAAAATATTTAATATTCCCGTTGAAGTACATTGGAGTTTCTTATTTTTATTTGTCTATGTTATCTACCTTGCCTTCAAAGAAAGCTGGGGTATTTGGGGTGCAGTATCTGCAAGTTTATTTGTACTCATTTTATTTTTGTGCGTTGTTTTACATGAATTTGGCCACGCCTTAATGGCCAGAAGGTTTGACGTACAAACGAGAGATATTACTTTATACCCCATTGGCGGAGTAGCTCGTTTGGAGCGTTTGCCAAGAAAACCTGTACAAGAATTTTGGGTAGCCATTGCCGGACCTTTGGTAAATGTAGCGATCGCTTTAGTCCTTTTGCCTGTGTTACTATTTGTAGGAACCGATACTCTATCAGATATATTCTACAGCATATACAACCAGTCCGATTCCGATAACTTTTACTTCCCCAGCAACTTACCCGTTTACGCTTATGTGGCTTTAGGCTTAATAGGCCTTAACCTGACCTTAGCCATATTCAATTTGATTCCTGCCTTCCCAATGGACGGAGGCAGAGTATTAAGAGCTATTTTGTCTCATTTTATGGGGCATTTGAAAGCAACGAGAATTGCCTCCATAGTGGGTCAGGTCATTGCCATTTATTTTGTTTACAATGGCATATTAGGAGACGGGAGTGTTACCCAAATTTTTATTGGTGTTTTTGTATTTCTTGCTGCTGGTTCAGAAGCAAAAGCGGCCAATATGGAAAATTCTTTACTAGAATTAAAAGTGAAGGATTGGATGAAAAAGGATTTTATTCACTTTGGAAGCACCCAGCAATTAAGTGAAATATTACCTTTGGTTCAAGACGCGGGCGACCGGGAAATCCTTGTTTTTGATGTTTGGCAAAATCCTGTTGGTACCATATCAACATTTGAAATTATTGAATTATGCCTTAACGGTGGAGGGGAAAAAACAGTAAGCGATGCTACGTTCCCCATTGAAAATGTGTTAACAGAAGAACAAACCTTGCAGGACGCGCTCCTTTTATTTCAACAATCGAATGCCAAGACACTTCCTGTCATGCGACAGTATGAACTCATTGGTATATTAGAATTGAATCAAATATATACTATCCATCAGGTTTTGAATAAACCTGGTAAGCAAAAGAGTTCAATTTTCAATGGAATAAAAAAATGGACAAATGGAAAAGATTGATATTTTAATGGACATTATTCGCACGCGAAGAAGTGTATTTCCCCCTTTATATGCCTCGGACAAAGAAGTTCCGAGAAGTATAATTGAGAAGATCCTGGAGGCAGCGAACTGGGCACCGAGCCACAAAAAAACAGAACCCTGGCGATTTTATGTTTTTACAGAGAAAAGCAGGGAAGATTTAGGAAAATTCATGGCAGATTATTATTTGGAAAATACGCCTGAAACTGAATTTTCTCAGGTTGTTTTCAATAAAATGATACAAAATCCGCTCAAAGCACCGGTTATTATCGCTATTGTCATGCATAGAGATTTATCTGCGAACCTTCCTGAATGGGAAGATATTGCTGCCACTGCCTGTGCTGTTCAAAACATGGCGCTGGCTTGTACTGCCGAAGGTTTAGGTTCATTCTGGAGTACGCCAAGACCAGCGCTTAATGCTGATTCATTTTTAAAGTTGTCCGAAAATGAACGCTGTCTTGGTTTATTTTATGTTGGTTATGTGGAAAAAGAGGTAGCTTCTGTTGAGAGAGGTGACCCGTCAGAAAAAATTATATGGATGTAAGCAACATTGTAATGAATACTAAAGCGTCCTTTTTTTGGACAACAGATAATTAAATCTTATTTTCGCACATTGAAAAAATTCCTCGAGAGTAAAATAGCTCTTAAGCATTATTTTGAACAAGTTTTAAACCACTAATTTATGGGTCAAACAATTATTTATTCCATTCCATTTTTCGGCGTATTATCGCTTATATACATGTTTTGGAAATCTGCGTGGGTATCAAGACAAGAAGAAGGTACTCCTAAAATGGCGGCCATTGCAAAGGCTATATCAGAAGGCGCTATGGCTTTCTTACGCGCTGAGTACAAAGTACTTGCCATTTTTGTGGTCTGTGTTTCCATTTTATTAGCTGTTGCTGCTGATGGCACCACTTCATCGTGGATGATTGCCCTTGCTTTCATCGTTGGCTCTTTTTGTTCTGCATTGGCAGGCTATTTTGGTATGCGTGTGGCAACTAAAGCGAACGTACGTACAACCAATGCAGCCAGAACAAGTTTAGCCAAAGCGTTGGAAATAGCGTTCACTGGTGGATCTGTAATGGGAATGGGTGTCGTTGGTCTGGGAATTCTTGGATTAGGCGGTTTATTTGTCATTTTTCATGGAATGGGCTGGGATATCAATAAAGTAATCACGGTTATTACTGGATTTTCTTTTGGTGCTTCTTCGATAGCTCTTTTCGCACGTGTTGGTGGAGGTATTTACACTAAAGCAGCTGACGTAGGAGCCGATCTTGTTGGAAAAGTAGAAGCTGGTATTCCTGAGGATCATCCTTACAATCCTGCCACTATTGCAGACAATGTTGGAGACAACGTAGGTGATGTAGCGGGTATGGGTGCCGACCTTTTTGAATCGTATGTAGGTGCTATTGTTGGTACTATGGTACTAGGCGCTGTATTTATAAATCTTCCGGGATTTGAATCTACCAATGCATTTGAAGGCTTAAACGCCGTTTTACTTCCATTGGTTCTTTCAGGAATAGGTATCGTCGCATCAATAATTGGTTGCTTTTTTGTTAGGGTTAGCGAGGATGGAGATCCACAAAAAGCACTCAATATGGGTGGCATCGTTTCCAGTATTCTGATGTTAGTAGCAACCTATCTTACTGTCCAATATATGCTTCCTGCTGAATGGGTATATAACGACATCACTTATAACAGTATGGGGGTATTTTATGCTGTTATTATTGGATTAGTTTCAGGCTTAGCCATTGGATATATTACTGAATATTACACAGGCACTGGAACAAAACCAGTGAAAGGTATTGTTGATCAATCTGTAACTGGTGCTGCAACAAATATTATCGCCGGTTTGGGTGTTGGTATGCGTTCAACTGCGTTACCTATTATTGTTTTATCTATTGCTATTATAGGTGCACACTACTTTGCAGGTCTATACGGTATCGCTATTGCTGCCGTTGGTATGTTAGCCAACACAGGTATTCAGTTAGCTGTTGACGCTTATGGACCTATTTCTGATAATGCTGGTGGTATTGCAGAAATGAGTGGCTTAGATAAAGAAGTACGTCAACGTACAGATAAATTAGACGCCGTTGGTAATACAACCGCTGCTATTGGTAAAGGTTTTGCCATTGGTTCTGCGGCACTTACTGCCTTAGCTCTTTTTGCTGCTTTTATGTCAACAGCTGGAATTACCACTATTGACGTTGCCAATCCAGTCGTTATGGCAGGTTTGTTTTTAGGGGGAATGCTTCCTTTCTTATTTTCTGCGCTTTCAATGAGTGCTGTGGGTAGAGCCGCAATGGATATGATTCAGGAGGTTCGTCGCCAGTTCAATAATATTCCTGAGCTTAAAGCGGCTCTTGCCGTTATGAAGAAAAATGAAGGGAAAGAGGAAAATGAGTGGAGTGCTGAAGATAAACACGTGTATGACCAGGCGGAAGGCAAGGCTGAATACAGCAAGTGTGTGGAAATATCTACCAAAGCCTCTATTCGTGAAATGGTTCTTCCCGGTTTAATCGCCATTCTGTCTCCAGTGTTTATTGGATTTGCTGGTGGTGCTGAAATGTTGGGAGGTCTTTTAGCGGGTGTTACCGTTACAGGTGTTCTTATGGCTATTTTCCAGTCAAATGCCGGTGGTGCATGGGATAACGCCAAAAAAATGTTCGAAGAGGGCGTTAATATTCAAGGTACTATGTACTACAAAGGTTCTGATCCTCATAAAGCAGCCGTAGTTGGTGACACCGTTGGTGATCCGTTTAAAGATACTTCCGGACCTTCTTTAAATATTTTATTAAAATTAATGTCTGTGGTAGCTTTGGTTATTGCTCCACTACTTTAAATAATATTTATTTGGTATTATTAAGTTAATCCGATGTAAAAGCCCGCTGTATTTGCTTACAGCGGGCTTTTTTATTATATTTGAACATACTAATACAAATTCGATGCGCGATCTAAAATACTTTATTGCTTATTTAGCGCCCTTATCCGCTTTTTGGGCTATTTATCATGGAGGAATATGGAGTTTCTCTGCTTTTTACCTTGCATTCATCCTTATACCCATTTTCGATCAGCTATTTCCACTCACATCTACCAATATAGACGTTCACACCGAAGATAAACGGTCTAACATTGTTTTTTTTGACGTATTGCTTTATGCTAATGTTCCCATTTTATACGGTCTCTTATATTATTATTTTTCCACCCTACAATCTGAAAATTTAGCTCTGTATGAAAAATTTGGCTTAACCCTAAGTACTGGTATAATAATAGGTACCATCGGTATCAATGTAGGACACGAACTCGGCCACCGAAGTAAAGCCTTCGAACAGTTTTTAGCAAAAATGTTGCTGCTTCCCGCTCTTTATCAGCATTTTTTTATTGAACACAATCTTGGGCATCATAAAAATGTAGCCACCGAAAAAGATCCGGCAACGTCAAAATTGAATGAACCGATTTACTTTTTTTGGGTGCGTTCTGTTGTTGGTGGGTACTTGAATGCGTGGAAATTAGATAATGAACAACGGCGAAAATTGTCTATTCCATTTTTTTCAATACACAACCAAATGCTCATTTTTTCACTTTGCTCTATGGCTTATTTAACTTTTATAGGGGTTTGGTTCGGAATGGAAGTCCTTCTTTGGTCCATTGGAGCAGGTATCATTGGCTTTTTACTCCTTGAATCCGTAAATTATATAGAACACTATGGCTTGAAAAGAAAAATAGTTGGTAACGGGAAATTTGAACCTGTGTTACCCTGCCATTCCTGGAATTCAAATCATGAAATTGGAAGGATTTTCCTTTATGAATTAACAAGGCATGCAGATCATCATTACAAATCTACCAGGAAATATCAGGTGTTAAGACATTTCGATGAAAGCCCGCAACTGCCCTTCGGTTATCCGGCATCTATTCTTCTTTCGCTGATTCCCCCATTCTGGTTTAAAATGATGAATCCCCGTGTTAAGCAAATAAATAATTAATATGATAGATTTAAAAATCAATCATTTACAACACATTGGCATTCCCGTTACAGAAATACATCGGTCTCAATTATTCTATGAGTCTTTAGGCTTCCATTGTGTCATGAAAAACACTTTCATTCATGAAGATGAAGAAGGCCAGGTGATTATGATGAAGTACAAGGATATTATTCTGGAATTATATCAAATGCCTGTTCCTTATAAGGATAGAAAAGATGGGATAATAGACCACATCGCATTCGATGTATCCAATATTGATGAAACTTATCTATTGTTAAAAGAAGCTGGATTTTCTCCCATTGAAATGGAACCCGTGTATCTTCCATTTTGGGAAAAGGGCTGTAAATATTTATATATATTGGGACCAGATGGAGAAAGGCTGGAATTTTGCGAAATACTGAAATAAAAACAAATACTAACTCAGTATAAATACCCTGACAAATAAAACAACCCCAAATATAATTAAGGCAATACCAGCAATTTTACTTACTATCTTTAAATGGGAAGGCTTGAGGACTTTCCTTATTTTTTTGGCAAGAAAAATCTTAAACAAGTCCACAGGAACATAAATACTCATAATACCTGCAAAATACCAGACAGCCTCATTATTACCAAAGTTTTGATCTACCAGAGCCGTACTCATTAAACCTAACCAAAATAAAATAGTAAAAGGATTAAAAACATTAATCAATACTCCTTTTAGGAAAAAGCCAAAAAGTGATCTTGGACTATGTTGTTTTATAAAAGGTTGAGGAACATCTAAGGATTGATTCCCTTTTTGAATCATAGCTGCCAGTCCAAATACAATTAATATTAAAGTGCCAATCCCTCCAACGGTATAGTAAAAATAAGAGGCATTGGCTATTTCTGAAATGAAGGACATCCCTTTGTACATACCCATAAACAGAAAAATATCACTAATCCAGATACCTGAACCAAAAAATACACCCACTTTGGTACCGTATTCCACTCCAATATGAATGAGAGAAAAAAAAATAGGCCCAATTAAAAAAATAAGCAAAAATCCAACCTTTATTCCTTCAATAAAATAATTCATCTTTCTTCCTGTTAACCATTTGCAGAAGTGGTATTTTGGTAAACAAAAGATTCCCACTCTTTAAAAATACTACTTTTCATGACACGCGGAAATTTATTTTGCCCACCCATTTTACCCTGTTTCTCTTGCCATTTATAAAAAATAGAAACGGGAATGACTTTAATTACAGGTTCGCCTAAAACACTGTTCCGTTCTGCACAATAGTCATCATTAACCCTATTTAATTCTTCGTCGAGCAAAGGTAGAATTATATCTGCTGAAATCATTGTTTCGCATCCAATATACCATGAATGTCTGAATTTGCCCTCCACCTCAATTGCAGAGACCGTAAATTCCTTAATACTTACATTTAACTCCTGAGAAATTTTGTAAATAGCCTGATTCATATTATCTACTGAAAGATGTTCCCCACAAACACTTAAATAATGTTTAGTTCTGCCCGTGATAATGAATTCTGATCTGTCCAGATTAATAAATCTAACGGTATCTCCCAAAAGATACCTCCAGGCACCTGCGCAAGTACTTATTATCATGGCATAATCAATACCTTTTTTAATTTCATCTATAGTTAAAGAGGTTGGGTTCTTCTTCAAATTTCCTTCCTCATCAAAATTTGATTCATTGAACGGAATAAATTCATAATAAATACCCTTTTGTAATTCCAGGCACATTCCCTTGTGTTCGGGACGGTGCTGAAAACCAAAAAAACCTTCAGATGCCAGGTAAGAATCCATGTAAACTACTGGTTTAGACATAATTTTTTCGAAACCTTTTCTAAAGGGTTCAAAATGCACTCCACCGTGCACGAAAACACGAAGATTAGGCCAGATATCATGAATACTCTCAACTTTATAATGAGAAATAACCTGTTCCATCATTAATTGAACCCAGGAAGGAATGCCTACGATAACGCTAATATCCCAATTTGGAGCATTTTTAATAATCGCTTCAATCCTTTCGTCCCAGGTTTTTAATCTGGAAATTCTGGATCCGTGTTTAAAATAGGGGCGTAACCAACCAGGTATTTTGTTAGCATTAATTCCACTCAGATCACCTGAATAATATTTTCCCTCCTTTTTTAAAGAACTCGTTCCGCCAAGCATCAACATTCCTTTAGTAAAAACATCGGGATCTACCTCAAAATGATTCAGGGTAAAAAACATTTTTCTACCCGCCCGGCGCATGAATTTGCTCATTTCATCGGAAATGGGAATATATTTACTAGGTGCACCGGAAGTTCCTGAACTTAAGGCAAAATATTTTATTTTGCCAGGCCAGGTTACATTATCCACATTATGAAGAGACAGGTGCCACCATTTTTCATAAATTGTATTGTAGTCAAAAACGGGAATTTCTTGTCTAAAAGCATTCATCAATTCATTTGATTTCAACATTTCTTTGAAATCATAGTATTTTCCGAAGGTGGTATGCTGGGCTTTTCGTATTAAGCCTTTTAAGACAATTTCTTGTTTTCTTTTTGGTGAAGTATGGTAATTATAGTCAACAAACTTTTCCCCTACTAAAATACCTCTTTGTATCAAACTACCTAATAGGTTCATTATTTATGTATTTTTATTTCCGTCGACTGATATCAGGACAACGAAGATTTCCAAAAAAATAAAGAAAACCTACCTCTAAAAAGGCAAAAGCATCTTTATTATAAGCATTTCCGCGCATAAATCCTGTTTTATTAATACCAGGACCAGTGACGGCACTTAAAGATCTGTCAGACATGGCAACGGCTAGAGATCCAACATTTCCTCTTTGCAGGAATAAACTTCTTCTATCGGGATAAACAGTGCTTACGTCATCTAAATAATCTGTGAAAGTAGTTCGTCCACTTAGCTCAATCTGCATACTCCAACGCTCCGATAAATCATATTTCATACCTACGCCAAATAAAAAAGCGGCTGAAAGCGTATAATACTCCTTTCCTTTAAATTGACCTTCAGTACCTAAAGGTCTAAGATCTACCCATTTATTAAGGTAGTAAGTTTGAGGGTTAAACTGAAAAACACTAGCCCCCATTAGAAAATAGGGAGAAAAATATTCGTCTTTACTACCATGGGTAAAAGGTAAAAAATTAAATTCCATTTGGGAAGAAACCTCTGTTACCGGCGAGCGAAAAGAAAGATTTCTTTCTAATTCAAAAGGATTATTTGAAATGGCATCAGAAGCGGAAACCACGGCATAATTAGCAGCAAATTTCAAAGCTATCCGGTTATTGAAATTATACCTTGCCATTAAACCGAAAGCCTCTCCAGGTTTTTCAAGATTATATTTGGTATTTAAATCTCCGAAATAATGAGCAGCACCTACCCAAAGACCTGCCTCCCAACCCACTTGGGACCAGGCATTTACTTTAGAAAATACAATAATACAACAAGCAAAAATAAACCTGATAAATCTTTTTTTTAAAACAAGCATAGTATGTAAGTGCATGCTTTTAGTGCATTCATTATTCAAAAACGACGAGAACTCATCTATGGTATATAAAAAAAACTTAATTTTTCTTTACATCATCATTAAAATCATCGAACAAACCATCATCATCTAAATCGTCAAAATCAACATCCTCATCATCGTCGTCATCCTCCTCGAGCCAATCTTCTTCGACGATATCCTCTAAGATTTCATTAACTTCTTCAAGATCAAAAAAGGTAGGATCAAAATCGCCCATGGTTTCACACATTTCCCTTTCCTCTTCATTTTTTGGATTCAGCAAGGCCTCCTTTAACTCCATATAAGCTGCCGGGCCACCGCAATCTTCAAAAGGACAGGCATTTTCCCCGGCAAACGCCACAGGCAACAGCTCCTCTTCAAGAGTTACTATTTTAAGTAATTTAAGGGTATGCATCCAACCATCTCCCAAATCATATTCATATTCAAAAGAATCATTTTCCTTTAGGCCAAGTTCATGCAACAACGTATCATCTGCATCCAACACTTTGGTACTGACTACGTCATCCTCATCAATTAACCCATACCATATACCATCTTTTTTAAACTGAAAAAGATGGTCATTTTCCCAACCCATAACCACTTGAATTACTTGATGCAGATCAAATAAACTATGCAATTCACTCACTTGAAAAGTTCTCCAAACCTCAGGAGTGACCTCATTCAAAGAAACTCGAAATTGATAATATTTTTCCATAACAATAATTTATTTAAATCAGTAATTTACTTCTTCCCAGGGTTCTATCCAAAAAGAATTTAAACCATCGCCCGAAATTAATCTAAAAACTTCAAGATTTAAAAGTTCCAGCAAAGCAAGGAAGGTAACAATCGCCTGATATCTGTCAACACAATGTTGAAAAACGTCAGTGAAAGCAGCTTTTCCCTTTTCTTTTACCACAGAAACAAGAATATTCTGTTGATCTTCAATGGTATAATTAATTCGAACAATTTCATGAACGGCCGCAGGTTTTTTGACTTCTAATCGACGCATCACCGATTCGAACGTCCGCAACAGTTTGAACAGAGAGATCGTTTCTAAAGAAGCATCTGCCAGCGCCTGATTAGCGAGCATTTTTATTTCAGATTCGAGATTCCCCCTTTCAAATTTCTTTTCTCTCTCCTCTTCCCAATCGCGAAAAGTATCTAAAACTTCTTTAAATTTTTTATACTCCAGCAGTCTGCTAACTAATTCCTCTCTTGGGTCTATTTCGTTTCCAGCCTCATCAACGGGTTTTCTTGGGAGCAACAATCTGGCCTTAATGCGGCAAAGAGTAGCGGCCACAACGACAAATTCACTTGCTAAATCAATATTTAACCTTTCCATTTGATGTATGTAGGTTAAAAAATCCTCAGTAACTTTTGATATCGGAATATCATTAATATCCAATTCATCTCTTTCAATAAAAAAGAGCAACAGATCGAAAGGCCCTTCAAATTGGGGGAGATGAATCGTATAAGTTTCTGCCGTAGCGTACATACTGAAGGATTTACCCAAATAGCTTTAAAAAACTCAAATATAGTTAGATTTACAGATTAAAATTAGTATTAGTTTGTTATGTCTAAAGGAATCATATATTTAATGCCATCTCCCCTGGGAGAAGGGGGGGAACATGCCATTGCTCCGTATCTTTTACAACGAATAGAAAATTGCTCTTACATCATTTCTGAGAGAGGAAAAACCACTCGTGCGCATTTAAAAATATTACTTCCCAACCTGGCTCTGGAGAAAATAACTTTTATGGAACTTCCCAAGCACCAACCCGCTCAATCAATAGAAGTTTTATTGGCACCAGCCTTAAAGGGAAACGATATTTGTTTATTTTCTGAAGCTGGCTGTCCGGGTATTGCCGATCCCGGCGCAGAAGTAGTAAAACTGGCCCATCATTTGCAAATTAAGGTGGTTCCTATGGTTGGCCCTTCTTCTATATTATTAGCTTTAATGGCCTCGGGGTTGAATGGCCAAAGATTTACCTTTATGGGATATTTGCCCGTAAAAAAGCCTGAATTAGTCGCTCAACTTAAGGTTATGCTCATTGAGATGTCAAAAAATGCAACTACCTTTCTTTTTATCGAAACGCCATACAGGAATGAGGCTTGTTTAGATGTTTTACTCCAAAACTTACCCGATAATACCCGATTATGTATTGCTGCAGACCTAACCTTACCCGATGAATTCATTTCGACAAGAACCATTCAGCAATGGAAAAAAACCGGATTTCCGAATATCCATAAAAAACCCGCCTTATTTCTGATAGGGCAATAACACAGCGATAACTTATCTAATTTTTACTTATTTTTACCAAACAAACCTTTTATAAATTGCCAATGGATATATTATCAGCCCTTCCAAATTTACAAAAAAAAGGATTCCTCGATCTGGCCATAGATCCCACCATCGATTTATTTGAGGAAATTAACAAGCTGAAAAAGGAAAAGAACGCCGTCATTTTAGCTCACTATTATCAAGAACCTGACATTCAGGATATCGCTGATTATATCGGAGATAGTCTCGGATTATCACAGGAGGCGGCAAGAACAAAGGCTGATCTAATCGTTTTTGCTGGTGTTCATTTTATGGCGGAAACAGCTAAAATTCTCTGCCCGGATAAGAAAGTGGTTCTTCCTGATTTAAAAGCGGGTTGCTCTCTTGCCGATTCCGCGCCCGCGCCATTGTTCAAGAAATTTATGGAGAAATATCCAGGTCATACCGTAGTAAGTTACATCAATTGTACGGCTGAATTGAAGACATTAACTGATATTTGCTGTACGTCGAGTAATGCGGTACAGGTCATAGAATCTATTCCAAAGGATCAACCTATAGTTTTCGCCCCCGATAAAAATTTAGGCGCTTACTTAAATAAAAAAACGGGAAGGAACATGGTATTGTGGAATGGAGCCTGCATGGTCCATGAAATTTTTTCCGCTGAAAAAATAGATAAGCTGATGGCTCAATATCCTGAAGCTGAACTTATTGCACACCCGGAATGCGAAGAAGTTATTTTACGTAAAGCCCATTATATAGCCTCCACCACTGGCCTGTTGAACTACACGATAAAAAGTAAAAAAACATCTTTTATTGTAGCCACTGAGTCGGGAATTATTCATCAAATGGAAAAATATTCTCCCGATAAAATATTTATTCCCGCTCCTCCTGAAAATTCTTGTGCCTGTAACGAGTGCCCTCACATGAGGTTAAATACGTTGGAAAAAGTATATCTTGCTCTGAAATATGAACTACCAGAGATTACGCTCTCTGATTATGTTCTTGAGAAAGGAAGATCATGTATTGATAGAATGTTAACTATTTCGGCCAATGCCGGACTATAAATAAGATGTATGAAAAAAGTTTATCCTCTATTTATTTTGTTTTTGGCTGCTCAATGGGCAATAGGACAAAGTAGCTTACCTTCGTCGATATCCAATGAAAAAAAGGCCGTAATTCAATCTCTGGAAGCCAAAAAGCAACAGTATGTAGATGTGGCAATCAATATCTGGAATCTGGCTGAATTAGGTTATAAAGAGGGAAAAAGTGCTAATCTCTTGCAATCTATGCTCAAACAGGAAGGCTTTACTATCGAAACCGGCGTGGCGGGTATTCCCACTGCATTTACAGCTACTTTCGGCAGCGGAACCCCAGTGATTGGTGTGCTTGGAGAATATGACGCATTACCTGGATTTTCACAAGATGCAGTGCCTTTTAAAAAGGAGTTGGCAGGTAATACAAACGGCCATGCCTGCGGTCATCATTTGTTTGGATCTGCCTCTGCAGCTGCGGCTATTGCCGTTAAAAACTGGTTAAAAACAACCGGGCGGAAAGGTACTATCCGCTTTTATGGAACACCCGCTGAAGAAGGAGGCGCCGGTAAGGTTTACATGGTTCGCGCAGGCTTATTTCAAGATGTTGATGCCGTTATTCATTGGCACCCGGGAGACGATAACAATGCTAATCCCATTTCTTCTCTGTCAAATAAGTCGGCTAAATTTCGTTTCCGTGGCATTGCCTCTCATGCCGCCGCTTCTCCTGAACGTGGTAGATCAGCCCTCGATGCCGTGGAGGCCCTAAATTATATGGTCAATATGATGAGGGAACATATTCCGGAAAAATCAAGAGTTCACTATGTGATTACAAGAGGCGGAGAGGCACCGAATGTTGTACCCGCATTTGCCGAAGTATATTATTATATACGTCATCCGGAAATGGATGTCGTCAAAGACCTTTTCAACAGAGTTACCAAAGCGGCTGAAGGAGCTGCACTGGGAACAGGAACTACCATGGATTATGAGGTAATACATGGGGTTTATAATTTGCTTCCTAACCAAATCCTATCTACTAATTTATATGAAAATTTAAAAACGGTAGGAGGTGTAAATTACGACAAAACAGAGGAAGATTTTGCCCTTAAAATTTTTCCTTCCCTAAATAGAAAAGACGTAAATATTTCTGATGCAGCCCAAGTAAAACCTTATGCAGACCAGAGTGACGAAGCATTTGGTTCTACCGACGTCGGCGATATAAGCTGGCTAGTTCCTACGGCTGGTATTTCAAGTGCCACCTGGGTTCCTGGTACCGCTGCACATAGCTGGCAGGCCGTTGCTGCAGGCGGTATGTCCATAGGGCACAAGGGAATGATGGTGGCTGCTAAAACCATGGCACTCACTATAATGGATTGCTTAGTGAGCCCAGAAATGTTGAAAAATGCTAAACTGGAGTTATTAAAAAGAAGAGGTGGTGATCAATTTAAATATGAAGCCCTCCTTGGCGATAGAAATCCTCCATTAGATTATAGAAATTAATAAAAATATAAAATGAAACCTACTTTATTGGTCTTGGCCGCTGGCATGGGGTCTCGTTATGGTGGACTAAAACAAATAGATCCTGTTGGTTTAAATGATGAAACCATTCTGGAATTTTCGGTGTATGATGCAATCAAAGCTGGATTTGGTAAAGTAGTTTTTATCATTCGCCGGTCTATTGAGCAACCTTTTAAGGAAAAAATAGGCATTACTTTTGAAAATATTATCCCCGTTGAATATGTTTTTCAAGAGTCATCCTCGCCAATAGCTGGACTTCCTCCTATACCCGAGAGGGAAAAACCTTGGGGTACCGGCCATGCCGTTCTGGTCGCAGCAGATGTCATTAAAGAACCATTTGCTGTTATTAACGCTGATGATTTTTATGGTTTTGATAGTTTTGCTATTATGGCAAAATTTCTAACCACGGAATGTTCTCCGGAAAAACATGCTATGATTGGCTATTATTTGAATAATACCCTTTCCGATTTTGGGGCTGTTTCCAGAGGTGTTTGCACCAGTAATGAATCTGGATTTTTAACCAGTATTGCTGAAACCCATCAAATCATTAAAAACGATCAGGAGATTACGGGCGATTTAAATGGTACTAAGGTTACGTTGAATGAAAAAACCCTGGTTTCCATGAATTTCTGGGGCTTTCATCCTTCCATTTTTGAGTATCTGCGTTTGGGTTTTATTGAATTTGTTGAAGAAAACAAGGACCACCCAAAAGCAGAATACTACATACCATTGGTTGCAGACCAGCTTATTGCCTCTGATAAGGCAAAAATAGTAGTCATACCATCTGCAGCACAATGGTTTGGAGTTACCTATCAGGAGGACAAGCCTTTTGTCAAGGAAGCATTAAAAATGATAACGGAGCAAGGCGCTTATCCAACCTTGGGTCTATGGGCAAAATAAGGAGGAAACTTTAAAATTTAGAACCCACTGTAAAAATCAAGGATTGCTTCATTATCGCTTTGTCCACCTCCTGAAGAGGTGCATTTTGCGTTAGATAAGGAAAAAATACTTCATTGAACTGGTTATATCTAAAGCAGACATCAAAGAAATATTTTTCTCCTCTTCTTCCTCCGCCTATACTTAAAATGGTTTTTGAGGTCTCGTCATCTTTAAAAGGAGAGGTATAAAACTGTAATCCTGCCCTTAAACGATAGACGTTACTGATGACCGCTTCTCCGCCCATTCTAATAGCCACCGCCTGCCCAAGTCTTCCAGCAATTTCTATATTTGATTCATTTTCAGCTTCTTCAAAACCATTGTAGTTGAATCTATTAGAGGCATAATTAACATATTCCACTTCCCCGCTAATAAAACCCTTTTTACCTAAAACAAGACCGACGTTTCCAAAGTACCTCCATGGGGTTTTAAACCTATATTCAAAACTTCCTTCGGCAATAGCTTCACTTCCTAAAAATGCACCTGTTTCATTCGCATTTTCAAAATAATTATAGGTCAATTCATTTTGATAAATATCAGAAACATTAAAGAAAGTGGGTGTGTGAACAGCCATACCAATACGAATATTGGGTTGTGGTTTCACAATAACGCCCAATTTAGCATTAGCTCCTCCTCCGGTAGTGCTCAATTCTTCCCTGTAACTCAAATCTTTAAAATAGGGAACACCGCCAGGTGCTTTTACCTGATCCACCTCTGCATAATTCCTTACATTATAATAGGAAATGAAAGGAACGCCCACAGTAAGACCTATAGATACCTTTTCATTATAATTTCCCGCAAGAGAAAAGGCCAGTTCGCTTAAGGAACCTGTATTTTGAATTTCCTGTTCCCTTTGTAAAAGGGCTTTTGGAGATAATTGGTAATCAATATCATACTTACCATCGCCATTCAGATCATATAGCGCACCAGCTTCGGAGGCAATACCTGTTTCAAAATCGTCCAACCCAATTTCAGAATTAGCAATTTCCTGGAATCTTTGTAAAAGAGTCCCCTGGGAAGTTCCACTAAACCGGGTAGTGTTACTAAAATGATTCAAATTATTTAAGGTAATGGCAAAATTCATTTGCTTCCACTTTTCAGAAATAGGCTGGGAAGTAAAAACCATTCCTAAGTTCTGGACATTGATACCTAGTTTACTTTCGGACAATGCAGAGCCGTTTCTATCTGAAATGAGTCTGGACGTTGTTCTGGTTGAGATAAAGGAGGGGGAAAAGGAAAATTCCGATTTACGGTAAAGTGCTATGCCAGCTGGATTACTATTCACCGCACTAAGATCGGGACCAATGGCACCCATTGACCCTCCCGTAGCAGAATATCGGGCTGTTCCTCCTGGTTCCTGATAACTAAATCTTATAACATCTGCAATAGTTTGTCCAACTGAAAAGAAGGGCAAAAGGGAAATTATTAAAATAACAGACCATTTAATTGAGAGGGTATTCATAGCTATTTTATTTTGAAAAGGAATAAAAAAAACGGGTGGAATATAACAACGTAATATTCCACCCGTTCAATTATGTTAAAATAACAATAGTTTGTTATTTAGTTGTTAATTAATAACTCTTCCTCCAGTAGAAGTAGATCTGCCGCCACTTGATGGCGAACTGCTACTTGAAGGTGACGAAGAAGACCCTGAATTTGATGGGGAACTTCTTGGTGTTGACCAACTTGGAGAAGATGAAGGCGATTCAAAACCTCTTGAAGGTGATGTACTTCTCATAGAGCTATTGATTCTTTCCGTATTATTTCTAATATCAGAAGAAGTTCTCGGTTGAACTGTAGTACTTGGACGCTGACGGCTATATTCCGTAGAAGGATCACTCGTTCTTGGGGAATACCCTGTAGATGGTATTCTGCTACTCTCACTGGTTGGATATCTACCGGCGCCTTGTACGGAAGGAGCATACCTTGGCATATCTGTTCCCGTAGTTCCCTGAGAAGTAGAAGGTATTCTGGAACCTCTTTCTGTGGCTACATTTCTTCCGGCAGCAGGGCTTGTTCTTGGTGAACTCTCAATAGTTCCAATCTCAGGATTACGCGCACCTGGAACAGGACCTACAGATCCGCCCCCTCTTCTTGGACCATAATATCCATTAGAAGCATCTACTGGTGATACTGGATTATTGTTATTATTGTTCTGGCCAAAATTATTGTAACCGTAGCCATTACCCCAGGTAGGTATGAAATTATAAAAATTATAAGAAGGCATAAACATCATTGGAGAACCGACCCAACCAAAACTATTCATAGACATTCCCATTCCACCAAATCTTGAAAACGGTGAATTCCATCCCATACTAAATGGATCATTCATACCAAAACTGTTCCATCTGTTGAAATTTCCAAAACTATTGAAATTATTCCAGCGATTGAATCTGCTAAACATTCTCTGAGAATAGAAATCATCGTAAATCAACATGGTTGTTGCAGACCTCATAAACGGATCGTAATAAGCCATATCGATATAATATGGATCAAAGAAACTGAAACCTTGAAGAGGTCTGTGAAAACGACGAATTCTTGAGGTGTAATAAAAATCATAATCATCGTAATAGCTATCTGCCCCGTCAGAGAAACTCGTTTCATCTGCTGAATAGGCTTCTGGTCTGTAAGAACCTAATCTGTTAGAGGAAGATGGATTATTTTTTAATTTAACCACTTCGTCAGGATTGTAATAAACATCATCCATTTGTGCACCCACGGGACTGACAGCCAGCAGTGTGAACAGGGTAATAATCAGGGCGTATTTCATGACAATTATTTTAAACGTGGAATTAATGAAATCATCTTTTAAATAGAACATCTAATTTATTACTTTTGTCGCAATAAAGTTGTTAATGTTTAGTAAATTATGATATTTATTTTGACATTTCGGCATTTTACTCTTTTTTTCACCTAATCCTGCATTGTATGGCAAAAGAAATAACGCCCAGATCGACAGATTACGCCCAGTGGTACCAAGATATTGTTAAAAAAGCAAATTTAGCTGAAAATTCTGCCGTTAGAGGGTGCATGGTTATTAAACCTTATGGCTTTGCGATTTGGGAAAAAATTCATGATCAATTAGATAGGATGTTCAAGGAAACAGGGCATGTAAATGCTTATTTTCCTTTATTTATCCCTAAAAGTTTTTTAAGTAAAGAAGCGCAGCATGTTGATGGTTTTGCTAAAGAATGTGCAGTAGTCACGCATCACCGCTTAATGAACGCGCCCGACGGCAGTGGCGTTATAGTGGATCCTACGTCAAAATTAGAAGAAGAACTGATTATTCGTCCTACTTCTGAAACTATTATCTGGAATACTTACAGAGATTGGATAAAGTCCTATCGGGACCTTCCCCTACTTATTAATCAGTGGGCCAATGTGGTTCGTTGGGAGATGAGAACCCGCTTATTTCTGAGAACCACAGAATTTCTATGGCAGGAAGGACATACGGCACATGCTACAAAAGGGGAGGCGGTTGAAGAAACCCTACGAATGCTGAATGTATATGCAGAATTTGCAGAAAATTATATGGCCATGCCCGTCATAAAAGGGGTTAAAACAGCCAATGAACGATTTGCCGGAGCAGTGGATACCTATTGTATTGAGGCCTTAATGCAGGACGGAAAAGCGCTTCAAGCGGGCACTTCCCATTTCTTGGGACAAAATTTTGCCAAAGCGTTCGATGTTAAATTTTTAACAGAAGATAATAATCAGGAATTTGTCTGGGCTACCTCCTGGGGTGTTTCCACCCGACTTATTGGGGGTCTTATTATGACCCACTCTGACGACGAAGGATTGGTTTTACCACCAAATCTGGCGCCAATTCAAGTGGTTATCATTCCCATTCCGAAACCATCTCCCGAAATTGACGAGGTTGTTCATAAAATTATGAAAAACCTAAAAGCTAAAGGAATTACCGTTCAATATGACCAGGATATGAAAAACCGTCCTGGTTTTAAATTTGCGGAACATGAAATGAAAGGTATTCCTGTTCGTCTGGCCTTGGGGCAACGCGATCTCGAGAAAAATGAAATCGAGGTAGCCAGGCGGGATACCAAAGAAAAATTTACGGCAAGTCTGGATGGTATTGAAGAAACCGTTGCTCAATTACTTCTTGACATTCAGGAAAATCTCTTCCAGAGAGCAAAATCATTTAGAAATCAAAAAACGACTAAAGTAGATACCTTTGATGATTTTAAAGCTCTGGTTGATTCAGATATTCCTGGATTTATTTCAGCCCATTGGGATGGTACCAGTGAAACAGAAATAGCCATCAAGGAAATTACTAAAGCGACTATTCGCTGTATTCCTTTTGATCAGGAAGAGGAGGAAGGAACCTGCATTTACTCAGGTAAACCATCCACTAAACGTGTTTTATTTGCCAAGTCTTATTAATCCTTAGTTTTATTACCGATGCCATCTAAAAAACCAAACTGGACTGTTGTTGCGGCTATGACCGGCCTTCTGGCCTTTTTGGTTCTGAGTAGATATGCAACCTACTACTATGGTAATGAAACACTTATAAAAAAACATTATATTCGACCCGATTATAAGATTGATGCCTGGGGAAATGCAAATAATTTGCATCTATCCAAAGCAGCGCATCTTGCCAGCGTCAAAAAATGGGATCAGGCTCTTTTGCATTTAGACAGCATTTTTCCCCTTGATCCCATTTTTGGCAAGGCCCGACTATTATCTACCTTCATCTATTTCGAACAGGGAAAATATACTTATTCGAGAGATCTGGCAAAGAGTTTGCTCAATTTGCGTGATAAAAGACTGCAATATTTTTCAAATTGGCTACATATATTAAGCAACGTAGGGCTAGGCAACGGCAGATTGGCAAAAGAACAAATATCCATCATTAGGGAAGACAAAAGCAAGCGCTTCACCCCTGAGATGGAGGCCCTTGAAAAGGACCTTCACCACCCTTTGCGCTACTTTGTTTTTTGAGTCTTTACTTACTTTCCGGGGAATAATCGACGGCCACAATCATTTCATTTCTTCGATTAAGTACCTCATAAGGTGCATTATAACCTAAATACTTGAAATTCCCTTTGGTTGCAATTTTTTCCTTTTGCAATAGAGCTTTTAATTCCGCTTCCGCGTTCAATATTTTTTCTTCCCCTGCAAACCCACCAAAAGCGTAGGCAGCATAGTAACCTGGTACCGATTTTGAGATTTTCACATTAGGGTCCAAAGGTTTGGGAAGATTTTCCATAGTGAAAGATTCCGGCATTACGAAATGCATGACACTTCCTTCCTCTGACTTCTCCATGTGAACAGGCGCCGTCATGGCAATCTGTTTAGATTCAGAATTACCCCCAAAAATAAATCCGGCCAATTTCCTGAATTGATTTCCAGATTCATTCCTGTACCCTTTTGCCGGTGATTTTACCTGAGCAAAAATAGCTGCCGGATAATATCTGATTTCAAATTTATCCTTTTTTAGCACCACTTTATATGGCTGTTCCTCCGTTTTTGTTCCCATCTTAAGATAATTTTTAGCATACAATCCAGAAAATACGAGTAATGCAAATACAAAAAGATAGGTCATTTTCATGATATTTATATTTTATAAAGAATACAAATAGAGGTCGGTAAATGTTTAGAAATAGGTTAAATGAAAAAGGTGTGTAGTTGTTTCCACACTTTTTTCAAATCTTTTAAGGTTCTCACTAAAAGATTGGCGACCCCTTGTTTACTAATCCCCATAATTTCAGCTATACGATCGTTATCAAAATTTTCATAAAATTTTAATTGAACCATTTCTTTTTGCCTTGGGGCAAGATAGGATATGACTGATTTTATCTCTCTGTGAATTTGATTGTTATTTTCATTATAAACAAGCATATTTTCATGGCTATCTTCGGAAATTGAACTTGAAAAAATTTTATCCAACCACGTTTTTTGTCTTTGGTTATTAAGGTTCGTCCTGTTTAGTCGATGCCTTAGTGCTAAAAAAAGATAAGATTTTACGTGACTGACCTGACTTAAACTTTGGCGACTATCCCAAAGAGTTATAAATAAATCCTGAATACTGTCCTCAACTAATTCTCTGCTATAACCTTTTGAAAGCCCGTATTGAAATAACGATAAATAATATGATCTGGCGATGTGATCCAAAGATTTAACATCACCATTTTTAAAATTTCGCCACAATTCTACGTCACTAAATTCATTTACCATAAACAGAGAAAACAAAGGAAACATTGAATAAACCAAATATAAATAAAATGTGGAATAAAAAGACAAGGGATTAATTTGATGTTGTCCAATTATTCAAGTCAATAGCCTCTGATGATTTCATATTATCACCATTTGAAAAATCAATTCTTATAAGATAAGGTACCTTAGTTTGCAGACCTTGTAATTTAATTTGAAGCTTACCAAATGGTTTATTTGGAGAATTTTTGCCGGCCATAACGGAAGAGAAAATATCTGCGGTTTCTTTCAAATAAAGAATTTGAGAAGCTGATTTATCTACTTTTTCAAAACTAGCCTGGGAGGGAGAAATAATTTCTGCCTGAAAAGTTTTTCCATTTTTATTAAAAACAGCCTTTTTCCCATTTGCCGTAATAATTAATCCTTCTGTATTGGGAGTATGCATAAGCCAATAAAAAGTAGAAATATTATTCAAAGGAGTAAATTGGTCTTGAACAGTCATCACATTATTCTTCCTATTCAACTTGATTCCCCTTTGGTATGCACTGACATCCCTTGAATAACAAGCAGATAGATCTATAACATGAAAACCTCCATTTTCATCAGAAACAGACTTGACAGAGCGAGCTACCCCTGCAGGATTCTGTTCTGGTCTGGCATCCGGATTAAAAATAAGGGTATTTTTTCCTTCTGCGCGAATCCTGTAATAATAGAATCTACCGGGTGAATTGACTGATTGAGTTGGTAAATCGGAGTATTTGGGGCTTGTAACCGTAAAATAATCTGCGGGATAAGGACTTTCCAGGCCTAAATTTCCCATTGCCCAGGTTTCACCAAAGGCTTGAATATAAAAACTTCCTGCATCAAGATGTCCGTGGCTGGCATTATTATCACCACCGTGCATACCAAGATACATGGCATGCTCACTTTCATTTTTTTCTAA
>Ga0247842_10001107_pt1 | contig 47969 bp, 45 predicted proteins | sample LaCruzMarch2015__3_FD_192411 | JGI IMG/M metagenome (GOLD analysis project Ga0247842, IMG submission 192411) | Freshwater microbial communities from meromictic Lake La Cruz, Castile-La Mancha, Spain - LaCruzMarch2015_19m | ecosystem: Environmental > Aquatic > Freshwater > Lake | place: Spain...
AAATCAAGAAAAGATAGAAGAGATAGAAAGTTATGACAAGAAAAAGATAGAAAGAGATGTAAGACAGATAATAGGCATAAGTGAAAAAGAAGATGTACCGGTTATTCTTGATTTAGAATCAATAAGAGTTCTTGCTCCAGGCAAATTTGAAATAGATGTTGTTAATCTTTTTAATAAAAAAAGACCGTTAATATACAAACTTGAAGAGGGTAAATATATTATTGATTTGGGAAGCATGATAAAAGTTAATGCAGAAGATAGAAAGGATATAAAGTTATAATCTGCTTATTTTATTCTCGGAAAAAGTATAATTTATAAATAATGTTTCCTTGCTTAGAATATGAAAAAAAAGCGGTTTTTGAAAGGTTTTTTTGCAGTAGGACTTTTATTTTTATTAATTTTGTTGGTGAGTGTTGGATTTGTATCTGCAGCAGGGCTCGGTTATGTTGATGGATTAAATGTTGGTGCTGGTCAATGTATCATCAGTGGTTGGGCAAAAGATACTTCACTTGAAACAAGTTATAAGGAAACTCATCTTTATTTTGATTTATGTTCAACTTGTCCCTCTGCATGTTCAGATTGTCTTGCAAATCCAACAAAAGGTAGTAATGAAATAGGTAGAAATATAGGAGTACAAAAATTGTACAGGGCTGATGGGGGAATAGGATATCATGGTTGGATATATCCCCTTAGTTCTAGTACTCTTACTCTTTCTCCAGGAACGCATTATGTTTATGGTTATTCTTGGGATAAAAATAATAATCGGTATAATCTTAATAATTTTCCACAGACCATTATAGTGCAAGCAGAAACTTGTAATGGTATAGATGATGATTGCGACGAGACTATGGATGAAGGTGTTCTTTGTCCTTCGGGTCAAAATTGTTATAATGGTGGATGTTGCACTCCTGTAAATGGAGTCTTGACTTGGGGTGCTTGGTCAAATATTGGAAGTTGTGGAAGTTCAGCAGGATTTTCATGCAAACAGAAACAATCCAGATCTCAATCATGTACAACTCCTCCATCTTGTGGCGGAGCAGGCTGTGGTGCTATTGCTGCAGAAATTGGATATGTTAATTGTGGAAACGGAGGCAATTATGGTTGCTCTTTAGGACAGGTTTGTTCAAATGGCGCTTGTGTTACTTCATGTACATCTGTAAACGGGGGATGGAGTGATTTTGGTTCATGGTATGATTCTTCCGGTTGGTCTTCTTGTTTAAGTTGTTCACAATCTAAAACTCAAAGGAGAGATAGAACCTGCACAAATCCTTCTCCTTCTTGCGGTGGAGCAACTTGTTCTGGAAGCAGTTATGAAACTCGGTCAATTTCTCAAGCATGTGGTTTTTTAAATGGCAATTGGAGTTCTTGGAGTTCTTGTAATTTAGAGGATGAATGCGGAACAGGAACACAAACAAGAACATGCACAAATCCTTCCCCTTCTTGTGGTGGTTCTCAATGCTCTGGCTCTTCTACACAATCTTGTATCATTAATTGTTCTGTAGGAAAAATCTGCTCGAGTGGGGTTTGTAGAGGCATAAACGGTGCATATTGGGCAAATATCAAAGGACAGCCAATTTCATCTGCAAATATTAACGACACTTTGCTTATGATGGTTGAAGGAACAGGCTTGAATAATAGGGAAATTAATTATAGCATATACAAAGAGGATAGTTGGTTGCCTTGGATGAGCAAAATAAATACTAAAGATGCTATTGGATTCGCTTCATACAAGCCAGAAGATGTAGGAGTATACAAATTTAGAGCAAAGATAGAAGGAAGTTCTGAAAAAACATCAGGAGAAATTTCTATTGGTGCAGAAAATAACTTTTTTCCTACTGTGAAAATATTCTCCCCGGCAAATGAACTAAACATCACTGCTGGAACAAACATAATATTTAACCAATCTTCTTATGACGAAGACGATTTACTTAAAATAACATGGGATTTCGGAGATGGAACGACAAAAGTAATAACTAATTATGTGAATAACTCTGCTATTGCCGGGAATTCTTCTCCCTTAGAGCTTCCATATATTTATTCTGCTGGTTCAAAGCTTGATATCTCACCGATAGATAATTCTGGAAGAATAATGTGGAGTCCTACTTATAATGTGACTGGAGTAACATCAAATACTAATGGAATTGTAAATACCGATGGGATAGTTAATTATTATGGGGCAGGAACTTATGCTGCGAGAATATGTTATGATTTAGTTTATGGTGGTTATGATGATTGGTATTTGCCTGCAAAAAATCAGTTATCTACAATGTATAATCAGAAAGATAATGTAACTGCAGGAGGTTATACATTTAATGCTTTTGCAGCTGATTGGTATCATTCTTCCACAGAGTATTCTTCTCCTTGGGCATGGATTGTGAACTTTGGTAGTGGTACTGTGGATAAAAATAGTAAAACCCTTAACTCTTTCTTTGTACGTTGTGTTCGTGATTATACTACGCCAGTATCAGGAGGAGATTCTTCAGGAAATCCAAGCTATAATACTTCTGCAAATGTTACTCATACTTATTCTTCTTCTGGAAAATATGCTGTAAGACTGACAGCAGAAGAGATGACTAGGGGACAATCTAGTGAAAGTGTAATTTTTATTAATGTTTTTAATTTAGGAATAAATGTCATTCCCATAATCTCTAGTCCGGAAAATGAAACAAAAATAGAAAAAAAAGCAATTTTTTTTAATGCAAGTAAAAGTTTTGTTGTTGATTGTTCTTCAACTGATCTTGGCCATGATATTGATATTTCTGGACTAAGTATATACTGTAAATATGTCCATCGTCCTGGAGCAATACCCCCTATTTCTGGCTACAAAATTGAGATGAATTGGATTATAAATGGAGATGTTAGTCCAATCCTAAAAAGCGGAAATTATTCAGATGTTGCTAGTTTCTGGCAAGAGTTTGCATCAAACGGAGACCATAATGTATCTTTAATAATGAAGTATATTGATGGGTCTGTAAGCTCCCAAGGGAAAGCTAATAAAAATTTTAATGTAGAAACCCTTTGGAATTGTTATCAAGAAGGAAGTTCGGCTTATTGGTGGGATAATCAGCATAATAAAGTAACGACTAATTGTTCTTTTAAACAAAGCGAATTAGGATATTCTTGCTGTCCTGTTAATAAACAATGTTTTCCTGATGGTAGTTGCAGAAATTATGCTAGTTATTGTTTTCAACTAAATAAAACCTCTTGTGATCTTTTCGTAGATTCTGTGCCTGAAAAGTCGATTAATCAGGCATTGTGCAGTATAAAACAAAGATATAATGAAGGAAATCTGTATTGTTCTAATATGACTAATTGTTTTTGTAAGTGGAATTCAAGTTCAAATATATGCGAAGAAGGGGTTAATTCTGTTAAATTATGCTGGACAGGCAATGGGACGATTGAAGATGATATGACTCGTGGACAATGTTTATGGAGTACAACTGAAATTACGGATAATTGCAATAATTCTTTGAATAATATGATAACTAAAAAGAAAGCATCATGGGTGAATAGTATAATCTCAAAGCCAGATTGGTGTGAAGATATCGAAAAATCTTACCAGTGTGTTGTTACAGAGAAACTTCCATTTTTTGATAAAATTGGTGTGATTACTGCAATTATACTTATAATCTCTGCTTATATTTATGTTTTAAGAAGGCAGAAGAGAATTATTAGGAGTATAGAAAAAAAGATAAATCCGAAGAAAACGAGTAGACATGAAAAAAAGAAAAGTAAAAGATAAATTTTTGATGTCTGAAATGCGGTTCAATCCGCACACTTCAGTGTGTTGTGCATTTCGGAGCATCCAAAAAACCCTGCAAATAAATAAGGGGTTTTTTTTGATATTTTTATTATTGGGTATAGTTATAACCTTATGTTCTTTTGTTTCTGCTGAAATCAGTGTAAAAAATTATTCGATTGAAGAAAATTATTTTGGCGGACAAAATATCCGGGGGTGGATAAATCTAAGCTTAACAAATGAACCTTATGACACACTTGTTTCAGGTTTTAATAAAAATATTCTTCTTTTGAATTTTCTCAATAATAATAACTTAAGAGATGGGGCAGGAATTTTATGTTCTGTTATAAATTGTTCACAGAATTACGAGCCAACTATTGAATTGTCCGGCATTCTTAATCTTGCGGAAGGAACTTCTACGCTTATAGGTTTTAAGGTTGTTGATTCAGGAGAGATTCAGGAAATTTTAACATTATTACTTAATATTTCAACAAATGCTGGAACTAATTGTTCAGAGAATATGCAAATTCCTCTTAAAATTGATATTCTTGATGATGGTTCTTTTGAATTGATTGCAAAAGGTTCTTCATGTGATGCTCCCAATAATCCTGTTGCATGTGGAGAAAAAAATTATGGATGTTATGGTTCTTCAAATGCAGAGATACGTTATAATTCTATCACTACGACAGAAACCTATTGTGAAAAGATAGTTGTTGGGCCTGGCGGAGGAATACGGGCTGGTGCAGATGTCTCTTGCTCAGGAAATGCAAATTTTACTATAAAACTATTAAATTCTGCAGGAGTTTTACAGAAACAATGGTTAAATGTTCCTTCTAATGAAACTAATATCATCCCGGTATATTCTAATTCTTCTTTAGAGTCTTCGAGAGAGATAATTGTATGTATTCAAGCAAGTAATACTCTTTCTGCAGGAAAATGTAGTATAGGGGTTCAGGAAAATGGAAATAACTCCTGCGGTTATTCTGGAAGCTATCCCCATGATTTTTCAATATATGCTCGATCAATTGCTTACTCTATTCCTGCAAATTTTACCTTATCTTCTTCTAATTCTCCTTTTTTAAATCAGAACATATTGAATTATCTTGATTCAAGATATGATAAAAATTGTTCGGCCGGTTGTATAATCCCCATAAAAATAATTTCTAATCAAAACCAAAAATTAATAATAAATAATGGGCAGATAATTCATAAGTCAATGGGCTTTCAACAACCATCTTCTCAGCTTTATGAAATTATAAAAACTTCCCCCCTTATTTCAATGAATTATACTCTCCTAGATATTTCAAAATCTGGACTAACTGCCCCCCCTATTAATGGCAATTACACCCTTGATTTTAAGATAGGAAATAAATCAATTGTTCAAAAGATTTTTGTTTCAAATATCCCCGGTGTCGGGTTTGTTTTTCCTTATGATGTTATTGTTTCTGAAGATACGAAATTTTCAGCATATTCAAATTTTTCTGATAACATAACAAGTTATAAATGGAATTTTGGAGACGGAAGTCCTGAGCAGACAACATCCACAAATAGTGTTACTCATAAATATACTTCAATAAAACAGTATGATCTGAAAGTAACCGCAACTAGTTTTCAAGGGCAGGCAGATTCTGTTTTTCAAATAAATGTTTTAGCACTTTCGAAAGATGATGCAATAAAAAGACTGAATAAAAATAATGAAAATTTGGCAAACATAGAAACAGAAGTAAACAAACTTCCAACTTGGCTAAAAGATTATTTTAATACTCAAATGAAAATAAATGATACAAAAGCAGAACTTAACAGATTTATTTTTTCACTTAATTCAACAGATAATTTGACAGAAGTTAGTTCTTATCTTGGCTCATTGAATACTGCTTCTTCATTCGGTATAAGCGAAATTTCTTCTGGCACTTTTATTGTTGACCAGAACAAGATAAATCCTACCTTTTTGAAAAATGCAGGGGCTGGAAATATGAATTCTAATATCAATGAAAGTTTTTATAAAAATTCAGTATATGGTTGGTTGATTAATAATATTAATATTGATGTTGAAGAAAAAGTTTACTCTCTTTTTTATAATGACAAAACCGAGCCAGCAGGTTCTTATTTAAAAATAACAATAAATCCTAAAACCGAATATTCTGGGAAATTATTCCTTGCGATAAATAAAAATTCCGGGGATATAATCTTTAAAGATAAACAAAACACCAAAAATGAAAGCCAGACAACAATAGTTATTCTTAATAGTTCTTCATCAAACCGGGAAATAGAGCTTTTGGTTAAAGGAAGAGTTGACCCCACTGATACTCCTATCTATCTTTCTCCCGAATTTTCAAAGCTAGATCTTTTTTCAAACCCAGAATGTTTTATCGATGGTAAATGTGATTCGAGCATAGGCGAAGATGCTGAAACATGTCCTGCAGATTGTAATTCGAGTATTTGGCAGATAACAATTTCGATTATTATTTTGTTAATTTTAGCGTTTATTGCTTATATAATTTTACAAGAATGGTATAAACGGGGATATGAAGACTATTTATTCAAAAGCAAAGATGATTTATATAACATAATCAATTTTATTAACAATGCAGAAAAGCAATCTATGTCTAAAGGTAATATTTTTAAGAATCTTCTAGATATGAAGTGGAGCAATGAACAGATAACTTTTGCTTATAACCGATTCCATGGCCGGAGAACAGGCATGTATGAGATTCCCGTACTTAAGATTTTTGAGAAAAGAAAAATTCAGTTAGAGGTAGAGAAAAGGCAGGCAGTTGGAAATATGGGGAATATTGTTCCAAGGCCAATTATTATGCCTCCAGGAGCAAAATTTATGGGCGGTCAGAAAACAAATTTTCAGCAAAATTTTAATAAAAAAGTATAAATAGGGATGAGTTTTAATAAAAAAATATAAGACAAATAAAAAGGAGAAAATGGTAATACGAATAATAAAAAACTTTTTTAAAAGAATGTTTTCAGAGATATTTGGAAAAAAGAAAAATGTCAGCCTGGGCTTTTATGGGCCTCCCAATGCTGGAAAAACAAGCTTAGCAAATAAAATATGCAAAGATTGGACAGGTGAGGAAATAGGAAAGGTTAGTAGGATTCCTCATGAAACAAGAAAAGTACAATTTAAAGAGCAGGTGGATATAAAATATAAAGATAAACATCTGACTTTTAAGTTAATAGACACTCCCGGAATAGCAACGAAGATTGATTATGAAGACTTTATGAAGTTTAAAATTAAGAAGAAAGATGCTCAGAAGAGAGCAAAAGAAGCAACACATGGGATAATTGAATCCATAGAGTGGCTCGATGATGTTGATGCGGTTGTTATAGTTATTGATGCTACTGAAAACCCTTATTCTCAGGTAAATATAACCATTATAGGAAATTTAGTTGCAAGAAAAATTCCTGTCTTGATTGTTGCAAATAAAACTGATTTGAAGACAGCGGATTTGAAAAAAGTTGAATCTGCTTTTCCGGAATATGAAGTTGTTGGAATTTCTGCAAAATACGGCACGAACATGGAGGAATTTTATGAATCCTTGTTCCGTTTAGCAGGAAAGGTTAAGGGGAGATAATTTGTAATATGAAAATCAAAACTAAATTTAATCTTCACTTTAGGAGTTAAAGCTTCGGATGACAAAAAAAATACAAGGATTAACAATACAATTTCTGCCTTATTCTGAAATAGAAACCCTAAAAAGTGGCGAGAGAATAAAAAAGATTCTTGACATTATTCTCGATAATAAACTCGTTGTCATTCAAGGAAAATTGAAATCAGAAGAAGAAGCACGTCTTATTGAAGATACTATGGCTCTTGTTGGAAGAATAAAAGGGTTCAGGGGTGTAGAACTTGCAGTTATAAGTCCAGATGTAAAGAAAAGAGATATGGTCAGTAATCTTAAACATAGTATTGCAAATGCTCTTGTTGGCAATACAGACTCGCTTACTGTTATCGGACCTGCGTCAATAATTAAAGAAATGAAGAAAGATCCAAGAAAGCTCGAGATAATTCAAAAGAGATAATTTTTTTCAGCAACATATTTAAACTTGGAAACTATTTTTTTATGTTAAATGTTTTATACTAATTTAAAATAAATACTGAAAATAGAGGAAATTGAAACATGCCAAAAATTTTTAAAATTTGCGAATTTTGTGGAAAAGAAATAATTACTCAATTTAGATTAAAACGATTTTGTAATGACATTTGTCAAGGAAAGCATTATAATCATAGACCAGAAGTAAGGGAGAGAAACAAGGCGAGAGTTAAAAAGTATCGGCAGAGACCAGAAGTTAAAGAAAGAAACAGAATTTTAGCAGTAACAAAATATAGAGAAAAGAGAAAAGCTTTTTGTAAAGATTATGGAAAAAGGCCAGAAGTTAGGGCGAGAATTAGAGAAAAAGAACGTTGGAGATTGCAGTTTGATAAAGAATATGCTATTGCTGATAGGCTTAGACGTTCCTTAAATCATGCAATGAATAACTATACAAAAACTGGGAAAATAATGGGCTCGAAGAAATATGGGATTAACTGGAAAAATGTTATTGAAAGTTTAAAACCTTTCCCAGAAAATTTAAAAGATTTTGAAATAGATCACATCATACCACTACATAGTTTTAATCTTGAAAACCCGGAAGAAGTCAAAAAAGCATTTTCACCTTCAAATTTACGATGGTTGACTAGAGAAGAAAATAGAAAGAAAAGTGGGAAATTGTAGCAAAATTTATAATGCCTATAAACTTAGTATAAACATATAACAAAATGAGTCACCAATGTGTACATTGCGGGAAGATACATCCAGATGGAGCTGAAGCTATACTCAAGGGATGCACTTGCGGCAGTCACTTCTTTTATTTTATAAGAAAAGAATATTTAGATAAACTAAAATCTGAAGAAATTCAAGAAAAGATAGAAGAGATAGAAAGTTATGACAAGAAAAAGATAGAAAGAGATGTAAGACAGATAATAGGCATAAGTGAAAAAGAAGATGTACCGGTTATTCTTGATTTGGAGTCTATAAGAGTTTTAGGTCCAGGAAAATTTGAAATAGATGTTGTAAATCTGTTCAATAAAAAAAGGCCGCTTATATATAAACTTGAAGAAGGAAAGTATATTATTGATTTAAGCAGTATGATTAAAGTGAATGCAGAAGAAAGAAAAAGTATAAAGTTGTAGTTCTTGTTTATCCTTGTATAAATGAGTAGAATTTATAAATAACGTTCTCTTATCTGCCGTATGAAAAAAGGGATGTTGGCGAGGAGTTTATTTTTAGTCGTAGGTTTAATGTTTTGTTTTGTGTGGGTATGCGGGGGCGTGACGGCAAGTAGTTGTTCTGCTACCGGCGGAACAATTACTCAATCTGGAGGTTATTGTATTCATGCTTTTACAAGTAGCGGAACTTTTACACCCTTGGGAGGCAGTCTTAATTGTGAAGTTCTTGTTGTAGCTGGCGGTGGTGGTGGCGGAGGTAATTCCGATGGGAATGCAGGACGTGGCGGAGGTGGTGCTGGTGGATTGATTTATAGTTCAGCATATGCTGTTAGCGCGCAGGCTTATTCAGTGATTGTTGGCGGAGGTGGTGCTGGTGGTGTTAATTCTGCCTCTGGGCAAACAGGCAGTAATTCTGTATTTAATACCCTTACTGCCATGGGCGGTGGCGGTGGTGGAAACCTGTATGCAAATGGACTTAATGGCGGTTCGGGTGGAGGTGGTGGGTTTGAGGGATATGCAGGTGGTAGTGGGACTGCAGGTCAGGGGAATGCCGGAGGCAGTGGTGATTATTTTGGAGCCCTTGGTTGTGCTGGTGGAGGTGGGGGTGGTGGCGCAGGTACAGAAGGTGGTTCAGCTGCAGTAGGATGTTATAGTGGTGCAGGTGGAAATGGTTTAAAATATAGCATTAGTGGTACTTCTACCTGGTATGCTGGTGGAGGAGGAGGAAGTGATTCTTCTTACGGAGGTAGTCCTCCTGGAGCAGGAGGAATTGGAGGTGGTGGCGCTGGTACAGGTGTGGCTGGTACTGCTAATACGGGAGGTGGTGGCGGCGGTGGTCAGAATGGTCATAATGGTGGCGCAGGTGGTTCTGGCGTCGTAATCGTACGATATTTAATAGATACAACCAACCCAAGTGTTTCAGCAAACGGCAATTCTGACACATGGTACAATTCTCAAAGAACTGCAACTGTTTCAGCAAGCGATACTGGCGGTTCTGGTTTAGCTGAATTTCGTTATAATTGGGGTAGTAATGCCATGAATGGAGCATGTACTACTGGAGGTACAATAACAATCAATGCTGCTAGCTTAAATGCTCCTGCTGGCGGAACTAATTTATATTTATGTGCAAGAGATGGTGCAGGCAATACTGCAACCTGGAACGGCGTCTACAACTGGGAAAATCCTCAATCATGTTCAGGAACAGCTCCAACAGGAGGCAATTTGGTTCAAGGTCCAACAACTTATACTTATGGTTACACTCCAACTTCTTGGACATATAATGTTTCAGCTACTACTTCAACTCCTTGTCAATGGAAATGCACTAGTGGAGTGCAATCCGGAAATACATGCATTCCTGCTGTCGGCATCACGGGCGCATACTGGGCAAACCTTAACGGAACACAAGTTTCTTCTGCAAACATCAATGATACGTTACTGATGATAATAAGCGGAATAGGATTAAGGGATAAAACAATAAATTATAGTATTTATTATAAAGAGAGTTGGTTTTCTTGGATGAGTTTGATAAATACTGAAAGCACGATTGGATTTTCTTCATATAAACCAGAAGATAGTGGGTCATATAGATTTAAAGCAATAACAGAAAATGTTCCAGAAAAAACATCTGATGTATTAATAATTCAGGGGGATCAAATAGGGGAGGATCCTCAAAATAATTTTCTTCCTGTTGCAATAATTACAACGCCAGTAAATGAATTAAATATCTCTGCAGGAATAAACATAAACTTCAATCAGGCTTCTTATGACGAAGACGACTTGCTAAAAATAACCTGGGATTTTGGAGACGGAACAAAAAAGATAATAACAAATTATGTTAATAATCCTGCTTTAATTGGAAATCCAAGCTATAATACTTCTGCAAATGTTACTCATACTTATTCTTCTTCTGGGAAATATGCTGTAAGACTGACAGCAGAAGAGATGACTCGGGGGCAAAGTAATTCAAAGGAGATTTATGTTAATGTTTTTAGTCCAGGAATAAATGTTTTTCCTATAATCTCAAATCCTGAAGGGGGAAAGATATATGAAAATAAGACTATAAGTTTCAATGCAAGCAGTAGTTATGTGGTTAATTGTAGTACAAATTGTCCATCTTGTCCTCTTAAAATTGAAAATGGGAAATTAAATTGTTCTTATTTGCATCCATCTTCTGGAATTAGGGCATATAACTTGTTTCTCAGATGGACAATAGAACCAGACGAGGATATTATATTTCCTTCTGGAAATTGGTTTAATAGTTTTACTGGCTCGGATATAAATACCAGTGTTATTAATTTTTACCATTATTTTTTTACTCCAAGAGAAAGAATAGTTAAGCTTTTTATAGAATATATCCCAAGTCCGTAATTTTTAGTCAATCTAATTGTGCTTAAAAAAATAGAATTTATAAACAATGTTTTCGTATAGAGAATATGAAAATTTTAGAATTTTCAATTACTCGCTTAAAGAGGTTAAGCTTCGTATTATGAAAGGAGAAATGTTTGCGAGAATTTTATTTTTAGTCGTAGGTGTGATGTTTTGTTTTATGTGGGTGGTTGGGGGCGTGTCGGCCGTAAATCCTTCTGAAGAAACCTATGTTTCTTGGACAATTAGTAGTGGCGGTGGTTGGTGGTGCGATACTGATGATGGAGTATGGAGGAATGGTTCTAATGTTATTGAAAACAATTGTTCAAAATATGCTTCTGTGAATAATGGATTTGCATGTTGTAAGGATAATATTCAATGCAATTCAGATGGAAATTGTTATGGTCGCGTACAATATTGCTGGCAATATGATAATAACTTTAGTTGTAATGTGGGAAAACCAAATACAGTACGCATGAATAATGTAGATTATGCTTGTGGTGAGACTATTGTTGTTGATGGTTGTGCCAAAACTTATTCATGTAGTTGTATATGGAATAATTCAGAATCAATCTCAACAAAGAGATGTGCCGATGTTTTTAAGATTATAAACGAATCAATAACCACCCCGTCTAACCCTCCTGCTGCCTGCGAAGGTGGTGGCGTTTGTACCTGGAGTACAGAAATTATCGAAAATCATTGTAATGATTCCTTGAATTATGTTTTGGTAGAGAAAAAAGAGTCTTGGTCTCCAATTTCATATCCTCAACCAGATTGGTGCAAAAACCTCACAAGAGAGGATACATGCCCCATAATAATAAAATTGCCTTTTTTCGGGGGGAATCTTATGCTATTTGTTTCTGTTTGCTTGGTCATTATCGTTTATTTAGCTAGGGGAACAAGAAGAAATAATAAACTTGTATGCCCTTAACTATGTTTATAAATCCTATTTATTTATTTAAAATATGCTAACAATAAAAGAGATTCTTAAAAGAGAGATAGACCTAATTAAACCTTCAAGCGAAGAAATAGCCGGAATAGAACTTGAATTGGCGAAGTTAAGAGCAAATATCGAAGAAAAAATAAAAAAACAAAAAATTTCTGCAGAAATTTTTATAGGCGGAAGTTTTGCAAAAAAAACTCTAATTAAAAAGGAAAAATATGACATTGATGTTTTTGTAAGATTTGATATGAAGTATGACGCCGAGAAAATATCTTCAATGCTTAAAAGATTACTGCCAAAAAATGTAAAGAAAATACATGGATCAAGAGATTATTTTTCATTAAATAAAGAAATTAAGAGTATATCTGTGGACTTTGAAATTATTCCGGTAATAAAGATAAAAAATCCGGTTGAAGCAAAAAATATCATGGATTTAAGTTATTTTCATGTTAATTATGTAAGGAAAAAAATAGCAAAAAATACTAGATTAGCAGACGAAATAAAACTTGCAAAAGCATTTGTGCATTTTCAGGGATGTTATGGTGCCGAGTCATATATAAATGGTTTTTCGGGTTATGCATTAGAACTTCTTATAGTCCATTATAAAAGTTTTGTTAATTTTATAAAAAACATCGCCAAGAGTAGTAGAGAAAAAATTGTTATTGATACTGAAAAATTTTACAAGAATAGGGAATCAATATTAAGAGAAGTTAATGAAGCAAAATTATCCAGTCCGATAATATTAATTGATCCTACATTCAAAGAGAGAAATGCTGTTGCCGCTCTTTCTCAAGAGACTTTTAATATGTTTAGAAATGCTTGCATTGGCTTTCTAAAAAAACCTTCTCTCGAATTTTTTAAAAAAAAGGATGTAATCTCCTTCCTTGATAAAAAATATAAAAATAAACTGATTAAACTTAATCTTTTGACAGAAAAACAAGCGGGAGATATTGCAGGAACAAAACTCAAAAAGTTTTTTAGCTTTTTTTGTTCAAAGATTGAAAGATATTTTGAAATAAAAGAAAAATATTTCGAATATGATGAAAAACAGAACATGGGAAAAGTTTATTTTGTTTTGAATGGAAGAAAAGAAATCCTTTTTAGGGGTCCGCCTGTTGGGATGGAAGATAGATTGAAAGAGTTTAAAAAAGAACATAAAAAAGTCATAATTCAAGCAGGAAAAAGTTATGCAAAAGAAAAAAATAATTTAACTTTTAATAAGTTCCTTAATGAATTTTCTAATAAAGATGAAAAAATATTAAGAGAGATGGGCGTAAGTAGTGTTGAGATTCTTAACAAAATCTAATTTTAATTTATTTTTTAAGAACTAAATGTGTTAATCCTAATCTTTCATAGGGCGTGTCTTTTTTTCCTTCTAAGTGGATATAATTGCCATCATTGTCCATCGATACTCCGATATCAAAGGTACTTATTTTTCCAAAATGAAGATGAGGTAATACTGGGGAGGATTTTCTGGCTGTTTCTTGAACATAAGTTTGAAGAGAAGTAGCTATATCTCTTAAAAAAGGCCATTGTCTTTCATGACAAACTTGTCTTGCTTTACCCAATGCGTTAATCAATAAACCATCATTTCTTTTTATCCAATATTGATTATTTGGGTGAAGAAATAAAGTAATGGGCGAATCTTCAAAAGTTATTTTCTCACCACTCATAGGGGCCCCATTTGGCCATTTTGGACTATCCTTGAATGTGTAAAGATATCTTGTTAAAGATTTAGATTTTGGTTTTGGACATTCGTTTGTCATTCTTATTCCTCCCAAACTTGATTGAATAAATAGGTTAAAGCATTTGTGAAAAATTGTGTATTAAGCCAGATAGCAACATCTTCGTCTTCTGCTCCTTCTGAAAGCATGAACATAACCTGTTCTGAATCAACTATGAAAAATTTTGTATTTATGCTTATTGGTTTTATTTTTACCTTTATTTTGTTGCTTATTCTTTTTATCTCTGATTCATTTCCAGAAAGGGCTATCTTAACTTTTATTCCATTTTTCGTTATTTTTGATATTATTGAAGAAAATAATCTTATTTTATCTGAAAAGTCTCTTAGAGTTGTGCAGATTATAACTTCTTTTTTTGCGTTTTCAAGTATTTCCCTTAAGTGGGTGTATATCGCAGGTCTTCCTTTTACTGCTCCAGATAAATCTTCATGCTTTACAGGTTTTATTCCTACATTGTAAAGTGTTTCAAGTTCAGTATATTCACTTGTTTGTCTCATTTTTGAAAGAATTCCAACTTTTTCATCTGCTTCTTTCATAACATTTGTTTTCATCTTTTCAAGAATTACTGCTGGTTTTACTGCGATATATTTTGATGGCTTTCCCACTCTTGCTATTGCAAAACCTTGTTTTTCCAGGCTTTCAAGAACATCATAAGTTCTGCTTCTAGGAACTCCGGACATTTCTGCTATTTCGCCTGCGCTTGCTACTCCTTTGCTAAGAAGGGCAAGCCAGACTTTGGTTTCATAAATATTAAGGCTGAAATAATCTCTTATTTTCTTTACGAGTTCTTGTTTTATTATCATTGTGTTTGTTCTGTCATATTTTGTTGTTTTTTATTTTTGTTTAAAAGTTTGATAGTATGTGATTAGAGGATATATGGACTATGCCTTCTAGACCTTTAAAGACTACAATCGGTGCAGAATTATTTGGCAAATCTCTTTTTATTGGTAGACCATTAGTAAGAATTGTCTTTCCTGTTTGATTCTTATAACCAAGATAACTTCTGTTATTTTCGTCCCTGGCAATTCCCAAACCACTTATTTTATTGGTAGTGATAAGAGAATTATTTATTTGAGGATAGTTGTTTTGAGATTTACTTGATTGAGAGTTACTAGCACATCCATAGGGTAATGATGCTAATCCTACAGCTAGAACTAATTGTGCTATTTTGTTTTTTAGAGCTTTATAATTTGTCATTATTGTTAAATTCACTACCCCACATAAGAAACATCCCTTTATAAATCTTTCTTATTTGTTGTTCTTATATAGTGACTACAATAGAAAGGTTTATATAATTTAAAGAGTATATGGCGGTATGGAAAATCAAGATAGATTAAATATTGTGGCATACTCCCTACTTTTTATTGCAGGGTTTTTTAGCTGTGTTATTTTTATTTCAATTTTTTCTTTTTTCCAGATAGGTATAGAAAAGCCTCTCAGAATAAGTTTTTCTGAAACTATAAACAATGCGCCGAGTGATTGGATAAAAATAAACCAAATTCAGGTTACAGAAAATTCTATATCTATAAATATACCTAATGCTTCGATAAGCAGTTATGCCCCAACGGGGAGTATGAAACCAACATTAGATTATGGTTCAAATGGTATAAGAATAAAACCCAATTCTCCTGAACAAATAGAAATCGGAGATATTATCACTTTTGGAGAAGAGAATATTGTTCACAGGGTTGTAGAAAAAGGAATTGATGAAAACGGATATTGGTTTATAACAAAAGGAGACAATAATCAGGTATCTGATGGACAAATAAGGTTTGAAGATATAAACTATGTTACAATTGGAATATTATACTAATTCTTAGTTTGCTTGCGTCATTTTATGCATGAAAAAATTAACCTTCATGAAAATTATGGCGAAGGATATGGTAATTGTTTAGAATGTATTGCTGATTCCAAGAATAAACAATGTAAGGGATATATCGGCTTTCGTCCATATCTGGGCTATAACTAAAAACTTTTAACAAGCCATCCCACTAAAATTCCCAATAAAATACCGGTTGAGAGGTAAAGCATTGCAGGATAAAACTTCTTTTTTTTAGCGAATACAAATAAATATAAAAGTGCAAGGAAAGAGAATAAAATAACTATCAGTGCAGGTGTAAGCCCCCATGTTTTTAATATTACTCCTGTTGAGATTATTGGGAAAATAATATCTCCTCCGCCAAGTATTGCAAGATTAACTTTGATGTGATTTTTCTTGATTACCTTGCCGGGAATATCATGATTTTTGTACTTTTGCCTAAGCATTTTTATTTTATCTTTTATTTTTTTAGATGCGTATGGAATAAAAAATCCAGAGAAAACTCTTACATTTTCTATTTGATATTTTGCCATTTTTTGCATTATACCTGAATGCCAGACAGCCCAGACGTCATATATTGCTATGAGAATAAGGAGAACAATTAATGTAAAAATATTAAGGATGCTTGCGAAAACTGCAGCGATTCCCGGATAAATTAAAAGTTCGGTGATATTATGAAGAAGAATATTTCTTTTGAAAACTTTAAAATAACTGAATATTGCCCCAATTGTTAAAGCAAAAATCCCGGGCATAGGCATTTTTATTAAAGAAAAAATTACATTTAATGTTAATCCCAGAGCAAGGCAGACAACGATAAAGAACCATGTTCTCATGAAGATTATTGATTTTAGCCTGGTTAAAATCAAAACTAAGATTATTGCAATAACAAAAGAAAATAGCAAGTTAAATAAAAATGGAACACTATTTTGTTTGTTTAAATCTTGCTGATCAAATCCATACGGAAGTGTGTTTCCATCTTGTAGATAGAAATTTATTACAAAAAGTCCAATTAGCTGCGTGATAAGGAACATGCTGAGAAGAATTATTGTTATTTTTGTGTTGTGTTTCATTGCCTAAAGAACCTAGGTTCTCTAAGGCTTCACTCTCTTCATTTAGAACCAGTCGGTTTTATTTTTATTTATACTATGTTCTTGAGAAAATAAATGTTTTTATACCTTTGGTATTATATTTATTCATGAAAAAAAGAGAGGTTGTTGGTGTTAAGTGTAGAGTTGTTGGCGAAGGAATGTTTGCTTCTGAGGCGCTTGTTGATATTGCTGGAAATAAAAGCGATGCTGAAATGTCTGCAGGAATTAAAGGATATTGTGTTATGAAAGACAATCTTAAGATGATTAAGGAAGGGATTTATTATGTTTCTGCAAGAAGGTTTGATAAAATGGGCAAGGATTATCTTTGTTGGATAAGTGCGGATAGTAATATACAACAAGTAAGAGTAAAAGAAAGTGATTTAGTTTTTGCTTGATTGTAAGACAAACGTTTATTATTAATCGATAGATAATTTTATCTCAATCTTAATGTCTCTAAATTTCTCGGAGCATTTGTTTCTACATGATTTAACTTGTATAATGTTGACGCTAAATCAAGACATTTGCTTGATTCCCCATGATTTACTATTACTCTTTTTGGCCTGGGATTACAATGATTTACAAATGCAAGAAGTTCATTTCTTCCAGAGTGAGCAGTTAATCCTGCGTTAGTTATAATTTCCATGTTTATGGCTACTATCTCTTTTCTCCCGTCATTTATCACAGTTGTTTCTTTTAATCCGTCTTGTACTTGTCTTCCTAGTGAACCCATTCCCTGATAACATACAAAGATGAGCGCATTATTCTTATTTGATGCAAACTCTCTGAAATATTCAACAGAAGCGCCACCATTAAGCATACCTGATGTTGCTAGAACAACACAAGAACCACCTTCAAAAACTTCTTTTCTTTCTTGACTACTTCCTATTCTCTTAAAAACATCTGATGAAAAAAGATTTTCACCTGCAAAAATTTTCTGTTTTATTACTGAATTTAGAAAATCAGGATAAGCTGTATGAATTGCATTTATATCCCATATCATTCCATCAATGTAGATGGGTATTTTTGGAAGAAGATTTCTTTGCATTGCATCTTCAAGTATGAGCATTGTTTCTTGTGCTCTTCCTAATCCAAGTTCTGGAATCAAAACCTTTCCCTTTCTTTCGATTATTCTTTTTACATGCTCTATTAAAAAGTTTTCGCATTCTTCTCTTGGTGGAAGATTATCGTCTTTGCTTCCATAGGTTGATTCTAGGATAACTGTTTCCAGTCTTGGGAATATGGATACGGCAGGATTTAACAAACGGGTTTTTCCAAATTTTTGGTCACCAGTATAAAGAAGATTATGTAAACCATTTCCAATATTAATGTGAATCATTGCACTTCCAAGAGCATGACCTGCATTGTACATTGTTATTCTTATATCTGGAGCAATGTCATTTACTTCATTAAAATTTAGACAGATAGTATGTTTTACCATTTCTTTTATATCTGTTGAAGAAAATAGCGGTTTTGATGCTTGTTTGTATGCAACGCCGATAAAATCGAGTGCAAGAAGCGAGGCTATATCTCTCGTAGGTGCTGTCATGTAAATTGGACCCTTATAACCCATCTTAAATAAGTAAGGAACTAATCCTGAATGGTCAAGATGTGCGTGTGAAATAATTATAGCATCTATTTCTTCAAGTTTAAATTCTGGAACCCCGAGATAGGGAAATTTTTCTTCATTATCTGTTGCAGCAGGGTTTATTCCACAATCAAGAAGTATCTTTGATTTTGGTGTTGAAAGAAGTATGCATGAACGACCAACCTGTCTTCCTGCGCCCAAAAATGTAACTCTTACCCATTCTTCAATTTTTTCAGGATTCCATTCTTCATATATTTTTTTCCCAGTATCATTAAGAAGTTTTTTTCTATAGTTATTATTCTCATACAAAACTGCCCTTATATTTTCTATAATTTTACTATCAATCGAAGGGCTTCTTTGAACAATTGGTGTCCAGAATGTTTTTTGTTTTATTTCTCTTAAAACACTTCCATCTCGGCCTATAACCATTCCAGGTTTTTTTGATTCGATTACAACAATGCTTCTTGGAGCATCAAATAATATTTGAGTTATTTCTGCTTCTGCTGTAACAATAGCACGAATTTCTTTTTCTGTGCTTTCTTGTGATTCAAGGAGTTTTGTTTCTGCCCTTAACTCTATTCTTTTCTTTATTCTGTTTACTATTTCTTTAATTTGTCCTTCTCCCTCAAGAAAAAAATTTGGACTATCAGTATAAAGAACGATATTTGCACCTTCAAAGTTCGCACTACTTACAACGCCCTTGGGTAATTCTTTTTGTATGTCCTTGAGTATATCTGTCATTTTATGAAGATTAAATTCTATTAGTGAAGATTATAGGGAATATTTTGATGTTTCTACTTTAATTCTGAAACAAGCTCTTTTTCTACTACTTTGTTTATTCCGTCTTTTGTGATTGTGAATACATCAATACCATATCCGCTTCCTGTGTCTCTTTGTGTTGATGATTTTAATGCCTCTACTGCAAGTTCTGCTCCTTCTTTTACAGTTATATCTGCCCTGTATTGCCTTTCTAATAATCCAAGAATATAAGGCATACCACTTCCAAAATTTGCGTCATAATCTTCTATTTTTATTGAACCGCCGGCAGGTTCTATTGAATACAATTCAAATGTTCCATCTTCATTAAATCCACCTAATAAAAATCCTGCCTGTTGAGGTATCATTGAAGGCTGTCTAATTCCGGAATAATTCATGTTCATTAAAAGATTGGACGCGTCTTTTACTGTTGGTCTTTTTTTACTTCTTAGTTCCTTTAATCTTAATTCTGCTATTAATATTTTTGGAACCCTTTGTATGTCTGCTGCTATTCCACAACCAGCAATAACTAAATAATCGTTTATCTTAGATACTTTCTTTTCTTTCTTACTCATTACTATATTTCCTGCAGTAACTTGTCTATCTGCTGCCATGACTAAGCCGTCTTTACAGACAATTCCAAGTATGCTTGTTCCTGTTTTCAGTATGTTTTTTTTAATATCTTCTTCCATTTTTTAGTATTTTAGCTTTCCTTATTTTTGATATACAGAAGTATAATCAACCAGAATTTATAATACTTATAATCTGGGGAGATTTATAAATCTTTTCTTTTCATATTTTTTGTATTACCAAAATATCTTCGTCTGTTCCCAGAGATTTTCTCGCTTTTTCAAAGGTTTCTTTTTTTATCTGCAAGAATGGTTTGGGATTGATAAATCCATGATTATGAACATAAAAACTATCTTTATTATATCCGACTATCGGAACAAAATGACCAACAAAACCTTTTTCTGGCTTTTCTGTAATTATGCTCCAATCTAAAATTATTATGGGGACACTATCTTTTGATATAAAAGAGGTTATTTCCTCGCGATTTACAGCCCTTTCATGAAGCTTAACTCCTAATTTTTCTGCTTCTCTAAGAAACTTATTAATATCTTTTGATACAAGAGAAGTATTCTTCTTGTAAAACTCCAAATTTAGATTTTCTTCGTTTAATTTTAGATTTTTTGAATAGAAATCAACATTAAAACCAGGCCTTTTTGCAGCAATTGCGAGTTGAATGGTAAAGACAGCTTCTTTTTCTTTTGTATTGGCTGCTTTTTCCAGTTCTTCTACTGAAAATCGCTCTCCTAGAAATTCTAAAACCATCTTTAATGCTACTGGACCACAATTCTGTTCAGTAGTTTGTTCATAAAAAGGAACTTTTAGTTTCATAGATCTACATGGGAGATGATATTTTTAAGCTTTACTTTTCAATTTCGCTAATCCCGCCGACTTTCTTAAATCTTATAACATTATCAACAAAACCTTCTATTTTTGGCTCGTGACTGACAAGAATCAATTGTCTTACTTTTAATTGCTGAAAAATATCTCTCATCTTATCAAGCTGCGAATCAGAAAATCCGTCTGTTGGCTCATCCAGGATAACAATATCTTTTGTTTTTATTTTACTTAAAAGAGAATTTATAACCTGATTCAGGGCAAGACGATATGCAAGAGCAATAGCTGTTCTTTCTCCTCCTGAAAGATAATTATAATCAATTTCATAATCATTCTGTTGAATAACGGGGGAAAAACTTTCATCAAGCCTTACGCTTATACTGTCTGAAACAAGTATAGAGAACCAATTTGAGAATAGGTCTGAAAATTCTTCTCTTAATTTAAGCATAACATTCCTTTCGGTGTATAAAACAAGGTCAATGAACTTATTATTAATCCAGAATTCAATCTCTTTTAAATAACTAATTTTTTCAGCAATTTTTTCAAGCCCTTTAATTTCATTTTCAATTTCTTTAATTTGCATTTCAAGAAATTGTACTTCTTTCTTTAATTCTGCACGATTTATCAGAAATTTGTTTTCTCCTGAAACAATCTTTTGTAATTCCTTATTTTTATAATCAAAAATCTCAGAATAACGTCGGTATTCGGCTATAACTTTTTCTAATTCTGTTATTTGTTGTTTTAATATATCTATATCTTTTATGGCTGAATTTTTCTGTCTTTCTATATACTCTATTCTTTCTTCTTTTTCTTTTGTTTGTTGAAGTTTTACTCTTAATATTTCTGTTTCAGAAAGTGCTCCCCTAAATGCATTAATTTGTTTTTTTGTTTGCTCTATTTTTTGCATTAATTCATCTTTCATTTTCATATTAGAAGATTTTTGAATTTCTAGCATACTCAATTCCTGGTCTTTTTGGTTGATTATTGCTTTTTTGTATGTTTCATTAACATCTTGGAGACAAGTCGGACATTTATTTAATCCAGAAATTTTGTTTTTGACATTTTCAAACTCTCTTTTTCTCGTTTCAATTGTTTGTATTGATGAAATGAGGGGGATATATGCTTCTTCGAAACTTTTTAATGCAGATTCATTCGACTTTATTTTTACTTTTAAGTCGTCTATATCACTTTCTTTAAAAGAAAATTTTTTGATTTCAGTTATTTGCTTTTTTAGAAGAAATATCTCTTTTTCATAGGACATGATTAATTCGTTCTTATTCAATAACATGACCTCTGTTTTAGCTTTTTCTTTTTCAAAATTAGCTTTTTCTTTTATTTTTTTAGTTAACTCGTCTATTTCTTTTTCTTTTTCTAATTTTTGTATTTGTATTTTAGAAATTTCTATTTCTATTTCGATTATCTGTTCGTTGAGCTTAAGAATATTTACCGATTTTTCATTTAATGCCTGTTTCCTGGATTCTACCCCCCCAACCTTATCTTCATTCATCCTTATTTCTTGTCTTAATCTTGTTGTAAGAATATCCACATTTTCTTCTATTCTTTTGTATTTATCTATTCCGAAAATATGTCTTAATGTGTTTAGTCGAGTATCATTTGACTCCATAATTATTTGCTTCATTTCTTCTTGAGGGGTATAAACTGTAAATTTATATAAATCATTTGTCTTTTTTGCAAATTCCTGGGGGTAACTTAAGACAGAAAGAATCCTATTTTTAATTTCTGTGACACTACCTCCATAATAATCTTCATTGATTTTAACACTTGCACTGCTTTGGGTTATTGATTTTCCACTTTTTGTTATTGTTCTTTCTATCAAAACTTTTTTATCATCAATCTCAAGTTCAAGAGAAACAAAAGCTTCGTCTTCATTGTTTCTTAAGAGAGAATTGCCTCTTTGATTTGGTTGTAATCCAAAAAGTGCAAATTCTATTGCAAGAAGAATAGATGTTTTTCCGCTTCCGATATCGCCCATTAAGAGAGTTGAGCCTTCTGGGAATTCTATTTCTGCTTCTTTGTAGCTTCTTATATTTTTTATTTTTAGTTTCTTAAGTATCATTGTCTAAAGCAATAAGGTTCTTTTGGGCTTCAATCTCCTTTCAATAGCCCAGGTATTATTTTTTGTTTTTAGCATTATTTTTGATGTGCCAGTCTAATTGCTTCTGAACAAGTTTCTTCTAAAGTTTCAAAGATTCTTTTGTCTGGAGCATATTCTGAAAGATCATCTTTTATTGTTTCAATATCTGCAAAATCTTTTTCACCACCAACACAAAACTTTGTGGAATTATCATGTTTATATTCGGTCATTAATTGTCCTAATTCAACCCGAGTCATAAGACCGGGTGCATTTGCAAGCCAAAATAAAACAGCCCCGGTACGAGAAGCAATCTTAATATAATGTCTTTCCCAAGGTCTTTGGCTTGTAAGATAATTTCTTAATTGATTTTCCTTGCTTTTGAGACAATTAGGTTCTCCATTGATAGCCAAATTTTTTATGCGTTGGCTAGCATCCCATCGAGGATTTGCTATAATTATTTCTTTATTATTTGAAATTAAATAATCAATTGCTTTTTCTTGCCAATCTGAAGCATATCTTATAGGGCCTGCTAAGAATATTATTGGTTGTCTTAAATTGTTTACATAAGCATTAGGCATTATTATTCTTTTTTCCATTATCTTAACTCCAACCCCAAAATCTTATTTAATTCACTGAATAAACGCGACTCGTAAATCGCTGATTTTTCATCTTCTTGCTTCTGAAGTTCAAGAGAATGCATTAGCGGAACAATTAAATTATTAAATTTATTGGGATTTTTTGTTTCATATTCTTTTATTAAAGTTTCTTCTATCTTATTTACATCGTGCTCTGAAATTTTTATATCTATTTTTTCTCCTTCTGACACAAGTTTATTTGTATTCTTCAGAAAACTATAAACTCTTTTTAATTTTAGATAATCTTCTATCTTTAGATAATCTATATCTGCATTTGTTCCTTTTTTTATTTCTCCGAAAAGTTTCATTAAAACAATTTTATCTGTTAGTTCATGCTTTTCTAGTTCATCCATGATTTGTGATGTTGCGGTAAGTGCATTTTCTATTTTTATCTTAAATGTTATAACGTCTTTGAGAATAATATCTTGTCTTTTTGGTTCAACATAGCCCTCTACTATAACCATATAAAACCGGCCATAACATAAATCATCAAGCTCCTGAAAACTATTTGGGAATATTGGGCCAGAATATATTATCGGCTTATCATGAATCTTTTCATTGAAGTTTATATGCAAATGCCCAAGGGCATAATAATCTGCCTTTGGAAATGATTTCATGCTTATTGATTCAATTGGTAAATCGCCAATAGCTTCTTTTATAGTGGTATGCAACATTAATATTCTAAAATTATTTGTCTCTTTTGGAAGAACTATTTTTCTTAAATCTTCAATTTCCATACCTGATTTTTTTCCAGGATAGCCAAAAATTTCAAATGATTTATATTTTAAAGGAAGAAGATTTATCATAACATCTGATTCTTCGTATTTACATATTTCACAAAAACCACCTTTTTCAAGAACATCAAGAAAAGTTTTTCCTGAAACAGAAAAATCATGACTTCCCGCTATCATAAAAACTTTTATGTCCGCTTCTTTCAACTTACGGAATTCTGCGAATGTTCTCTTTAATATTTCTATTGGCGGATATGCTGAATCAAACAGGTCTCCTGCAATTAAGACAAACTCAATTTTTTCTTTTATTATTTTGTCAATAGCAGTTTGAAAGCTTAGAAAATTAAGTTCTTGTAGCTCTGGCTGTCTCCAGCTTCCAAGATGGCAATCTCCGAGATGTGCGAACTTCATTGCCTAAAGCACCAAAGGTTCTTTTGCTCGCCAGCCAAGCCTGTCCGTTTGTCTTGCTCGGCTTCAATCTCCTTAGTAACCATTTCTTTTTTAATCTCCATATATAAAAAATAAATTTGAAGATATTTAAATATATAGGAAATCTAATGAATATTCAGAATTTTTTAGATTTCCTATCTAGAAAATTGTAAAAAATATTCTACTGAAACAATTTTCTATAGTTGTGATGAATTTAAAAGTTAGAATTTATAATTGAAACTTATAAACAAACAATTTTTCAAAAAACAAATTTTTCTCAATAAGTTTTTCTGGCTTATACTTTTGTTTGAGAGCATATTCTAAAATAAAATTGGGATCACTTAAACTGCTGAAAAGAAGAAGAATTGCCCCTTTTTTATTTAAATGTGACTTTGCTTGCTTTAAAAAACGTAGAATTGTTTCATAACCTTTTTTTCCGCCAGTCGTGTCTTTTTTCTTATCATATTTGTGTTCTGGTAGATATGGGGGGTTGAAAATTATTAAATCAAATTTACTCCTGACTTTGTTAAATAAATTTGATTGAATTGTTTTAATATTTTTATTTTTAATAAATTTTACCGCTTCTTTGTCTATATCTACACACAAGATGTTTTCTTTTTTTATTTCCAACTTTAGACAAATTTGGGCTTGTATACCTGAACCAGAACCCATATCAATAACTTTTCGGTCTTTATTCTTTAAATGAAGGAGATATTTCTTAACTTCTTTTCCCAATAAGTAAGAATCTTCTTGTGGTGAATACACCATTTTATCCTAGAATCCATTCTCCGTTTAAAAACTTCCAAGCAAAGAATCCAATTACGCCTAGAATAAGCAATAATACTATGATTCCCAATATTATGTTAAAAATTTTAAATTTTCCTAAAGAATTTGTTTTTTCAGAATTGTCTGATGCGGGCAGAGAAGGATTATTTAGCATTGGAGTTTCTTGAGCTAAACTTGGACTTTTTGGTAATGGTTGGAATTGAGATTTTTGTTGAATTTGCTGAGCAGGGATAGGATTAGATTGTTCTTGTTGAGAATATGAAAAACCCAAGAATTTTGCAGCTTCTTCAACTTCATTTTTATTATATCCTGCATTGATAAAGGCCTGCACTGCTTTTTCCATACTTTCGCCTCTTTCAAATGCATTTTTTAATCCTGCAACAATGTCTTCTCTCATTTTTTCCCCTTTTTGTAGTATATCTATATTAAATAAATCGGGTTTTTATAGGTTTTGATACATTTTCTTTATTATCTAAATAATTATAAATGATTTGATAAGTACAATATGATGAACACGCAAGAAGATAAAATTATAATAAGAGCTCAAGAAAAAGATTTCAAGAAAGTATGTTTTATGTATGGTTTTCGGAAGCAAAAAATTGATGTCCAAGAATTAAAAGTAACATCTAAATCAAATCATCTTTTCAAGTATTTTGAAGTTCCAGAGGTGTTTGAAGCAAGGAATATTATGAATCAGGTATTCGGTGTTAAAAAAATAAAAAGACCAAAAGAAATGTTCCTAGGTTATTGTGACCATCCGAGATTAATTAATTCTCCATCAATGATAGCCCATTTTATTTTGGTAAATCGGGAAATAGACGAGACTAATTATATCTACACGAGGGGCCATGAATATGGTCATCTTTTATGGCGTATCAAAGAAATAGAACCTATTTATAAACAGGCAAAAAATCCCACTAATTTGAGGACAATTGTTGAAGATTCTGAGGATTTTGCTTGCCTTTGTGGTCATATAGCGTTGTATCATAGCGGGGTATATCATCCTTTAAAATGGAGAGGCCCGAAAGAATCAACAATGAAAGTAGAAATGATGCAGAAAAATTTCGATAAATTTTTCTTAGGAGTTTAGTATTTAAGATATAAATTTTTAGTGGGTGTATAACTTTCTGAAGAAAGATTATTACATATTATTAATAATTAACAAGGTGGTAAGATGGGAATGAGTAATGCATTGGTAAGTCTGTAGAAAAAACTTATTTGGCATAAAATCTATGACCCGAAGTGTTTACTTTTTTCTTAAACTTTTATCGAACCACCATCTGACATCAGGTGAACATTTTTTCCGGTTTTATATCCTAACTCATTGCAAAGCTCTATCATTGGTTTTAACTTATTTTCGTCGCCATGTGCAGGAATAATATGCTCTGCGTTCATCATATTTACAAAATCTCTTAAATCTTCTCTTCCTGCATGACCTGAAACATGAACATTATTGAATATTCTTGTTTTTCTTTTCTTTAATCTATCCTCTAAAACTTTTCTGTTTTGTATGTTAACTTCAGTAGGAATTACAGAAGAGGAGAAAATTATATGATCATCTGTTGCGAGATTAATTGGCAATTCACCTCTGGACATTCTGTCAAGAACACTTCCCGGCTCACCTTGATGTCCAGTACATACGACTACGTATTTTGATTTATTCCTATTCACCTGATTTAATGTTTTTTCAACCTGTTTTCTATAGCTTGCTATCTGTATGTCTTTTGCAAAAGGGCATAATTTAACATTTATTGCAGCAGAAACATATTTGTTTAAACTTCTTCCTACAAAAATTGGCTTTCTTCCAAGACGCTTGCTAAAATCAACAATACTTTTTAGTCTTGCAATATGTGAAGAGAATGTTGTTACAACAATTCCTGCTCTTTCGTTGCTTGTTGTGAGCATAACGTCTTCTAACAAGCTTCTTGCTACTTTTTCACTAGCAGTTTTTCTTTCATCTCCAGAATAAAGAGAATCAACAACAAGAGCCTTAATACCTTCTTTTGCAATATGTTTTAACATCTCATAATTTGGCTCTTGCCCGATTATTGGATTGTTATCAAATTTAAAATCATTTGAATAGAGAAATACTCCTTCATCAGTATGAAGAGCAATCATGGATGTTTGAATTGTTGAGTGAGTTATATTCACAAAATCAATTCTATATTTTTTGTTTTTTCCTTTTATAATATAGCTAGAATTTGGTTGGACTGTTTTTATCGGGTTTTTTACTTCAATGCCATTATCATAATAAAGGTGTTTTAATACTTCTATGGTAAATGGGGTGCCTATTATTTCTGCATTATATCTGTACCCCAAATAAGGTATTGCTCCGATATGATCAAGATGAGCATGACTTGGGATTATTGCTCTTACTTTTTTGCTTATACCTTTTGAATCAAGAATAAAATCGTTTGGAACAGCACCAATTGAACGAAGAGTTTTTTCGTTATAGGCTTTGTCTTTTTCTTCAAGTGCGACTATTGGTGGAAGATGAAGCCCGCAATCAAAGATAAATGCATCTTCGCCCAGGTCAACGACGGTCATATTCTTACCTACTTCGTTATATCCGCCTATTGTATAGATTTCCAAATTTTTCTTTTTCCCCTTTTTGTAGTATATCTATATTAAATAAATCGGGTTTTTATAGGTTTTGATATATTCAAAGAATTTAAAAATAGTTAATCACATGATATTCTATGAAAATTTAGAAAACTTTGAAGTTTTCTAACTGTTCAAAATTAAAAAAAGGTAAAGTGAATTTATGAACATAAAAAAGAGCAAGGACTTTAACAGATGGAAAATTGAACATAACAAAATCCTTCTTTATATTATTCTCTTTCTTATTGCAGTTTTAATCTGCATTGTATTTCAGATAAAACATCTGAATAAAGAAAAGAATGATAATAATGCTTTAAATGATACAGGAGAAAATGTTGGCATGGCAAACCCTGCTTCGGTTTATTGCATAAACCAAAGTGGCAAGTTAGAGATAAGAAGCGACGAGCAAGGAAATCAATATGGTGTCTGCATATTTGATGATGGTTCAGAATGCGAAGAATGGAAGTTTTTTCGGGGGGAGTGCGGACAAATGTGCGGGGGTATTGCCGGTATAATGTGTCCTGATGGAGAAACTTGTAACATGCAAGGAAAAAAATATCCTGATGCTTCTGGAATTTGTGTTGAAAAATTAGTGGGAAAATAAAATGAAAAAGATTAGTTTAATCATAGTGGGGATATGTTTTGCACTTTTATTAACCCAATTTATAGTTTCAGAAAGCGATTCTTCTTCTAAAAATTTTTATGATAAACAAAAAATAGAACTTACTAATAAACTAAATAACAATGTTCAAGAAAGTAAATTTTATGTTTCAACTGATAGTATCACTGGGAAAGTTAAGTTTATTGGAAGTGAATTATCTAATGCTATTGTTCATCCATCATCATTTGATATAAATTCTGCAACATCTGAAGATTCTGCAAGGCAGTTTCTTTCGGATTATGGTAATTATCTGGGTATTAGAAGTAAAGAAGATAAATTATCTCTGATTTCTTCAAAGAATCTTGAAGACGGAAGAGCTGTTGTGAGAATGCAGCAGGAGTATGATAATGTTCCAGTATTTGGCGGAGAAATAATTGTTCAAATGAATTCTAAGAAAAGTATTATTTCAGTAGGTTCAAAGCTAATGCCTGACTTGAATGTAAATATGGGATATAATCTTGATGCGGGGGAAGCATCAGAAAACGCATTAAATGCTGTTGCTAAATATTATGATGTTGATTCTTCTTCATTACAAACAACAACACCAGAGTTATGGATTTATGACCCTCGTGTCTTCGGAGAAAACAACGTATTTATTAAAAATCCAGTTTTAGTTTGGAGAATGAATGTTTACAGTGATGATTTGTTTAGTCCTATTAATGAGCTGACTTTGGTTAATGCCAATAGCGGAAAGATGGTTTTGCATTTTACTCAGATTTATACGGCTAAATATCGCAAAGTTTATGACAAAAATAATACTCGTGATGATTCCCTTCCAGGTTCAACACTTGTAAGAGTTGAAGGCGGAGATGCATCTGAAATTACTGATGCAAATAATGCTTATACTTATGCTGGAGATACTTATGATTTTTACTATACTCATTTTGATAGGGATAGTATTGATGATTTGGGTATGAATCTTACTTCTACAGTAAGATTTTGTTATGAGGATATTGGTGAAGAATGTCCCTATGAAAATGCTTTTTGGAATGGCGAACAAATGACTTATGGAGACGGATTTGCTTCTGCAGACGATGTAGTTGCACATGAGATGAGCCATGGGGTTACAGAACATGAATCCAATCTTTTTTATTATATGCAATCGGGGGCAATCAATGAAGCTTTCTCAGATATTATGGGAGAGTTTGTTGACCTCACAAATAATGCGGGGAATGATAGTGATGAAGCTAGATGGTTGATGGGTGAGGATTTATCCATTGGAGCGATTAGAAGCGCGAGCGATCCTCTCTTATTTGGTGATCCTGATAGCATGAATAGCACTAACTATTATTGCGATACAGAAGATAATGGTGGTGTACACTGGAATAGTGGTGTAGCAAATAAAGCTGCATACTTAATTACGGATGGAGCTAACTTTAGTGGATATAATATTACCGGGATAGGTATTAACAAGACTGCTGAATTGTTTTATGAGGTTAATACTAATTTATTAACTTCTGGAAGCGATTATAATGATTTATATGATGCTTTAATACAAGCTGCAATAAATCTTGATTTTAATTCTTCTGAAAAACTAACGGTTGAAAAAGCAATTAATGCTACTCAAATGAATAAAGAGAGTGTTTGTAATATAACAGAAGCACCTATTTGTAGCAGTGGCACTATAAATGATGATATCTTCTTTGATAATTTAGAAAATATTTCGAGCGGATACTGGACTGCCGAGTTCTATACCGGGTCTCTCTATGGTTTTTATTATCCTCAAAATCCAAATGATTATGATACTGATTCTACTTATGCAACAAGCGGGGATTATAACATCTGGGGAGATGATCCAGATGAAATAATAGATAGTTATATTGAAATGAACTCAAATGTATCATTGCAAGCAGAAACTGACTCTTATATGTACTTCAAACATGCATATGATTTTGAGGAGGGTGGTTCTTGGTGTTATGATGGTGGAGTTATAGAATATAGTGTTGATGGAGGAATTAATTGGACTGATGGAGGAAACTTAATAATTAATAACAATTATACTGGAACAATTGATAACGGATTTAATAATCCCCTAGCAGATAGATCTGCATTTTGCGGAGTATCTCATGGTTATACTTCTTCCAGACTTAATCTTAGCTCTTTAGCAGGACAAAATGTACGTTTTAGATTTAGAATAGGTGCAGACGAATCTGGGGGAGATTATGGCTGGTTTATTGATGATATTCGAATATATACCTGTATAGCAGACACAATTGCACCAGTAATTCATTTAATAACTCCTGCAGATAATATATTTCAAAATACACTGAATACCACTCATTCATTTAATGTAACCGACGATTCTGGACCTGCAAACTGCACATTATTTTGGAGTACTGGCGTTGGTTCACAAAACTTTTATCCCGTTTCAGTTGATGGAAACACACAAGATGCTGGAACCTTAACGAGTTCAGATGGCATAACTATATGGTATGTAAATTGCACAGATGATGTGGGAAATACGGGAATGAGTGAAGTAAGAAACTTTACCATAGATACTATTTTACCAGTTCTTAATTCTACTTCATCCTCTCCATCCTCAACTACGGCAACAATCTCATACACTTCCAATGAATCAGTGAATGCAACCATAAATTACGGGACAAATATCAATTTAAGTTCTAACTCATCAAGTTCTTCTTACAGCAATTCTAGTTCAATATTATTAAGTGGGTTAACTGCATCAACTTTTTATTATTACAACATAACAATTTGTGATCAGGCAGCTAATTGCGTAACAAATGGAACAACATATAATTTTACTACATCTGCTACGCCCCTTTCTAGCGGGGGAGGTGGGGGCGGATCAAGTACGACGACTAAAGAATATAGTCCAAGTAATTCTAATTTATTATCAGGATATACACAAGAATTAAAAAAAGGTGATAAGATAAAATTTACTTTTTTGAATAATCAATTAGATACCCATAGAGTATCCTTAGACAATCTGTCAACTAGTCTTGCTTATATAACCATAACTAGCGAACCATTAAGTCTTGTTTTAGAAATAGGAAAAGAAAGAAAGATAAATATTAGTTCATCCACTCATTATCAACTATCTTTAAAACTAAACTCAATAAAAAATAATAAAGTTAATTTGACTATAAAAGAGATAAATGAACTAATTCCTGTAAAAATTATACCTACTAGCGTCAATACTACTTTGAATCCAATAGAAGAACAGAATAAAACTAAAGAAACTGAGAAAAATACTGATATAAACGGAAGAACAAACATTTTGAATAATGAACGTATTCTTATTTGCGCAGGAGTTTTGATTGTTGGCGGGATAGTTTGCTTAGTATGTTATTTAAGAAAAAATATTGGGAAAAAAAGAAAGAAGAAAACTAAACTTAAAATATCTTTTTATGATCCTAACTGAAAAAAGGCTATATTCTTTTTTATAGAGTATTCAAAGAGTTTAAAAATAACCTTTGCCATGCTATTTTATGAAAATCTAGAAAACCTACTGGGTTTTCTAGCTGATTCAAAATTAAAAGAGAAGCAAAGATAATTTATGAACATAAAGAGGGGCAAGAATTCGAATTATTCTAGGGAGTTTTGTAATTTATGAAAAAACTTTTTTTATTTTTTATATCTGCAGTTTTACTAGTATCTCTTTTAACTTATGTCTCTGCATTAGCAAATCCTGCTGCGGTTTATTGTGAAGAGATGAATAATGAATTTGGAGGATATGATTATCAGATAAATACAGATGAAAACGGAAACCAGTATGGTGTTTGTATTCCTTCAAACGGAGATGAATATGAAGAATGGGCTTTTCTCAAGGGAAAAGTGGGAGAAGATGATTCGTATTGTGCTAAGAAAGGTTATGGCATAAAAACAATTAATGAAAATGGTAACGAATATGCTGTTTGTATTGTTCCTAAGTCTGGGGAGATTGAAGCCGAGCAAGACAAACGGACAGGCTTGGCTGGCGAGCAAAAGAACCTTGGTTCTTTAGGCATGGAAGTTTCGATGGAAGAGTTAATGAATTTGGGCGAGAAAGTTGCAGCAAGAGGAAGCTTGCAAACTCGACAGGGTATTTCTTCAGAAAGTGAAGAAGGAAAAAGATTATTGTCTTCTTTTCAAGAACAAAAAGGTTTTACAAGTTCAATTTATAATGAAACAAACTATTCTTATTGGGATTGGAGAAATCCTCCAAATACAACTGCTTATTCATCAGATAAATTCTCTTTTTTTGATACAATTCAAGGGTGGCTTACCTCTGTAAAAGATCAGGGGAATTGTGGAAGTTGCTGGAGTTTTTCTGCGCATGGTTCAATAGATGCAAAATACGAGATAGAACAAAACAATTCTCGTCTTAATCCTGACTTGTCTGAGCAAAATTCTGTTTCTTGCGACAGGGGATGTTATTATTCTAACTCTTCAAATTGTCAGGGTGATTGTTCAAGTGGCGGATATATGGATTTAGCCCTAAGATTCTTTATGTTAAATGGAACAGTAGATGAATCTTGCTTCCCGTATACTTCTGGCACTACGAGTAATGCCGGTGTTTGTTCAAATAGATGTTCTGATTATCAAAGTAGAGCATGGACTATAACAAGTTATAACACCACGTGGCCTGATGGGGGAATACAATTATGGCTTACTAATAATCAGACAAAACAATTGTTGATGGATTATGGTCCATTGAGTGCATCAATGTATTTGGAGAATGATCCTGGAATAGGAATATATAGTTGTACTAATGATTCTGCAGAACCTAATCATGGAATAGTTCTAGTCGGTTATAATGATACGAGCAATATTTCAACAAGCTACTGGATAATAAAAAATAGTTGGGGAGAGGGATTTGGAGAAAGCGGTTACTTCAAGCTCGGTTTCAATGAATGTAATTTTACAAGTGAATTTGAATATGCTATTAATGTAACTGCTCCCGAATTCAAACCAAGCATAACATTAAACTCCCCGGCTGATCACAATCTAACAACTAATACTCTTGTTTCATTTAATTTTAGTGTTTCAAATAGGGTTTTTAATTATTCAACATGTGACTTAATAGTGGATAATCAAGCAGTTAATAACACGGATCTTGCTCAAAATGGGACATCTACAATTCTTTCTTATAATCTATCAATTGGACAACATAACTGGAGTATAAATTGTTGGGAAAACGGCTTGGGAATAGTTAATAGTTCTGAAACAAGGACGATTGGAGATACAAATGCGCCGGTAGTTCATTTAATAAGTCCATTAAATAATGTATTTCAGAATACCAATACTACTTATCATACATTCAATGTAACTGACGATTCTGGACCTGCAAATTGTACAATGTATTGGAGGGGTAATTCAAACAACTTTGATTCTGCTGTTCCAGTTAATGGAAGCACACAAAACGCATTAAGTGTTATTTCAACAGATGGAACAATCATTTGGTACATAAACTGTACAGATGCCGCAGGTAATATTGGAATGAGTGAAGTATGGAATGTAAGTATTGATACAGTCTATCCTATTGTGAATATCGCCTATCCACAAAACATAACCTACGCAAGCATCATATCTTCTATGAACTACACTTTAACAGAAACAAATCCATCTTTATGCTGGTATTTTAATGGAACTGCGAATAATACTATTGCATGCGGAACAAACATTACAACAAACTTAAGAAGTAACGAGGGAAGCAATACCTGGATAGTTTATGCTAATGATTCTGCGGGAAATATTAATTCAACAAGTGTAACATTCCTTGTTGATACTATTTATCCGGCTATTGATTATTTTTCACCAAATCCAGTAGATAATGCTAATTTCAGTGCTAATAATTTTACCGTTACTGTTAATGTTACAGACGCTAATTTAGTAAATGTTACTTTTGAACTATTTAATTCTACAAATAATTTGGTTAATGAAAGTCTCGGTTCCCGTTCTCTTCCTGAGCTCCCATATATTTATTTTTCTGGTTCAAAAATGTATATTCATCCGACAGATAATTCAGTAAATATAACTTGGAGCCCTGCATATAATATAACGGGAGCACAATCTGATATTAATGGTTCTAATAACACGATTGCGATAGTAAATTATTATGGGGCAGGAAATTACGCAGCTAAAGTATGTTCTGATTTGAGCTATGGGGGTTATGATGATTGGTATTTACCCGCAATAAATCAAACGAGTGCAATGTTTGCCCAGAGGGATAATATAACTCTGGGAAGTTATACTTCCCAATGGGTTAATTTTACTACGAATGGCTATTACTGGTCGTCTACTGAGACTAACTCTGACTCCGCGCAGTACGTGGTCTTCGGCGAGGGCGGCGTGGGCGGCCACTTAAAGAACAATGACTATCACGTGCGCTGTGTCCGTGGGCAAAATTTGGGATTTGGCAGCGGGATTTATTCACAAACATATTATAATTTATCCGATGGTAAATATTATTATAATGTTACAGCAACAGATTTGGTTAATAATAAAAATAGCACCACGACAAGAGGCATAACTTTTGACACAACATACCCCACAATAAACTTCACCTTTCCAACTGAAACGTCCGGAACAACAAATACAACAAGAAATTATCTTCTTGTAAATGTTACGTCAGAAGATACAAATTTTAAAAATATAACAATAAATCTTTTTAATTCTGCAAAAACATTAATTAATTCAACAAATTTTATAACAAATTCAAGCTATCTCAATTTTAGTTCTCTTTCAGACGGAACATACTATTTTAATGCAACTGCTTGTGATATTTTAAATAATTGCAATCATACTGAAACCAGAAATGTTACAATTGATGCAAATTCGCCAATAATAACAATAAATTCTCCGCTTAATAATTCCTATTATAATAATGTGATATTTAATGTAAGCCTAAATAAAAATGGAACATGTTTATATTCTATTGATGGGGCTGCGAATTTAACTATGAACTCAACAGATAATAAAAATTTCAGTGCAATAAATTCTTCTATGTCACAGGTAGTGCACAATCTTACCTTCAGCTGTAATGATACTTTTGGAAGATTAAATTCGACTTCATTGAGGTTTTATTTTGATAATACCTCGCCGGTAGTCGCTTTAATTTCTCCTACTAACAATAATGAGGATTATGAAGAGGATCATAGTGTAACTTTTAAGTATAATGTCACAGAAAATTTGGGAATTACCAATTGCAGTCTTATTGTTGGAGGAAATGTAGTAGGGCATACTGATAACCCAGATATAACCGCTCATGAGGAGAGTATAAACTATATTTTTCCTTCAAGTGGAACTTATGATTGGAGTATAAAGTGTTATGATAATGTTGGACTTTCTGATGAAGAAGAAAGAACAATAAAGATTAAGGCCACAGTTAGCAGTAGCAGTAGTGGTGGCGGCGGCAGTACTGATAATGACCCGATAACTTATACTGTTTCAAAGACAAAACTTTCAGAAGGATATACTAAACAAATAGGAATTGGTGATAGATTAAAATTTTCTCTAGATTCTGCTAACCACACTTTAACTCTTAACTCTATAAACGGAAAAAATGTAACCATAGCTGTTGCCAGTACTGTTCAAACATTAAATTTGGGAGTGGGTGGTGAAATAAAGCTTGATTTAACATCCGATAATTATTATGATCTCAGCATAAAACTAATTGATATAGTTGGTTCAACTGCCAAGTTTACTATAAAAGAAATTTATGAATTTAGAACCGATATTCTTAATTCTACTGTTAATTCGTCTTTAGATTTGACTAATTCGTCATCAGTTGACGATGGAGATAACGGGGGCTGGAGTAATGAAAGAATAAACAACATTAAAAAAACATTTTCTAATATTTTTTCTAATAAGTATGTTCTGATTGGTATGGGTATTTTAATTATGGCTATAATCGTTTATTTTGTATGGTATTTTAGAAGAAAAATTAGACGAAAGAAAGGGTGGGATAAGTAGACTTAAAAAACATTATAACCTTATCAAAACAAAATACGAAACGACTCAAAAAGCAACTAAACCATTAGAAAATTAAAAATTTTCTAATTCATTCAAAACTTACGTTTTGAAGACTTCAGGTTGAGCAAACAAGCTTTTTGAGATTCTGGAAATTATAAATTTCCAGACTTTTCGTTTTGTCTAAACTTATTAAAAACAAAAATGAAAGCACTCAAACCAAGCCACAGGGAACGCAAAAGATATCTTCTTTTATCTGGAAAGGACGCTGGAAAGGAAAATATAGAAGAAGCTATCTTAAGATTTATAGGAGTTTTAGGTTATGCAAAAGCTTGTCCACAGATTATGAAAGAAACAAAATTTGGCATTATTCTTTCTATAAACCGGCAAGAGTTGGATAAGATTCGAGCCAGTTTTATCCTTTCTGGCAAGGATATTCATGTTGAGAAAGTTAGCGGAATGATTAATAGGCTGTGATTTCTTCAGTACAATAATTATTATAAAGTCTCTTGATAATTTAGAATTGTGGAAAAACAATTAAAATATTATGAAGTGATTATGGGTCTTATGGGTGTCATTTCTCAAAACTCTAATTTACATGATTGTTCAGTATTGTATGACTGTGCAAAAAATTTAGCTGAGGTTAAAAAAGAAGATTTACCTCAATTTAATGTTAAAAATCGGATAGGGGTTCTTACTTCAAGTCATGTTGATATGAGTATAAGAAATTTGACTGATTGTGAAATGATAAAACTTGTAGATTATTCCAAGGTAGTTCTCACAGACAAAGGAAGAATGTTTTATAAGGTGAGGATAAAGCCAGAATTAAAAAAGCGCGGGTTGTTAGAAGATTTTGAGATGGTTGGCAAAGGAATAGAAGGTACATTATAATCTCGTGTTTAGAAAACTTTAAATACTACCTTACTAATATCTATACGTATGAAAATTAGTAAGGTAGACATATTAAGAATAAATGCTGGCTTTGGAGGCAATTTAAGAAGTGATTCAAGCGTGGATTTTGCCTTAGAAATGCAGGAAAATAAGAAAATTGGAGATTATAAAAAACTTGCTTATTTGTTGAGAGCAATACTCGTTGATTATCCATTTTCAGATGGTAATAAGAGAACAGCCATGTTTTTGGCCTTGAGATTTGCAGAAGAAGATAAAAAACAAGTGGATAGAGAATTGATACTGCACCATATCGTTTCAATAGCTAAGCAGAACATAATTGAAATTAAAAATATAGAATATAGACTAAAAAATGCAATCAGATAAAACATTAAGCAATGAGCAAATGAAGTTCATACTTCATAAGTATAGCGAACTCTTTAAAGCTCTTGAAGAATACGACAAGGTTAGAGAATTACCTTTTCAAAGAAAAAAGATATATCTTACATTGTCTGTTGAAACTTTAAATAAGTTGAAGGAGCTTAGAGAAAAGACAGGAAAGCCGATTTCTAGATTAATTGAAGAAAAGATGGGTTAGAGAAACCTTTAAAAATACTTAAAGACTATATTTTTTGAATAAATAAAGAAAATAATATGTATAATACTAATGTCTTCTTATACATATGACTTAACATAAATAAAATAAAAAAATGGAATCACCAGATACACAACATCAAATGATGGGCTATGATAGGGCTGCAACAATGTTTTCTCCAGATGGACATATATTACAAGTAGAATATGCAGAGAAAACAGTAAGATTGGGAAGTTCTAGTATAGGTGTTGTTTGCGTGGATGGTGTTCTTATCATTGCAGATAAAAGAATGAATGATAATTTGATTGTTCCAGAATCTGCAAACAAAGTTTTTGAAATTGATAGTCATATAATCGGAACCGCAGCAGGAATAATGAGTGATGCTCGTGTTCTTATTGAAAGAGGGCAGTTAATAGCACAACAGCATAGAGTTACATATGATTCTGCTGTCGAAGTTGTTTCAATAATAAAAGATATTTCCGATATAAAACAGCAATTTACACAGCATCCGGGAGTAAGGCCTTTTGGCGTAGCGGTAATGATTGCAGGAGTGGATAATAGAAGTAGGCTTTATGTAAGCGATATTACTGGAAATTATTTTGAGTATTTTGCGTCTGCAATAGGAGAAGATGATGAAAAAATTAAAGAAAAATTAAGAAAAGTATACAAAAAAGAAATGAAGGTTGAAGAAGCAATAAAAGTTTGTATGGAAATTTTTCAAGAAATTAAAGGGAAAAATTTTAATATAGATAGTTTTGATGCAGCATATGTTTTAAAGTCAGAAAAGAAAATTCAGAGAATAAATGGAGATAAATTGAGGAAGTATATTAAGTAAAATGGCTGCAAAAGACACAATAGCGAGAATAAAAATTAATAATAAATCTTTTGAGATTATCGTTGACTTAGAATTAGCTCTTAAATTAAGAAAGGGTATGCCTGTAAATATCCAGAATGTTCTTCTTGCAAACGAAGTGTATACCAATCCAAAAACAGGAGCAAAACCCCCGAGTGCAGATTTAATGGAATGCTTCAAAACTACAGATATTTTTGCAGTAGCAGACCGGATAATCAAAAAAGGAGACATACAACTTCCAAAAGATTATAGGGACGAACAACAGGATAATAAAAAGAAAAAAATTATTGACTTTTATTCAAGGAATGCTATTGATGCTAAGACAGGAAGACCATTTACTCCACAGATAATTGAATCTGCAATTGAGCAAGTAGGAATTAATATTGATAATAAACCAATAGAAGAGCAAATTCCTGCTATAACAGAAGCTTTAAAAAGAGTTATTCCTCTTAAAATTGAGACAAAAAAATTAGCAATAACTATTCCTGTTATTTATACGGGAAAAGCTTACGGCGTAATAAATGAGTATAAGGAAAAAGAAGATTGGTTGGCTAACGGCGATTTAAAAGTCATTGTTAACATTCCTGTCGGTCTTCAGTCAGAGTTTTATGATAAACTAAACTCAGTAACTCACGGCGCTGCGTTGACAGAAGAGATTAAAGAGACAAAATAATAATCTAAAAATAAAAATGACAACAAAAACAAAGAAAGAAGTAGTAATTCCTGGTGAAATAATCTCAAAAGGTAGCGATTTTCTTCCTGGCGATTGGACAATGAAACAAGGGGATAATATTATTGCAACAAGATTAGGAATTATTGAAAAATATGAAAAACTTATAAAAATAATACCTATCACCGGAGTTTATATTCCTAGAAGAGGAAATACAATAATCGGCGAGATAAAAGATATAACAATGAATGGTTGGATGGTTGATATTGGCGGACCTTATTCTGCTTTCTTGCCCCTTAGAGAATGCCCAGGATTCATAGAACAAAATGAAATGGAGAATGTATACGGAATAGGTGAATTAATTGTCACAAGAATTTTTGATGTAAAGAGAACAAGCATAGATTTAACAATGAAATCAAGAGAAAGAGAACTTGGAATGATTCAAGATGGAATGATTGTAAGAGTAAATCCGCATAGAGTTCCCAGAGTAATAGGAAAAGAAGGAAGCATGATAAACTTAATAAAAGATGCCAGCAATTGCTATATTACCGTTGGTCAGAATGGATTAATATGGATTAATGGAGAAAATCTTGAAAATCAAGCATTTGCAAAGAGAATAATTGAATATATTGTTGAGAATACTATCACAGAAGGACTAACAGAAAACGTTGAAAAATGGATAGTAGAAAATAAACCTTCTTCTATAAAAACTATTTCAAAAGAAAAAAAGATAGAGGTCAAGGAATAACATGGCATACACAAAAAGATCTGACGAAAGAAAAATGAATGAACTTAGACCAACATCTGCAAAAGTGGGAATAGTACCAAATGCAGATGGAAGTGCTATGTTCTGCCAGGGTGATACAATAGCAATCGCAGCAGTTTATGGTCCTAAAATATTTAATCCCAAACATTGTCAAAACCCAGAAAAAGGAGTTTTAAGAGTTCACTATAACATGCTTTCATTCTCTGTTGGAGAAAGAATAAGGCCAGGATTGAGTAGAAGAAGTCAAGAAATTTCAAAAGTAACAGAATGGGCTCTTGCTCCTCTTGTTTTACTTGATGAATTGCCTGGAACAGTAATAGATGTTCATATAAACATTTTACAAGCAAATGCAGGAACAAGATGCGCAGGAATAAATGCTGCTGCTATGGCACTTGCACATGCGGGTGTTCCTATGACTGAGATGATTTCAGCTGTTGCAATAGGAAAAATAGACGACAAAATTGTTACAGATGTTAATAAAGAAGAAGAAGATTATGAAGACGGAGAAGGAGCTACAGATATTCCGATGGCTTATCTTTCGAATTCAGGAAAAATTACACTTTTACAGCTTGATGGAAAAATACAAGTAAAAAGGTTTAAAGAAGTACTTGAAGCAGGAAAAGAAGCATGTAAAAAGATTTTTGAGATACAAAAAAAAGCATTAAAGGAGGTTGAATAAAAATGGTATACAAAATAACAAAAAAGAATGTTCTTGAAGCAGTAACCAAAGAAAAAAGGTTAGATGGCAGAGGATTATTGGAACATAGGCCTGTTAGTATTAAATTTGGAATTTCAAACAAAGCAGAAGGAAGTGTAAGTGTTAAGATGGGAAAAACCGAAGTTGTGTGTGGAATAAAAATGGGTGTTGCTGAGCCATATACTGACCATGAGGGCGAAGGAACAATGATGACAACAATGGAATTATTACCTTTAAGTTCACCTAATTTTGAGTATGGTGCACCCTCTATTAACTCAGTAGAAATAGCAAGAATAATTGATCGAGGAATAAGAGAAAGCGGATTTATTGATTTTGAAAAACTTTGCATAAAAGAAGGAGAAAAAGTTTGGAGTATTTTTATTGATTTAGCTACAATAAATGACGATGGAAATTTAATAGATGCAGGGGCATTGGCAGCAATACTCGCATTAAGAACCGCAAGATTCCCAGAATATGATGAGAAAACAGAAAGAATAAAATATGGTGAATTCACAGATAAAAAACTTCCCCTAAATGAAAGCAAAATGCCAATTACAACAACATTCTTCAAATTAGGTGAGAAAATCTTTGTCGATCCTACCAGAGAAGAAGAAGATGTTGCAGAAGGAAGAATAAGCATTGAAGTATCAAAACCAGAAAAAGATGAAATGATAAATGCAATGCAAAAAGGCGGAGAAGCTTCGTTTAGCCCAGAAGAAATTGAAAGTATGCTTGAAGAAGAAATAAAAATATTTAAAAAACTTAATACTCTTGTTGAAGATGAGTTAAAGAAATTTAAAAAAGAATTAAAGGAGAAATAATATGTTAGAACAATTAGAAGAAAAATTTACAAAATATGAGGTTGCAAGAATTCTTGGAGCAAGAGCATTACAGATTGCTATGGATGCACCTATGCTTTTAAAAATAGACGAAAAAGAACTTGAAGCAATAAACTTTAATCCTCTTGAAATTGCAAAAAGAGAACTTATGGCAGATGTTCTTCCCATTACTGTAAGAAGACCAATGCCAAAAAAGAAAGAAGTAAAAATAAAAAAACTTACAAAAGAAGAATTAGATAAAATTAAGAAAAAAGAAGAAGAAAAAATTCAGGAACAAGTTGAAAAAGTTGAGGATAAAAAAATAGAAAAAACAGAAGTTCGTGAAGAAAAGAAAGTTGCTGAAGATGGTGAGATAATGGAGCTTGCAACACCAGAAGATGAAGTTGAAGAAGAGACATCAGCAATAGAAGAAGAATAATTCTCTGAATTGAGTTAGACATTAATTGAGCATATACTCCTTATTGATAATTCTTATAAACCATCTTTTATGTAAATCATCATCAAGAAAATATGAGCATGGCAAAAATACCAGTATCTTTATTTGGAAGCGGCGCAGCAGGAATAGAATTTATAGATGCTATCCCTCCTGAACATCCTGATTTTGAAATGGTTGAGGTTAGAGGTCACTCTAGTGCAGGAAAATTAGTTTCAGAAGTCATGCCTCATGTTAATGATAAACTAGCGAATATGAAAATACTCCCACTTCCAGACTCTAACAAAGATCTCACCCCCGGAATAGGTCTTTATTGTTGTGCTCTCAGTGATGATGCAGATAAAGAACGTGTCAAGAGTATAGAAGAAAGATGTGCTTCTGCTGCACCTATGGTTTCCACAAGCGCATTATTAAGATATGATTTAGACAGCACAATTATTATTCTTGAAGCTAATGCTTCTCAAGCATACAGATTAAAAGAACAGGCTATGAACAGGGGTTGGTCTGGATTTGCTGCTCCGGGACCAAATTGCACAAGTGTTGGTCCGGTTATTTCTTTGAAAGCCATGGAAATTCCATTGAAGGAGATTTTAGATATAAATTTTGTTTCAATGCAGGCTGTTTCTGGTGCTGGTGAAAAAGAACGAAAAAGACTTTTAGAGCAATGGGGGCAAATAGGCAAAGGAAGACTTTCTTTAGATCAATGGATAGATAAAATCTATGCTGGTAATGTAAGGAGCAATATAGATAATGAAGAAGGGAAAGTGAAGAAGGAGCTTAGAAAAATATTGGGTTTATGTAAATTTCCGATAAATGGCAGATGCAATAGGGTTGATGTTGAGTATGGCCATACTGTATCAATGATTGTAGAGACAAAAAATCCTGTAGACGTAGAGCAAATCAAAAAAAATATACTCCACTTTAATTCTAAATGCATAAGAAAATTTGGGAATTTATATTCTTCGCCAGAATCTTTTGTTACATTTACAGATGATAAGTATGGTCCGCAACCTTTTCTAGAAGCTGAACTTTATAGTGGAATGTGTACGCATATAGGTCAATTACAGTCTCTTGATGGAAAGAACGGAATAATGTACAATGTTCTTTCACATAATCTTAAGAAAGGCGCTGCGAAAGGGTCTGTGCAAGTTGCAGAATATCTTCATAGAGAAGGATTCTTTGAAAAATAAGTTTTAATACTTTCGAAGTTTTATTTTTTATTAAATAGTAATCTCTATCCTAATAATTCTTATAAACTAACTTTTTATTTTTATTAACATGGAACTTTTAGATAAACTTAATAGCGCATTTTTCGAGATAGGAATATCTCCCGAACATAAGAATTCTCTAATCAGCACATTGGATCTTCTAAAAAAGAAAAATAATAAAGTTTATGAACATTCCTTGAGAGTTGGTCTAAAGGGGAGAGAAGTAGAGAAATTTACTTCAGATATACGCCCCAATGCACTTTTTTATGGTGGACTTCTACATGATATTGGTTTGGTAATGGGCGAGAAAGATCATCATATAAGGGGGTACTACATGCTCCGGGGAAGTTATAATTTTTCTGCAAGAATGGCTTTAAATCATAAATATCCTCTTCAAAGATTAAATGATGATCTTTCTTTTACCGCAAAAGAAAAAGAGCTCAATACTTATTGTTCAATAATAATCGGAGTAATTGATAGGTACGATGAATTAACAAATCAAGAAATGCCCGATAATTCTGGGGCAATAAACCCCCAAATTAAAGCTATAATAAAAGAAAACCTTATTTTAGAATACGGATTTTTACAAGATCCTCGTGGGAATAAATTAGGTAAATTTATTGATAATCTTTATAGAAAAAAAGTATTTTAGAGTGCATAAATATTAAACATTAATTTTATATATCTCTTTTGTATCATAAATTCATGAAAATAAAAGAGGTAAAAGCACGAATCATTCTTGATTCGCGCAAAGAAAAAACAATAGAAATAAGCGTTAATAATTGTAAGACTTCTGCGCCTGCTGGAAAAAGCAAGGGAAAATATGAATCTCCCAGCTATGAACCCAGTATTGAAAACGATTTTCTTTTTATTAATAATCTAAAAATTGATACAGAGATAGAAAAATTTGAAGATTTGGTAAAAGTAGAAAAAACCGTTAAGAATAAAATCGGAGCAAACACACTATTTGCTCTTGAAGCATCAATATTAAAATCGCTTGCGAAAGAACAGAAAAAAGAATTATGGCAATTACTTAATTCAAAAGTACAAAAATTTCCAAGAATATTGAGCAATACTATTGGCGGAGGAGCACATAGCGAAGGAGTAAAGCCAGATTTTCAGGAATTTTTGATTATGTGCGATAAAAATCCTGCAGAAGGAAAAGAACAAAATTTAAAATCTTATTATGAAGCAGGAGAAATTTTAGAAAATCTTGGGAAAAAATACGGAAAGAACGACGAAAATGCATGGCAGACCACTATTAGCAATGAGCAGGTTCTTGAAGTTATGAAAGATGTTCAAGAAAATATTTTCGATGAATCAGCAGTTCATATGGATGTAGGATTAGATATGGCTTCATCCCAATTTTATAAAAATGGAAAATATTTGTACTTAAATGAAAAGAAAACACTTTCAAGAAAAGAACAAATAGATTATGTTGCAGAAATTGCTAACAAGTTTAATCTTGCGTATATTGAAGATCCAATGGACGAAGAGGATTTTGAAGGTTTTGCTGAATTAAAAAAGAAAACAAAATGCATGATTGTCGGAGATGATTTGACTGTTACAAATCTTGAAAGATTAAAAAAGGCAATAAAAACGGGGGCGATAAGCGGTATGATAATAAAGCCAAATCAAACAGGCTCTCTTATCGAGGTAAAAGAAGTTATTGATTTGTGCAAAAAGAATAAGATTTTTACAATTATGTCTCATAGAAGCGGCGAGACGTCGGATAGTACAATTTCAGATTTAGCTTTTGCGTGGGGATGTGATTTTATCAAGACGCCGGTGATGGGTAAGGAAAGGGTTGTTAAGGTGGATAGGTTAGTAGAGATAGAGAAAATTCTTTCAAAGAATTTTCTAATCCTCGCTTTAAGAGGTAAAGCTTCGGATAGAAAAAAGTTTGAGATAAGATTTAAAAACCCCCGATAACATCTAAAAATATAACTAATCACGTACTGGCTGAAACAAACCCAGAAAAACCCGTGAATTTATTATTAATACGAAATTTGCACAAACCAAATTTTAAAATAAACAGGACTATCAAAACAAAAAATAATGGGTCGCAAAAAGAAAACTGAAACAACAGAAATCATTGAATCTAAAGAGAATGCTGAGCCAATTGAAACAAAAAAAGAAATCAAAAAAGATTTAATTGAAGCAGTTGAAGAAGTTAAAGAAGAAAAACTCGAAAAAAATCAAACTGAGAAGAATGAAGCCTCAGAGAATCTAGGTTCTCTAGGAGAAGAACATAAAAAGAAAAAGGAAAAAAGAAGACTTTCTGAAACAGAATTAAGAAAAGTAATGACCGATACTAAAGAAACACTTGTGCCCCTTACTGATTACATAAAATGTGGAGTTCATCTTGGAACAAAGGTTATAACTCCCCACATGAGAAAATTTGTTTATAAAAGAAGGGCAGATGGACTTGCTGTAATGAATACTGCAATAATCGACGATAAACTAAGAGAAGCATCAAAATTTATGGCAAATTTTGCTCCAGAAGATATTTTTATTGCTTGCAAAAGAGAAGCAGGATGGAAGCCAACAGAAAAGTTTTCAGAAGTAACCGGAATAAGAGCATTTACAAAAAAATATCCTGCTGGAATTATAACAAATTTGAGACTTGATACTTTTTTTGAAGCAAGATTAATACTTGTTTGTGATCCATGGGTGGATAAAAATGCACTTCAGGATGGAGTTAGATTAAAACTTCCTGTAATGTCGATATGCGATACCAATAATTATACGCAAGGAGTAAGTCAGATAATTGCAAGCAATAATAAATCGACAAAATCTATTGGGCTTGTTTTATTTATTTTAGCAAGAGAATATTTGAAATTAACTGGAAAGGATAAAGAAGCAAAGGCCTTAAATCTTGAAGATTTTACAGGAAAATTGCAAGAAACGATAACAGAAAGACCCGGATACGGCGTATAGTTTTTAAAAAATATTTCTTAGATAGATTTAAAAAATAAAAGAACATCTGTTTATTTAGGAAAGAGTTCTGGTGACAAATAATAAACATGAGAAAACCAACAAGACTTGAATATGAAACATATCATGATTGCCAGGATTTTTGCCTGCATGATTATCCAAACTTAGCAAAAAATTATCATATTAATGAACGAGAGTTTAATCAGATGTTCCAAACAATAAAAGAAATAAAAGTTGGGGGAAGAATTGCCTATATGGATTTAAAGGGAACTATTCTTCATTTTGGACTTTGCACTAATAGGGACACAATTGTTTCAAAAAATGGATTAGGCGGAAAAATATATGAGCATTCTGTTGAAGACTCCGGATGGGCAAGAAGGCCTTTTGGCATAATTGCTGTTTATCTTATTCCGTTTCAGTTAGGATTTAATGAAGAGGTTAGAAGATTTCTGGATAAGGCATAACTATTTTTAGATAGATTTTTAATCTTTAAATTTTATATTTAAATATGAAAAGACTATTGCTGACATCCAACGGACTTTCTAATCTTCGATTAATAAAAGAAGCAAAAAAATTGCTAACAAAACCTGCTGATGAGACAAAAGTTTTAGTTATGTATACATTAAGAAAAAAAAGTTATGTTAAATATTTAAGAAGAACAAAAAAACAACTGATAAAATTAGGAATAAAGAGAAAGAATATTATCTGTATAAATATTTCAAAAAAAATAAAAAAACCAAATCTAGACTTTGATATTTTTTATTCTTGTGGGGGCAATACTTTCTATATCCTTGATAGAATAAGAAAAACTGGTTTTGATAAAATTATAAAAAGTTTTGTGAAAAAAGGTGGTTTCTATGTTGGATTAAGTGCAGGAAGTATTATCGTGCATAAAACTATAGAATTGGCTGGTTGGGGACGTGAAAGAGATTTAAATGATATAAATCTAAAAAATCTTACCGGTCTTAAAATTACCAATACTATGGTTTTTCCACATTATAGGGCAGGATTAAAAAAAGAGGTTGATGAATTTAAGAAAATAGTAAATTATCCTGTTATTGAATTAAGAGATGGACGGGCTTTATTAATTTTGGGAAATAAATTTAAAAGAGTATAAAAGATTATTTTTTAGAAATATCTTTTTTTAGCGTCGATATTTTAATTCATCCGTAGATTAAATCTTAATTTTTTTCTTAAAATTTAATTTTTTATTCAATTTTTCTTAAAAAAATTCTCCAGAATTTTTACTCCTTCCATGGACGGAAAAACCGATTTCTCAGAAAGGTTTAAATACCTATTTTCTAAAGAATACTTATAAAATGTTAAGCTTAATGAGTACCTTAGCAAAATCTAGCGAAAGCGGAATTAAGGTATGATGTATTGAGTCGTCATTAAGTGGTTTTTCTCGATAATTAATCTATTAATTTAAGTTTATAATCAAATATTAGAACAGTGGCAATCAGCCAGCATAGGAGGCTAAACAAAATCGAAAATTGGAGAATTTTCAAAATAAAAAATCTAGTTTATCCTGCTAGCGGCTGCGGCTATCTGGCCTGCAATTAGACATGCAAGTTTC
>Ga0247842_10001111_pt1 | contig 47837 bp, 61 predicted proteins | sample LaCruzMarch2015__3_FD_192411 | JGI IMG/M metagenome (GOLD analysis project Ga0247842, IMG submission 192411) | Freshwater microbial communities from meromictic Lake La Cruz, Castile-La Mancha, Spain - LaCruzMarch2015_19m | ecosystem: Environmental > Aquatic > Freshwater > Lake | place: Spain...
GACAAGAGTGAGCGCGGCGATCCGGCCGCTTTGCGAGATGAGTTTTCCGATTTTCATAGAGGCGTAAATGTGAGTTCCCCGGCATTGAAGGTGACGAGACGCCAGGTGTTTGTGGCGGTGTCCTTGATTTCGAGTCCTGCGGCTGAGATCCGGACCGCGCCGCGAGCCTCGCCCTCGATCACGAGCTGCGTAGGCAGCGGATACGGCGGATCGGGATCTTCCGGCACCGGCTCGTCCTCGCGGTAGTAGTTGTTTTCGATGACGAGCTGAATTGTTGGCAACACGATCCGCTTGCCGCTTTCCACGACAACGATCTCCAGCGCGAACGGCAGCGAGACGAGCGTGCCGAGAGCCGCGTCGATCCCGGTGCTCACGGCGACGAAAGCGAAAATGTATCCCCGACCGTCGAGGGCCGGAGCGTCCCATGTCGTGTCCAGAAGCTTCGCCGAGCCCGTGAAGTCCGCGACCGTCTTCACCACCAGCAGCCCGGTCGCGCCGGAGGCAAAAAGCTCCACCGCTCCGGATTCATTCAACGGGACCAGCTCGACCTCGACGTCCTGGTAACGTTTAACGATGATCTTTTGGACGTTCGTGGTCGCCGAGGCCGACGCGCCCAGGATGCCGGTGGCTTTGTTGTAAAATAATTTGCTCATGAGATTCTCCGGATTTCTGCCGCGATTTCCTTTTCCGCCTGGTCTGCCACGGCAGCAGCCAGAACGCCCTCTTCCGGCAACGCGGTGGGATCTGCGAGATGCCTCACGCTGGCGACGAGTTTATACCAGGCTTCGAGGCGCTGACCTTTCATGCCGCGTCCTCCGCGTCCACGGAACCCACGGTTTCGGAAAAGATATGCGCCCTTCTTCGTCCGGATGAACGTGAGCTGGCCATCGCCCGGCGTGGACCATTCCCCAGGGGAGCCCGCCGCCTTCGCCTGGCTGCGGAGAGGAATTGCCAACATGTGGCCGCTCTTCGCGCGGATCGTGCCGCCGCGCAGCTTGTGGACAAATTCCCGGCTCGCGACCGTTACCGTTGCCTCGTTCTCGGTCGCGCCGGTGAACGACGTGCCGCGCTTGACGACGCGGCTCCAGAAATTGGACCGCACCCAGCCGCGCTTGTTGCCTGCGGAATTCTTGCGGTCGAAATGGCGGCGCAACTCGACTTCCACGCGCTTGCCGAGGGCCTGCATGCGGCGGCGGGCTGCGTCGGGATTCGAGAAAAGCGCCGGCATCCGAGGGGTCGCGTTATCGGTGATCGTGATATTCACGGGTTCCCCTTTCCGGTTTCCGCTTTCCCGCTTCCGCTTTTGAAAGTTGCCGTGTCGCCGTCCACCTCGGCCTGCGAACCGAGCGAGGCGAGCAGATCCGCGCGGATCTCCGGCGAGAACCGCGCCAGGCTCGCCTCGACTTTGTCATTGAACCCAACCTCCGGCATTTCGAGCTGGTCATCCGGTTTGAGCGCGCCGAGCGAGATCGCCTCTTCGCGCGAGATGTCGCGGATTCCCATGCCGCTGCTGTAATCGTAGGGCGGGAACGGAGTCTGGAAGCGGGAGATCGCCGACCAGATCGGAGAGTCCTTGCGCGCGATCATGCGTCCGCCGAAAAACTCGCCGCCGCGATCCGACCAGCGCGCGTGCCAGTTGCGCGGAACCATGCGGTCCTCCTCGCGATAAAGCTCCTGGCACGGGAACGCGTCGAGCGCGCCCTCTGCCTGTCCGGCCTTCCATCGCGCAAACTCCTGCGCCTCGCGTTTATTGAAAGCGTAGATGAGCCCGAGACGGCCGCGCGACGTGTGATCCCGCAGCGTGCCCTCGCGGCCCGGCTCCGGAATATAGCCCGAGTCCTGGAGCGCCTTGCGAATGTCGCGAACGAACGAAGAGCGCGAGACCAGGCGCGGGCCGTGTTCCACGTCCTCACTCTCCAGCTCCAGCGCGGCCTGGATCTTGTCATGCATGAGCTGCAGGAGATCCGCTTTCGCAAACCGCGCCGTCCAGAACGACCGCTCGCGGAAGGCCAGCGGCAACTGCGCCCACTCGGCGCTGGTGAGTTCCCGCGCGACCGGAGTCTTCGCATTCATGCGGGCCACCGCTTCGGCAAGAGGCATGGGATCGGAGAGCGTCATAATCCGGACTGTGCCTCCCTTCCGAAATGTGATGGCCGCGCGGAAATCCTCGGCGATGGATTCTTTTTCTCGGCTTCCGGCAGCACCGCATCATCCGGCTGCTCGATGGTATCCTTGCCATCCGCGATGCGGTTGAGGTCCGCCTCCGCGCGGTCGAGCGTGCGGCGCTCGTCTTCCTTGAGCTCCAGACCGACCGCCATTTTCAAACGCGCGATGATCATGTCGACCGCCAGATCCCGCAGCCCTTTTGGAATCCGGGCGGGATCGGCATCCACGCGATTGCTCGCGTTGCTGGCGATCTTCCGGCGCACGGTGTCGACGACGCCCTGGATCACGCCAGGCGCACGGTCCGGCTGACCTTGTGCCTTCGCTTTTTCCGAGCACGCATCAATCACCTTCGCGACCTTTGCCTCGCGAAGAGTCTCAAGCGTTATGGGAATCCAGTTGCTCATTTATCCAAGTCTGCGGCCCGGCGAGGGCCTGGCCGCAGGGTTTGAATCAACGGTTGTAGATCGTGCTGGAAAGGCTCTCGATGGTGAGGGCCGCGTTGCTAGCCGTGTTCGCGTTCTGCACGTCCGCCAGGCGCAGGAATTGCACGTTTCGCAACTCGGTCGAATCGGTCGGCCCGAAGTTCCAGAAGTGCACCACGCTGTTTGTGCCATTGGCCGCGATGTTGCCGGAGCTGAACGGCTTCGTGGTTGTCCAGGTCGTGCCGTCCGCGCTCGCGTCAAATCGGAATACGACATTGTTCGTATCCGCCGCGCCGAGCTTGAACTTGGCGACGAACCCGACGCCCTCGCTGCCCCGCACATAAATGGCCGGGGTGGTGACGGTGGCGGTCGTATTCGTGGCAACGGTGTTCGTGCTCGTCGTCAGCGTCGCGACGTTGAAGGCGTCGACCTGGGCGTGCAAAAACTGCGTCGGCAGGGTGATCAGTGAGATGACCGCGATCATTGCAATCGCGATGATGAGTTCGATGAGGCTGAATTTTGATTTCATGGTTTTGGATGTTAGGTTTTTGATTTTACTAAGGATTTATCCTTGCGCCGCCACGACCCTGGCGACGCTTGCGCGCCCCAGGGTGTTGCGACTTGTCGGATCACGCCGACGCATCAGGTTTGATCAGGCGATGTTGATGAGCTTTCCGGCTTCGCCGTTGGTCTCCTTCACATCCATCGACCAGTCCATCTTCACGACCTCGCCCCGGTCGTCTTCCTTCCGGTAGGAGCCGGGAGCCATCCAGCGGTTGCGGACGCGGAAGGTCTTCATGAAGCTCGGGTCGCGCCGTGTGGGGCTCGGGTTCCGGGCGAAGATGAGGACCTTGCTCGCGAGAGCGAAGGCCATTGCCGCCGCCTTGCCCTTGGGCTCGGTGTCGGTGGCCAGGAAGCTGATCTTCGTGCTGGTATTACCAACGAAGAGGCGCTTCATGTTTTCGAGCGTGGGGGCGATGGCCTCGATGCCGGGGAAGTAGCCCTTCACCATTTTATTGGCGAAGAACGCGATCATCGTGGCCGGATCGATGACGATGCCGACTTCCATGCGCGACCCGCCGCCTGCGGCGAGAAGCACCGAGACGATGACCTCGTTCCACTTCGCGACCGGGTCGAAGTCCGCGTTCGAGAGCGTGCCCGCATTCGGGACAACCGTCGCGTTGGCGACGGCGAGCTCGATGACGCGTTTCTCGTGCGCCATCCCGCCCAGGCTCGCGGCCTCGTCGGCGGCTTCCATGAGCAGGTTCTCGCCCTCGGATTCCTCGATCTCGATGTCATCGAGAGGAACGTCGAGCGCGTGCGGGGCGCAGTTGAAGTCCGCGTCGGTGCGGTCGAAGGCGAGCCGTGTGGCTGGGCCTCCGAGCCCCCGGAGCGTCTCCGGCAACTTGAACCGGGTCTCCTTGTCGTAGACTTTGTATTTCCCGGTGTGCTTGACGACTTCGACAGTCGGCGCGATGAAGTCGGCGATCTCGCCGGTCTCTTCGCGGGCACGTCCCTGGGCGTATGCCTGAACGGTCGGACGACCGCTCAGAGTGCTGAGTTTTGCTGTATCTCCCATAATGGTGTTTTTTTGGTTACTGCGTTTTGACTACTGCGTTTTGGTTTTGATCTTCGATCAGTTGACGGTGACGTTGCCGACCGCCAGGGGGCGGACCTTGACGAGCTGCCCGTCAACGAAGTCCTCCTCGGCGATGGCAACCACGCGGTAGGTGCCGCCAGCCACGGGCAGCGCCCGGAGCTTGCCCGCGTCGGCGGGCGTGGAGGGATCGGCCAGCACGAGCTGGTCGCCCTGGTTTCCGGCCCCTTTGGCAACCACGCGGCAGTTCTTCTCGCCGGTGAACGGCTCGAACTGCCCCGCGCTGTCAAGCGCCTCTCCGCTCACGCAGAGAAAGGACGGGATGTCGGTGATGGCCGTGGGCAGAAGTGCCCCGGTGCTTGCGAGCTTCACGAGGAAGCCCTCCTTGTCGGTCAGAGCCACGCCGCAATTGAGCGGGAGCTGGCCGATTTTTGTGTCGGACTGTGTGGGATGCATGATGATTTTTTAGGTTCTTGGTTCTTGGTTCTTGGTTCCTGGTGCTTGGTTTACTTGGCCGCTTTCGCCTCTTCCTCGGACCTGGCCTGCTCGAAGCAAGCGCGGTAACCACGGGAGCGGTTGGCGGTGTGGAGTTCGTTGGCGCGGTTCGCGATGCGTCCGGCTGTGGCCTTGTCGGCTGCGGTTGCATCGCCTTCCTCCTGCGTGTCGCCAGTCACGGCGGGCGTTTTCACCGTCGCGCGATTGTGGATGACCGGTGTGGCCGGGGCGGTGACGGGCAATTTGCTTTTGCCCTTGGCGAGCAAGGCGAGCGCGCTGGCGCGGTTGCTCATGAGCAGGGGCTTCACAGCCTTGCGCTCTTCGACATCGGTGATCCCGGCTGCCGTGAGATCGCTCTCGGCAATGGAATCCAGCAACGCGTCGTGGTTGGTTTTGAGCGTGTCGTAAAGACCCGCCCGGTTTTTAATGGCCCCGATCTCCGCAACGGCGGCGTCTTCCGACGCATCCGGCTTCAAACCGAGGACGGTGTTGACTTTCGTCATAGTGTTTTCTCCTGTGGTTTCGTCGGGGTTTTTCCCGGACATGGTTGACGCGGTGCCGCCGCGACGGTTTGACAGAGGCAATGCGCCTCTCAAATTTGGATCGTTGGTGAGACCGGCGCGGTCGATGACCGTGGGACGCATGCGGCCTTTGGAAATATCCGGGCCATCCCAGACCGGGGAAATGAAGCGGTAGCGGCCCCCCTTCAGCGCGGCCTCACCGGTGTCGGAAAGATTGATCTTTCCCCACAGCCCATCGGCGCGGTTCTGGACACCTACGAGCCAGCCGGCTGCGGCGCTGCTCTTCGTTTTGTCATGAGAGAAGTGATCGAAATCCACAAGCAGCCCACCAAAGTTCGGCGCGCCGGACTTTTTCTCAAAGTCCTGGACCAGCGCGGTGATCGCCGCGTCGTCCACGACCTGGAGCACTTCCTCGACTTTCCCGTCGTCATATTCCCGGTCGCCGGGAAATTCCCCCTTGGGTGAAAGGTGGAACCACCCGTCTGCCGGGATCTCGAACTGCCCGTTTGGAAGCCGGTTCAGGATCATCGTCCGCCCTCCTCGTGAAAAATCGGGTTTGCAGGGCAAACGCATTGCCGTTGCATGCCCCTTGCAACGCCCCGCTGTGCCCTCGGACGGGCAGAGGCGGGGGTCTGTGCCCCCCAGGGGCAAATTCGGGCGATTAGGCGGGTTATCATGGCTGTTTGGATTGACTGGTTTTGACGGATGCGCGGACCCCTTCGAGCGCTGCCGCTCCGAGGGCGGATTCAAAGACCCCGGCCATCTCCGCGACATCCATGTCGCCGAGCAGCTCCGGGAGCCGGGCCTGCGTATCCTTGAAAAACTGGAGCAGCTCCGCGTCGCTCACGTTGCCGTCCGCGACCTTGGCCTCCATCCGGGCCAGTAGATCCTCAATCGGAGACACCCAGCCGGAGGGCACGCCCAGCGTGTCGGCAACAAGAGCGGTCGCACGATTGGAGATCCGGCGATTGGCCACCGGTGCATTGACCAGGTCGCCAGGATTTCCACGGGAGGGAGAGGCTCCTTCCGAGCCGACTTGTTGCGGCGCGGCTTTTACGACCACGTCGTATCCGGTCTTTTCCGAGATCTGGCCAGGGCTGACCTCAAAGCCCGCCAAGCTCAGATCCTTGACGCCGGTGATGAATTCCCCGGTGTCGGTCTCCTCTTCCGCCGCGATGGCAAAATACGCGAGGACCGGTTCTCCGGAGTGGCTCAGCTCCAGGATCTCTTTGTCAAACTGCCGCTGGAAGCTCTCGCTGATCCGCCCGGCCAGGCCGCGAGCAATGCGGTCAAAGGTTTCGCTGTGTGCTCCACCGGCCAGCGTGCCGCTGCCGCTTTCCGCCAGCATGGTCAGAAGCCCGCTCGTGATCGCGAGAACAATCTGTTCATCCTGATAGCGCAGGTGGTCGCGGAACGGATTCACTCCGCGAGCGCCATTGTCCACGCTCTTGATATCGGCACCGTTCGGCAAAACGCCCCGTGCGTTCCCGATCACCTTTTCCGCGATCTCCAGATACTTGTCTTCCTCTCCAATCCGAACCTGCTGCGGCATGATCGCGAAAATCGACGGGATGCCGTAGCTCTCGATGTAGCCGTCCCAATCTTTTTGCGAGAGGTTTTTCCGGACGAACGCGATCAGCGCGATTTCATTGATTGGATCTTCGACCTCGCGAACCAACACCCGGCCGGGCGGGATCTCTTCGCCCTTGGTCCGACCGAACCTGGCATCCGGATTATATTGCCAATCGCCATTGAGACCTTCGCGGACCAGATACCACTGCTCGATGGGTTCCAGGCGCGTGATTGCCCCGTCATTCTGCCCGCCCGCCGCGTAGCATTTTTCGAGATGGGCAAACCCGCGAAACTCAGCCAGGCAAAAATGTTCGATTGCCTGGCGAAGATTATCGATCCGGTCATACGCCGCTCGCAAGGTGTCGCGCTGTTTCTCGGCCATCGCCTTCGTCGTGCCGGGCGGCAGCTTCTTTTCGTCCACCGTGCGGATTTCCCAATCCATGCTGCCCACGGATGCAATGAGCGAACGCTTGCCGCCACGCAGCACCGCGTCGCGTTTCTCGATGAAACGGTATGTCCACTGCAGCTCCGCGTAGGCCCCGCGTTCCCCGGCCTCCAGGAGCGAGACCACACGCCGGACGTTCAGGCCGCGAAGGGGATTGTAGGCATCGCGCCAGATGTTCGCGCGCTTCACATGCAGCGTGATATTCGCAACCTGGACAATCGTGCTGATCGTCTTCGTCGCGGACTCTTTGGCCCGGTTGAATATCTGCGAGAGTTTCATCCTTCAAGGCTCCTTTCGCGACGGTTGGCATAAGCGGCAGCGGCGCGGCCGGGATTCTTGAAGACGAAGAAGGCTCCCGCCTGTTCACAGGCAAACCCGTATTCCGCCAAGCCACCGGAGACGAACGTGTCTCCATGCGCTCCGCTGGTGGAATCCACGTCGCATTCATAACGCCCGGCGCTCTTGATCGTGAGCCGCTGGTCTTTTTTGAAATACTCGCCAGCCGGGAGATCGTAGCGGTTCTCATTGACGGCCGCGCAGTAGATGTCTCCCAGGTAGGTTTTGAAATTGATCGGCTTGTCATATCCGGCCGGGTGGATGCCTTCGCTCTCGATCACGAGTGTCGTCGGAACCAATAAGCCGAGATGGTCGGCCAGATCTTTTGAGAAGTAGCGCTCGTTCGTGGCGGCGGCAATTAGCCCCTTCGCGCGACCACCCTCCGGACGTGCCTGAATCGTCTCGCACACCTGCTTCATCCGGTCCCGAACGATGGCAGGCTCTTTTTCCTTCCAGCACATGACCAGGCGCTGCGCCCGAAATCCGCCGTTCATTTCCGTGATTGTCACGCCGGTCGGATTGCTCGTCTCTTTGGTCGTGGTCGCCGGGTCGAAGCCGATGGAAACCACGCCCGGCCCGAGGTTTGCCCGGAGAAGATCCAGGGCGCGCCGGAAATCCCGCTCGCTTTCCACATAGACAAAGGAGCACGTCTGCGCGCCGCGCTGCTGGGCGCTTAGCAGGGCAAGGAGATCGATGGCCGCGCTGCCGCCCATCTTGTGCTCCAGGTCGTAGTTGTAGGGCATCTGCGCGCGGTTCGATGCCTGGGAGGCGAACTCCTCATAGGTCATCGCCTTGCCCTTGTTGTCGTAGAGCACGTGGCCAGCGGCGTAGGCATCCCGGAGCGTGACGCGGTGGATGAGGATGTCATCCTGCCCGCGATAGAAATTGCCTGCTGGATTCACCGGCAGTTCCACCCCTGCGGGCGGCATGGTCATCTCGAAAAACGGATGCCGGTCGTCGCGGCAGAGGTTCGAGCCGTAGATCATCTTGAGATCCGGCACGTCGCGGAAGATCGGGTCCACGGCCTCGCGCAGAGCGATCTCCAGATTGGCGGAGGTGAAGCCCGCCTCGTCGCGCAGCACCGTGCCGCGCCAGCCGCGCGCGGTCGCCGGGTTCGGGGCGATCACAAGCTGCCGTGAATAGTCCGTGCGCGAGTGATACAAGCGCATTTCCAACCGCTTGCTGCGGTAGAGGTCCGCGAAATCCTCGCGTGACATCACGCCATAGACCTTGCCGGTCTCGGCGTCCGCGCATTTGTAATCGAGCTTGTGCTCTTCCGCGCTCGACTCGAAGACGCTGTTCACCGCCTGGGCCTCGTTGGCGACCAGGATCGCCTGCTCGGCCGCGCTCACCGTCATGTTCACCAGCTCGGTGCCCAGGAGCAGCGAGGCAGACGCCGAGATCACCGTGCTCCCGGCCTCTTTCGACATTTCGTCGAAAGCGATGCTCCCCATCGTCGTGCTCTTGCGACCGCGCCGGGTCCAGAAAAGCACGGCCACCAGGGCGGTGGTCTCATACAGGCGGCGGGTGAATCGTTTTGATGCCATGATCAATCCGGAAGTTTCACTCCCCCCGAGGCTTCCAAGGCATCCACGTCCTTGAAGTATTCCGCGCGCAGCGCCGCGATCTTGTCGGCATTCGACATGCCGGAGTCCGCGATCTCCCGCGCCTTCGCATCCTTGAACCAGAGAAGGAATTTCTTGCAGGTCTCCGTCTCGAATTTCTCGCGGGCGAGGCTCAGAGTCTCTTTCTTCACGGCCAATTCCTGCCGTTTCAATTTCAACTTTTCCGTTTCCCCCTCCAGGATAAACTGATCCATGAGCTCCTTGTGCGAGAGCTCGCCCATCACGGCATTGAACCGCTGGTCGAGAAGCGACTTGCGGATCAGGGCGTCGATGTTCTTCGGCAGTCCCGCATCCATCGCAGCCTGTGCTTTCGCTGCCGCCGCCTTGCGCCACATCGCGGCTTCGGGCGAGCGGTGCAAGTTGTGGATCGCGTCGTTGCTGTTGGGCATTTCCACCTTCTCCAGCCATTTCTTGCGCTCCGCATACGCTGGCCGCTCCTGCAACCACCATGCAAAGTATTCGTCGAGCAATCCGGCGCGTTGAAGCTTCGCCGCCAGTGAGTCTGATCGTGAGTCGCCCATTCATCTTCCCCCCGTGATGCGCTGTGAGCCCTTCGGCTCGATCTTCCACATGCGGTCGCCGGTGATCGGATCTTCCTCGGCCGAGACCATGCCCGCATTTTTGAGCCGGGCGAGATCCGCCCGGAACTGGCTCTCGCCGCCGCCGTTGCTCATGAGACGGACCTCGGCCAGCAGAACGGTTTCGTTCAGCGGTTGTGGCGACAAATTGAAAAGGACCTGGAGAATCTTTGTGCTCATTCTTTTGCGATCCGGTTGACCTCGCCGCGCAACTCGCCGATTTTCTCGATGGCGACATTCACGCGGTCGTGGATCTTCGTCGCCCGGTCCTCGCCCGCTTGGATGATCTCCAGCTTGTCGGCATCCATCTTCAGGCGGATGACCCGCACGTCCTTTTCCAGGGCGCAGACGCGCCCGTGCAGCGGGCCGCAAAGCTCCTGGTGCCTGCCAACGGTTAGCGTCTCTTTTTCCAGAGACACGCTGAAGGGCTGCGGGCCGACGTCGCGTTTCTGCGATTTTCCGGTGAGCACTGCCCACGCCGTGACGAGAGTTCCCATGAGGATCACAAGGTTCACGCCGCCCCAGAGCATTTCCGCCTGGCTCATGACTCCACCTCCGCGACTCCCGCACCAAACCATCGGGCCTGGTGTCCGCGCACGTCCACATGCACGAAGCCCTTGTAGAGCCCGAGGCCGAGCTTGTCCTGGTCCACGCCTGGCACCCAGCCGTTGTTGATCGCCCGGAATACTGTCAGAGGCTCCTCGCCGTCGATGTTGATGTCCGCCGCCGTGCCCAGCGTGTGCTGGCTTTTCGCGACTCCGCCGCATTTGCGGTTATAGGCAGGCGTGCGGTAGCCGCTCGTGATGCGCAATGGCGATGCAAAGTGATCGCGGATCGCTTGCAGCACCGCCACCAGCTCGTCGGCGATGAGGATCGTGTCGCTGCCGTCGTGGCACGCGAACTCGCCCGCTGTCAGCCAAGTGCTCAGCCGCTTCGCCGCGTCTTTCTTGAGGGAGTAGGATCGGACCATAAATTTAATCGCGGGCAAAAATGTTGGCCTCGCGCAGGGCGAGGGATTGGAACTCCGTCGAGTTGTCAATGCGGGTGTGACCGACCGGCACATAGCACCCGAGGCCGATCACCGTGCTGGCGGGATCTTCGGCAACGAGGTCGTGGCCGCGCGGAAAATCTTTATCCTGCCTCACCCATTCGACACGCTGAACGCTTGCCGGGATCTTGATCGCCGGGCGCATCCACGGGGAGACGGAGAGAGGGTTCAGTGGCAACCAGGCCGGGAAAACCCGAGAACGGAAAACCGGATCGCACAGCACAGCGACCGTGATCTCCACGCCCATCGCCTCGCACTCGCGGGCGAGCGTGGCGAAGGCCGCGCCGCAGCCCCACGAATACGCGATCACCATCACGCGGGGCGATACCGCCGAGTTACGCACGATGAATTGCGCGAGCCCGCGCATGTCTTCCCACCACTCATACGGAGTGATCACGCAAAGCCCGGCATCCGCAAAGCCCCGCACGTCGCGCCACACGCGCTCGATGCCGGTCGGGCGCGAAACGCTTTCCCGAAAACCCATGATTGGAACGATCCACTTCACAGCCAACCTCCCGGTTGGAATGCGAAATGTGAAATGCGAAATGAGGGGATCATTTTTTGAAGAAGGGGAGGAACATGACTGCGGCCCAGATCGCGAGGCAGCCTGCGGCGATCCAGAGGTTTGATGAAGTGCTGCGGCGGCGGGATCTCATTTGATGATGGTTGAGAACCCGCTGCCGACCGCAGCGACTCCGGTGGATGAAAGAATGGCCCCGGTGACACCAGCGGCCCCCGCGTCGAAGATCCGCGCCGTGGCCTCGCCCTGGGCTTTGATCGTGTGCGAGGGATACACGCCGGGCAGGTAAACTTGATTGAGCGTGCAGACATAATTTCCCTTGCGGTCATAGATCGCTTCCTGCACCTGCATCGTCTGCCCGCTGAATGTCGCTTCCAGCTTGCCAACCGTGAGTTTGCTCAAGCCCGGCATGTCCGTGGCCACGGATGCGACCAGCTCGCTTTTCTGGTAAGTATGGCCGCTCTTATCGACCCGCGTGACCGGCTCGTAAACCCGGATGCCGCTGTTCTGGTGAGCACAGGCGCTGAGCGCAACCGCGAGAAACAGAAGGATTGTTTTCATAATGAAGTGGCCTGGCGGCTATCGTCTGCAGACGACACGGAGAGCGTCCCCGCCGTTGCCGCCAGGCGCTTTGGTTGGTTGTAGATTGTGAGGGATGGAGTGGAGAGCGGAGCTCCGCGCTTCCACGCAGGAGCAACCGCAGATAGATTCTGAAACTCCAGGCCGTCCTGGTTGATTGGCTTGAGCACGACGACGACGAGCGGGAGCCGGTGGAATGCAATGAGCTTGCGCAGCCGTTGCAGGAACCGTGCATCGTCCTTGCTTTCCAGGATCAGCGCGACCGCCCCGGCCTTCCTGGTCTGCGATGCGTAGTTCAAACTTTGTCCGACTGCCTCGCACCATTTCGCGGCAAACTCGACCTCGACCGCATGCGTGGCGGTGAGCACATCGCACCGCGTGCCGTCGCGCATCCGGACTTCACTTTTTGCCCCGGACTCGGACGCCAGTGCATCCGCATACCAACTCTCCAGATGCTGGTGCCCGGCATAGACCGGCGTGCAGGAGGAAAGAACGCTGGCCACGGCGAAGATCACCGTGACCAGCGCTGCTATGCTACGCAAATTCCGCAATCCGCATTCCGCATTCCGCAATCGAAAGAGATTCCCGGACACGGCTGAGATGAACTCCCCACCACGGGCACAACCGTGCCGGGAAAGAAAAGGAGGAAGGCCGAAGGATGAAGGATGAAGGCTCACTTGGCTTGCCCTCCGACCGCCGCTTTCGCACCTTTCAGCGCATGGATCACTACCGTCCCCTTTCCTTCTACAAGAGCGCTGCCGAGCGTCTCTGCGAAGCAGGCTGGATCGACCGCGCCGTCGTAAGCCAGACTGACCTGCGGGTCCGCTGGACCGACAAGGGCCGCGCCCGCGCCGCTCAGCTCCTCGACCTTCTCGCCGAGTTGGAAGAGGACGGCCAATCCCTGGACTGCGAGACGCTCGAAACGATCTACGCGATCTGCGGCATGAACGATCCTCGAACGCCGTAGGAATTCCATGAAGCGCGGATCAGGCGACATCGCCGTCCCAAAAACCGCCCGTTCACGCAGAGCCTCCGGAACAGCGTCCCGTTTTTCAGCTTTCCGCTTTCCGCTTTCCGCCTTATGCTTGCTTCCTGTGGTGAGCGCCGCGTTCATGTGGCAGCGAACCTGCCACAATCAAAATAAGCCGGGAAAAGCTACACGCGGCTCGCGGGACTCACGGTGAGAAAATTAAACCGGCCCTTTTCTCAATGAACTCTCTGCCATCAATGCCAGCATCGCTGATGAAATACACCGGAGTTTTTGACACCGAGAAACCCAGTCTTGCAACGCGTTTTTCCATTCGTTTTTCGGTCTGACATATTTTGGGGAATACTTTTTAATAATGGAGGCAATCAATCCCGGTTGACTGCGAGCGAGAGTTTCCATCTCGCTGCGCTTCGCTGACTTTTTGAAATGAATTCCGGCAGCTTGTAGTGATTCGGAAAATTCGGCTTTTGTGACACCGTTCGGCTCGTCTTCATCAGTGGGTTCTTGGAAGCACCCAATCCATTGAATGAAATGCAGGTTCAAATCTGCGCTGCACCCGTATTGCCGATCACCGTAGTAGAGATCAGGGCGGAGCGCCAATGCACCCCAAGTTCTCGTAAAATAATCTACTATGACAAGGCGGGCCATTGGGGGAATGCGTATCATCCATTCCCCTACGGTCACAACTTCGTTTCCGACATCGCGCATCAACTCAACTACAGCCTCCTCTGCCTGCTCCACCTTCCGGCGCTTTTTGTGTGGCCCGTCTTCCACATCAGCTTGAATCGCTGCATTCTCCCGAAGAATATCCAGCATCCCGATTGGCGGCCGCCATGTGATGCTCGCCAACCTGCTGGAGAATAAATCCGTGGTCGCGTGAGCTGTGCTGCATCGGTTCATGCTGTTGTCTTGCAGTGCCATTCTCAGTCCGAGGAGATTGATAGCTCGCAACTCTGCGCTAGATTCAGCGTCCAGACACCAGCGATCATCAACGCGAACACAAAACCCTCGCCGAAGAAGTTCTTTTTCTGCAACTCCGTTGCTCGTGAGAAATCCCCACAACTCCACTATTGCCTCGAATTCTCCGTTCGCAACCCACCCTGCCACTACGGAGGTGAAATCTGTTACAGGGTAGTATCCTCCTGGGCTGTAGTTTGGATCCAAAAATGGATATTCTTGGTGGGACCACGGTTTGAGTTGGGTGAATAGGTTTGAAACAGCAACTGTTTTGAAAGTGTGTGTCATGTCTTTTTATGTCGCCGCAACATGGCGAGCTAAATTTTTTTGACCGCAGATTCAAGGTCGGCGCGTAGTTTTGTCAGCTTCTTCTCTGCGTCCCGCGCTCGCTGCCGCCAGTTGTCCTGAACGAACGGTTCGCCGCTCGGTGGGGCCGTGCCAGCAAGGAGCCACTCCATCGACACCCCGAGCAAGTCAGCCAGATTGAGTAGCTCTTTCGCCTTCGGAATTCTCCCGTTGAGGTATTTTGAGATTGCCGCCTGCGAGCATCCTGCCGCTGCGGCTAGGTCCTTCTGGGTCAAGTGGTGCCTCATCATCTCAGATGTGAGGCGGTCTCCAAATAATTCCAAATGGCAATGATGCCGCAACCAAAGGCGAAAGCCAAAGCAAAAACCGCAGCTCCGGCGGCGGTTAAAACCCCGAACGAAACCCAGCTCCGGCGCTACCACGTCATCTGCGACGGCCGAATGTCGGTGGTCCAGGCCGACTATGTGCGTATCGACGACAACCACTACACCTTCATCGGCGAGGACGGCGAGCCGAACGGATTCTTCCCGACTGACCGCACCGCCATCGTCCGCCTGTCGTGAAGAAGCGCCGCTCCATCCGTTTCCCTGGCATCTGCAAATTCGCAGCGAAGGCCAAGGTCACCCGCATCCACGCCTACCGCGTGCTTGCGGGCGAGCGGCGCAGCCCGCGCATCGAAAAAATGTGGAAGGCATTTCAAAAGTGAGCGCCTTCCCTTTCCTCGCCGAGCCCGCGCCACTGCGTGCGCCGCGCGATCAAACGCGAACTCGGAATCTCTGAACCCGACGAACGCGCCGCCTGAAGATTTATGAACACGAAAGCCACCACCAAAAAAGCCAGCCCGAAAAGCCCATCGGGGGAACCGCAGATCCACGCCGCCGAAATCCTTGAGGCCGTCGCCTATCGTCTCTACGAGCACGCCGACACCTGCTCCGAGCGAGCCGCCGAGCGTCGCGGAGACATCGATCCCCGCTGGGTCCTCATGTGGACAATCCTCACCGACGAGCTGATCGCCCTCGCCGAGATCGCCGAAGGCCGCAAATGAAAAAGCCGTTGAGCCAAACCGCCTGAAATGAGCGAATCACAATCCTCCTGGGACTGGCTGGTGCCGACGACGAAGGATCTACTTCGGACCGACGAGGTCGCCCGGTTCATCGGACGCAAGGAAACGTTCGTCTATGAGTTGGTCGAGGAGGGGAAGCTCGAAGCCTTCGAGCCCACCGACCGCGAGGTCAAGCGCAAGGTGATCACCTCGCGCTCCGTGCGCCTGGTCCTCGCCGAACAGGCGCGCAGCAATCCCGCCAACTTCGCCGAGCGCGTTCTCTCCCTCCTTCCGCACCTCGACTCCGCTTCCCTCTCCCGGCTCATCGCCGAGGCCACCCGCCTCCGCTCGAAAAAACTCACCGCCATCTAATCCATGAAACCCCGTTCCACATTCCCCATTTCGCATTCCGCATTGCCGACGAAGTCGGCCAAAACTTCCGCCCCGCCCGTGGGCAGCAGCGATCCCAAGTCAGGTATCATCGTCGCAACGGGCAAACTTTCAAATTCCACATTGAGCATTTCGCATTCCGAGGACGCAGTCCTCGGCGAACAGCTCACCGAGCAATACCAGCTCGCGTGCGGCGCGATGACCGAGGTTCTCAAGTTCGGGGCCATGATGATGATGCTCCGGGAAAACCTCTCCACGCGTGGAGTCAACTCTGCGAAACGCGGTCCGGGAACCAAAGGCACCGGTCTGAAAGCCTGGCTGAAAGAGCACGCGCCGGAGGTCAAGGAGGCCACCGCCTACCGTTTCATGAACGTGGCGATGGCGGTCTCGGAAAAATTCGCGTTGCCGAAGAAGATCAAGTTCGCGGAGCTGGCGTCGAAGAGCGCCGCAGATCTTCCGAAGGCGCTCCAGAAAAAGCAGCTTGAGCTGTGGGACTTTGTGAACGGCACGAGCCAGCGCTCCTGGCTCGACCAGTTCACGCCGAAGGGAGGATCGCGGGAGAGGCCGAATGGAACGAAGCGGCGAACGCGAGACATGAAGGATTTCGATGATGCGCTTTCGCAGGCGATGGACTGGTATGAGCTGGGCGTTGTGGGGCTCAAGGAGTCCTACCTTCACAGCGACGAGCGCTGGATGGTGCTGCCCGAGGTGCAGCTCGCCAACGTCGCCGACCTGGTGAAGCTCTGGGCCAAGAAGCTCGACGACGTGTGCCGCTCGCGCAAAGTCGTCCCGAGCAAACTGCGCGACTGGGACAAGGATCTTTCGGAGGCCGGGCTATGACACTCGATGCCTACCAGCGCGAGCGCATTGGAATCCTGCGGCCGGTCATGCAGTGGATCGCAGATCATCCCAGCCGCGAAAACGCCAAGGCCACAGCAGCCGCACGCACCGGCTTTGGTTTCGGAACAATCGAAACCCTCTTCCGTAACTGGAAGCGTGATGGAGACGCCGCGCTGATCAACCGCCGCAAGCTCAAGAAGGAGAAAAAGCCCGCGAGCGAATCGCTGGACATCACTGCCGCCGAGAGGAACAAACTCCGCCAGTTGGTGCTCCGCTGCAACAGCGTCCAATTCGCGCTGGAAGCCTTCGCGGATCTGCCCGACACGCGCCCCGAGCTGCGCGAGCTGATCACCCTCCATAGGGCGCGTAGAAATTATCCAAAGGTTTTGCGGCGCGCTGCCATGACCACTCCGGAGGAGCAGGATCTCGCGCGCGGCCCGAAGCGGTTTAATCTCCATGTGTCCACCCAGCTTCGCACGAATACCTGGATCGACTCAGCGGGAGTGGAGCACGAGCTGCAAGGCGGCGACTTGTATGAATGCGACGATATGAGTCTCAACCAGCCCTTCTGGTATGAGTGGCCGTATGGTGGAGATCCGCTCTCCGACATGTTCGGCGTCCGGCTCGGTCGCCAAATGCTCGCCTCCGTGGACACTGCCACTGGAAAATGGCTCGGCTTCGATCTCATCGGCCGGGTGCGCGATGCCTACCGCGCGGAGGACGTGGTCCGATTCCTCGGGCGCATCGGCGAGACGCACGGCCTGCCTCGCCTCGGGTTCCGCCTGGAGCGCGGCGTGTGGGCCTCGCGCGCCGTGCGCGGCGTGAAGGGGATCAGCGACGACGAGGAGCAAAAGGTTTTTGCCTCCGTGCGCGATGTGGTCGCGATCCACTACGTCCACAGCCCGAAAGCCAAGGGCATCATCGAAGGCAGCTTCGACATGCTGCAGACGATCCTCTCGCTCGACGGCATCCAGATCGGACGCGAGCGCGGGGAATACGAAAAGGCCACAGCAGCCATGCTGAAATGCGCGGACGGGCGCATGCATCCGGCAAACGCGGGATTCCCCCACATCAGCGAAATCGCCCAGCGCATCGAGAATGCGATGAAGACAGCGGATGCCCGCCCGAAGCTGGGCCGTTTGCTGCGCGGCATCCCGCAAGAGCGGTTCGACGAATCCATCAGCGTGACTCCGTTGAATACCGTGCCCGAGAACTGCGCCCATCTTTTCCTGCCTGTCAGAAAGCCGACCCGCATCGACGGAACCTTCGTCCGCGTGAAGGTTCCGCATTACAAACACACGTTTTCTTTTTCGGTTCCCGACCGGCTCGCTTATCTCGGCAAGGGATACAGCCTTCTTGTTTGCTTCGATCCGGCAGATCCGCACGCGGGGGCGCGAGTGTTCGACGCCGAGACTGATGGGCGGTTGCATTTTGATTCCGTCGTGGGCCAAAGCTACGGGACCTTTGCTTTTGCTCCGGACGCCCCGCAGCTCAATTTTTCCAGCGCCGCAAAAGGCACGCAGCGCAGATCCTACGCCGCCGCCGCCCGCACGCACTTCCGCGCGACCGGCATGCGCCAGGGCACCGGCGCGAGCATCGACCAGGTCGCGGACGGCCACGGCTCCAGCGCACGGATCGCGCGCGGCCTGGACATCGCCCGGCCGGAAAACATCCCTGCCTCCAGCGCGCGCGCTGCAGAGGCCCTGCAGGCCCGGCGCAGCTTCGTGGAATCCGGCGAGCGCGCCACGGGCCGTCGCTTCCGCAATGTCACGAGCGCGGCACTCCTGGACGACGACGAGAACTACTCGCCCTGCGCGCCGTCGCGCCTCGGGGCGGAAGCCCTGCTGTAGCACCCCACCACACTTTATGAACACAACCACCACCACGCCACCCGAACCCAACCCCGAGCCGCAGTCCAACTCCGGCAACAACGTCCGCGCGTCATGGAACTTCTCGCTTCATGACATCCGTGTGCACCTTGCGCACTGCTCGCACGAAGCGAAGGAGATCCTGATCTCCTGCTTCCTGTGGTGCATCGAAGCCAAGCACCCGGTCAGCAGGCCGGAGTTCGCCCAGGCCATCGGCTACGATGCCTCGACGATCTACCGGATCTACTCGGGCAAATACATCAACGCCACGACGCGCGAGCGCCTGGAAGTGCCGCCGAAGATGGTCGAGGCCGCACGCGCCTGGCTCGCCCGCCAGCGCAAAGCCTACACGCCCATCGGCGAGTTCATCCTCACGCCCACGGCCGAGCGGATCTTTCTCGCCTGCAACCTCGCCCGCGAATCCAAGACGCCGGTGTTCCTGTGGGGCCGGTCCCACATCGGCAAGACCTGGGCGCTGGAAAAGTTCGCCGCCGACAACAACCACGGCCGCACGATCTATGTGCGCATGAAAGCCGCCACCGGCCTGGGCGGGATGGTGAAGCGGATCAATGAGCGCTGCGGCAACTCCGACAAGAGCAACACGGCGGATTCGATTGACCGCATCAAGCGCGCGCTGAGTCCGGAGACGCTCCTCATCCTGGACGAGCTCCACCTCCTGCAATACACCTACCGGCTCAATTCCTTTTTCGCGTGCCTGGAGGTGATCCGCGAAATCTATGACGAGGTCGGCTGCGGGATGCTCCTCTGCGGCACCGAGCTGCTGCTTGAAAAAATGCGCGGTGGCACGCACGGCGAAATGGAGCAGCTCCTGCGGCGCGGTGTGCACAAATTCCACCTGCCGAAAATGCCGAGCAAGGATGACATCGGCGCGATCCTCGGCCACTACGGGATCAAGTTCCCGGCCAAGAAGGAAGTGATCAACATCGAGGTCGACGGCCAGCACCTCAACGAGATCCCCTACGATCTCCTGCGCCAGCTCGCCAAGGACGACGGCATCAAGTCGATCACCGAGCGCCTGCGCTACGCGGAGAAGCTCGCCAGCAAGGCCCGCACGTTCGCCACGATGGCCCACTTCATTGAGGCCGACGCGCGCATCAAATCCAACCGCCACGCGGATAACTCGGACTGGGATTGACCGCCATGAAGACCGATCCTTACGCACCGCTGACCGAGCAGCAGATCGCCAGATTTCGCGAGCTGCTCCCACACATCGTCGCATGGCTGCGCGCCCGCGAGGGCAGGAGGGCGCAATGAAACAGCCTGCCATCGACGCCACACGCCGCGCGGTTTGCCTCGCGCTCGAAGACTTGGGCGGGGTCAACACGCGGCTCCGCGAGATCGAGGACGGCCTGATCACCGGAGACGAGGTCAACGAAATCATCAGTTGGTTGGAGAACGCCGCCGAGACGCTCTCCACCACTGCGCAGACAATCAAGGAGGGGATCAAGTTATGAGCGCGGCCACTCTCTTCATCCACGTCCGCGAATATGGCGGCGCGTATATCGCGCGCTGCAACGGCAAGACAGCTAGCTCGACGGCTATGCCGATGTTTGCCGCAGAGAACGCGGCTCGCAAAGCGGCCGGAGTGCTGCTCTCGCTGGGCGTGATCGCGGCCGTTCCCGAAAAGCTCGTGCTCAAGGGAATCGTGCAGGGCTCTCTCTTCTCTTGCGAGGTCGGCCCCTGTCTCCCCCGGAGGTCCTCGAAATGAACGACCTGCGCGCCACCCTCACGATTAACGGCACCAGCCTGCCCAGCATCTTCGCTGCAGCGGGCTCGCTGCTGCAGGATCAGCTCGTCGGCGAAATGAGCGGCATCCTGCGCAGCCAGGGCTACGCGGTGGAGATCCCACAGGCGTGGGAAACCCCTCGCGAACTTAGCGCGCGGCTGGGCATTCACATCGGAACCTTCTCCCGCAAAATTAACATGGGCGCGTGCCCGAAACCTTACGATGTGATCCGCGACAAGCGCGGCATCGCGTCGCTCCGCAGTCACAGCGTCCTGGACGCATTCCTAACTAAACCCCAACACCGCAAATCCTAATCCCATGAAACCAGAAGACACCGACCAATACAAAAACCTCGTCGATCTGCTCGCAGTATTCGCCGAAGCATCCAACCGTCTCGAAGTCCTGCAATCCGACATCCAAGGAGGACTGATCGAGATCGTTGATGAGAAACGGAAAGAGTATGCCGAAGCGCAGGCCGCGCTCAGCCAGGCGGAAAGCGCCATTGAGCTGATCGCAACCTCGCATCCCGAGTGGTTCAGCGAAAAGCGCCGCAGCATCAAAACCCCATACGGGACGGTCAGCTTCCGGCGCTCCACGAAACTGATGGTCTCCAATGAAGAGGCCAGCATTATCCTCATTGAGCAGCTCTGCGACAACGAAGCCGCCGCGCAGCTCGTGCGTCAGGAAAAGGCCCTCAACCTCGAAGCCTTGGAAAAACTCACCGATGCGGAATTGAAGCAATACCGCATCCGACGCGTCACCGAGGACAACTGCAGCGTCAAGCCCGCCAAGATCGATCTCGGCAAAGCGGTGAAGGAATCCGCAGAGCAGGAGGCCGCATGATCGCCAGCGCGACCTACACACTCACCGCCGCTGACGCGCTTTCGCTGAGCGTTGCCAGCGGGTTCGCGGGCGCGGCAGCGATCATCATCGTGCTCCTCGTGTGGGTGCTCATCCGCGACGCGCGCGACGCACGCGACCGGCGCGACCACTACGTCTCCAGCCGCCGCACGCCCACCGGGATCTGATTATGAGCTTCCTCACAAAACCTCCCTACGATCAGCCTCTCCGGTGCGTCATTCCGGTGCCGCGCGAACTCACGCCCGCCGAAGCCCGGCGCGTGCATGTGCTGCATCTCCGGCGCGACTCGCTCCTCAAGTCGCTCGCCTTCGTCGAGGCCAAGCTCGCCCGCGAGCTCTCGGCCCTCGCCCCGCTCCCATAAGTCCTATCCGTCCTATTCGTCCCATGTTAACTCCCAAACAAATCCAGAAATACTGGCGGACCTGGGCGAAGATCCTCGCCTGCCAGGGATGGTCGCACGAGACGGCCGTGCGCAAGGACGCGCGCCGGAAGGCGACGCACATCATGTGCGGGCTCAGGAACCCGGACGGATCGGGCCGGAGCATGAAGTCGTTCGAGAACCGCGATTTCTCGCGCTGGCTGGCCGCTACAGCCCACCTGTGCGGCGAGGTGGACATCCGGGACCGGGACCGCGAGAACGCCGTGTGGACGATTGAACGGCTCGCAGCGGGCTTTGAGAAACTCCTGGGCACCGACTATGTGAGCGCGCTGAAACTCGACTGGCGCGACACCGAAGACCTGGACAAGTTTCCGGTCGAAGATCCGCTCCGCTACCTGCGCGACGAAAAGGGCCGCATCGATCCGCGTGATGCCGGGCGCATGCTCGATCTGCAGAACCTCCGGAACACTCTCAAGAATCGCCTCGGGCGCGTGATCCAGCGCCTGAAGGATGGAGCGCTGAAGCCCGGCCCGGACTGCCCGCGCTTCTACGACCGCAGCCAGGAGGAAATCATTTCCGCCCTGGTCAACAAAGAGGCAATCACTCCGCGCCCGCGCCTAGTCATCACTCCGAATGGTGCAGTTCCTGTGGAAGTGCCCGCCACGCCCTCGCAGCCGCGCCGCAAATACATCCTGGACGGAGGACGCAGATCTTTTGGAACGCCTGTCGAATCACCACCGCTAAGGAGGAACGTCCTATGCCACCACGGCAGAGAAAGCCTGCCACCGTGATGGGTCCCACCCCCGTTGCGCCTCCGGCGAAAAGCAAATACTGCACGCACGCGACCCCGCCGCCCACGAAGCTCCCTCCCGCGCCACTCGCCCTGCCCGCTCCCGAGCCGGTGCACCACCTGGCCGACAACGAACCGTCCTGAGCTATGGACTACGGAGAACTGGCAATCCGCATCGAGAGCTTCCTGCTCACGGCGAAGCGCTGGTTTTCCACGGCTGAAATCTGCCGGGCATGCGGATGCCAGGAGCGCCTGCTGCGGGCTGATGGCAAACGCCGCCCGATCTTCCGCAAGTTCGCGATCAGCTCGTCCGCCAAGGGGCTCAAGCATCTGAATTTCACCACGGTCACGGAGCGGCTCACTTACAAACACGCGCGCCTGAAAGTCCTGATCTCGAACCGCCGCGCGCTCGACGATTTGGCCGAAGCCACCCGCTGCTGCCTCACAGGGAAATTCCCCGACCAGCGCGAGCGCTTCACCCAGCAGGCAACTCTTTTTCCTTTATGAGCCTGTTCAACGAGCTGCTCTGGAATTTCGACCATGAGGGATGGAACGAGGATGACATCCCGAAATTGAAATTGAAGGAGATCCAGTTTCTCTGCCAGGCGCTGGGCGCTCCGAAGTCCGGCACGAAGGAAAGGGTTTCCACCCGCTTGCTCGCGGTCCGGCAGGTGCGCATGAAGATCTCAAAATATCCGTCGACCTCAGATGGCGTCCATGCCCTGGTCGCAGACTATCCGAAGGAAGCCCTGAAATGGATGGCCAAGGAGGCTGGGCAGTGGAGATCCGGAAACAAAAAACGTCAGTCGTGAGCAATCCCAGCCGGGGACGCGCTCCGCAACTCAATAAATCTATGGAAATGCCTGAAAACCAAAACTCGGAACGGGCTGGGATTGGCTCGACGACATTGTTCGGCGATTTCCCGACGCAGCGCACAACCTCGGACTGCTTCTCTGCATGTCTCTCTTGGCTGCTCGGCCTGCCGCAAGATGATGTGCCTGACTTCACCGGCCCCGATGACGGCTTTTACCGCCGAGTGGCGGAATGGCTTCGCCCCCGTGGACTCCGCATGCTGCTCATGGAGTGGGACAGCCTCCCGGCAATGCTCGGCGGTCCGATCATCGCTCGCGGAATGACTCGCCGCCGGAAGTATCACGCAGTCCTTTGGGATGACAACGGGCTACTGCACGACCCGCACCCATCAAGGGCCGGATTCAGCGCACCGCCAACACACGCGATGCTGATATTGATTTTTGCGAACAGTGTAATCAACAAACCGAGTTCGGATTAATTCATGGGACTCATTGATCAATTCCGCATCCAGGCAAGCTGCCGGGAACTGCAAAAGCGCACGGTTTCCACGTATGAATTTTGGATCCGGAAATTTTTCAAAGACATGGGAAAGCCTCCGGCCTCCGAGTGGACGGGAGAAATGGTCTCGCGATGGATGCACCGCCTAGACCGTGAAAACTACTCTTCCGTGTCGCGCAAGCAGGCGCTGTGCGCCTTGGTGTTCGTCTTCCGGCATGTGCTGATGGTTGACGTCGGGAACCTTGGTCTGCCAAAGCCTCCGAGGGAAAACTTTCACTTGCGCACGATCCCGAGCCGGGAGGAACTCGGGCGCATTTTCTCTGGCCTGAAAGGGCAGCCGCGCTTGATGGCTGCCCTCATGTATGGGGCTGGCCTCCGAGTCGAAGAAACCTGCAAGCTCCGCGTCCAGGACATTGATTTCGATGCCAAGACGATCCGGATCCACGGCGGAAAAGGCGACAAAGACCGCCTGTGCCTTCTGCCTGAAATTCTCTTTCCACACCTTCAGCGCCAGATCGCCTGGCGCGCAGCGCTGCACGACCAGGACGTCGCGGCAGGGGCGGGATATGTCGATCTGCCTGGAAGATTGGCTATCAAATATCCATCTGCGCCTCGCGAGCTACGGTGGCAGTTTCTTTTCCCCAGCCAGGCTATCCGCGATCAGCGGAGATGGCATGCTGTCCCGGAGGGAGTCCAGAAGGCCATGCGCGCGGCCGTTCGGGCGGCTGGGATCACCAAACGCGTCACCCCGCACACCCTGCGCCATGCCTTTGCCACCCATGCGCTGCGCGCAGGGAATGATATCCGGACGATTCAGGATCTCCTCGGGCATGAGCACATCGAGACGACGATGATTTATCTGCACGGCGATATGGCCAGGGGGGTGTCACCGCTGGATCTTCCTCCACCTGCGGTCATTCGCCATCAAGCGTTGTGCTGATATGCCCGCCGATTCCCTCGTCAAAAACTGGCTTCACCGGCTGAAAAACCAGTTCTATCCGGACAACGCGAAGGATTTCTACCAGCAGCGCAGCGTCCTCATTACCGCCATCACGACCCCGGCCCGGTGGCTCGACGAGCGCGGGGTCCGGTTGCCTGAAAAGCGCCTGGACGCCATTTTGACCGACATCCTCCGGGGAATCATGCACCACGGCGACACGGCCCGGATCGGTTACTTCTGCCGATACTACCTGAAGGCCGTCCAGGACCACATGACCCACCAGGGCGAGAAATACTACGAGGAGGGCAAAAGCCTCCGGTTCATCGTCGATACCGCCCTCGAAAACCTCTCCAAGAAGCAGGCCGCAAAGCTCCCGGATGCCCAGGACCGCACCACCGCCGACCTCGCCGCCCTCAACCGCCTGGTGGAATCCACCCGCGTCAAGAAGAGGAAGGCAGCGGCGGTCAAAACCGACCTTCAGCAGGAGCTATTCTGACCCCATGCACGCCACCTGCACAGACTCTGCACCGGCATTTCAGAGGCCGAAAATCGCCCTCGAAAGATTGATAAACGCCCCTTTTCGGGCATTTTTCCCTCGAACCGGCACATTCTCCCGGCCAGCCGACCGGAAGGCCCACACAGGCCCGTAAACACTGCCCTTTCGGGCTATTTCGGGCTGCTCGACTCTATTTCGGGCTTCCCTCGAACCGCGCGGCAAGACTCACTGAGCACACGAAAAAACTCGGGCCGGCGGGATTCGAACCCGCGACCTCCTGCACCCGAGGCAGGCGCTCTACCAAGCTGAGCCACGGCCCGATTTGAACATTCATCCTACGGACCGGCAAAACTCCGGGGCAAGAAAATTCGGACAGGAATCAAGAAAGCCCCTGATCCGTGCATCACCCCGATGAACCCGGATCCGGCGATTCCTCACAAGGACGCAGAGAGCATGGAGTGGAGAGGGGAAAAGGGGTGGATGCATCGGGACAGAAATATGCAGCTTTGTTTTTTGTTTCTCCTCCGTGTTCTCCGAGAACTCCGTGTGACAAAAGCGTTTCCGGGATGAATGGAGGGCGGTCGCCCCCGGCCGCCTTGCTGAGCAGCCCGAGGGCGTGCCTCGTGCGCTGCGAAGCTACGCACTCCTTCGAGGTGGAAGACCTCGGCCATCGTCCACCGTTGGGATGATGAGAACCTGAAGTAACCGTGTCGCCGCGAGGCGGGGTGGAGAGCAACGGAGACCCGAGTGGTGGAGATGGTCGAACCGGGGAGTCACTTCGACTTCCTCGGGTATCGGTTTTGGCGAAGCCGCGGAGGAGGGATCAAGCGGCTGATGCGCCCCAAGAGTAAGAAGAAACTGCGCGAGAAGATCAAACCGCAAACCCGCCGAACCAGTGGCGAAAGCATGGAAGCCATCGTGGCGAAGCTCCATCCGGCCCTTCGGGGCTGGTATGGATACTTCAAACAAGCCCACGCGGACCTGCTTCGAGAAATGGACGGATGGGTGAGGGGACGATTGCGCGGAATCCTGCGCAAAAGAAGGAAGGGAAGAGGACGCGCACGGGGGAGAGACCATCACCGGTGGAAGAATCGATACTTTGACACCCTTGGGCTCTTCTGCCTGGAAGCAGCGCAAGCACGGGAACTGACCAGTCTCCAACAAGGAGCAAAATGCTGACTGGAAAGCCGGATGCGGGAAATCCGCCTGTCCGGTTTGGTGGGAGGGGCGGGGAGTTGCATCCCCGCTCCTACCCCGATCCTTTATCTGCCGTTTGTCGAGCCGCACTTCCTGCTTCCGTCATTCTTATACGCGGATTTGGGTTTGGCCTGGTTTGGCCTTGCGTGACGGGGCGGCATGCGGTTAAATACAGTTTCTTTCCGGACGCTTAACTCAGTGGTAGAGTGCCACCTTCACACGGTGGAAGTCGCAGGTTCGAGCCCTGCAGCGTCCAGGTTCTTCCGCCGGTCGCGGAAAATTTGTGCAAAAAAAAGCCGGACCCGAAGGTCCGGCTTTTTTGTTGAATGTTTATTAGAACGCGAGACGGACGCCCGTGCGACCGATCACGCCGGTTTTTGGATCCTCGGAGGAGAAAACAAAGCGCGCATCAGTGAAGAGCCCGACGTTGTCCGTGAAGCGGTATTCCAACCCGCCGCCGACATGACCGAGGCCGTGGCCTTTCTGGCCTTTGCCGTAGTAGGTTCCACCGCCCACCATCGCGTAAGGAGCGAGGTTGATCGAGCAGATCGGGTAGCGGACAAAGAGGTTGCCGATCGTGGCCCATGTGGGAGCCGACTGACCTTTGCGACCCCAGACATCCTGCTCGACTCCGAGCCCGACGAACTTGGTGAAGAAGTAGTTCACGCCAATGCCACCGCCCCAACCTGGGCGGACACCGTGGGCGAAGGCGCCGACCGCGGCGAGATCGACCTGCCATTCGTTTGCACGAAACTTGCAGTCATCCACCGGGATCACCACTTTTTTGTCGAATGTTTTCCCGTCGCCTGCAAAAGCAGCGACGGCCGTCAGCATGAGTACCCCGGTTAAGGAGAGCAGTTTTTTCATAGCAGCTTGGTTTCTACCGCGCCGGCTTTGGGGCGTCAACACTTTTTTCAGGTGCTTTTTACGGGGGCGGGGATTGCTCTTGGAAGGGGAATCGGCTATCCATCCCGCAAGCAGGCATGATCACCATCGAGAACCTGGTCAAGAAGTTCGGAAAAACCATCGCGCTCAATGGCGTCAATCTTCGCATCGAGGCGGGCGAGCTGTTTTTTTTGCTGGGTCCGAGCGGGTGCGGGAAGACGACCCTGCTTCGGAACATCGCCGGGTTTTCCATTCCCGATTGCGGGCGGATCCTCTTCGGGCAGGAGGATGTGACGCGGCTTCCGCCCCACAAGCGGAATACCGGCATGATGTTCCAGAGCTATGCGCTGTGGCCGCACATGACGGTGGCGAAGAATGTGGCCTTCGGGCTCGAGGAACGGAGAGCGCCTGCCGCCGAGGTGAAGAGCCGCGTCGCCAAGGCGTTGGAGTCCGTCCGGATGGAGCCCTACGCGGAGAGGAAGATCGCCCAGCTCTCCGGCGGTCAGCAACAGCGCGTGGCGCTCGCCCGCGCGCTCGTCATCCGCCCGCGGTGCCTGCTTCTCGACGAGCCGCTGTCAAATCTGGACGCAAAGCTCCGCCTCGAGATGCGCGCTGAGATCCGGCGGATCTGCAAGGAAGGCGGTCTCACCGCGATCTACGTGACCCACGACCAGAAGGAAGCGCTCTCGATGTCCGATCGCATGGCGATCTTGGAAGGAGGCCGGATCGCACAGGTCGGCTCGCCGGAGGACGTTTACCGGTTCCCGCGCACGAAGGTTGTTGCGGATTTCATCGGGGAAACGAATTTTCTGCCCGGCAAAGTCCGGTCCTTTTCGGCGGGGCGCGCGGTTGTGGAGGCCGGGGAGTTCGGGATTTTTGAGTGTGTGCTCGGCGATCCAAACTGGCTTCCGAGGCCGGGCGAGGAGGCGACGCTGTCGATCCGTCCCGAGTGCTGGACGATCACCGGGGCGGAGTCCGGCGTGAATTCGGTGCCCGGACGCATCGGCGAGGCGGTCTATCTCGGCGAGATCGCCCAATACCGGTTCGCCACATCCGGCGGTCCGCTGAAAATTTTTGAGTTGAACCCGCGCCTGTCCGCGCGCCCGCCGGGCCGCGATTTGTTTGCGGGCGTGAATGTGGAGGATGTTGTGGCTTTGCGGAGGTGAGAACGCGCACGTTCAAGTCGGCATACTTCCTGCTTATTTGATCAAGCAGGCCGGGCTTTGATGTTTGCCAGGTTCCGTGAGGCCGGGAGGGCCGCGCAAAATGTCAAAGAGCAAGGCCGAGGCCCCGACGCCGGTTTTTGAGGGGAAGCATCGAAAAAACTTGACCCTCAACAAGCGATCAGGCAACACCCCGCCGGCAGGTTTCCCCAAGAAGCTTTGGGAACAGTCAAGATGAGCATGGAATTCTGGATAAATTTGGTGGAGATCATGATGGTGAACCTCGTTCTGAGCGGAGACAACGCGGTGGTCATTGCGATGGCCGCACGCAGTCTTCCGCTCAAGCAGCAGAAAACAGCCATCCTGTGGGGAAGCGGTGGCGCAGTCGTCCTGCGGGTGATGCTGACCCTTGTTGCCGTCCTGCTTCTGAAGGTTCCTTTCCTGCAATTTGTCGGAGGCCTGATGCTGTTATGGATTGCCTGCCAGCTGCTGGTGGCGCCGGACGAGCCGGAAGGCACCGAGCATCATGGCCATGGCAGTCTCCTGGGTGCGGTCAAGACCATCCTGATCGCCGACGTGGTGATGAGCCTCGACAACACGCTGGCGATCGCCGGCGTGGCAAAAGGCGACTACACGCTGCTCGGTCTGGGTCTTGCCCTCTCCATCCCGCTGGTGGTCTTCGGCAGCGCGATCATCATGAAGGGCATGGATCGTTTCCCGGTCCTCATTTACATCGGCGCCGGACTGATCGCCTATACCGCAGGGGAAATGATCGACAGCGACAAAGCCATTCAGCCTTACTTGCCGCAAGTGCTCCATGGCACGCCATACATTGCGATCGGCCTGACTGCGGCGGTCGTGGCTTATGGCTGGTGGCATAATATCAGAACCGGCCGGACCGCGCATGATGTGCTGGTGGCCGACGAACATGCAGCCCAGCGCATCGAGGACAAAATCGATTAGGCGCCTTTTATTTGAAAATCTTCCACTGTCCGCGGCCCTCAGACGGGGGGGAGTGATTTCAAGTGCCCAAATCCGTGCATAAGAATGAGGAACGCAGGGAGTGCGGCTCGACAAACGGCATTCCTTGCGCTGACGCGCGGATCAGAAAAGTGGCAACGCTCTTGAGCTTTCCGGGGACCGGAGTATCAGATGGATGGGAATGGATTCCGAAAAAACCGGAGAACGCACAAATTGCACGGGCGGTTGCGCGGGTTCTTTCCCGCACGGGCAGGAGGCCCATGCCGCGGACCTCTTCCACCGGGGAGGTGCGAGCCGGCGCATCCTGGCTGTCCTCGGTGCGCTGGCGATCGTCATCGCCGTTCCCTTCGCCCTCAGGCCGAAGGACAACCTGCTCGCCGCCGCGGACGATTCGCTGGTCATTGTGTCGCCGCACAACGAGGCGATCCGCTACGAATTCAGCCGGGCGTTTGCCGACCACTACAAAAAGAAGACCGGACGCTCGGTGCGGCTCGATTGGAGGCTGCCGGGAGGAACCAGTGAAATTGCCCGGTATTTGAAGGGCGAGTATTACGCGGCTTTCGAGCGGGAATGGACGCTCGGCGGGCGCACATGGTCGGCGACGGTGGCCGCCGCGTTTGACAATCCGAAGATCAGGCCGGCGGACGCTCCCGCGCTGGACACGCCCGCGCAGGCGGCGCGCCGCGCGTTTCTCGCCTCGCAGCGCGGGATCGGGATCGATGTTTTCTTTGGCGGCGGCGCGTTCGATTTCGAGCAGCAGGCCTCGGACGGCCGGCTCGTCCCGTGCGGGGTGATCCGCGCGCATCCGGACTGGTTCACCGAAGCCACGATTCCCGAAAATGTCTCGGGAGAAAAATTTTATGATCCGGAGGGCCGCTGGATCGGGGCGTGCCTGGCCTCGTTCGGGATTTGTTACAACAGCGACTCGCTGCGTCGTTTGGGGGTCAGGGAGCTGCCGGCCTCGTGGCGGGATCTCACCAATCCGCTCTTCTTCAAACAGGTCGCCCTCGCCGATCCGACCAAGAGCGGGTCCGCCGCAAAAGCCTTCGAGATGCTCATCCAGCAGCAGATGCAGGAGCTTGTTCGCGCGGCGGGCTCGGAGAATCCGGCCATCCTGGCAATCGGATGGAAACGCGGGCTCGAGATCATCCAGGCCGCCTCCGCAAACGCGCGGTATTTCACCGACGCCGCCGGGAGGGTTCCGATGGATGTTTCGCTTGGCGATGCCGCCATCGGCATGTGCATCGATTTTTACGGGAGGTTCCAGAGCGAGTCGGTGAAAGTCGGGGACGCGGCTTCGCGGCTGCAATACTTCACGCCGGTCGGCGGGTCGTCTGTCGGGGTGGATCCGATCGGCATGCTCCGCGGCGCACCGAACCGTGCGGTCGCGGAGGAATTCCTTGCGTTCGTCCTTTCCCCCGAGGGGCAGAAGCTCTGGAACTTCCGGGTGGGAGCTCCCGGCGGACCAAGGAAGTATGCGCTTCGCAGGCTGCCGGTGCGCAAGGAACTTTACGGGCCGGAGCTCGCGGGCTTCCGCTCGGATCCGGATGTGTTGCCCTATCAGGAGGCCGGGCTTTTTACCTACCACCCGGCATGGACGGCCCCCCTTTTCAAAACCATGAACTTTATTATCCGGGTGATGTGCCTCGACCCGCACGACGAGCAGGCGTCCGCTTGGAAGGCGCTCGCGGCGGCGAGGTTTCCCCGCGAGGCGCTCAGGAAGTTTTCCGATGTTTCGGCCGTGGACTACGAAACGGCGCTGAAGAAAATCCAGCCCGTGCTCTCGTCGCCGAACCGGATCGACGAGGTCCGCCTCGCCAAGGAACTCGGGGGCCGGTTCCGCGCGCAATACCAGGAAGCCGAGCGGCTGGCAAAGGAGGGAAAATGACGGATCTCCCGCGAAGCCGCGAAGGCGCGAAGGGTTGGAGTGAAAACGACATTGCACGCGAAGTGGTGGATGCCGCACTTTGCATCCACAAGGACTTGGGCCCGGGATTGCTGGAATCTGTTTATGAGGTGATCCTTTCCGATGAACTGAGGCGACGCGGCCTGCTGGTCCAGCGGCAAGTGATTGTTCCTGTCACATACCGCGGGCGAACCTTTATCGAGGGTTTCCGGGTGGATCTAATCGTTGAGAACAAAGTCTGCATTGAGTTGAAAAGCGTTGAGGCTTTCGCGAAATCGGACCCCAAACAACTCCGCACGTATTTGCGCCTGCTCGATTTCAAGCTGGGCCTCCTCATCAACTTCAACGCCCCCTTGCTCAAAGACGGCATTATCCGGATCGTCAACGGACTTGAGGACGATCCCTATTCCAAACCCCTTTGCGCCTCCGCGCCTTCGCGGGAGAATTAATCTCATGTCGAATTCCCTCGCAAAACTCGTCTTTCTTTTCACCTGCGCGTTCTTTGCGTTTTTCTTTGCGTGGCCGGTTTTCGAGGCGCTGAAAGGCGCGTTCGTCGGATCGGACGGACGGTTCACCTTCGACTATATCGCGGAGGTGTTCGGGAATCCGATTTATCTCGATGGCCTGTGGAACTCGTTGCTGATGGGCCTGGGGAGCACACTGCTGGCGGCGGGCCTTGCGATCCCGCTGGCGGTGATCAGCGACCGGTATCTTTTCCCGGGCAAAACCCTCCTTGGCGCGCTGATTCTCATTCCGATGATCCTGCCGCCATTTGTCGGCGCCATCGGCGTGAAGCAGATCCTCGGGCAGCAGGGCGCGTTCAACGCGCTCTTGGAATCGCTGGGACTCCTCGACCCCTCCCACCCGGTGGACTGGCTGGGGGAGAGCCGCCTGTGGGGGGTGATCCTCATGAACGCCCTGCACCTCTACCCGATTTTATATCTCAACGTGCTTGCCGCCCTCGCCAACGTGGATCCCGCAATGGAGGAGGCGGCGGAGAACCTCGGTTGCACCGGGTTCCGGAGATTCCGGAAAATCACGCTTCCCCTGATCATGCCCGGGCTTTTCGCCGGCGGGATCATCGTCTTCATCTGGTCGTTTTCCGAGCTCGGCGTCCCGCTGATGTTCGAGTTCAACCGCGTGACCCCGGTCCAGATTTTTCACGGGATCAAAGACATCGGGGGGAACCCGTTCCCGTTCGCGCTCGTAACCGTGCTGCTTGCCACGACCGCCGTTCTTTATGCATCCGGGAAATTCCTCTTCGGGGGCGACGGCTACGCGATGATGGCCAAAGCGACGAGTCTGGGCGGGCCCAGGAAGATCGGATGGCCGGGCGGCCTCCTCTGTGCCGGGGTCTTCGGACTGGTCACGTTCCTCGCGATTCTCCCGCACATCGGGGTGATTCTTGTCGCTTTCTCGAAAGACTGGTATGCGACGATCCTCCCAACCGGGTGGACGCTCTCCCACTTTGAGGCGGCGCTCGGACACAACCTGACCCTGCCCTCGATCCGGAACAGCCTGAAATATGCGGGGCTCGCCACCGTGCTGGACCTCATCCTGGGCGTTGCCATTGCCTATGTCGTCGTCCGCACGAAACTCGCCGGACGCCAGATCCTCGATGCCGTCGCCATGCTCCCGCTCGCCGTGCCCGGACTCGTCCTCGCCTTCGGCTACCTCGCCATGACCCAGGAAGGAAAGTTTTTTTCATTTCTGAACCCGGCGGTTGATCCGCTCGTCATCCTGGTGATCGCGTATTCCGTCCGCCGCCTGCCTTATGTCGTGCGCTCGGCCGCCGCGGGGTTTCAGCAGACCAGCGTCACGCTCGAAGAGGCCGCCCAGAACCTCGGCTGCCCGCCGCTCCGGTCCCTCCGGAAGATCACGATCCCGCTCATCGCGGCCAACCTCATGGCCGGAGGACTCCTCGCGTTTTCCTTTGCGATGCTCGAAGTCAGCGACTCGCTCATCCTCGCCCAGAAGCAGCAGGACTTTCCGATCACGAAGGCCATCTACGAGCTCTACCAGCTTCTCGGCGAAGGCCGCTTCGTCGCCAGCGCCCTTGGTGTCTGGGCCATGGCCTTCCTCGCGGTGACGATCATTGGAGCCAGCGCCATTCTCGGGAAAAAGCTCGGAGCCATCTTTCGCGTGTGAACGCCCCCGAAGGCGGAGCGGGTCCCCGGGAAGAAGCCCGACGGGCGGCAAAAAAAGTTTGGAATGCTTCTTGCGCCCGCCGTCGTACCGCCCATAATCACCGGTTCCAGTTTTTCAAGCCATGAGCATTATTGAGAAGATCGAAAGCGAGCAGTTGAAGAAAGATGTCACGGACTTCCAGGTCGGCGACACCGTCAAGGTCCACACCCGCGTCGTCGAAGGCGACAAGGAACGCATCCAGATTTATTCCGGCATCGTGATCGGACGCAAAGGCGTCGGCTTGAACGCCAATTTCACCGTCCGACGGGTTTCTTATGGAGAGGGGGTCGAGCGCGTGTTCCCGCTTCACTCGCCGGGCATCGCGAAGATCGAAATCGATCGCAAGGGGGATGTCCGCCGCTCGAAGCTCAACTTCCTCCGCGACCGCAAGGGCAAATCCGCCACCACGGTCAAAGAGAAAGCCGAGCGCGCTTAAGATGGCCTGCTCGTTCGAGCAGGAACTCCTTCTCCACTCGCGCGGGATCCATCCCGTGGCCGGGATTGACGAGGCCGGGCGCGGTCCGCTCGCCGGCCCGGTTGTTGCCGCGGCAGTGATCCTGCCCCCGGATTTCGCGTTGCCCGGCCTCGACGACTCGAAAAAACTCACTCCGCGGAAGCGGGATTCCCTCTACGCGGGCCTGACCTCGAACCCGGCAGTCGTGTGGGCGTCCGCGCATTGCGACCATGGGGAGATCGACCGCCTGAACATCCTCCGGGCCACCCACCATGCGATGCGCGAAGCCTTTCTTTCGCTTTCCGTCCGCCCGGTCCATGTGCTGATCGACGGCCTGCCTGTCCCGGATTTCCCGTGCAAACAGACCGCGCTGGTCGGAGGGGATGCGCTCAGCCTGAGCATCGCCGCCGCCAGCGTCATCGCCAAGGTCGAGAGGGACCGCATGATGGAAGACCTCGACCGCCAGTTTCCGGAATACGGATTTTCCAAACACAAAGGCTACCCAACGCCCGATCATCTTGCCAGACTCCGCAAACATGGCCCCAGTTCCGTTCATCGCCGCAGTTTTGCGCCGGTTGCGCAAGCCGGTCTCCGCTGAGGCCGGCCACATCCGGCTGGGACGCGAGGGCGAACAAGCCGCCGTCCGCCACCTGCGCAAGAACGGCTACAAGATCCTGCGCCGGAATTTCCGCGCGCCCCACGGGGGAGAGGTGGATATCGTGTGCCGCCACCGGAACGAACTCGTCTTTGTCGAGGTGAAGACCCGTTCGAGCGAGGAGTTCGGACGCCCGTTCGAGGCCGTGGATGCGAAAAAGCGCCGGCTGATCATCCGGGGCGCGATGAAATGGCTTCGCCTGCTGGACATGCCGGACATCACGTTCCGGTTCGATGTCGTCGAAGTCGTCACATTTCCGGAAAACGAAATCCGGATCCTCGAAAACGCGTTCCAGCTTCCGGACAACTATTCCTACTGAGCGAGCGACTGTCCGAGCAGGTTCCAGATCTTGACGGCACCGGCACCGCCGAAGACGGCGATCAGCATGACGTAACCTGCCGCGATGGCCGTGAGCAGATATCCGCAAAAAACGACAAGGCCGTCGCGTTCCAGCATCCCCAGCGAGATCAAAATGATGGCGAATCCCGGGATGGTGTTCGTGAGCGGAAAAGGCGGGGGGATCGGCAGGCTGAGCAAGACGGCGGCGAGGGCGATCGCGAGTCCGGACGCCATTTGAGAGGAATGGCTGCCGGTGAAAACCAACCACCTGGCGCGAAGGAATTTTTCCAGCCGGGTATGGGCGGCAATCCCGAAGCGGAGCGTTTTCTCCAGGACCGGGAACGGGATGCTCCGCCGCCGGATCGCCCCGGGAAGCCACGGTCGGTGGCGGAATGCGATCCGAAGCCCGCAGATCGCGATCGCCACGCCGAACGGGATCGAGAGGCCGGGGAGGGCAACCGGGGAGAGGAACGGGAGGCAGAGGATGATCGCGATCGTCTGAAGCCCCCGTCCGGCGGAGTGTTCCAGAATCTCCGAGACCGACATCGCCCGCCCGTTCGCGGCAGCAAGAATCCGCCGGAGATCGTCTGAAACTCGTGGGGCGGAAAAGGCGGGCTCGATCACATAACAGAGCATAGCCCGCAAATCCCCGCCGGGCAAACTTTCACGGGCGGTCCCCGCCCGCCCACGATTTTTTTCGGGGAGGCGCCGGTCAAGGCGACCTTCCTTCCCGCACATCCCATCGTCGAGGAAATGCCGGGAGAGGCAGCGCAAAAAGTCAAATATCAAGATTTGCACTTCGCCTGTTCTCTGTGGCTCAAAAGCGTTTTTCGTGTTAACCCATTGCGGCAGAGATGACCCCGGCGGAATTCAAAACGAAGTGGGCAAGGTTCAGCGGCAAGGAATCGGCCGCGTATCAGGAACATTTCAACGATCTGTGCCGGGTGCTTGGCGTCCCGACGCCGGTTGAGGCCGATCCGACCGGCAGCGACGCGTTTTGTTTCCAGAAGCGCGTCGTGAAAGACGGCGAGCTTTTCGACCTGGCATCTGCGGGCGGGGCGGGCGAACCCAACGAGCGCGGTTTTGCGGACGTTTGGAAATGCGGCTGCTTCGCGTGGGAATACAAGGGCAAGAAAAAGAATCTCGACGATGCCTACAGGCAGCTTCTCCGCTACCGCGAAAGCCTGCTCAATCCGCCCCTGCTCGTGGTCTGCGATTTCGACCGCTACATCATCCGCACGAATTTCAACGGCACCGTCCAGGAGATCCACGAGTTCAGCAACGCGCAGATCGACGATCCGCGATACTGGTCCATTCTCCGCGCTCTTTTCAGCGACCCGGATTTCCTCAAGCCGCAGCGCACGACGGCGGAGGTAACGGAAAAGCTCGCGGCGCAAATCGCCGAAGTCGCGAAGTCGTTGCAAAAACGCGAGAGCCGCGAACTGGCCGATGCCAGGACGCGTGCGGAGATGAATTTCTCGCAGCGCAAAAACCTCCGCATCGCGCGGTTTCTCAACCGCGTCGTCTTTTGCTTTTTCGCCGAAGACACGGGGCTCCTGCCGAAAGGGCTTTTTTCGGACATTGCCAAGACCGGGCTGGAAGATCCCAAGCACTTCGCCGAAACGCTCGAAACACTTTTTGGCATCATGGCGAAAGGCGGCAGTTTCGGGGTGCAAAAGATCCGCCATTTCAACGGTCATCTCTTCGAGGATTCGACCGTCTTCGAGCTCACGGCAGAGGAATTGCGCACGCTTGCCGACGTGAGCGAAGCGGATTGGCAATTTATCGAGCCGAGCATCATGGGCACGCTTTTCGAGCGCGCTTTGGAGCCGGAGCAACGCTCGCAACTCGGAGCGCACTACACGAGTGAGGCGGACATCAAGACGCTCGTGGAACCCGTGCTCATGGCCCCGCTCCGGCGCGAGTGGAGCAGATTGAAGGGCGAACTCGCCGCCGACAACGTGAAGGGCAAGGGCACGCCCGCACAGCGCGACCAGCTTGCCGCCATGCAAAGGAAACTCGCTGCCGTAACCGTGCTGGACCCGGCGTGCGGCAGCGGCAACTTCCTTTATGTCGCGCTGCAATTGCTGCTCGGCTTGGAAAAGGAAGTCGTCACCTTCGCGGCGCAACTCGGCTTCAAACTCGCGCCGCAAGTGAGCGTTCAGCAACTCCGCGCGATTGAGATCAACCCGTATGCTTACGAGCTGGCACAGGTCTCCGTGCAGATCGGCTTCCTCCAGTGGCGGCGAGACAACGGGTTCGACAACGACCGATCTCCCGTTTTGCAAAACCTCGACGGATTCCAAAACGAGGATGCTCTGCTCGTGCCGCACTTCCGCAACAAGGCGAAGACCTTGACGGAAGCGCAGGCGGGCGAGCACGCGGGCGACGATGCGTTGAAGTTCTACACGGAGCGCGAATGGCCGAAATGCGATGTCATCGTGAGCAACCCGCCGTTTCTTGGCACGAAGAAATTGCGCGGCGAGCTTGGGGACGTTTACGTTGAAGAGCTTTTCAAAACCTTCTCCGACCGGATTCCAAATTTCAGCGACCTTTGTTGCTATTGGTTTGAAAAGACGCGGCAGCAAATCGAAGGCGGAAATTGCAAGCGTGCCGGCTTGCTCGCGACCCAGGGCATTCGTGGTGGTCTGAATCGTGAGGTGCTGAACCGCATTAAAAAAACAGGTGGAATATTTTTCGCTGAAAGCGACCGCGATTGGATTCTCTCAGGCGCAACAGTGCATGTGAGCATGGTGGGATTTGACGGAGGGGTGGAAGTGGAACGACGACTCGACGGGCGGGTCGTTTTGAGCATCAATTCCAATCTCACATCGACGGCGGCAGACATCACGAAGGCCGCGAGACTTGCGGCGAATAGCGCGTTCGGCTTCATCGCCGACGTAAAGGCCGGGCAATTTGATCTTCATGAAAGCGATTCGCTGCCGATGCTTCACGAGCCGAATCCGAATTGCAGACCAAACAGTGACGTGCTGATTCCGTGGGTGAACAGCCTCGACATTCTGCGCCGTCCGCGCGGGTTCTGGATTGTCGATTTTGGAGCGGACGGTTCCCACGAGTTCGCCGCCCGCTATACTGCGCCATACGCGAAAGTGCTTTCCGATGTCTTTCCGCTTCGCTCGAAAGTGAAGCGCAAAACCTATCGTGATTATTGGTGGCTGCACGCGGAGCCGTGTGCGGAAATGCGCGCCCGCATCAACCCGCTTCCAAGGTTTCTCGTAACGACAACCGTCTCCAAACATCGCGTGTTCGCGTGGCTTTCCGCCCCGACCCTTCCCGATCATCAGCTGGTCGCTTTCACAACGGACGACGATTATTTTTTCGGTGTCTTGCACTCGCGCTTTCACGAGGTTTGGGCACTGGCGACCGGCACACAATTGCGCGAAAAGGAATCGGGCTTTCGGTACACGCCGACAACCTGCTTTGAAACATATCCCTTTCCGTTTGAGGACGACTTGGAAGAACGGCCCGAAAATCTCGAAGCAAAACTGGACGCCGCCAAACACTACAAGCACATCGTTCTGCGCGAAGAGCCTCCGCCGCGAACTTTCGACGAGCGCCGCGCCGCAATTTCCGCCGCCGCAAAAGAACTGAACGACCTGCGCGAACGCTGGCTAAACCCGCCCGAATGGACGCAGACCCGCGTGCTGGAATTCCCCGGCTCCATGGATGGTCCCTGGGCGCGCTACATCGACAAATCCGCAATCCGCGATCCGCAATCCGCAATCGGCACGGTCCGTTATCCGCACCTCGAACCGCGCGATGCCGAATGCGCTGCCAGACTCGCCAGGCGCACGCTGACGAACCTCTACAACGAGCGACCCTCCTGGCTCGGCCTGGCCCACAAGAAACTGGATGCCGCCGTCGCCGCCGCCTACGGCTTCCCCGCCGACCTCTCCGACGACGAAATCCTTTCCCGCCTGCTCGCCCTGAACCTCGAACGCTCGGCCGGGGAAACCCAAGCCGCAGTGGCGACCAAGCCCAAAGCCCAACGCTCGAAAGCGGTGGAGGAGCTGTTGTAGGGCTTGATTCTTGACGAGGCGGACACCACCTCGGCTATGTCCAAAAACGAGGTGCGGGCGCGGCCCATGGAGAGATTTGAAACCATCGGGAGCCTCACGACCGCTCCGGAATCACATGGTCTGGAGAAGATCGCTCTTGGGGAAGCGGACTTTCGGCTGGCTCGCGTATTTGTCGTCCGCCGCACGGTATCCGGCCGAGCACGCGACCACGGCTTGGAAGCCTTTTGCGGGCAGGCCGAGGATCTCGTTGTATTTTGCGGGATCCATGCCCTCCATCGGGCAGGTGTCGATCCCGAGAAGTGCCGCAGACGTCATGAAATTTCCCAGCGCGATGTAGACCTGGCGTGCGGCCCATTCCTGCACCCACTTCGAGCGGGGCCCGTGCAAAATATCCACGGCCATCATGTCCTTGTAGAATCCCATCGATTCGGGCGCCACCCCGCGGACCTCCGCAATGCGGGCGATGTATTTGTCAACAAACGCCTCGTCCACGTTGTTCCGCGTCGCAAAGACCAGATGGTGCGAACAATCGGTGACCTGCGGCTGGTTCCACGAATGCGGCCGCAGCGCGGCTTTCAGCGCCGGATCGGTCACTGCAAAAAATTGCCAGGGCTGGAGCCCGTAGGACGACGGGGTGAGCACCAGCGCGTCTTCCAGGGCCTCCCAGACCGGAGCGGGAATCTTGCGCGAGGGGTCGAACTGCTTGGTGGCGTAGCGCCAGTTCAGAAAATCAATCAGCGTGGAGGGTTCAAGGAATTTCATGCGCGGGAATGGGAACCCCATCTCCGCGCGAACGCAAGGGGAAATTACGCTCCCTGCTCTTCGCGCCCCGGCAGGTGGCTGGTGCAGTATTCCCTGCCGTCCGCCGCGACCCGGAAATCCGCGTCCGGGTTGGAGTGCTCGGTGGCGCCGCAGACCGTGCAACGGTGCAGGGACTCGTCAGCCGGGAGCTTCGCCGCCTCGAACCGGGTCCTCCGCCCGCGCACCCGCTGGCTTTCGAGCGCACCGCGAAAATACGCCGGCGCAAAGAAGAGCAGGTAGTTCCCGAGGCACATCACAACGACCATCTTTTCCGCCAGCGGCCCGAGCAGCAGGATGCCCGCGGGAAAAATCAGGCTGAAGAGCGCGACCCACTTGATCTTCACGGGCAGGACAAAAAGGAGCAGGATCTCGAGGTTGGGGGCCAGAGTTGCCACGGCGAGGAAAAGCGACAGGTTGAGAAAAAGATTCCCGCCCGAGGCCCCGAAGAGGAGCGCGGAGGCAATGCAGAGCGCCATCCCCAGAAAATAATAGGCGTTCAGCCGGAATGCCCCCCAGCTTTCTTCCAACAGGTCGCCAAGCCACCAAGTGAAAAGCAGGTAGAAAAGGATCCAGAACAGGCTCGGCGTCTGGGGAAGGAAGATCCAGCTCACCAGCCGCCAGACCTCGCCGTGCAGGATGGCCGCCGGGTCGAGCGCGAGCACCTGCGCGTATTCCGGGATCAGCCTGACCAGGATGAAGACCAGGGCGTTGAGCGCGACGACGTAGCGGATCAGTCCGGGGATGGCAAAGCGGGAGAGGTGGCGTTCGAGGCAGTCAATCATGGAGCACGGGAGACTGTCTGCCCGCAGAAGGTTTTGTAAAGCGCAGAGCGGGGGAAATGGATTCAAGGGTCTTCACGCTAATCCCCCGGATGCGGATAAGATCCTGTGGAGAGGAGTAGGCTCCCTCCCCACGTCCCTCGATGATCCGCTTTGCGATGACCTCCCCAACGCCGGGCAAAAGCATGAGCTCGTCGCGCGAGGCGGTGTTCGGGTCCAGCCCTGCGGCCGGAGGACTTTTGACGAGCGCGTCGGTTTCATCGTTCACATGCCATTCCATGCAGTCCGCTCCATACAGGCGCACGGTTTCTTCGCGTCCGTCCGGGAAGCGCACACGGAAGCTGTCTCCGTCGGCCCATTCGACCGGGGCAAGCCGGCATGCCTTGATGGAATCGAGAGCCTGATCGGACGCACCATGGACGGCAGCCACAAAGGCGAGTGCTGCAAAAACCCTCCATCTCAATTTCACGGGCGCGAGTTTGTCACAGGATCGGCCTGCGGCAAGAACCGAGAGCTGAGTTTTCACGGTCAGTGAGGACATGCATGCGTTTGCCCTGAGTTGTGGCGCATTTCGAAATCCGGGCTCGCACTGGTGTCCATTCGGTGTTATGAGCCTGTTCCCATGTTGGAACTTTTGCAAAAAGGCGGACCGCTGGTGTGGGTGATTTTGCTGTGCAGCGTGACGGCCCTCGGGGTCTTTTTGGAGCGCCTGCTTTCGCTTCACCGGTCTTCGATTCACACGGGGGATTTTCTGCGCGGACTGGCAAACCTCCTGCGCAGGAAAAATTTCACCGAGGCGCTGCAGGAATGTGCGGGGACGCCCGGTCCGGTGCCGCGCGTGCTGCACGCGGTCATTTTGAAGCACGCGTCGCCGCGATCCGAGCTGCGGGATATCGCGCAGGAGGCCGGCCAGCTGGAGGTGCCGCGCCTCGAGCGCAACCTTGCCCTCCTGGGCACGATCGCCTATGCCACGCCCTTGATCGGGCTGCTGGGAACGGTCCTCGGGCTGCTGAGCGCGTTCCAGCAGATTTCCGCCCACGGCGGCTATTCGACGGCGTCGGAAATTGCCGGGGGTGTTTACGAGAGCCTTCTCACTTCGGCGGCGGCGCTCTGCGTGGCGATTCCCGCCTTTGTCGCGCACAGCTACCTCTCCGCGAGGGTCGGCGCCGTCTTGCACGACATCGAGCGCGCCGCCATCGAAACCATCGAAATCCTCTGCGGGCCGGATGACCCGGCCGATGCCGCGTGAAACTGGTCCGCTCTCCCGGCCTGCATCCGGCCCTCCTCTTCGTGGCCCCTGCTCTGGACGTCGTGCTTTCCCTGATTTTTTTCCTCGTCCTGAGCACCTCCTTTCTTCTGCAGCCGGGCGTGGCGGTCTCGGTGCCCGACTCCCCGTTCCTGCTTGCCCCGCAGCGGGACCCCCAGGTGGTGAGTGTCACGGCCGCGCCGCTGACGGCGGTCTATTTTGAGAACGAACAGGTTTCCTTTGAAGTGCTCCGCGCGCGGCTCGCTGCGGGCGCGGGGCGCAAGCGGACGCTCGTCATCAAGGCCGACCGGCTCGCGCCGTTCGACCTTGTGGCGCGTGTGATGGCGGTCGCGCTGGAGCTCGGATACCCGACGGTGATTGCCACAAACGAGGAGCGGCAATGAAGGACAGCCTGATCTTTGAATGGCCGGGGCGGCACCACCTGCACCCGCTTCTCCCCGCCGCGCTGGCGGCGGCAGCCCTCCTCCATGCCGGCTTGTTTTTTTTGTTTTCCATCGTCTATCCGAGGCAGGAGTCCGGGGGTGTTGACACGGCGAGGGTTTTTTATGTGGTGGCAGGTTCCCCCGAGTTTGCGAGCCTCTCGGCGCTGCTGAAATCCGCCGACCCTGCTGTTTTTGCGCCCGGCAGAGGGCTGCCGTTGGCCGACGTCTCGGCCTCCGGGGATTACACCCCGCAATATGACACCGCGCACATGGTTTTGGATCCCCTTCCGGAAGCCCCGGCAGTCGTTCCCGGGCTTTTGTCCGCGCCGGGCCCTGTGCCGGTCATCGGACGGGCGGAAGCCCGCCGGGCAAATGACACGCTTCCGGCCGTGAGTTTGACGGCCACGGGCGGGCTTGCCGGCCGCGTGCCCGTCCTCCCGCCCGATGCCGGACTGCAGCCCCCGGCGGGTTCGAATCCGGGGTCGGCTGTTTTTCTTGCCGCCGTGCGCAGCGACGGTTCTGTCGCCCATTTGTTCCCCCAACAGAGCTCGGGAAACGAAGAGTTGGACAGGAGGTCCGCCGGCATCCTGCGCGGGATCCGGTTCTCCAAAGGATCCGACAATCAAGCGTGGGGAGTCGTCTCCTTCCAGTGGGGGCTCCCCTCTTCGCCATGATTTCCCTTCCGCTGGAATGGCTGGTTTTCATCTGCCTGTCCGTCTTCCTGGCGGGAATTTTTTTTGTCTGGATCGGCTACGAAGTGGCCCGCCGGAAGAGCGCCAGCCGCGCGGTACGGCACCGGCTCCGCTGCGCGGTGTGCTGCATGGAATTCGAAGATCGCTCGTCAGATCCCCTCGCCGCCTGCCCGCGATGCGGGAGTTTGAACGAACGCCTCAGACCGGTTACTTTCTGATTTTTTCGCACTCATGGGAAAAATTTCATTGCCAACCTTGCGGCCATCCCGCCTAGTTGGCCGGTCCGCAATCGAAAACACGCGAAAATCCATCACATGAGAGAGAGAAGAGTAGTCCTGACCGGCATCGGTGTCGTTTCTCCAATCGGCAACGACATCCCCACATTTTGGCAGTCCCTTAGCGGGGGGCGCAGCGGCATCAGCCGGTTTACCGCGTTTGATTCGACCGACTTCGATTGCAAAATCGCGGGGGAGATCCGGGATTTCGAGCCGGTCAAGTATTTCAAGAATCCGAAATCCGCGAAGCGCACCGATCGCTTCACGCAGTTCGCAATGGCCGGGGCCAAGATGGCGCTCGAAGATTCCGGCCTGGACCTCGACAAGGTGGACCGCAACCGGTTCGGGGTCCTGATCGGCAGCGGCATCGGCGGGCTTCGCACGATGGAAGACGAGTGCAAGCGCCTGCTCGACCGCGGCCCCTCGCGCGTGTCGCCGTTTACCATCGCCATGATGATTTCCAACATGGCCAGCGGGATTGTCTCGATGGAATACGACCTCCGCGGGCCGAACATGTGCATCGTGACCGCCTGCGCCACGGCGAACAACTCGCTGGGCGAGGCCTGGCGGATCATCAAATTCGGCGATGCCGACGCTTTTGTCGCCGGAGGCTGCGAGGCGACGATCACTCCGCTTGGCATTGCCGGCTTCTCCTCGATGAAGGCGGTGAGCCTGCGCAACGACGAACCCGAGAAAGCATGCCGTCCGTTCGACCGCGACCGCGACGGGTTCATCATGAGCGAGGGTGCCGGGATCATGATTCTTGAGGAATTCGAGCACGCCCGGCGCCGCGGGGCCCAAATTTATTGCGAGATCTCCGGCTATGGCTGCACGGCGGATGCCTACCACATGACCGCTCCCATGCCGGAAGGCGATGGAGCCTCCCGTGCGATGACGATCGCCATGGGCCACGGGCGGGTGAATCCGGAGGAAATCGACTACATCAACGCCCACGCGACGTCCACCGGGCTCGGCGACATCTGCGAGACCAAGGCGATCAAGTCGGCACTCGGCGACCATGCAAAAAAGACGATGGTCAGCGCGACGAAATCCATGACCGGCCACCTGCTCGGCGCGGCGGGGGGCGTCGAGCTCGCCGCCTGCGCGCTTGCCATCAAGCACGGCGTCGTCCCGCCAACAATCAATTTGGACAACCCCGACCCCGAATGCGACCTCGACTGCGTTCCGAATGTCGCCCGTGAAGCGAAACTCAAGACTGTCCTGAGCAATTCCTTCGGCTTTGGCGGCCACAATGCCACTCTTCTGATCAAGGCGATGGACTGAGCGTCTCCGGTGAGACGCTCACAGAGCCGTGAGCCGGGGGCAGAGCTCATGCGGTGTCTACGCGGCGGTTCCGCGAAGGTTTGCGCGGCGCCCGACATTCGGCCGCCGGCATTTTTCGATGGCCCTCGGGCTGCTCTGTGCTTGAATCCCTTTTATGTCACCGCTGATTACAAACAGCGAAATCGCGTCCGGGGCGTCGCGGGAGGCGGTGGACATCAGCCGCGAAGGCGGGGCCCTCACCGAATACAAACGGACGGAAGAGGCGTTGAGGGAGAGCGAGGCGCACTTGCAGGCGATCTTCCGGTCGGCGCCGGCCGGGATTGGAGTTCTCGAGAACCGGATATTTCAGAATTTCAACCAGCGCGTTCTTGACATGACCGGGTATGCGCGGGAGGAGCTGCTCGGGGCGAGCGCCCGCCTGCTCTATCCGACGGAGGAGGAGTTTGTGGCCGTCGGGCGCGACAAATACCGGCAGATCGCGGAGAAGGGCACGGGGTCTGTCGAGACGCGGTGGCGCCGCAAGGACGGAACGATCTTGAACGTGCTGCTGTCCTCGACCCCGCTCGATCAGGAGGACCTCTCGAAAGGCATTGTCTTCACCGCGCTGGACATCACAGGGACCAAGCAGGCGGAGGCCGAGCTGAAACGCATCGAGTGGATGCTGTCCCCCCATTCCTCCAACGCTGGCGTTTGCCGGACTTCGCACAACGGCAACGAAGACCTGACCGCGCTCAACGACGGCGGCCTCATCGCAGGAGCCATCGAAAGAAATGTCCTGGAGGACATCGCGAGCGAATATCTGGATCTGATGGGAACGGCGTCTGCGATTTACGAGAAGAATGGCGACCAGGCCCTGGAGCTCTTTTCCTCGCGCTGGTGCCGCCGGTTGGACTGCGCCTCCCGGCAGCTCTGTCAGACCGAAGACCACCGCACGGCCCTGGATTCCGGCAAGTGGCTTTGCCACGAATCCTGCTGGGCGTGCAGCCGGGAAGCCATCCGGACGCATGCGCCGGCGGACACCGCCTGCAGCGGCGGAATCCGGATCTATTCGGAACCCATCTTTTCCGGGGAAGAAGCCATTGGGGCGATTAGTTTCGGCTATGGGGAACCGCCCAAGGATCCGGCCAGGCTGCGGGGCATTGCCGATTCCTACGGGCTGAACCCGGAGGAGCTCCTTCGGGAGGCCACCGCCTACGATTCCCGGCCCCTCTTTATCATTGAGATGGCAAAACGGCGACTCAAAGTGTCTGCAAGGCTCATCGGAACGCTCGTCGAGCGCAAGCAGGCGGAGGAGAACCTGCGCGAATCGCGCAGCCGTCAGGACGCCGCCATCCGGGAAGAACAGCGCGTGCTCACGGCCATCGTGGAAGCGGTTTCGGCGGGCGTCTGGGATCGGAACTTGGAGGAGGGCACCGAGTCTTTGAGCCCGAGGTTTCAGGAGATGTTCGGCTACAGGGATGGCGAATTGTCCGGCAGCCCGGTGTGCTGGAAGGAACTCATCTTTCCCGAAGACCGGGAGATGACGAAGCGAAACCTGGAGAAGCACATCCAAACGCACGGACAGCACCCGTATTCGCAGTTGGTCCGCTACCGGCACAAGAACGGATCGACCGTCTATGTGATTTGCACCGGAAAAGTGATTTCTTGGAGCGGGGACGGGCGCCCGCTGCGCATGGTGGGATGCCATGTGGACGTGACCCGGCAGCTGTCCATTCAGGAGGAACTGGCCATGCAGGAAGCCAAGCTGCGCGGCCTTTTCGAACTGTCGCCCATCGGGATTTCCCTCAACGATTGGGAGACAGGAGCGTTTCTGGAATTTAATGCGGCCGTGTATGAAGCCGGGGGCTACACGGCGGAAGAATTCCGCAATTTGACCTATTGGGACCTGACCCCGGAGGAATACGCGCCCCAGGAAGCGGAGCAATTGCGCCAAATGGAGAGGACCGGACGCTATGGGCCCTATGAAAAGGAATACATCCGCAAGGACGGCACGCGATATCCGGTTCTGCTCCGAGGGTTTCAGATCCCCGTGGCGGAGGGCCGGAAAGCCATCTGGTCGATTGTTCAGGATGTGAGCGCGCAAAAGGAGGCGGAAGCCGCCCTGCGCGCGGCCAAGGACCGGGCCGAGGCGGCCAGCCACGCCAAGAGCGAATTTCTTGCGAACATGAGTCATGAAATCCGCACTCCGATGAACGGCGTCATCGGGATGACCGACCTGCTCCTCGATACCGGCCTCAATGCCAAGCAGTATGAGTATGCCAAGACCATCTACTCCTGCGGCGAGTCCCTCCTGGCCCTCATCAACGACATTCTGGACTTTTCCAAGGTCGAGGCCGGCCGGCTTGCGCTTGAATGCCTCGATTTCGATATTCGGACGACCATCGAAGAGACCGTCGGGGTTCTGGCCGGCAAGGCGCAAGACAAAGGCATCGAGGTCGTCTGCAGGATTGCGGAGGAGATTCCGGAATTCCTGCACGGGGACCCGGGCCGCCTTCGTCAGGTTCTTTTCAATGTGGTTGGGAATGCCATCAAGTTCACCCAGGAGGGCGGCGTCACGGTACAGGTGGAGCAGCTTGCGGAGACGGAAACTTCCGCGACCCTGCGGTTCTGCGTGACAGACACCGGCATCGGCATCCCCCCGGACAAGAAGGAGGCGATTTTTTCCAAATTCACGCAGGCCGACACCTCGACGACCCGGCAATTCGGCGGCACGGGGCTGGGCCTGGCGATCAGCCGTCAGTTGATCCACTTGTTCCAGGGGGAAATCGATGTCGTCAGCGAGGAGGGCAAAGGGTCCACCTTTTCGTTCACCGCCGTGTTCCAGAAGGCCGCCGGCTACGAGGAGGACCTGATCGTACGGCACACGGAGGTCGAGTCCGCGCGCAGGGGGCTCCGCGTGCTTGTGGTGGAAGACAACACGACGAACCGGATCATCGCCGTCAGAATGCTCGAAATGCTCGGCCACATGGCCGAGGCCGTGGATAACGGGAAGGAAGCGATCGAGGCTCTGCGACGAAGGCCCTACGACTTGGTCTTCATGGATTGTCAGATGCCTGTCATGGATGGATTCAAGGCCACGAGGATGATCCGCGATCCCGGTTCGGGCGTCCGAAATCCGCGCATTCCGATCATCGCGCTCACCGCCTATGCGATGAAAGGAGACCGGGACCTCTGCCTCGAAGCCGGGATGAACGACTATGTCTCCAAGCCGGCCAAAGTTCATGATCTGGCCGCCGCCATCGAGCGGAGCATCTACCTCGGCACACGGTGGGTCGGGGCGGCTTCCCTTGCGGCCGGGGCCGGGGGCGTCCCGCACGACTTTGATCAGGACGGGTTTCTTGAGCGGACAATGGGGGACCGCACGCTTGCTTCCGAAGTGGCGACAGCCTTTCTCGCGGATTCCCCGAAACTGCTTGATCAACTTTCCGCCGCGATCTCTGCCGGCGACGCCGTCGCGGCCGGGAAATTTGCGCACACGCTCAAAGGGTCGTGCGCAAACATGGGCGGAGAGAGGCTCCGCCAAATCGCCTCGCAAATCCAGGATGCCGGGAAGGAGGGGAACCTTGAGGTGGACCCCGGAATTCGGACCAGTAGTTAAGCTATAAAAAGCGATGGCTTGCGGGAGTGGAAAACCACAACCTGAAAGACCATCAAAATGAAAGCCAAACGCAGAAGACACGACACAGCATTC
>Ga0247842_10001112_pt1 | contig 47833 bp, 40 predicted proteins | sample LaCruzMarch2015__3_FD_192411 | JGI IMG/M metagenome (GOLD analysis project Ga0247842, IMG submission 192411) | Freshwater microbial communities from meromictic Lake La Cruz, Castile-La Mancha, Spain - LaCruzMarch2015_19m | ecosystem: Environmental > Aquatic > Freshwater > Lake | place: Spain...
AAGGTGAAAAAGCGCAGCAGCCCCCTGCGGACGTCAGGAAATAACCGTCCGGATGAAGAAAATCGCCCTGACGATGATCCGAAGGATGTGGATGTATCGGTCGAAGCGTCCCGGCGGGATCATCCGGTTGAGGCGGTTTCCGATCAGCACATTTCAATGATGGTGGCCAGCGATACGCCGCCGCCGCCGCAGAGCGTTGCCATGCCGAGGGTCTTTCCCCGTTTCTTCATCGCATGAAGGAGGGTGACCATGATCCGGCAGCCCGTGGAACCCACGGGGTGGCCGAGACCGACACCCGAACCGTTGACGTTCGTCAATTCGCGGTTGAGGCCAAGCTCCCGCTCGCAGCCCAGGTACTGGGCAGCGAAGGCCTCGTTCACCTCGATCAGTTCGAAGTCGTTCAGTTTCATGCCCGATCTCCGTAGGAGATTCCGGACAGACGGGACGGGGCTCAGTCCCATGATGGAGGGATGGCAGCCGCCGCGGCCTATCGCCCTGATCCGGGCAATGGGATTCAGGCCGAGATCTGTTGCCTTTTCGGCGGACATGATGATTATGGCGCTCGCCCCATCGTTCACGCCGGAGGAGTTCCCCGCCGTGACCTTGCCGGTTTTGGGAACGAATGCGGCGGGAAGGGCCGCGAGGTCGGCTGCCGTCAGGCCGGAGCGGAAATGTTCATCTTTCGAAAAGATCACGGGCGGCTTTCCTTTCCGCTGGGGGATCTCCACGGGAACGATCTCCTCCCGGAAATCCCCTTCCTTTGTGGCTCTCTCGGCGTTGTTGTGGCTCCTCAGGGCGACCTCGTCGATCTCCTCCCGGCTGAGGTTGTACATCTGGGCGATAAGCTCGGCGGTGACCCCCATGATGTAGGGTTTACCGCGGAAGAGCTCGACCACGCCTCCCTCCTTTACCGGGCCTTTCTCCAGGCCGGGGATAAGGTGCGACCCCGCATGGAGGCCGTGGACGATGTCGTCCACGAAGACCTGGTCCTGGAATCGACAGCCCCAGCGGGCCGTGGGGACGGAATAGGCGATCCCCGACATGTGCTCCATCCCGCCGGCGAGGATGACGTCCGCCATACCGGCCTGGATCATCGCCATGCCGGAGACGACGGCCTCCATACCGGAGATGCAGACCCGGTTCACCGTGACGGCCGTGACGGTCTCCGGAATGCCCGCCATCAGGGCGGCGATCCGGGTGACGTTCAGGGCGTCCACCGGCTCCATGCAGCAGCCGAAGCGGACGTCGTCGATGAGCCCGGCGTCGATCCCGGCCCGTTTCACGGCCTCCTTCATGACGACGCTGCCGAGTGAGGCGCAGTTGAGGTCCCGGAGCGTTCCGCCGAAGGTTCCGATGGCGGTGCGGCAGGCCGATACGATTACGCAATCTTTCATGATGTTCCCTCCTTATAAAGTGCGGTTGAAGAAACAACCTTCGTTTCGTCACGATCGGTTCTTGCAGACAAAGGGTTCCGGGGATCGGGAAGGCCCTCCGGACGTTTCCCGCGTTATACGGAACCTTTGAAAAGTGAATATGAATTGCGCTGCAAAACCGAATGTTTTGCAGCCCCTGATGTCTGGCTCCCCGTCACGCACAGCTGTAAGAACTTCTGGTCAAGGCTATTATTCCAATATAAACGAGCAGTTAGTGCAAATTAAAGGCTGCACCTACGAGTCCACAACATCGTGGCATGACTTAAACAGAGCATTACTGGTCGAAATGTTCACTGAAACTTTCGCATACTACTCCGACTAATAACCGGGAGGACGAGTATAGCAGCATGGTACGAATAGTGCAGTATTACAGTACCAATGCCTGCCGTCGGGGCATGTTTCCTCCCAAATAGACCAGCCGCAGTTTTCGTCGGGACAAATCAATTCAGATGTGCCATCAACGATACGGCATCCGGGATCTTTGGGTTGGAAACATGTAGAGGGACTCGGTTCTGTTGAACAGGCAATGGAGACCCTAGTGCCATGGGCTTGGCCTGGATCCCAGTTCGTCGCAGTGAAGTGTGCGTAATTCGTGGTTGTCGCGATGTCCCAAAAGTAATTGCCGATCCAGTCGCTGGATCTCCACGCGGTCCACGCCCGGTAATAGGGCGTCTTGGGCGGACAGTAGACATCAAAGGCCCTGGTCACCCAAGGGTTCAGTGCAATCGTGTCCGTTGTTACGACTCTACAGTTTTGGATTCCTGAGTTGCAGGGACTGGGAGGATCGGCGGCCTGCACATGTTGTGCACTCATGACCGCGGCCGTAGCAATGAGAATGATCAGCAAACCATGCCTGACGACAGCCGGCCGTAATCCCGCAATAGACAAGATTATCTCCATGATTCCCTCCTTGTTCTGCAATCGCTCATTGATTCATATCACCGGTCATATTGCTGGTTATATCGCCGGAGGCGGCATGTGTGAACTTGACAACCCGCTCGGACAAGTCCTCCGGTGAACATCCGAGAAAAATCCTGAATGCACTCAAATCATCGGTATCGTTGTCAATGATGTGCAGCATGACGGAACCCGGTGATTCTTCCTTCAGGGTGATGCTGACATCACGGTGGCGGTCCGCGTCCCAGTTCCAGAAAAACATCGCATAGTCAGGGCAGGTAAGACGCAGCAACGACTCCTTCCCTCTCAGAATCGACACCTTCATTGGAACCGAAACGCAGTTCGGGACGCTCAGACATTCCTGCCTCGATTCGAGGAAATCGAGAGGGTCTGCGGCGATGCTGTTGAAGGGAGAAAGGCATAAGAAGCACAATGCTGCACTCAGCAGAATAAACAAAAACAAACCCCTGAAGGTTGAATATCCCTTGCTCCCAAGCCCGTTGGCTTTATACATGACTGCCTCCTTTTCCCAGCCCACGTTGGGGCTTCAGTTCCATCTGATTGTCAAGGTTCCACAAACCTAAAATCCCGTTGTCTTTCCGGATAAAGGGCCTTTGATAAAAGCGCCATAAATCTGTACCATACATAATCTCATCTGGCTTGATGGTACCTCGAAGATAGCAACGAAAAAATGTGCGAATCTATCTGGCACTTCTTCTCCTATTTGTCAATTAATTTAGCGATTACACATTGAAAAAGCGCGTGGATCGGTTCAAACAGAAAAACAACATTACAGTTGTTAATGAGATTCTCCTGCTAATTTTCCCATGGGAATAATCCGTTGGATCCAATGTCGACACCTCCCCTAATACGTATATGCTGCGTCATTCCCTTGATATTCTTTTATATCGAAATAGGTTTTAGTTATTGCTTCCGCTACCAATGTTGCTCCTGAAAGATCGGAGACCGTGTACATTCTGTACCATTCCATGCCGTCATAGATTCCACGCTGGTACCAACCTTCTGATGATACCGGAAATTCCACCTTGAACACGGTTGTATTTTCCATCATGGCGTTGGTAAAGCGTTCGTGTGGCAATAAAGTTCCGGGGCCTGGCTCGACATATATGCCTGTCTTTATATATTCTTTCAGCACAAAGGGGATGCCGTTGGATGTCCATAGATCCGACCCGTCTGCTATATGGAAGTGCAAATGCGGTGCTGTAGAATTACCCGAATTGCCTAATCGTGCTAACGGGTCGCCTTCCTTGACAATATCGCCCTCTCTCACCAAGAACGAGTTCGGAATACAGTGACAATAATAGGCATACCTCCCGCCCCCGATATCCAGCACAAGGTAGTTTCCAGCCAGTTCATCCGCCGAGTTAAAGGTGACGTCCTTTGCATCCCCGGAATTCTCTCGCCGGCCGTCCTGTATATGCACCACCACCCCATCAGCAACGGCATAAAGGGGTCTCCCGTAATTGAAATAGGATGTGTTCACTTTTGGATCGCCCTTCAAGTACGTGGTCAAATCATCCTTTAGCTCACCCGTGTCGATTGCATAGCGCTCAGACCTGTAAATTTTGCCGTTTATAAAGATCATGACGTAAAAATGATAACCCATGTTTGAATGGTTGAAGAAATAGAGGTTCTCCCCTTTAAGCGGCGAAGCAATCACAAGCGGCATTTCGCTTGTGCGAGGCGAGAACGCTGCGCCTTCGATAGACAACTCACTATTGTCTGTAAGGTTTTTTAAGATAAAGCGATGAAAAACGTCTCTTGGCGGTGTTTTCCCAAGGGGGATGGGAAGTTGTATCGAAAGGTAATAGTTCTTCAGTTTGTCCACGACAAAATAGGGGCTTGGAGCAATGGGATCCTTGTGTATCTTAGGCAGATTCCCTTTATCAATGATCAGCAGTTCCTCTCTGGTCTCTCCATCCAGAACCTTTATCTGCTGGAGCTCCAGACCTTCCTTTTCGTATTCCCATGTCTCCAGCGTGTAGCCGATACGAAGATATTTTTCGGTCTGATAGGGGACATCATGAAAAACCACCCGTATCCTTTGATCATACGAATTGTTGCTGCGGCTGCATGCAGTAATCAAAATTGCGATAAACACTACACTGAATATACACAGTTTTCTCATAACATTTGTCCTTATCATTCTGTTAATTCAAGACATATGTGCTTGGATGATTGCAACCATACATCACCTCAAAGGGTTATTCTGCGGTCATCCATAGTCAGGATTACAATTTTAAATGGAGTATGAGCGGACCAACTGGAAAAGTCAACAATACAAAAAAGAATAGGCTTTGCCGAACAGCATTTTTTTACTCTTCCCGATATTTGTAGGGGGTGGGAACAGGATCATCTAATAGCGCAAAAGGGGTTAACCATATCTTGGTTAACCCCTTGATATTATTGGCTCCCCAGCGCGGACTCGAACCACGGACCCGATGGTTAACAGCCATCTGCTCTACCGACTGAGCTACTGGGGAAGATCGGTTTTGAGAGTGACTTCATAATATAAGAGAATGCCTTTGTCAACAGGAGTCTTGCAGAAAAATTGGAAAATCGAATTTATCTTTTTTATGCGATTTTGGGTGATTTGGGGTTGACAGAAAAACGGCTGCTCGTGTTAGAATGCGCGCGATCGATCGGGAAGAAGGAGGCATATCCGGACATTGGAACGGCAGAGGTGGAGCGGCATCATGCGGGATTGGGAATCAGATCCGGCGGGGCAGGAAAGCGGCAGGGGAGGGCAGAAGGAGCTCGAGGAACAGGTTCTCGGCGCCGGTCTCTGCACGGGTTGCGGCGCCTGCGTCAGCCTCTGCCCCTATCAGACCATCTATCACGACCGGACAGTGGTCCTCCATTCCTGCGACCTTGCCCAGGGACGGTGTTATGCCGCCTGCCCGCGGACGCCGACGGACCTGGGCTCCCTGCGGAGCGGACTCTATAACGAAACCGATTGCACTCCCGAGCTCGGGGCGTTGAAGGGATTTTTCATTACCCGGACAACGGATGAGGGAGCTCGGCGACGGGCGCAGCATGGCGGAACCGTGACCGCGCTCATGGCGCTTGCACTTCGGGAGGGCCTCATTGATACGGCCATCCTCGCTGAGGGAGGAGAGGGGCTTCTCCCCCGCAGCATCACGGTCCGCGACCCGGAAGCAGCAGGAATGCCGGGAGGGAGCCGTTTCGTCGTTTCCCCCACCGTGGCCGAATTCAACCGGATTTGCCTGGGGAATGCGGCGAAGATCGGCGTCGTGGCCACGCCCTGTCAGGCGCTGGCCCTCGCCAAGATGCGAAAATGGGGACATGATGCGGCATCGTATCCCCATTTTCGCGAAGTCGAAAACGGTATCGAAAAGCTCCATCTCGTCGTCGGGCTCTTCTGCGGCTGGGCCTTATCCTGGCAAAAGCTCGCCGCTCTCCTGAAGAAAAAGACGGATCTCGCCCGGGTGACGGGGATGGATATCCCGCCCAGCCGCTATCATACCCTTGAGGTCTACACGACCGGGGAAACTGTTCGGGTCTCGCTTGACGAGGTCGACCCGTGCGTACGGGAGGCCTGCCGCACCTGCGGAGACATGACGGCGGAATTCAGCGACCTATCGGTGGGGTCGGCCAGACTTCCGGAGGGCTGGGAGACGGCACGCTCCTGGAACCAGGTGATCGTCCGGACGGAACGGGGAATGGATCTTCTGGAACTGGCCCGCGACCGGGGCGTTCTCGAATTCCGTGCGGCGCCCGAAGGAAATTTAGAGAAATTGAAAGCGGCCTCCCTGGGGAAGAAAAGGGCGGCGGCAAGCCGGAACGGTAAACGGTAAACGGGGAGGGAACCGGATGTCTTTGGATCGCGAACAGAAGGAAGGTTCCGAGGTTTTACTCATGGGGAACGAGGCCATCGCCCGCGGCGCCCTGGAGGCCGGGGTGCGGGTCGCGGCCGGCTATCCCGGCACCCCTTCGTCGGAAATCATCGAGACGCTCTCGCGCTTTTCGGAGGCTGGGAAACTCTATGTGGAGTGGTCCACCAACGAGAAGGTGGCCATGGAGGTCGCTGCTGCGGCCTCGTTTGCAGGTCTCCGCTCCCTCTGCGTCATGAAGCAGAACGGTGTCAATGTCGCCTCCGATTTTCTGCTTCACCTGACCGGATCGGGAACGCGGGGCGGGATGATCCTTATCACCTGCGATGATCCCGGGGCCCTATCCAGCGTCAACGAGGGGGAATCCCGCCATTTTGCACGGCTCATGGAGATTCCGCTCCTCGAACCGGCGGACTTCCGGGAGGCGAAGGAGATGACCCGCTGGGCCTTTGACCTTTCGGAGGCAATCCGGAACGTCGTCATGGTCCGCAGCGTAACCCGGATGTCACACGCAAGCGGGAACGTCGTTCTCGGCGCGTTGCCGGCCGCCGGGGGAAAGGCGCAATTCCGCTGCGACGGACCGGTTTCCGATCCCGACCGCGGGCCGATGATCAGCACCCCCGTCATTGCCAAGCACCGCCTCCAGCAGGAAAAGCTCCGGAAGGCGGCTGCGCTCTTTGAGGATAGTCCCTTCAATACCTATGAGGGACCGGAGACGCCGGAACTGCTGATCATTACGAGCAGCGTCTGCACGCTCTACAGCCGGGAGGCCTTGTCGCTCCTCCGTGCGGAGGGACGTGCGGCCATCCTCAAGCTGGGGACGACATGGCCGTTGCCTCCGGCGCTCCTGAAAAAGCATCTGCGCGGGGCGGAGAAGGTCCTGATCGTCGAGGAGGTGCTACCGTTTCTCGAAGACCAGGTCAAGATCCTTGCCGCCGAGCAGGCGCGGGAGATCGGGATCAAGACCTTTTACGGGAAGAACGACGGAACCCTCCCGATGGTCGGGGAGCTGAATCCGGACCTCGTAGCCGCCGCCGTCGGCCGGATCCTGGGGATCGTTTCGCCCGCGATTCCCGCGGAATACAGAGAGAAGCTCCAGTCGCTCACCGCCTTCGTGCCGAAGCGCGAGCAGACCTTCTGCCCCGGCTGTCCCCACCGCGCCTCCTTTTGGGGTATACGCGAAGCGCTTCAGCGGGATAGCCGCGGCGGTTTCGTCTGCGGGGACATCGGCTGCTACGCAATGGCCTCCCTCTTCCCCGCGGCCGGGTTTCACACGGCAAAAACGCTCCATTCAATGGGATCGGGGACCGGTATCGCCTCAGGATTCGGCAAGTTGGGGCCGTTCGGCATGGAGCAGCCGGTGCTGGCCGTCTGCGGGGATTCGACCTTCTACCATGCGGCCATCCCCGCCCTGATCAACGCCGTCCACCAGAACGCGGACATCACGTTCATCGCCCTCGATAACAGCGGAACCGCGATGACGGGATTCCAGCCCCACCCGGGGCTCGATGTGAACGCAATGGGGGAGGTCTCCCCGAAGGTCGATATCGCCGCCATCTGCGGGGCAATTGGGGCGCCGGTCGTCACCGGGGATCCGTTCGCGCTGATTGAGACCCGGGAGACGCTGAACCGCCTGCTGGAAGAGCCGGGGGTGAAGGTCCTCATCCTGAAGCAATCCTGCGCCCTATCCCCGGAGAACAAAGAAAAGAAGAGGTTCCTTGTGCGGGTGGACGAGGCGCTCTGCCGGGGGGAGGCATGCGGCTGCAACCGTATCTGCACGCGGATCTTTCGCTGTCCGGGGCTTCTCTGGAACCGGGAGAGGAAAAAGGCCGAGATCGACGAGGTAATCTGCGCCGGCTGCGGGTTCTGCGCCGGGATCTGTCCGGCCGGGGCGATCCGGAACGAGGAGGCGGCAAATTCATGAGGGAGACGCTTGCGAAAGATCCTTACAATATCGTGATCACGGGCGTGGGGGGGCAGGGAAACGTGATGGCCTCCCGGGTGTTGTCGAATATGCTGGTTCGTAAGGGGTTCCGGGTGACCATAGGGGAGACCTTCGGGATGTCCCAGCGGGGCGGCTCGGTTATGAGCCATATCCGGGTCTCGCCGACGGCTGTCTGGAGTCCCCAGATCCCGAAAGGGATGGCGGATCTGATCGTCGCCCTCGAGCCGATCGAGGCGATCCGCGTCCTTTTGGATTACGGGAACCCGTCCGTGAGGGTGCTGGTGAACCTGCGCGCGATCTACCCCGTCGGCGTGATCACCGGCGAGGATGAATATCCGTCGGAGGGCACAATCCGGGACGCGGTCGCGGCGCTCGCGGCAGAGGCCCGATTTCTGGCCGCGACGGAGGAGGCGATCCGTCTCGGAAATCCCATCCTGGGAAACATCGTCATGATCGGCGCCGTCGCGAGTCTGGGCGTCCTTTCCATTGACCGGAAACTCTTCGAGGCCGTGATCCGCGATGGGATGCCTGCCGCGCTGGTGGAGGCCAATCTCCGCGCCTTTGCGATCGGCCAGGCGGCCGTCGCATAAAAAGGCGGCGATCCTCCTGGTGTGCTCCTTGGCAAAGCGGAAGGTCAGCCTGAGAGCTTTGAAAATCTACCCTCTTTGTCATTCCCGCGAAAGCGATAACTCGGGGACAGATTTCAAATCTGTCCCCGAAAAAAAACTGGATCCCTGCGCCTGTTCCGGACCTTGATCCGGGATCCGCAGGAATAATGATTTACCGAGTTTCGGCAGAAATTCAAAGGTTTCAGCTTGTAAATGTTAGCAGATTCTCTTGGAAAGAGGTGAAACGATGCAAAACACGTTCAAGGCAGTCCGGGTGACGGAGGATGTCTGGTGGGTCGGCGCCATCGACTGGAATATCCGGGATTTTCACGGTTATCAAACGATGCGGGGGAGCACCTACAATGCCTATCTGATCCTTGCGGACAGCATCACACTGATCGATACGGTGAAGGCCCCCTTCCGGGAGGAGATGATGGCTCGCATCGCCTCCGTCGTCGATCCGGGGAAGATCGAATACATCGTCTCCAACCACTCGGAGATGGACCACTCCGGCTCTCTTCCGGAGGTGATCGCGGCGGTGAACCCGAAAAAGGTGTTCGCCTCTACCGTGGGGGTGAAAACCCTGACGGAGCTCTTCCCTCTCGACCGGAAGATCACAGCCGTCCAGGACGGGGAGACGCTCAGCCTCGGCAATCGCTCCCTCACGTTCCTGGAGACCCGGATGCTCCATTGGCCCGACAGCATGTTTGCCTACTTGAACGAGGAGCAACTCCTCTTCTCCCAGGACGCCTTCGGGATGCACTTAGCCTCCCTGGAGCGGTTCGCCGACGAGTGCGACCCGGCGATTCTCGCCTACGAGGCGGCGACCTACTACGCAAACATCATTCTGCCCTACTCGCCCCTGGTCCTGAAGCTTATCGAAAGGGTGACCGCCGCGGGCCTCTCCTTCCGAATCATCGCCCCGGACCACGGGCCGATCTGGCGGAAAGAGATCGTGGGGATCATCGGGAGCTATGCGAAATGGGCCGCCCAGAAGCCGGAGGCAAAGGCGGTCGTTGTCTATGCGACGATGTGGCACAGCACGGAAAAGATGGCCCGGGCGGTCAGCGAGGGCCTCGCGGCGGGAGGGCTTGGGGTGAAGCTCCTGTCGATGGACGAGGTGCACCGGAGCGATGTAGTCTATGAACTTCTGGGAGCCGGGGCGCTCGCCGTCGGTTCGCCGACGCTCAACAACCACCTGCTCCCGAACATGGCGGACATCCTGACCTATCTCAAGGGATTGAAGCCGAGGAACCTCATCGGCGCCGCCTTCGGATCCTACGGCTGGAGCGGGGAGGCGGTGAAGGAGATCGAGGATATCCTTGCGGAGATGAAGGTCGAGAAGGCGGGGGAGGGGATCCGGGTGAAGAACGTGCCGGACGCCGAGGTCCTCACCCGCTGTTATGAACTCGGGAAAACGATGGCGGAGAAGGTCCGGAGCCGCCTGTAGAAGGGCTTGCAGAAGCGGAGAGAACGGATGGTAACGGCGGGAAGATTTCCGTCAAAATGGCCAATTCATTTTATGAAGGAGGAAGATCATGGGAAAATACGTATGCGGTATCTGTGGTTATGTCTATGACCCGGAAGTGGGAGATCCCGAAGCGGGGATCGGAGAGGGTGTGCCTTTTGAAAGGCTTCCCGAAGACTGGGTCTGCCCGCTCTGCGGCGCCGCCAAGGATGAGTTCACGCCGGAATAGAGGGAGCAACGGTTTATTCATGAGAGGAGACCTTTGAAAATCTTGATCCCTTCGCGCGCTGGATATTTTTCGACCCGAAAAATCTCCAATGCGCGCTCCCGGGATCCGATTTCCAAGTTGCGAATTAGGTCTCGGAGAATCTTTTCGCTTCGCAGGCGTTCGGGAGGGAAGCGCCATGGGGGGAACAAGGGATGCGTTGCAGCAGGCCTATGCGGGTGAGGCCAAGGCGGCCCTTCGTCTGAAGGTGTTCGCGGAAAAGGCGGAAGAAGAGGGGTATCCGCAGATGGCGAAGCTCTTCCGGGTGATTGCCTGGTCCGAAGAGATCCACGGAGCGAGGGCGCTCCGGGTCCTGAAGGAGATCAAAACAACGGAGGAAAACCTGGCGGAAAGCTTCCAGTCGGAGCAGGGGGTGGCGGAGGTCGCGTACGGCCAATTCGTCAAAGAGGCCGAGGCGGAGGGAAACCGGGCCGCAGTTCTCCATTTCAGCCAGAGCCGGGATGTCGAAGAGACCCATGCAAAACTCTACAAGGAGGCGATGAACCACCTCCTGGAGGAGAGAGAGACGACCTACCACGTCTGCCTGGTCTGCGGCTACGTTGCGGACGGCGTCCTGCCGGAGACCTGCCCGGTCTGCGGCGCCGGAAAAGAGAAGTTTAAGGCCTTCCGTTGAAGGGTAGCGAAGGCGGAAAATAAATACATGATGGTATTTGCATGAGGTTTATCACTGGTGGAACGGACGGCGTACATCGATCTGAAACAGAGGCGGGGCCGATGGGAGTGAACGACCTGAGCCCGGCCATGCGCCAGTACGTAGAGGTGAAGGAACGCTATCCCGACTGCATCATCCTTTTCCGGATGGGCGACTTCTATGAGATGTTCTTCGAGGATGCCGTGACCGCCTCACGGGTCCTCGAGATCACGCTGACGTCGCGAAACAAAAACAAGGAAGACGCGATCCCACTCTGCGGGGTTCCCTACCATGCGGCCTCCGCCTACATTGCGAAGCTGATCGAAAAAGGGTTCAAGGTGGCCGTCTGCGAGCAGATGGAGGATCCGAAACTCGCAAAGGGGGTGGTGAAGCGCGATGTGATCCGCGTGGTCACCCCCGGCCTTGTCCTTGACACAGAGAACCTCAATGCCAAGGAGAATAACTTTCTTGCAGCCCTGGTCGTACGGGAGAGCCGCTTTGCCCTGGCCTTTGTCGACATTTCCACGGGGGAATTCCGTGTTACTGAGACGGACGACCGCGAATTTTTCCTTGTCCAGACGGCTGGACTCCCGATCCGCGAAATCCTCGTCGCGGAGGATCTCCGGGACGAGGATCTGATCCGGTCCGTCGCCGGTGAGGGGGAATGCTGTCGGATCAACCGCTTCTCTCCGGACCGTTTCGATCCGGCGGCGGCAGATGCCCTCCTGCGCAACCATTTCCCGGAGGAGAAGCTCTCGGGAATGGCCCTTGAATCCCATCCGGCGATGACGGCCGCGGCCGGCGCCGTTCTTGCGTACATGACGGAAACGCAGAAGGACCGTCTTGTCCACATCAACGAGCTTACCTGGTATGAAAGCGGCGCCCATCTTATCCTGGACGAGGTCGCCAAACGGAACCTCGAACTCTTCGCCACGATCGCCGAGGGGAAGAAGAGCGGGTCTCTCTTTGACGTCCTCGACGAGACGGTGACCTCTCTCGGGGGGAGAAGACTCCGCTGGTGGCTGAACCACCCCCTTCGCGATCCGCTCCGGATCCGGGAAAGGCTGGCCGCCGTTTCCGAGATCCGGGAGGGTCACCTCCAACGGGAGTCGCTCCGGGGGATTCTTAAATCCGTTTATGATCTGGAGCGTCTCGGAAGCCGGATCTCCGTGGGGCTCGCCAACGGCCGGGATCTCACCGCGCTCCGGACGTCGATTCAGGCCTTGCCGGGGCTCCGCGGCGCCATCGACGGGTGCGAAGCCCCTCTCTTGCGGGAGATCCATGACGGAATCGACGAGATGCCGGACCTCAGGGGGCTGATCGAAGGTGCGATCGTAGATGATCCGCCGCTAACGATCCGCGAGGGGGGGATCATCCGGGAGGGGTATGATCCGGAGCTGGACCGTTTGATCTCGGTCATGAGGGACGGCAAAAAATGGATTGCCGCCCTGGAGGAGAAGGAGCGGCAGCGGACAGGCATCCACTCCCTCAAGGTGGGGTTCAACAATGTCTTCGGGTATTACATCGAGGTCACGAAGGCGAACGCTCGGCTGGTCCCCGCCGAATACATCCGGAAGCAGACCCTGGTCAACGCGGAGCGATACATCAACGAGGAGCTGAAGGGGTACGAGGAGACCGTCCTTTATGCGGAGGAGCAGCGGCAGGCGCGGGAGTACGATCTCTTCGTCGAAATCCGGGGCCGGATCGGGGGTGAGATCCGCCGGATCCAGGGGACGGCGGCCCGAATCGCCGATCTGGATGCAGTCGCGTCGCTCGCCGAGGTCGCCGAACGGTACAATTACTGCTGTCCCGTGGTCGACGGTGAAGATGCTATCGTGATCACAGAGGGCCGTCATCCTGTCGTTGAGCGCCGGGCCGGCGGGACCGGTTTCGTCCCCAATGATGTTCTTCTCGATCTGGAGAAAAACCGCTTTCTGATCATTACCGGGCCCAACATGGCCGGGAAATCGACCTGCATCCGGCAGGTGGCCCTGATCGTTCTGATGGCTCAGATGGGGAGTTTCGTTCCAGCGTCCCGGGCGCGGATCGGGGTGGTCGACCGGATCTTTACCCGCATCGGCGCGGCGGACAGCCTGGCGCGGGGGCAGAGCACCTTCATGGTGGAGATGAACGAGGTGGCGGATATCCTCCGCCATGCCACGAAACGAAGTCTGATCATCCTGGATGAGGTCGGGCGGGGAACGAGCACCTTCGACGGCCTCAGCATCGCCTGGGCGACGGCGGAATACATCCACGACGCCCCGTCGCTCGGCGCCCGGACGCTCTTCGCCACACATTATCACGAGCTCACGGAGCTTGCCGTCACGAAAGAAGGGGTCCGGAATTTCAACATCGCCGTCCGGGAGTGGGGGGAGAAAATCATCTTTCTCCGGAAGATCATGGAGGGGGGGACCAACCGGAGTTACGGCATCCAGGTGGCGCGGCTTGCCGGGGTTCCGGCCGAGGTGATCGTCCGGGCGAAAGAAATCCTCCGGAACCTGGAGAAGGGGGAGCTCGATGAGGCCGGGATGCCGAAAATCGCCCGGGGCCGGAAGACAGACCGGAAGAATGCGAATCAGCTCAGCCTCTTTACGGATGAGAAGGAGACTGTTCTGAAAGAGCTGAGAGAACTTGACCTGATGAACCTGACGCCTCTCGATGCGATGCAGCGCCTCGGCGCTTGGAAGGAGAGGATAGAAAAGGATTAATGGAATCGGATACTATCATGAAGGATATGGCGTCGAAACCGGGTTATGATTTTCAGATGGACGTAGAAAACGGAGGTGTACGGCTCTTTCCCTCCGGGGGCGGATTACGCTGGAGGACGTGCGTTTTTCTCTGGAGGAGAGAGAGGAGTGTTTTTCACCTTTCGCCTCACACCTAACGCCTCACACCTGACATTTTACTTGGGGCTACTTGATACAGACCCGCCTGACCTGCTTGAAGTCGGTGACGCCCTGGATTGATTTGTAGATTCCGTCCTGGAGGAGGGTCGTCATCCCTTCCTCCATCGCCAGATCCCGCATCTCTTCGACCGACGCGTGTTTCTGAATGAGCCGTTTCATGCCATCCGAGGCAACGATGAGCTCGTGGATCCCCATTCGACCCTTGTATCCTGAATTGCCGCAGATTTCGCATCCCTTCGGCTTGTAGAGCGTGAAATTGTCATCGTAGGGGATTTTCAGTTTCAGGAACGGCTCCTCGCCGTAACTCTGTACGATCTCATCGTATTCATTGCGGTCGGGATGGTAGGCCTCCTTGCACTTCTTGCAGACGGTCCGGACGAGACGCTGGGCGAGGATGCCGAGGAGAGCATCGGCGAAATTGAGCGGGTCGATCCCCATGTCCAGGAGACGGACGATCGTTTCCGGGGCGCTGTTCGTGTGGAGCGTGCTGAAGACCAGATGGCCCGTCAACGACGCCTCGACGCCGGTCTTGGCCGTTTCGAAATCGCGCATCTCGCCCACCATGATCACGTCCGGGTCGGCCCGGAGGAAGGCGCGCATTGCGGCGGCGAAGTCGAAGCCGATCTTCGACTGGACCTGGACCTGGCGGAGCCCGTACTGGGTAATCTCCACGGGGTCCTCAGCCGTCCAGATCTTCCGGTCCGGCTTGTTGATCTCGTGCAGAGCGGCGTGCAGGGTGGTCGTCTTCCCGGAGCCGGTGGGGCCGACGACGAGGACCATCCCGTAGGGCTTGTCCAGAATGGCCCGAAGCTCCTTGAAATTGCGGGTCGACATGCCCATGGAAGTGAGTGGCAAGGTATCACCAGCCGTGGCCAGGATCCGCATCACGACATCCTCCACCCCTCCCTGGGTCGGGATGGTGGCCACCCGCAGTTCGATCTCCTCGCCGCCCGGTTTCTTGAACTTGATCTTCCCGTCCTGGGGGAGGCGCCGGACGGTGATATCGAGGTTCGACATGATCTTGATGCGCGAGATGACCGCCGCGCGGTAGCTATAGGGAAGCGTCTGATAGATGGCGCAGTCGCCGTCGACCCGGTAGCGGACCTCGACGTTCCTTTTTGCCACGTTGGGTTCGATGTGGATGTCCGAGGCGCGTTTGGCCTGCGCTTCGAGGATGATCTTGTTGACGAGCTGCATGATCACGCTGTCCGACTCGGTGACAACATCTCCCTCCTCCTCCAGCGGCTGCTCATCCTCATCCAGTTTGCCGAGAATATCGGTAATGGATGACTCGTCTTCGGGGGACTGATAGAAGTGGTTGATGAATTTGATGATATCGTCCGGAAGGGAAACGTCGTAGCGGACCGACTTGGTCTTCAAGAGGTTTTCAATCATGTCCCGTTTCAGGATGTTGTTCGGATCATCCACGATGATGCGGATGATGCCGTCCTTTTTTTCCAGCGGGACCCACAGTTCCCGGCGGAGATAGTCCCTCTTCAGGTTGATCAACAGATCTCCCGGGATCGGCACTTTGTCCGAGAACGGGACGAACTTGCAGCGGAAAAATTCTTCGAAGGAGCGGCCGACCTCCTCCCTCGGGATCTTGTATTTCTTCATCATGAAATCTTCAATAGTTTCCTTCGCCTCGCGTGACTCATCCCAGGCGCTGTCCAAGTCGTTCTCCTTGAGGAGGTCATGGCTGATGAGATAATCAAAACGGGTCTTTCGCCGCCGGCTATACCGTTCCTGGTTGAAGAAGGCGACACCGAGGACATCCGAGATCTCCTGCAGAAATCCTCTCTCATCCTCGGAGAACTTGCCGGGTCCGCCTTTCTTGTTGAGGATCTGGAGAACGCCCATCAGCGTCTTATTGTGGAAAATCGGGGCGGCGAGGATCTGCTTCGTCCGGAAACCGGTCTTTTTGTCCCAACTTAAATCAAAGGCCAGTTCCTTGTCGATTTTTTTCAACTCTTCGATATCATAGGCGTCGGCGATGTTGATCACCTTTCCCGTATTCGCCACGTGCCCGGCGATACTCTTGTTGTTGATGGGAACCCGGATCTCCTTGACCTGTGCGCCGGCGAGAAACATGGAAAAGATTTCGTTGCGCGGTCGGTCCACAACATAGATGGTGATCGAATGGGCGCTGAAGAGGTTCAGAATCCCATCCTTCAGATCTACGAGGATCTGCTTGATGTTCTGGGCGGCGTGGATCCGGTTGGTAATGTCAAGAAGGGACTGGCGCAGTTGGAGTTTATCTTCGAGTTCGGCAACCTCTTTGTTCTTGATAGGATCTGTCATGATCATCTCCGTTGATTGTGCGACGCCATCATGATGCCCGATAGCTATCGGAAATATTCCGATCGATCGCATCCATGTCTAAAACTAAATCATCGTGAATAATAATTCAATATGAATTTCGGTTGCAAGCCTGTTTTCCGTCGCCCGGTCCCACGGGCCAGAGCAGGCCCAGGGGACAGATTTCAAATCTGTCCCCGTAGGTCCGTCCCCGCAGGTCAGGGGACAGATTTGAAATCTGTCCCCGGTGGTCCCTGCGACTCCGTAACAATTCTTGAAAAGTCGGCGACATCGTGGAAGAGGGTGGAAATCTCCCCCAGCAGGGAAAGCCGGTTGAAACGGACCTTTTCATCCTCCGCCATCACGAGAACCGCCTCGAAAAAGGCATCGACCGGTTCTCTGAGTCGGGCCAGATCGAAGAGAGCAGCGGGATAATCCCCCCGTGAGATGTGGGTCAAGACCGTCTCGCGGATTTTCAGAAACGCCTCGTGGAGATTTTGTTCTTCCAATCCGGAAAGCAGGGCCGGATCGACGGCGCCGTTTTGGAAACCACGGATGATGTTGACCACCCGTTTGAAGGCGATCGCGAGCGGCTGGAAGTCCGGATGGGACTTGAAGTCCGCCATCGCCCGGATCTTATCATCAGCCGCGGCCAGGTTGTCAATGCCGGTGGCCAGGATGGCGTCGACGACGTCATAGGGGTGGCCCTGCGAGATGAGCTGGTTCTCGAACCGACCCTTGAAGAATTCCAGCACGGCCGTTTTTGTTTCATCGGGGGAACGTTTCAGCAGCGGTCCGAGAATGTCGAGACTCTCATCGATGAGGGAACCCAGCGAAAAATGATAGCGTTTCGCCAGAATGATGTTGATCACGCCGAGCGCTTGGCGACGCAAAGCGTAGGGATCGTTCGTTCCGGTCGGGATCAATTCGACGCCGAAAAAGCCGCAGATCGAATCCGTCTTGTCGGCGATGCTGACGATGGCCCCCTCGTCGGTCTCGGGGAGGTCGCCTCCCGCCGCCGTGGGCAGGTAATGCTCCTGGATGGCTTTTGCCACAACGGGATCCTCGCCTGCCAGTAGCGCGTATTCGCGCCCCATGATGCCCTGCAGTTCTGCGAATTCGCTCACCATCTTGGTGTCCAAGTCCGCCTTCGCGAGCAGCGCTGCTCGGTCCACGCTGCCTGCAAGGTTCGGATCGATTCTGCAGGCGATCCATGCCGCCAGTTGCCGGAAACGCATGACCTTTTCATAGGATGTCCCAAGAAGGGTATGGAAGACGACCTTCCTGAGATCCTCTACGCGTCGGACGAAGGGGATCTTCCGGTCCGCCTCAAAAAAGAACCGCGCATCGGAGAGGCGTGCGTGGATCACTTTTTCGTTTCCCCTCTTCACGACCGAAGGATCGCGGGCCGTGGTGTTGTTGATCGTGAGGAAGTGGGGGAGGAGAGCGCCTCTTTCATCCACAACCGGAAAATATTTCTGGTGGGAGATCATTGTGGTGATGAGCACTTCCCGGGGAAGTTTCAGGTATTCCCGGTCAAAATTCCCGCAGACGACCGTCGGGTATTCGGTCAGGAAGGTCACCGTTTCGAGGAGCTCCTCGGACGGGAGGACCCGGCCGCCGACGGTAGCCGCCGCCCTGGTTGCCTCCTCACGGATGATTCCCTTACGCTCGGCGGGGTCGACGATCACAAAATGGTCGCGCGTTTCGGCCAGGTACTCTTCCCGGTTAGCCACCGGGAAGGAACCGGGGCTCATAAAACGGTGGCCGCGGCTCAAGTTGCCGCTTTCGAGGTTCGCGATCCGGAAGGGGACGATCCGGCCGTCGTAGAGGGCGAGAATCCAGTGGATCGGCCGCGCAAAGCGGAACTCCAGGTCCGACCAGCGCATCGATTTACGGAAGGGGAGGTCGGTAATGACCTTCGTCAGGATCGCCGGGAGAAGGCCCTCCGTCGCCTCGCCCGTGATCTTTTTCCGGGCGCTGACATACTCCCCCTTTTCCGTTGTGATCCGTTCCAGTTCGGTGACATCGATCCCCTGGCCCTTGGCGAAGCCGACGGCGGCCCGGGAGGGATTTCCCTTTTCGTCGAAGGCGACTCTCCTGGCCGGGCCCAGCTTTTCGATTACCTGATCTTCCTGCCGTTCGGCAACCTCTTCTGCCGCCAGAAAGAGCCGGCGGGGCGTTCCCATTGTCCGGATCTCCCCGTGACAGATCCGTTTTGCCGCCAGTTCTCTCCGGGTAATCTCCTCCATGTCCCGGAGCGCCTTCGGCAGAAAGGCAGCAGGGATCTCTTCGGTGCCGATTTCCAAGAGCAGTTCCTTGCCCATGAATATTCTCCTATGTCTTGACAAACCCGTAAAAGTCGGAATTTGCCTCTTTTGTCATTCCGGGCTTGACCCGGAATCCAGTGTATTACCGGTTCCCGGCTTTCGCCGGGACGACGTCTGGATACCGGCGCCTGTCCCGGACCCCGATCCGGGATTCGCCGGTATGACGGTTTTGGGACTTTTACGAGGTCGTCATATCTTGAAGAGCTCCGGTGGGAGAGGCTCAATCTCCTCCGTCTTTTTCTTCATCAGGGGGTAGCCCATTGCCTCCCTTTGACGGAGATAACCCTCGGCGCTCAGGCGGGCCAGGTTCCGCACCCGGCCGATGTAACTCGTCCGCTCGGCCACGCTGATCGCCCCCCGGGCGTTCAGCAGGTTAAAGGTGTGGGAACACTTGAGACAATGGTCATACGTCGGCAGGACGAGCCCCTTTTCCGCCGTCCGGGTCCCTTCGGCTTCGTACATGTCGAAGCGTTGCCGGAGCAGGGGGATGTCCGCGATCTCGAAATTGTAAACGGACCACTCCACCTCGCTCTGGTGGTGGACGTCGCCGTATTTGATCCCCTTGGTCCATTCAAGATCATAGACGTTGTCGATCCCCTGGATATACATGGCGATCCGTTCGGTGCCGTAGGTCAATTCCGCGCTGACGGGATGAAGATCGAACCCTCCGACCTGTTGGAAGTAGGTGAACTGTGAGATTTCCATCCCATCGAGCCACACCTCCCAGCCGAGTCCCCAGGCGCCGACGGTGGGCGATTCCCAGTCATCTTCCACAAAGCGGATGTCGTGGTCCAGGGGGTCGATGCCGAAGCTCTTCAGGGAATCGAGGTAGAGCTCCTGGATGTTGAGCGGCGACGGCTTCATGATCACCTGGTACTGATAGTAGTGCTGAAGCCGGTTCGGGTTTTCGCCGTAGCGGCCGTCCGTGGGTCTCCGGGAGGGTTCCACATAGGCCACGTTCCAGGGTTCCGGTCCCAGGGTCCGCAGAAAGGTGGCCGGGTTGAAGGTGCCTGCGCCCACCTCAACGTCGTAGGGCTGCTGGATGACGCACCCCTGGTCCGCCCAGTACCGCTCGAGGGCGAATATCAATTCCTGAAAGGTCACATCTCCTCCTGTGAGTCAAAAACATGTTATTTCTTGATATCATGAATGTTTTTACGGGGAGGTTCTTAACACGGCGCCCGGCGCATGTCAATACGAAATCGCGGCCGTTCAGGTTCCCAGACGGCGGATTTCATTCAGGACGTGAACCGATCTCAACTCCCTTCCGAGGATATGGCGGATGAAATGGGCGAGAAGACGCCGGCTTTCGTCCGCGGACTGACCCGACAGGAGCAGGCGGCACAGACGGCCGATCTCCATCTCGCGTCCCAGGAGCAACGTCCGGATCGTCCCGAGAGAGACGGAGATGGCGTCCGGGCTTCCGGGCCCGCAACCGTTGCAGGTCAGACCGCCTTTTGCGGCGTCGAAACGGTAGACCGCATGTTTTCCGATTGGCATTTTGCAGCAGAGACAGTGGTCTAAAACCGGGTCGTATCCGGAGATCCGGAGGAGGCGGATCTCGAAGAAGCGCAGGAGCGCCTCCGTCATGGCGGTCCCTTCAAGGAGCCAAAGAAAATCTCGCAGAAGGAAAAACGAAGCCTCGTTCTTCTTGTCTTCCGGCGTGAATTGATCCGCGAGATCGATCAGGTAGGAAGCGGCCAGCGTTTTTTCCAGATCGGCGCGGATGCCGGGAAAATGCGAGAGGATGTCGCACCCCTCGATCAGGGCCAAGCTCTCCGGTCCCCTCCGCGAAAAGTGAATCCGAGAGCAGCAAAAGGGCTCCAAGGCGTTTACGAACCGTTTCCGGCTTCTTCTGGCCCCTTTGGCGATTCCCCGGATCTTCCCGAAGTCCGCGGTGCAGAAGGTGACGATCCGGTCGGATTCGCCGTAATCGATGACCCGCAGAACAATGGCCTCCGTCTGCTGTGGTGTCCTTGCCTGGATCATGTCAGCAATCGCGGCAGCGAATCCCGCCGACGACGATCGTCAGGACCGCCTTTCCTTTCAGGGTCCAGTTGTGAAAGGGGGTGTTCTTCCCCCGGGAACGGAAAAGTTCGCGATCGACGGTCCATTCTCTCTCCGGGTCGATAACGGTGATATCGGCGTCGGCGCCGTCGGCGAGGAGGATATTCCGACTGTTCCTTACAATAGAAAAATTGGAGGTGTCAAGCCCAAAGATGTTGCTGAAAAAAGTTGTTGAAATATCGCGATTGGTGTTATAGGCAGCCTGGCCTGGAGGCGATGATCATGGCGGTGAACGTGACGGTGAACCCTGAACCTCAGGTGTTTTTGTTTTTAAGCGAACTCCTGGGCAGAAAAATCGTTGATTCCGAAGGCCGTCCCATCGGCAGGGTCCTCGACCTTACCGGGAACATCGGGGAGATATACCCTCCGGTCATAGATATCCTCCTGCGCCTGAAAGGGAATAAAAAAAACGTCCTCTTCCCCTGGAGAAGGATCTCGGCGGTCAACGGGGCGCTGATGGCCCATCCCCTCCGGCCGGAAGATTTCCGGGAACCAACGCTCCGTCCCGGCGAGCTCCTCCTGAAGGATACCCTTCTGGACAAGCAGGTGGTCGATACGGACGGTGCGAAGATCCGGCGGGTCAACGACCTGCAGTTTCTCCAGGCGAACAAGATCCTTTACCTGGTCCATGTGGATGTCGGCTTCCACGGTCTCTTGCGGCGCGTCGGGCTGAAGAAGCCCATAGGATTTCTCCTCCAAAAACTCTTCGACTACGTCATGGCGGATCAATTGATTGCCTGGAAGTTCGTGCAGCCCCTCTCCTCACCGGATCTGCTGCGGCTGACCATCGCCCAGAACCGCCTCGCCCAGCTCCACCCGGCGGATCTGGCGGACATCATCGAGGATCTCAACATTCATCAGCGCTCCGCCGTCTTCCGTTCGCTCGACGTGGAAACGGCGGCGGAGACGCTGGAAGAGACGGATCCGAAGATCCAGGTGAGCCTGATCGAGGAGCTCTCGACGGCGAACGCCTCCGACATCATCGAGGAGATGTCCCTCTCCGAGGCGGCCGACCTGCTGGGCGATCTCCCCAAAGACAGGGCGGACGGAATCCTCAAGGAAATGGAAAAGGACGCGGCGGAGGATATGAAGGAACTTCTCGCCCATCCGGAAGAAAAGGCCGGAGGGCTGATGACCACCTCCTTCCTCAGCTTCGGACCCGCCGTGACGGCGGGGGAGGCGATGGAGAAGATCCGGCTTGAAGCCGAGGATATGGATCTGATCTATTACCTCTACGTCCTGGACGGCGAGGAGCATATCCTCGGGGTGCTTACGCTGCGGGATCTCCTCGTGGCGCCTCCGGCGACGGTTCTCTCGGAACTCATGGATACGCGGGTGATTTCGGTGAATATCGAGGAGAAGAAGGACCAAATCGCCGACGATTTCGCCAAGTACGGCATCATGGCCATGCCGGTCGTTGATGACGAAAGCCGCCTGAAAGGGGTCATCCTGTTCAAGAATCTCCTTGAAGTGGTGGCGCCGAAATTGGGCCGGTAGGACGACGATGGATGAGGAAGGCGGCATAAGACCATGGTTGATTCCCTTTCCGGAGGCATCCGCAGATTCTGGCAATCCCTGGCCGTCAGGAAGTACTGGCGCTCGCTCGGGCTCTTCTTCGCGCTGATCGGACCGGGAATCATCACCTCCAACGTCGACAACGATGCCGGCGGCATCACGACCTATTCCCTGGCCGGCGCCGAATATGGCCTCACCCTCCTGTGGACCCTCATCCCGATCACGGCGGCCCTGATCATCATCCAGGAGATGTGCGCCCGGATGGGGGTGGTTTCGGGCAAGGGACTCTCCGACCTGATCCGCGAGCGGTTCGGGGCGCGAATCACCTTCTACCTGATGATCGTGCTGTTTCTGGCCAATCTGGGGAACACGATTTCCGAATTTGCCGGCGTCGCGGCAAGCCTGGAGATTTTCGGCATCAGCCGGTATGTCTCCGTGCCGTTCAGCGCCGCTTTTGTCTGGTGGCTCGTGGTCAAGGGGAATTACAAGTCCGTGGAGAAGGTATTTCTGTTTGCGTGCGTCTTTTACATTTCATACATTGTCTCCGGCTTCATGGGGAAGCCGGACTGGAACGCCGTTGGATCGTCCCTCCTGAAGCCGACCTTCCGGATGGACACGGGATTCCTGACGATGGCCGTCGGTGTTATCGGGACGACGATCGCCCCCTGGATGCAGTTCTACCTCCAGTCTTCCGTGGTGGATAAGGGGCTCAAGGCGGAGGATTACCCGTACACCCGGATGGATGTCATCCTCGGATCGGTCACGGTCAATGTGATCGCCTTTTTCATCATCATGCTCTGCGCCGTTACGCTCTTTCAGAACGGCGTCCGGATCGAAAGCGCCAAGGACGCCGCCCGGGCGCTGGCGCCGCTTGCGGGGGAATACTGCTCCTGGCTGTTCGCCTTCGGCCTCCTGAACGCCTCGCTCTTTGCCGCCTCCATCCTGCCGATCTCGACCGCCTACACGATCTGCGAGGCCTTCGGGTGGGAGTCCAGCCTGAACCGCAAGTTCCTGGAGGCCCCCCAGTTCTACGGCCTATACTCGCTGATGGTTTTTCTCGGTGCGGGGATCATCCTCCTGCCCGACATGCCGCTCATCCCGATCATGTTCTACTCCCAGGTCATCAACGGCGCGATCCTTCCCATCATTCTCATTTTCATGCTTCTGCTGGTCAACGACCAGCGGATCATGGGGAAATACAAGAACGGTCCCATCATGAACATCCTCTCCTGGCTGACCGTCGCTGTTCTCACCTTCCTTTCGCTGGCGATGCTCGTCTTCGCGGTGATCTGATCTTAATGCAGAATCGATCCAATGCGATTCCAGCGGACGCCGTGATCCTCATGGTTCCAGGACCAGTAGATGATCAGGGCCTTGCCCAGGACATCCTTCATCGGGACGAACCCCCAGAACCGGCTGTCGTAACTCTCGTCCCGATTGTCCCCCATGACGAAGAGAGAACCTTCCGGAACCGTGACCGGTCCGAAGTTGTCGCGGGGCTGAACCGATCCGGGGATGATCAGATTGTCCGCATTGACTCCATGTGTGTCTCTCCAGGGGAGGCTGTTTACTAGGATCTTCTTGTTCCGCACTTCGATGGTGTCTCCCGGCAGGCCGATCAGACGCTTGATGAAATCCTTCGACTTGTCTTCGGGGTAGATGAAGACCACGATGTCCCCCCGTTTGGGCGTACCGACCGGGATGAGGGTGGAGCGGATCAGAGGCAGTCGGATCCCGTAGTTGAATTTGCTCACAAGAATATGATCGCCGATCAGGAGCGTCGGCTTCATGGAGCCGGAGGGAATCTTGTAGGCCTGGATCACAAAGGTCCGGATGAAGAAGGCGATCACGATTGCCAGGATGATCGCCTCGATGTATTCCTGTAGTTTCGATTTCGGTTTGCTCATTGGATTTCCTTAGTTGTAAACGCTTGCCAACGTGATGATAACCATGGTCAGGGCGAAGACCCCCTTCACGCATATCCCCGCGGCCCGTCCCAGGATCGCCCCCCAGGCTGCCCGGAGCGCGGGTTTCAGGCGGTTCTGGTGGAGCAGTTCGACGGTCAGGATACCGGCGAACCCGCCGAGGAATCCCCCGGCGACGGCGCCGAGTCCCATAAGAAATGGCGCCAGAAGTGCGGCACCGATCAGTCCGCCGATGATGGAGGCCCAGAACGCCTTCCGGGAGGCGCCGAACTTGACGGCGCCTGCCATTCCAACGGCGAAATCGGCCAGCTCCGCGAGAATTGAAAGGATCAGCAGGGTAACGAGGATCTTGAACCCGATCCTCTCGAACCCCGTAACGGCCGCATAAAGTGCTGCATCGATCAGGATGATGACGGTCCCCGGAAGACCGAAGAGGATAGAGAAGGCGCCGAACAGAAGCACCAGGATGAACAGGGTCAGTCCTCCGATCTCCAGGGGGGTCAATGTTATTTTTTTCCCTTCAGTCCCGTCGGCTTGATCTTTTCGAACAGAAGCACGATCGGGCTCGCGATGAACACGGTCGAATAGACGCCGGCGACCGTGCCCACCAGAAGCGCGAAGGTGAAATCGTGGATCACGGCACCCCCGAAAAAGAACAGGACCAGCAGGACAATGAAAACCGTCAGGGATGTCAGGATGGTCCGGCTGAGGGTCTGGTTCACGCTCGCATTGATAACCTCGTTGAGGGACTGCCGGATGTTTTTACGTGCATTTTCGCGGATACGGTCGAAGATGACGATTGTGTCGTTGATGGAATACCCGATAATCGTCAAGAGCGCCGCCACGATGTTCAGGTCGAATTCCTTGTTAAACAGCGACAGGAATGTGATCGTGATCAGGACGTCATGGACCAGTGCGATGATCCCTCCCAGCGCGTAGCGGAACTCGAACCGCACCCCGACATAGATCAGAATCCCGATCCAGGAGAAGACGATGGCCAGAATCGCCTTCCGCGTCAGGTCTTTGCCGACCTTCGGCCCGACCATCTCGATCCGCCGGAGTTCATAGGCCCCCTTGCCGAATGCGGCGCTAAGCGCCTCATCGACGCGCGAGGTGAGCCCCTTGGTATCTGTCCCGGATTCGGCCGTGCGGACGATGACCTCCTTCGGACCGTAATTCTGGATTATGCTTCCTTCGAAACCAATCGATTTGAAGGCGGTTCGGATCTTGTCCGTATGGGTCTCGTTCTGGAATTTGATCTGGATCAGGGTGCCGCCCGCGAAATCGATGCCGAAATTGGGCCCCCCGTGCCAGATCAGGGAGGCGATGCCGATAATAATGACGGCAATCGACAGGATGACGGCGGGCTTCATCATCTTGACGAAATTCAAATGCGTGTCCGCTTTGATGATTTCCATTGAATTCTCCTAAATAACAAAAGGCAACGTCTTGTCCCGGGGCGGTCAGGCCCCATCCGCCCCTAAATGCTGATCCTCTCGATCTTGCGATTCCAGACGAAGTGGTCGAAGAAGATCCGCGTGACGAAGATGGCGGTGAACATGCTGACCACGATGCCGATCGTCAGCGTCACGGCGAACCCCTTGACCGGTCCGGTTCCGAAACCGAAGAGGAACAGCGCCGCCACCAGGGTGGTCACGTTGGAGTCGAAGATAGTCAGGAAGGCCTTCGTATAGCCCGCCTCGATGGCCGCCCGCGGCGTCTTCCCCAGGCGGAGCTCCTCGCGGATCCGCTCGTTGATCAATACGTTGGCGTCCACCGCCATGCCGATGGTCAGGGCGATCCCGGCGATGCCGGGCAGCGTCAGCGTTGCCTTGAAGGCCACCATGACGCCGAGCAGGAGCAGCATGTTCATGGCGAGCGCCAAGTCCGCGACGATGCCGGTGAGCCGATAGTAAATGATCATGAAGAGGAGAATCAGGATCCCGGCGATGATGCTGGCCCCGGTTCCCTTGTCGATCGAATCCTGGCCGAGGGAGGGACCGACAGTCCGCTCCTCGAGGATGTTAACCGGCGCCGGCAGTGCGCCCGCGCGCAAGACGATGGCCAGGTCGCTCGCCTCTTCCATCGTGAAGGAGCCGGTGATCTGGGCCTGGCCGCCGGAGATCCTTTCCTGGATGACCGGGGCCGAATGGATGACGCCGTCCAGAACGATCGCGAGACGTTTCTTCACATTCTCCGCGGTGATCCGGTCGAAGTCCTTCGCCCCCTGGGCGTTGAACTTGAGGGAGACGTGCGGTTCGCCGAATCGGTCGCCGATCTGGACCTTCGCGCTCTCCAGGGCCTCTCCGGTCATGAGCGTCCTGTTTTTGAGAAGAATCTGACTCTCGGACCGCCTCCCGGAAGCCCGATCCATCCGGGATTCGTTGGCGACGACGCTTCCCTCTGGGACGTTCCCCTTGAGGGCCTCTTCGAGGCTGTGTTCCTCGTCTACGAGCTTGAATTCCAGCAGCGCCGTCCGGCCGATCAGGTTCTTGGCCCGGGCCGGATCCTTGACCCCGGGGAGCTGGACGATAATCCGGTCCGTCCCCTGCGGGATGATCTCCGGCTCGGAGATGCCGAACTGATCGACCCGGTTCCGGATCGTCTCCAGACTCTGTTCCACCGCCATCTTTTTGATCTCAACGGCGCGCTTGTCCTTGATCTTCAGGGAGACCAGCCCCTTACCTTCCACGATCTCCGAGGAGGCGGCTTCCAGATCCGGATACTGATTCTTCAGAATCTTGTCGAAGGCATCCCGCGAGGCGGCATCCGGAAATTCAAAGGCGACGTTCCTCTCCTTGGTCCGCTCGCGAATTTTGAATCGGACCCGGTTTTCCATGAGATTTTCCTTCAGGTCGTTCGCAGTCCGTTCCAAGGTGCTTTCCACCGCCTTGGCGGTTTCAACCTCCAACACAAGATGCATCCCTCCCTGCAGATCGAGTCCGAGATGGATCCGGTCCGTCGGAAGGTATTTCTTCCATGTGTCGGGAAGATCGGATGTCAGGGAAGGCGCCAGATAGACGAGCGCGGCCAGACAGAGGACGATCGTGACGGCAGCCCTGATTCTGATGCTTTTAAACATGGTTTACCCCTTTCAAACGTGACGCTTCAATACTGATTCATATCATCAAATTCATACCGATGACGCCTTCTGCAGCACGGCGCCGATAAAGTTTCGGGCAACCTTGATCTTGACCTTGTCGGCGATCTCGATGGTTACGACCGTATCCGTCAGCGCCACGACCTTTCCCTGAATACCGCCGGAGGTCATCACCAGGTCCCCGTGGGCCAGGTTTGCTATCATATTCTTGATTTCCTTCTGTTTTTTCTGCTGAGGCCTAATTAGAAGAAAATAGAAGATGCCGAAAAGGACCGCCATCATGATGATGAAACTGAAATCGCCGCCGGCGGCGCCCCCTCCTCCTCCCCCCCCGGGGAGACCCATCGCATAAGCTGAATTCATCAACGTAAAACCCTCCCTTTATGATTATGATTAAAATGTTTTTGTTTCATTTTCACCCGATCTCCGCTTCGGAGCAACCGTCGATATCTTTGGCCTTCCGCTCCCGGAGAAAACGGTCCCGGAACCCCGGATACCGGCCCTCCCGGATCGCCTCCCGGATCCGCTCCATGAGACGCAGATAATACCGGAGGTTGTGTATCGTGTTCAGTACCATCGCCAGGATCTCCCCGGCCACAAACAGGTGCCGTAGATACGCCCGCGAGTAATTTTGACAGGTATAACAATCACATTCGCTGTCAACGGGCGAACCATCCTCCCGGTAACGGGCGTTTTTTATAACAACCTTTTCTCCGTTTGTAAACAACAATCCGTTGCGGGCGCTTCGCGTCGGCATCACGCAGTCGAACATGTCGATTCCGTGGAAGACGCCCTCGACGAGATCCTCGGGCGTTCCGACGCCCATCAGGTAGCGTGGACAATCTTCCGGCAGGAGCGGGGCGGTCGCGGCCAGGTTTTCCAGCATCAGCTCTTTGGGTTCCCCGACGCTGAGCCCGCCGATGGCATAACCGTCAAAACCGATCGCTTTCATCTCTTCTGTTCCCCGCCGGCGGAGGTCCGGATAGACGCCGCCCTGGATGATCCCGAAGAGGGCCTGCGCCCGGTTCTTTCGGCTCTTATTGCAGCGCTCCGCCCAGCGGGCGGTCCTGGCGAGCGCCCGTTCGACCTCTTCCCGGCCGGCGGGATACGCGATGCACTCGTCGAGGCACATCATGATATCGCCGCCGAGCGCCTCCTGGATCTCCACGGCCTTCTCCGGACTGAGTAAATGGTTCGAACCGTCGATATGAGACTGAAAAGTCGCCCCCTCCTCCGCCATCCGCCGGAGGTTGCCGAGGCTGTAGATCTGAAATCCGCCGCTGTCCGTCAGGATTGGACCGGGCCAGTTCATGAACCGGTGCAGGCCTCCGAGAGCTGCGATCAGGCGGTGTCCCGGTCTTAGATAGAGATGGTAGGTGTTCCCGAGTATGATCTCCGCCCCCAGGCCGCGGACCTGCTCCGGCGTCAGCGCCTTCACGGCGCCCTGCGTGCCGACCGGTATGAAGGCCGGCGTCCGGACATCGCCGTGCGGCGTCCCGATTGTCCCCAGTCTGGCCCCGCAGCCGGGGTCTTTTGCGATCCTTGTAAATTCCATATTCATTTTACCTACAGGATCAACATGCAATCCCCGTAACTGTAGAAACGGAAACGGTTTTCGATGGCGATACGATAGGCCTTCTGCATCCTTTCCCTGCCGGCAAAGGCGCACACCAAAAGAAAAAGGGACGATTTCGGGAGGTGGAAGTTCGTGAGAAGGGCATCGACACGCCGGAAACGGCTGCCGGGATAGAGGTAGAGGCGCGTCGAGCCGGAAACCGGCCGGATTTTCCCTTCGTCATCGGCGACGGATTCGAGGACGCGGGTCGAGGTCGTCCCCACGGCGATGACGCGTTTCGCCCCGTTGACCATGCTAACTGTCTCCCCGCCGATCGTGTAATGCTCTTCTTCCATGACGTGGTCCTCCACCCTCCCCGTTTCGATGGGGAGGAAGGTGCCGTAACCGACATGGAGCGTGATGGGTGCGATCCTCACCGCCCGGCTTCGGAGATGATCGAGCACCTCTTCCGTAAAATGGAGTCCCGCCGTCGGCGCTGCCACGGAACCCTTCACGCGCGCATAGACGGTCTGGTACCGCTCCAGATCCTGCTGCGACCGCGCCCGATCCCTCTTCCGCTTGATGTAGGGAGGCAGCGGCGCCCTCCCGAACCGGGAGAGAAAATCATCGAACGGGATGTCCGTCCGGAATTCCAGGCGCCACCGCTTCTCCGACAGGCGCCGGACGATCCGGGCCCGGCAGCCGGCGGCGAGCGTGACCGTCATCCCGATTTCGACCCGTTTCGCGGGGCGGAGCAGGACCTCCCAGGTCTCCCCCGGTAACACACCCGGTTGTCGCGTCAGCAGAAGGATCTCGATCAGCCCCCCGGTCTCCTTCCGGCCGATGAGGCGCGCCGGAAAGACGCGGGAGTCGTTGATCACGAAGACATCCCCTTCGCCAAAGTACTCCGGAAGATCCCGGAATGTCCGGATTTCAAGACACCCTGTTTCTCGATGCACGACCATCATCCGGGACTGGTCCCGGACTGCCGCCGGTTCCTGGGCGATCAGTTCTTCCGGCAGGTCATATGCGAATTCTTCCAGCTTCATCTGTATCCGGCAACCCCATCCTCACGCAAACTGCGGCACATAATCAGAAACGAGATGGAAAGTCAACCATTCATGCAATATGTTACGCAAGAGACTAAATCTACGCATCTTGATGGACGAGAGAGTATAGAAAGAAGGGTGGAAAATGACAGTTCTGTAGAAAATAAAGGTTTTATATCATCTTGACAGTTTGTTGACTATTTATTGAACTCGGTGCGTGCGGTTCGTGAAGAAAGACATGTGGCGAACTTTTTTTGGTGCGCCTGTCCTAGGCGAATACGATCCTTGCGGGGACCGGGACGCCGTTGCCGTTTTTTCCGATATCGACCCTGATCGAGGTGAGAATCTTTGCGCGGCCTCGTTGCTTACGGATCTTTCTGAAGATGGCCGCTAAATGGAGATCTTCCCCCTAGTAGCGATAGAATCAGATGTTCTTGGAGTTCGCCTCGTTAAAGGATTCGGCGGCTTGGCGCGCCTCCCCCGAGCACACCGCCCTCGGCACGCGTCTCTGCTCCTTTGCGCAGAGCACTTCGCTGAGGGTTCTCCCGTCAATCGCGTGACTCGTAAGAGGGTCGCATACCCGTTTCCCTCAAAATAAATGATCCGCAGCCAGTTTCAGGGTATGCGACCCTCATGTAATTATCAACCTTTTTTCCATGTCATTATGGCGTTTATCGTCATGGTGGGGGTGATCGACGGTATGGGGCTGCTAACTTCGGGAAGAGTATACATAGGAAACAGCCTGTTAGAGTTCTTCTGTTAGGATCGTGTGCAGGTATATCCCGTTCTTAAGTGCCTCTTTTTTTACCTCGATCACCAGGTTGGCGCCGGATCCGGATAAAAGACGGAGAGCCTCGCGCACCGGCACGTTTCCAACGTCTAGAGATTCATGGTCGTCGGTGTAGCGCGCCCGGCTGGTACCGGAATTCACCGAATGGTTACTGTGCAGATGAGTAGTGAGCACTTTGCCGGTTGCCAGGATTCGATCAATGCCCTCCAGGAAGGCGAATCCGTATACAGTATCCGAGATCCACAAATGCCCGATGTCCAGGCAGAGCCCTGCCAACGGAAGGACTCGAACCGTTTCGACCATGTCGCGAGGAGTCTGGATGAGATAACCTGCACGCGGATTGAGGTTTTCGATCGCCAGTCCGATGCCGCGTTCGGCGCATCGGACGCTGAACTGTGCGAGATTGGCGAGAGTCCGTTCCATGAAAACGCGGTACTGCGGTGTGTCGGTATAGTCGGGGCCGCAGATCGAGCCTTTTCTAACACGGATGTACGGTTCAAATTCGACTGAAGTGAGAAGCCTCTGTCGTAGCGCCTCATCGGCGGGTAACGCACGGTTTGTGGCATAACCGGGATGGACCACGATGAAGGAAGCGCCGAATTCTGCCGCGGTCTCGAGCGTTGTGTAAAGGTCGCGGTTGCTCCGTTCGATTACGCCGGCGTCATCGCTGGCGAGGTTGGGGAAGAATTCCATGGATGGGCAGGCCGCATGCACGGAGACCGTCCTTCCGCGCAGTTTTGGCTTCACGGAATCCAAGAAATCCTGTCCCATCGTGCAAGACAGCTCGAAAAGCGCCTTCCTGCCTGTCTTGGCCTCGAAGCCGGCGATGTATTCGACGATTTCCTCTTTTGTTATCAGCCCCGCAAGCGATAGGGCGATCGTGTTGCCCATGTGTGGCGCCCCCTAGATTGTATATGGGGAAAACAGATCAGGAATCATGGTCCGACCAGGGTAAAGGAGCCGAGCCTCGAAGGAAATGGCCGCCCTTTTCTCCGGATCGGGAGGCAGGTGACACAGAAAGAGCGTCGGTGGGTCTTGGTCCGGCAGGGAAATTTTTCTTGCCGCGAGGGCTGCCTGTCTGCCCGAGCAATGGCCCTGGACGTTCAGCGCAGATTCCCCGGCTTCGACACCTCCTGCCTCGTGGATTACCGCATTTGCCCCGCTGGCTGACGGCGGATGATCGGTCAGCGGCGCCGTATCGGCGAAATATACCAGCTTCCTGCCGCCCGCGGAAAGGACGAAGCCCGAGGTCGGCACTCCATGCACGGTCGGAAAGGTCTCCAGGATAAATGGTCCCAACGCCATCGCCTGTTCCGGGAAAACGGTCCACTCGATACGAAACATACTGGGTTTCTTCTCGAGTCCGAAGACGGCGCACAGCATCCGGGCGGTTTCGAGCGTCGGCGCGTTGGCGAAAATCGGCAGAGGTCTGGACCGTTTGAGGAGCCACATGTTTTGCAGGAGGGAGGGCAGTGCGTACAGATGGTCCGCATGGGAATGGCTCAGGAGTACGGCGTCCAGCTCCACCGGATCCTCGCCGCATGCGGCCAGGCATCCGGCAGGACTGCCGGAAACCTCCGCAAGGACGGAGATCTTGCCCTCTGTCACGAGGAATGAAACATTGCCCGAGTCCGGCGACTGCACGCCGCCGGAGATACCCAGGAAGGTGACCTTCATTTCGACTTTCTCCTGTTTGTCATGACAATCTTTCTGTAGATCATCACAATGAAGGGGCTTAGAATCGTAAGGATGATCACCCCCATGAAGACCAGTGAAATGGGGCGTTGAAAAAAGACAAGGATGTTTCCCCGGTGGATGTTCAAGGACTGTCGCAATGCCACTTCTATTTGAGGTCCCAGAACCAGAGCCAATACAAGGGGCGCCACATCGAATTCCATCTTCCGAAAGAGGTAACCCAGTCCTCCTGCTATCGTCATGACAAAGACATCCCCGGTGCTGAAATTGGTACTGTAAGAACCGATGAGACAGGTGGCCAATATGATCGGCGCCAAAATGGGGTAGGGTGTTCTTAAGAATGTTGTAAAGAGACCGATTAAGGGTAAATTGAGCAACAGAAGCATTAAATTTCCAACATACATACTCGTGACCACTCCCCAGAAGAGATCAGGGCGCTCGTTGATCATCATCGGACCTGGGATAACCCCGTGGAGCATGAGTGCGGCCAGGAGCATGGCTGTCACCACATTGGCCGGGATACCGAGGGTTAATAAAGGGATGAAGGAACCTGAGGCGGCTGAGTTGTTGGCTGCCTCGGGAGCAGCCACACCCTCGATGGCTCCCTTCCCAAATTTCTCCGGGTGTTGGGAAAACTTTTTTTCCGTTACGTAAGCCGCAATCGATGCAAGTGTACAACCTCCCCCGGGGAGCACTCCCAGGAAGAAACCGATCACGGATCCACGGGCAATGGCCCCTCCAGAATCCTTCCAATCTTTTTTCGTGGGGAATAGCCCTTTGGGTTTTGCGATCACCTGCTGCTCCAGGGGCTTCTCGATCATGGATAAGACTTCGGCTATTCCGAACATCCCCATGAAGACGGGCACCAGTCCGACACCGTCCTGGAGAACGAGAGTTCCACAGGTGAATCGTTCTGCCCCTGAAAGGGCGTCGAGTCCAACCGTCCCCAGGAACAATCCCACACAAACCATCAGCATGGACTTCAAAAAAGACTTTTCACCGAGATAGCAGACCAGTGTTAGTCCCAGGAGCATCAGCGAAAAATATTCCGGAGGGCCAAATTTCAGAGCAAACTCCCCCAGCGGAATGGCGACGATCATTAAGACAACGACGCCAAAGGTTCCGGCAATAAACGAACTGAATGCTGCCATCCCCAGGGCGGGTCCGGCCCGCCCTTGTTTGGCCATGGCGTAACCGTCAAGGCATGTTACGACGGAAGATGACTCTCCAGGGACATTGACCATGATGGAGGTGATGGAGCCTCCGTACTGTGCTCCATAGTAAATCCCGGCAAGCATGATGATGGCAGACACGGTATCCATGTGGAAGGTGATGGGCAAGAGAAGGGCAATGGTCGCAGACGGCCCCAGACCGGGAATGACCCCTACAATCGTGCCCAAGAACGAACCCAGCAGGCAATAGAATAAACGTGAGAGTTGGAGAGACTCGGAGAATCCTGCGATGATGCTCGAATATGTATCCATTAGATATTCTTAATTCCTAAACCATATTCCTCTGGGAAGGGGGATCATGAGCCATTTTTCAAATAGAAGGTAGGAGACCAGAGCAGCGCCCATGGAGATGGATACACTCCAGATCCATTTCTGCCGTCCAATCGGTCTGAGTAAGATCAGGAAAAGAAAAATGATGTTCATCATATAGCCTGTGATTTCAAGGAGGGCAGTGAAAAGGAGAATTACGACGAAAGTTAAGGAAACCTTGGACAGACCTCCTTTTTCGGGCCAGAAAGGGCGATGGACGTTAGCAGTTCCATTCTTCCAAACGCTCACTGTAAGGGCGATGGCCATCACTGCCATAGCGATGCCCAAGAGGAGGGGAAGAAAACCAGGGCCGGGATTGTCAACAGTACCCAGAGGATATTTTCTCGATTCGAACCCGATAAAGACGGCAAACAGAATGAACAACAGGCTGGTGACCTTTTCCGCTCTGATCAATGTTGCACTCCACAGATGTCCGCTAAGTCCTTATCAAACAGGGCTGATCTTCCTATACGAATAGGAATACATCATATTTTCTATAGGGCCATCCTAAAAAGCTGATCTACAGCTTAGATCATTTCACGCGTTTGCGTTCATTAGTCGTCCTTTCAGAGATAACCAACATCATCTCTACAACGACACTATTTGATCGTTCCTATCGATTTCATAAGTCCCTCCAGCATCCGAACGTCCTCATTGAAGAAGGCTTCGAATTCTTTGCCGGGAAGGAACCGGTCTGCATACCCAAATTTGTCAATAAAATCTTTCCAGTAAGGATCATTTGTGGTTTTTGTTACTGCCTCGATAAGGGTATTTTTTATATCGTCCGGCAAACCTTTCGGGGCTGCAATTCCTTGCCATGGGCCTTCCGGGATCCCTTTGATGTCCAACTCTAACAGGGAGGGGGTGTCCGGCAGTTTGGGTGTTCTCCGGTCACTAAATACCGCGAGGTTTCTGATTTTTCCTCCAGGCTGGCTTTGCCCAAGTACCTCGGACATCGAAAAGACGCCGGCATCAATGTGCCCGCCCAGCAGAGCGGTGATCTCTTTGGCCCCACCGACGAAAGGAACAATTCGAAACTTTGATCGGGTATTCTGATTGAGAGCTACGCTGGCCAGATGGGTCAATGCTCCTGTCCCCGCATTTGCAAGGGTGATCTTGTCTGGTTCTGCCTTAGAGGCTTCGATCATTTCCCTCAGAGTTCTATGTTTTGATTCGAACGGGACGGAGAAGGTAAAGGTGTCCGCACTGGTTTTGGCGATGAATGTAAAATCGGTTGCAGGAAACTTGGCCATTCCCCCAAGGGCCGTGGTAATCAGATATCCGCTCACCACTCCGAGGGTATACCCATCGGGTTTAGACGCATGCAATTTGCTCATACCCACGACACTTCCGGCACCAGGGAGGTTTTCAACCAAGACGGGTTGAGGAAGGTATTTCTTTAGGGTTTCAGCGAGTGCCCTGGCGACCCTATCTGTCCCCCCACCTGCAGCCATGGGAACGATGAGTTGGATAGGTTTGGAGGGATATTTCTCCTGGCCGTGGGTAGTGGCCACCGTCGATAGAACGAAAAAAATAACAATGAGTAGCGGTATAATCCGAATGGTCTTCATCGTCGTCTCCTCCTTATCAGCGGATAAATGTTAAAGCCTCTTCTACAGGCTTCCAATCCTTTTTGGGGAACTTATCAGAATATCCCACAGCCACCAGGCAGACAAGATTCATATCTGAAGGTGCTTTTTTGATAAGGTATTACTTTCGATCAATGAAAGTATAGGGGGGCTGTTTTTATTTGTCAATGGATATCTAAACTGGATATCTAAGTGGCATGGATATCTAACAGACCTCCCCTCCCGCGTCTTTTTTCCTATAGAATTATTGCGCAACTTGAAAATCGGACCCCGGAAGCGCGCATTGGAGATTTTTCTTAGGCGCCCTGCCCCGCAGCGGAGCGCCCGCAAAGACAACTGTTTGAGCGCGAAGTGCGAGTTTCGTCTTTGCAGCGAAATGAGGAGGCGCAGGGTCGAAAAATGTCCGGCGCGCGGAGGGATAACGATTTTCAAAGGTTTCGATGTGTTATGATTGTATGTATTCATCCCAGGAGTATTTATGGTCTCGATTGAGGCGATCGTCCTTTATTACCGATTGATAAAGATGGATGCTTGTTAAAATTGTTTGAAGTCAGGTATATCATGTCTATGTCGCTTGTTATCGAGGAAGTACGCATCAACCGGAAGAACCTAAATACTTCATCGGTTTTCAGGATATCCCTTCATTTTTCTTGGCTTCCTCCCAGATCCGATCCATCTCGGCGAGGGAGGAGTCTTCGAGGGTCTTCCCCTGTGCGGCCAGTTCCCGTTCAATATGAGAAAAACGGTCGGTGAATTTCCGCAGCGAAGCGCGGAGCGCCGCTTCCGCATCCACACGGGCGAACCGGCAGAGGTTGACCAGCGTAAACAGAAGGTCCCCCGCCTCCTCCTTCATTCGTTCCGCGTTTTTCGTTTCCAGTGCAGCACGGAACTCGGCCAGTTCCTCCTCGACCTTGTTCAGTACGCCTTCGGCGTCGGGCCAGTCGAAACCGGCCTCCGCGGCCCGGGTGGTGATCCGCTGCGTCCGGGCCAGCGTGGAGAGGGAGCAAGGGATGCCGTCGCAGAGGGAGGACTCCTTTTGTCCCTGGTGTTCCACCTCCGCCTTGATCCGTTCCCAGTTTGTACGGACCTCCTCGACGCTCGCGACCGTGGCGCTCCCGAAGACGTGGGGGTGGCGCCGGATCATCTTGGCCGTGATCTCCGCGAGGATGTCTGCGGTCGTGAACTCATCGGCCTCCTCCGCCATCCGGGCGAGGAAAAGAATCTGGAAGAGCAGGTCGCCGAGCTCCTCCCGGAGGTGATCTGGCGGACCCTCCAGGGCCTCAAGGACCTCATAGGCCTCCTCGATGAGATAACGGCCGATGTCCGCCTTCTTCTGCGTCCGGTCCCAGGGGCAGCCGTCCGGTCCTCGCAGCCTGGCTATGATTGCGAACAGTTCCCGGAATTTCTCTCCGGCGTCGGCGGGCGGTTTCAAGGAAACCGTTTTTTTCGGGTTCAGGTCGGTCATGCGGGGAGGGAGCGTCCCAGGAGCTCCACGATATGCAGGACGGGCTGTTTCATGCCGAGCTCGCGGACGCCCCAGGCGAGCTGGAGGTGGCAGCCTGGGTTGGCCGTCACCAGAACGTCGGCGTCGGTGTCTCGAACGTTTGCAAGTTTTCTCTCAAGAATCCTGCGGCTCGTCTCCAGCTCCTTGAGTGCGAAGGAGCCTGCCATACCGCAGCACCAGTTGGATTCCTTCATTTCCCGCAGTTCGACCCCGGGGATCGCCCGGATGACCTGGCGCGGCGGGCCGGAAAGGCCCTGGCCGTGCACGAGGTGACAGGGTTCGTGATACGTGACGCTCAGGGACACCGGCCGAAGCTCTTCGGTCCGGATCCCCACCTCCGCAAGGAATTCGGAGATGTCGCGGATCTTCGCCCGGAAGCGGCCTACGCGCTCATGATCGTCTTGTCCCTCCAAGAGTTCTTCATATTCCTTGAGCGCGCAGCCGCAGCCGGCGCAGTCGGTCACGATATAGTCGGCGTCCAGCGCGAGAAAGAGGTCGATGTTGATCCGGGCGAGACGGCGGGCGGTTTCACGATCCCCTTCGGCCAGATGAGGGGCGCCGCAGCACTTGACCTCCTTCGGGGTGACAACATCAAAACCCTGTTGGGAGAGGATTCGGGCCGTCTGTCGCGACACCTCGGGGAAGACCAGGCTCATGGCGCAGCCGAGGAAAAAGCCGACGCGGCCCCGTTTTTTACCCAGGGCAGGGATAAACTGCGGGATTTCCGTCCGTAGTGGTGGGCCAAGGGTCGGGAGGATTCCTTCCATCTTGTCGAGGACGCCGGGCAGGAAACGGTTGATCCCGAGATGGCGGACCGCCCACTGGAGACCGAGGCGCTGGTAGAGCCGGGCGGGAAGCATGGAGGCTTCCATCAGCGCGGGCGAGGGGAGCATCCGCTTCAGGATGAAATCCCGCAGCATCCCTGCGGGAAGGGAAGGGGGGTGGAAAACCTGCGCCTGGCTCCGGCAGAACTCCATGATCGTTCCGACGCGGACGCCTGACGGACAGGCGGTCGAGCAGGCCTTGCAGTCGAGACAGAGGAAGGCCTCATCCCGGACGGCGGGGGTGAATTCCAGCTTCCCTTCCGCAACGGCGCGGGCGAGGGCCGCCCGACCCCGAGGGCTGGACCTTTCCCGGTTCGTCAAGGCGTAGGTGGGGCAGACCGCGAGACAGAAGCCGCAGCGCATGCACTGGAGGATGGATTCATAACCCGGGGCGTCATCCGGATGGAAATTACCCGCGGGGGAGGGCTCAGTCATGGACGCCTCCCTGAATCCGGACGTCCGGTGAAGAAGCGCCTTCCAGGAAGATCTTTCCCGGATTGAGGCGGCCGCCCGGGTCAAAGGCGTCCTTGATTCGGCGCATGACGCCCATGCCCCCCTCGCCGAACTGACGCAGGAGGTAGCCCTTCTTGGCGATGCCGATCCCGTGTTCGCCGGAGACGGTGCCTCCCAGGGAAAGCACCTTTTCGTAAAGTTCGGAGAAGAAGGCGTGGACGTTTTCAATCTCCGCATGGTTACGTTCGTCGGTTAGCGCCGTGGGGTGGAGGTTGCCGTCGCCGGCGTGGCCGAAGGTGGCGACGCGGATGCCGTATTTCTCCTTGAGGCGTTCGATCTCGGCGAAGGTCTCGGCGAGGCGGCTTCGGGGAACGGTGGCGTCTTCGAGAATGGTGGTCGGCGACACGCGGGCCACGGCCGAAAGGGCGGTCCGCCGCGCGGCGGTGAGCTGGGCGGCCTCCTGGGCGTTTGCGGCCTGGCGGATCACGTCCGCTTTGACCTCCTCGAGGATCTTCCGGACCCCCTCCGCCTCCTCGGCGACGACCGCGGGGTGGCCGTCCACCTCGATCAGCAGAAGCGCCCCCATCTCGCGGGGAAGGCCGATCCCGGCGTAGTCCTCCACGCAGTTGATCGTCGTTTTGTCCATGATCTCGAGGGTCGCGGGGATGATCCGGGCGGCGATGATTCTGGAGACAGCCTGGCCGGCAGTACGGATGTCCCGGAAATAGGCGAGGAGCGTCCGCTTGTCCTGCGGCGGGTTGATGAGACGGACCGTCACCTCGGTGATGATTCCGAGGGTCCCCTCGCTGCCGACCAGCAGATCCCTCAGGGAGTAGCCGGCCACATCCTTGACGCATTTGTTCCCGGCCCGAAATTCCGTGCCGTCGTACAGGAAACCGGAGAGGGCCATCACATAGTTCCGGGTGACGCCGTATTTGAGACCCCGGAGGCCGCCCGCGTTCTCCGCGACGTTGCCGCCGAGCGTGGATACGTTCTGGGAGCCGGGGTCGGGCGGGTAGAAAAGACCCCGGGCCGCCGCGGCGTTGAAAAGATCGACCGTGATCACTCCCGCTTCGGTAGTGGCGGTCAGATTCTCTTCATCGATCTCCAGGATGCGGTTCATCCGGGTAAGGCCGAGGACCATGCCGCCCCTGAAAGGGGTGCTTCCCCCAGAAAGCCCGGTCGCCGCTCCGCGGGGGGTGATCGCGAGGCCTTCCTGCCGGCTGACCTGCAGGGCGGCCTGCAATCCCTCCCGGTTCTGCGGGAAGACGGCCACCTCCGGAAGCCCGGCGATTTCCGGTGTGGCGTCGTAACCGTAGACGAGGAGATCTTCTCTCTCATGATATACGTTTCCGGCGCCAACCTTTTGCCGGAGGTGATCGATAACGGTTCTGCTCAGCATGGCATGCCTCTCAAAATGGAAGAATTCGTAATCGGTAAAAGACCCTCCTTTTTCCCAGGGCCCACGCCATACTTCGGCCCAAGAAGGCATCAGAATTGAGGTCCGGGATCCTTTCAACCACGTCAATAAAATTAGTATATAGTGGGATGACCCATACGTGTCAAGGCGAAAACAGGAGGAAATAATTCTTGACAGTGTCGGGAAAGATTGTTAGAAAACTCGCGCTTTATCAAGGGCAGTTGCGCATGCCGGCACATTCCATTCCAGGCTGGTTCATTTCGGCTGCCGCAGGCGGATATGGCCCGGCCATCCAGAAAGATCTTACAAAAGTACCGGAAACAGCGAACGCACCCGAAGGGCGCCCCCAAAATGGAAATCGCTCTTCCGTGCAGCGAAAAATACAAGGTATTTCAATTTGAAATCGACGCGCGAACGCACCCCCGCGGAAGTGCTGACCATAAGGATAAACATATTCCTCCTGTTGAGGTGACATCATGGATATAAAACGCGACTACTATGAGGACATTCAGCTCTTTCAGAGCGGGGTAGTTCTTGCATGGACGGTCGTGCTGTTGCTTGTGCTGTTTACCATTCCCCTTTTTACTCCCAATTACTATGTTTATCTTCTTAATATCATCATGGTCCATGTCATATTGGCAGTGGGTTTGAACATTCTCGTGGGCTCCACCGGCCAGATCTCCCTCGGCCATGCCGGTTTTTTTGCCATCGGCGCCTATGGGACGGTTCTGTTGATGACCCTGCTTCAGATCCCTTTTGTGTTCGCCATCCTGATTGCCGCCTTTATTGCGGCTTTTTTCGGCTTTATTCTCGGGCTGCCCGCGTTGCGTCTGGAAGGACCCTACCTGGCGATTGTCTCCCTGGGCTTCGGGCTGACCATCATGCATATCATCGGGGGTGTGGATGCGTTTGGCGGCCGAATGGGGATCAAGGTGCCGCCACTCGATCTGGGGATCAACCAACTGGGGATCAGCTGGACTCTAAAAACCGATTTCCAGAAGTACTACCTGATATTGATCATGACGATCATCATGGTGGTCGGCGCGAGAAATATTCTCAAAACCAGGGTTGGACGGTCCTTTGTGGCGATCAGGGACAGCGATATTGCCGCGGAGGTCATCGGCGTGAATTTGACCATTTACAAGACCCTGGCCTTTGCCGTAAGCGCCTTTTATGCCGGTATCGCCGGGGGGTTGTTCGGCTTCGTTCTGGGATTCTTTGATCCCTTTACCTTCAACATGATCCTGTCCATCATCTTTCTCGTGATGGTGGTGGTTGGCGGCTTGGGCACCATCCAGGGGGGTATCATGGGCGCCGCGTTGATCACCTACCTTCAATACGACCTCTTGAAAAACATCGCCGAAGTCCCCTATTTCGGCGCACTGATGGTTGCAGCTTCAAAACAGTGGTTTACGCTGGTTGGCCTCGAGAATTTCAGCAGCATGGCCATCGGGCTCATCATGATCGGGATTATCATTTTTGAGCCGCTCGGCATGTTCGGCGTGTGGATTCGCATGAAGAAGTACTGGATGACATGGCCTTTTTGAGGGAGAGCTGGGGGAACAGGAAACGAGAGCTTTGAAAATCTACCCTTTTTGTCATTCCCGTGAAAGCGGGAATCCAGAAAGTCTTGAAAGGACTGGATTCCTGATTCTGCAGGAATGACAGTGTTGGCGTTTATGGTTGCCGGAGTAATAAAAACAGAACACTTGATTGGAAAAGGTGATTGAAGATGCCGGTAGGACAGCTTTTGGTGGAAGGTCTGGCGATTGGCGCCTGTTACGGTCTCTTTGCGACGGCCGTGGTGATCATCTACAAGACCTCCGAGGTGGTCAATTTTGCCCAAGGCGAGATGGCCATGTTCTCTTCGTTCGTTGCTTTTCATATTCTTTCCGCTTATCAGTATCCGTTCTGGCTCGCCTTTGTGATCACCATGCTCTTTTCCATCCTGATGGGGATCCTGATCGAATTTTTGTTTCTCCGTCCAGCCAAGCATCCCAGCATCCTGGGGATGATCGTCATTACGCTGGGGGCGGAGATGTTTTTGATGGGCCTCGCCAGTTGGAAGTGGGGGGCGGAACAGAAATTTTTTTCGTTGCCGCTTAATCCCTCCGTTACCTATGAGCCGATAAAAGGGATGATCGTCAACAACTGGGCCATAGCCGTGTTCGCCGTGACCGCCTGTATCATGCTGTTTCTTTATATCTTCTTCAAATACACCAAGCTGGGCGTGGCCATGCGGGCGACGCAGCAAAACAAACATGCCGCCAAGATCATGGGAATCCGGACCGAGCGGGTATTTTCATTTGCCTGGGGATTCAGTTCGCTGATCGGCGCCGTCGCGGGGATGTTTTTCGCCTCTCGGGCCACGCTGGATCCGGCCTTCATGATGGAACCTTTTCTGCGCGCCTTTGCCGCTGCCGTCTTGGGCGGGCTCATGAGCATCCCGGGGGTGATCATCGGCGGCGGCCTGATGGGATTGATCGAGAACTTCTTCGGGTACCATTGGCCCCATTGGAAACCGATCATCGCATTTATCGTGATCATTCTGGTCCTCTGCCTGCGACCGAGCGGACTTTTTGCAAAGCATTATGTAAAAAAGGTTTAATCGGCGGCGTGCCGATGAAGAAGCGACAGCAATTTCGATACTGTTTTTTCCACGAAACCAGATGCTTATCAACGAAGGAGGATGCCATGATGTTCAAAAAGAAATGGGTTGTTTTATGGATTGCGGTATTGGCCGCTTTATGCATCGCCCCTGTGGCGCCGGCGGCCACCCCCGCGGGTTTTGATGATAACGAAATTCGAATCGGCCAGTGGGGACCCCAGACCGGTCCTGCGGCGCCCTGGGGATCGGTGGCCCGGGGAAGCAAACTGCTGTTTGATGTCGTCAATGAAGAGGGCGGCATCAACGGCCGGAAGATTAAATATTTCATCCGGGATGACATGTACAACCCCGCCCAGACCGTCGGCGTCGTGAAGGAGCTGGTGGAGCGTCAGGGCGTCTTCGCCTTTGTCGGCGGCGTCGGCGCCGCCTGCGGTATGGCGGTGAAGGACTATCTGGCAGCCAACAAAATTCCCTGGGTCGGCCCGTCCGCCGCCGACCAGGATTTTGTTCAACCGATCAATCCCTATCTTTTTGCGGTCTATCCGCTCTACAGGGACGAGGCGAATGTTCTGGCCAAATACATCGTGGAAAAGCTCAATATGAAAAAAATCGGGATGCTCTACCAGAACGACGCCTATGGCAAGGACGGTCTGGAGGGAGCAAAGGAGCGCCTGGCCAAGTACAAAATGATCCTGGTGGCTGAAATCCCGGTGGAACCCACCGAAAAGGATTTGGCCTCACAGATCCTCCGGCTGAAGAACTCGGGTGCGGAGGCCGTTTTGATGTTTGTCAACCCGACCGCGGCCGTAATCGCATTGAAGACCGCCGCCAACGTGGGCTTCAAACCCCAATGGGTCTCCTCCAACACCCTTTCCGATTATCCGCTGATGTTCAAGATCTCCGGCGGGCTCTGGGAGGGGGTCATCACCGGCGCCTTCGGAGAGGTCCCGGATTCAACGCATCCGCTGATGGTCAAATATCGCGAGGCGGCAAAGCGGTTAAACCCCCAGGAGCGTTGGGGCACCTTCTATTATGCCGGCATCCTCTTTGCCGACCCGATCGTGGAGGCGCTGAAAAAGGCGGGGCGAAACCTGAGCACCGAGGCGGTCATGAAGGCGTTGAACTCGATCAAGGATTACCAGACCATCGGTCCCAAGATCACCTGGACGGAAAAGCAGCATCAGGGAACCGATTCGGTCCAGATCCAGAAGTGCGGTCCCAATGCAAGCTACATCCAGTTGCAGGGCTGGACGACAAACGATCTGGCCACCTGGAAGAAGTAATATAATCGTCCCGGGGGCAGTCCTCGTTCGGCATCGGGTTGAGGACTGCCCCCGGTTGTACAGTCCTGTTTTCCCAGAAAATAAACTACCCCGCCGCAAGCAGCGGGGTATTGGATGTCATTTCGTGCTTGACGGAGCCTGCCCCGTACTTGATACGGGGGAATCCAGTTTCTTTTTTGGGGACAGATTTGAAATCTGTCCCCGAATTCCCGTTCGCGGGAATGACGTGAGCGAGGCAAGCCTCGGGTAATGGACCAGAAGAGATTCAAAAGGAATAAGGAATGGAACCTCCGGTAATGGATCATTTCAGGATTGAAAATCTGAGCATCAGCTTCGGCGGCTTGAAGGCGGTCAACAACATCAGCTTCGGCGTGGAGAAAAATTCGATCTTTTCTATCATCGGACCCAACGGTTCCGGCAAGACCACCATATACAACATGATCAGCGGCATCTATAAACCGGACAGCGGCCGGATCATCTGTGACGGCGAAGAGCTCGTGGGCCTCTCCCCGGATCGCATCGCCCGCAAGGGGGTGGCCCGCACCTTTCAGAACATCGAGCTCTTCTCCAACGCCACCGTCATGGACAACCTCCTGCTGGGGAGACACATCCACATGAAGACGGGCGTATTTTCCGGCGCCTTCCTCTGGGGGAGGAGCTCCCGGGCCGCCCGGGAAGAGATCCGGAACCGGGAGATCGTCGAGAAGATCATCGATTTTCTGGACCTGCAATCGGTTCGGAACAGCTATGTGGCCAGCCTCCCCTACGGCAAACGAAAACTTGTTGAACTCGGCCGCGCCCTCGCACTGGAACCCAAGATACTCCTGTTGGATGAACCCTCTGCCGGTATGAATACGGAAGAAAAAGAAGACTTGAATATCTGGATCAAGGACATACAGGCCGACTATCGGGTGACGATCCTTTTGATCGAGCACGATATGAATATGATCATGGGCATTTCCGACCGGATACTGGCCATGAACCAGGGGGAGAAGATCATCGAGGGGACGGCGCAGGAGGTCCAGAGCCACCCGGAGGTCATCAGGGCATATCTGGGGGAGGAGCACGGATGCTGAAAGTGAACAATATTGAAACCTGGTATGATCTGATCCGGGCGCTCCACGGCATCTCTTTCGAGGTGAAGCAGGGCGACATTGTGGCCCTGTTAGGGTCCAACGGGGCGGGGAAATCGACGACCTTGAAGACCATCATGCGTCTCCTCTATGATCTGAAGGAGGAGCAGCCGGAAAAGGGGACCATCGAATTCTTGGGCGAACGGATCGACCGGAAGAAAACGGACCAGATTGTCCGCATGGGCATCAGTTACGTTCCGGAAGGCCGGGAGGTTTTTCCGGAGTTGTCAGTGCTGGAAAACATCATGATGGGCGCCTATACCCGGAGGGACAGGAAAGGCGTCAAGGATGATATGGAAAATGTCTTCAATCACTTTCCCATCCTCAAGGATCGGACGCACCAGCAGGCCGGCCTTCTCAGCGGCGGCGAGCAGCAGATGCTCGCCATCGGCCGGGCGCTGATGAGCCGTCCGAAACTCCTGATGCTGGATGAGCCTTCTTTGGGGCTGTCGCCGCTGCTCACCCGGGATATCTTCACGATCATCCGGGAGATCAATCAGAAGGATGGTGTGACGATTCTGCTGGTCGAGCAGAACGTCAACATGGCCCTGAAATACGCGAATTTTGCCTTTCTGATGGAGAACGGACGGATCGTCCGCGCCGATAAACCCGAGGTCCTCCGGGAGGATGAGGACGTCAAGGAATTTTATCTTGGCATCGCCAAGGAGACTTCGGTCAAGGGTTACAAACGGTATAGGCGTAAAGTCCGGTTCCGTTAGCAGGCTGTTGAAAAGGGAAGAAACATGGTGATCGATACACTACCGAAGGCCTTGGTCGGGCTCGCCGGTGCTCAGCCCGAACGGGTTGCGATGCGGCACAAGGAACTCGGGATCTGGCACGACATCCACTGGTCGGAATACCTGGATAAAGTCAAGGATGTGGCCCTCGGACTGCACGAGCTGGGCGTCCTGAAAGAGGATCATGTGGCCATCATCGGCGAGAATCAGCCGGAGTGGCTCTATTCGGCGTTGGGGGCGATGTCCGCCGGGGCGACTTTTGTCGGGATCTACACGACGAACCCGGTCAAGGAGTGCGAGTATGTCGTCGGCCACTCCGGCGCGGTGGTCTATATCTGCGAGGACGAGGAGCAGCTCGACAAGGCGCTTGTATTCCGGCAGAGCACGCCGGCGCTCCGGAAGATGATCGTCTGGGATATGGAGGGTCTCCGGGATTTCCATGATCCGATGGTCATGAGTTTCGACGACCTGCTGGCCCTCGGCCGGAAGGCGGCGGACGATGATCCGTTGCTCTTCGATCGGCTGGTTGCGGAGGGGCGCGGGGAGGATATCGCCGGAATCATCTACACCTCCGGAACCACGGGTCCCCCGAAGGGGGCGATGCTTGCCCACGAGGGGTATCTCTGGGTCGGAAAGCAAGCAACCGCGGTGAGCCGGGGGACGCGGGACGACGAGACCATCTCCTTCCTTCCGCTGAACCATGTCTATGAGCAGATCTACGACCTGATGGTGCACCTGACGATCGGCCACATCATCAATTTCACGGAGAACACGGACACGGTGATGGCGGACATGCGGGACGTCTCGCCCACGCTCTTCCATGCCGTGCCCCGGATCTGGGAAAAGTATTATTCCGGCATCGTCCTGAAGATTGCCGACGCGACCCGGTTCAAAAGATTCGCCTACAAGACCGCCCTCATGATCGGCGGGAAATACAACGACGCCAAGCTTGCCGGGCGCTCGCCTTCGCCTGCTCTCCGCCTTGCCTATCACCTTGCCTACTTTGCCGTCTTCCGGAAGCTCAAGGAGCGGCTGGGATTCGACCGGGTCAAGATCGGTTTTTCCGGCGCCGCCCCGATCTCCCACAACATCCTGAAATACTTCCAGAGCATCGGAATCCCGATCCGCGAGGGGTACGGGATGACGGAGACCACGGGGATCACCCACATGTCCGACGAAAAGAATTTCAAGTTGGGAACCGTCGGAAGACCCCTACCCGATACGGAGGTCCGGATTGCGGAGGACGGGGAGATCCTCGTCCGGCACAAGGGGATCTTCAAGGGGTACTACCGGGATGAGGAGACGACCCGGGAGGCGCTGCACGATGGCTGGATGCACACCGGGGATGTCGGCGAGATCGACGATGAGGGCTTCCTCAAGATCACCGACCGGAAGAAGGACCTGATCATCACGGCCGGCGGCAAGAATATCGCCCCCCAGTATATCGAAAACATGCTGAAGTTTTCACCGTACATCAACGATGCGGTCGTCATCGGCGACAAACGTAAATTCGTCAGCGCGATCATCGTGATCGACGAGGAGAACGTGGTCAAGTTTGCCCAGGACCAGAAGGTGCAGTTCACCACCTTCGCCACCCTCACCCGGACGGAGGATGTGGTCAATCTGATCCAGGCGGAGGTGAACAAGGTGAACGCCCAACTCGCGCGGGTTGAGAACATCCGCAAGTTCCGGATCCTCGACAAGAAGCTCTACACCGAGGACGGGGAGGTCACCCCGACGATGAAGGTGAAGCGGAAGTTCATCAACGCGCAATACGGCGATCTGATCGAGTCGATGTATAAGGAGTGACGGATTTTCTTTTTCATATGATTTGCCGGATTAAAGGAGCGCTGGGTATGGCAGAGGAGATGAAACCGCGTCTGACGCGGGCGGAGCGGCAGGAACAGGAGCGGGAGGCCAATCTGAAACACTGGGAGGAGCAGGATGGGCTTCTCCTCCGCCACCGTCAGGAGGCGTACGACATCGGCGGCGCGGCGCAGGCGGAACGGCTTGCCAAGCAGGGGAAGAAATTGATGCGGGAGCTGATCCGGATGCTGGTCGATCCCGGAACGGATTTCTTCGAACTGGGACTTGACGCCGGATATGACATCGGCAAAAAAAGGCTCTATGGCGGGGCGGTCTATGAGGAGGAGAAGCGGGGCCACATCCCCGGCGGCGGCGTCGTCACCGGGGTCGGCGTCGTCCACGGGAAAGACTGCATGATCTTCGCCAACGAGAACCGCTACGCCGCGGGCACCTATTTCCCGATTACCCTGAAGAAGCACATGCGTGCCCAGGCGATCGCCGAGCAGTGCGGCCTTCCCTGCATCTACATCGCCGATTCGGGAGGGATCAACCTGCCGCTCCA
>Ga0247842_10001120_pt1 | contig 47489 bp, 38 predicted proteins | sample LaCruzMarch2015__3_FD_192411 | JGI IMG/M metagenome (GOLD analysis project Ga0247842, IMG submission 192411) | Freshwater microbial communities from meromictic Lake La Cruz, Castile-La Mancha, Spain - LaCruzMarch2015_19m | ecosystem: Environmental > Aquatic > Freshwater > Lake | place: Spain...
TGGCCCCGCGGGGACGAGGTGACTGTGTGGCTGTGGGTTCTTCTCTGCCATGACGGACCTTTCTCCCGGACACTGATGCTACACAAACTCGTGTCCAAGAGATCCGGAGCCGCCGCATGAGTACTTTCGATGGACAGCGCCATTTCGAAGCCCGTTCGGGCATGGGGGTCTCGGGTCTTGAGTCTGTACTCTGACCCGCACGTGCATCATGCAGTCGCCCATCCCACTCGTGGGGGTGTCATGGCCCGGTCGGGGCGATCTGATGGCTAGAGTCCTGCTGGTTCAACCGGCATTCCCGGTCTCGAACAAGAGCCTGAACCACAAGGACTACCTGCCGATTGGCCTGCTGAAGCTGGGGAACCTGCGCAAGCAGCTGGGTGATGAAGTTTCACTCAGTCTCGGTGAGTTCCGGACTGACTTTCACCCCGATGAGATCCTGGTGACGTCCCTGTTCACGTATTGGTCGCGCTACGTTCGCGACGCGGTGCAGTTCTACCGGGTCTGTTTTCCGGATGCCAAGATCACGGTCGGAGGTATTTACGCTTCGCTCGCTCGCGACCATTGCGCCCTGTTTACGGGCTGTGACGAGGTCTGGCCTGGCGTCTATCCGGAGGCCGAGGAATGCGGCCCCGACTACACTCTCCTGGACACGCCGTTTCAGATCATTCACGCGTCGCGGGGTTGCGTGCGGAAGTGTGCCTTCTGCGGAACCTACGAGATCGAGCCTGATTGGGTGGTCAAAGGGTCGATCGAGCAAGAGATCGTGAAGAACCACCTGGTCTTCTATGACAACAACCTCCTGGCCAACCCGCACATCGAGAACCTGCTTTCGGAGTTGTCGACCGCGCGCGTCGGCGGTCGAGTCGTGACATCAGAGAGCCAGAGCGGTTTTGACGGGCGCGTTCTCCTGAAGCGTCCTGACCTTGCCCGGATGCTGAAGCAAGCCCGCTTTCGGAATCCGAGGATCGCCTGGGATGGAGGGCTAGCCGAGGCCGCCTCAATCCGTAGCCAACTCGACCTCCTTCGCGATGCGGGCTTCTCTCCAAAGGACACCCAGGTGTTCATGCTATACAACCACGATCTCTCCCTGGAGATCCTTCAGAGCAAGGTCGAGCACTGCTATCGGTGGGGTGTGCAGGTCGCTGACTGTCGCTACCGGCCACTGGATCTATTTGAAGATGGCTACAAGCCGTACAGGAGACAGCAGTCGCAAGGCGAGTACTACATTCACCCTGGATGGACGGATTCAGACGTTCGCGGCCTGCGTCGCGAGGTTCGCATCAACAATATCTGCCTGCGATATCGGATTCCTCGCGACCGGTACTCCAAGGGTCTCGAACAGCTCGCGGGTCCGGAGCGGCGGAGGATTGCACTCAAGCTCGGCATCGACAAGGACCGATACACCCTTGCGGAGCTGGACGTGATCAATCGTGAGTGGACCAGATTGAAAAGGGACTCTTCCGTGAGCACACGTCAGCGAAGCCTTCTGGAGGACGCGTAGGGCTTCCCTCGGGTTCTGCTTCGGCCTTGTGGTCCTTTCAACTGGGGGGTGAACGTGTTCGGATGGCGCGTGTCTCGTCAAGTCAGCAAGTCCCCAAAGTGTGGTGAGCCGAGGCGGTGAATGAACTCAGCCAGCTAATCATGCATCCCGACTTTCAGCGCACGCTGGAGGAATTGTCCAGCCGGGATGTCTTCCTGCCCCCAGAGGGTCAGCCACAGAACTTCTCGGGAACAGTCGGCGGCATGGCCGAGTCGGGGAAGCTGACCGCGCTGGAGGAGATCGCGGCTTATGGGGTCGATGCGAGTGCAGGCCACGATGTCGCTTCTGAATACGCTCTCTGCGCCTACGACGAATCCTGGCTCAGGTTCGATGCGCTTGAGGGAACCGCGTACTTCACTACGCATGCCCTCGCCCTAGTGGCAGAGACGGACTATGTCCCGGTTGTGCTTGCGACCTTCTACTTCTACACCAGGTCGAAGGCGATGACAGCTCAGTCGCAGTTCATCAAGTACTCCGATGCGGTTGACGTCGACTATAGCCGTGACTATCAAAGGGACAAGGTGGCCTTCCTATTGGAGCAGGTCCCGCGGAAGTCACTGCTGCTTGTAGACGGTCCCCTGCTTGCCGGAGACCTGTACACCATCGTGTCCGACGCGAACGGGCAGCTGCTCGATCGCGACATCCTGCCCATCTTCTTCGTCAAGAATTCGGTCAGCAATGTGGTCACGGAGAACATCGATGGGTTGCAGGGCAAGTTCAACTCAGACATGCACTGGCTCAATGGGCTGCTTCGCCCAGGACAGCGCTCCTCGTTCTTCAAGTACCAGGACTTGCACAACGCGAAGAACGCCAAGGTCTTCAGCTACCTCAAGGCTCTCGACACGAGTCCCCAGAGAGTCGAGTTTCACATCGACACGTATCGGAAGCACGAGGACTCGATTCCAATGCTCATGGACTTGATCTACTACTTGATGCTTGCTCAGGGGTCGACAAGGAACCCGCAAGTCAGGCCGATTGCGGTGGCGGAGGCCTACGCGCGATCTTTGCTCAGCTACATCGACATCGACAAGCAGTTCAAGCAAGCGAGGATCACTCCGACGATGAACCAAGTCAGGTTTGGAGGCTAGTGTGAGCTGGATAGTGGTGGATGACGACGGTGGCTACATCAAGCTTGTTTCCAAGGCGGATGAGGATGGCTTGCTGCCTCGCGGGTCCTTTCTGACCATCGACGGCGATGATGTGCAGTTCATCCTGCGTGTTGACAAGAGCAAGCAGGGGTTCCCCTATTCGCCCTCACCGATGATCGTTGACATGGATCTGACGGGACTGGGGGCTGACCGGAAGTGCCAGAATATCGTCCATGCCGCCCGTGTGAAGGACGTTACTCACCGTACTGACGGCAAGATCGACTTCGTTCGCCCCCAGTCGGTCGCCCGCAGATCAAAGCAAGAAGAGGTCGACTTGGCGGTGGGCGCTCACGAGACTGGACCTCGCGTCTTCATTGCCACCGTGCACGGTGGGCAGAACCAGCTCCTCGTTGATGACGAGGGCAATTTCATCACCGCGAGATTGCCGGAAGACATGTTCTTCCATCAGATGATGGTGTGCGGGAAGACCGGCAGTGGCAAGACGGTCGCCCTCAAGTACTTGGCGCAGTACTTCACTGACGTTGTGGAGGGAGCGGTTCTTGCCGTCAACGTCAAAGACGTGGACTTCCTCCGCATGGACCGGGCGTCGAATTCAGCTAGCCCCGAAGTGAAGCGTGAGTGGGACGTACTTGGCCTTGAGGCAAAGGGGGTCGACAACTTCGTCGTCTACTACCCAGCCGGACGCGATCTGAGCGACTATCAGAACCCCATCCTTGGTCTGGACACCGATCGCTTCCAGGCAATCACACTGAGTGTGGACGAAATCGAGCCGGAGGCGTTGTCTGGGCTGCTGCAGGGCATCTCGGACGCCGCCGCTCAGAACCTTCCCGACATCTTTCGCTTCTGGCGTGACGTGGAACGTAATCCGGGCGACAGGTTCCGTGACTTTGTTGAGTACTTCACCACTGTCGGGCAGCAGCCGCAGCGGTCGTTTATGGCTAAGAACGAGCGTGGCGACATTCTCTCGGTGCCCCTGCACTACGCAACGTGCATGAATCTTTGCGGCGGCTCCGGATCTCTTGGACACGAGTTTGTGTAGCATCAGTGTCCGGGAGAAAGGTCCGTCATGGCAGAGAAGAACCCACAGCCACACAGTCACCTCGTCCCCGCGGGGCCACTCGCTCCGGGACAGCGCTGGAGCCTTGCCCGTAAACGTGAGGTGGCGCTGAGGCTCTTGCGCGGCGAGCCGCTCGACGCGCTCTCCCGCGAGCTCGGCGTCGAGGTCTATCGCCTCGAGCGCTGGAAGGACAAGGCACTCGCCGGCATGGACGCCGGCCTCAAGGAGCGCGAGGGCGACCCCCTCCAGAATCAGCTCGACGCCGCCCTGCGGCGCATCGGTGAGCTCTCCATGGAGAACGAGCTGCTGCACGCGCGGATCGAGCGTCCCGGCCCTTTGGGCGGCCGGAGGTCGAAGCGCTGAGCGCCGCGGTCTCCATGGCTACCGGCAGGCCCTACGGCGTGCGGCGCGTCTGCAGCGCCTGGGGCCTCGCTCGCTCGACCTTCTACGCCGCGCCGCCAGGCAGCGAGCCGGCCCGCAGGGGGCCGGCGCCCGCGGTCTGCGACGAAGAGCTCTACGCCCTGATCGAGGATGACCTCGCCTGCTCGCCGTTCACCGGCGAAGGCCACCGCATGGTCTGGGCACGCCTGCGCATCAGCGGCGTGCGCACCTCGCGGCGCCGCGTCCTTGCCCTCATGCGCGAGCACGGCCTGCTCTCACCAAGGCGCGCGCGCCAGGGCAAGGGCGTGAGCCACGAGGGCACGATCACCACGGACGCCCCCGACCTCATGTGGGGCACCGACGGCACGCGCGTGCAGACCGCCGAAGAGGGCATGTGCTGGGTCTTCACGGCCGTCGATCACTACAGCTGCGAGGTCGTCGGCCGCCACGTCTGCAAGAGGGGCGACCGCTTCGCCGCCCTGCAGCCGGTCGCGCAGGGCCTGCTCGCGCACTTTGGCGGCCTCACGGCGGACGCCGGGCGCGGTCTCAGCCTGCGCATGGACAACGGTACCCAGTACGTCTCCGAGCATTTCCGCAACCAGGTGCGCTTCTGGGGCGTGGAGGCGAGCTACGCCTTCATCGAGCAGCCCCAGACCAACGGCGTCGCGGAGCGCTTCTTCCGCACCCTCAAAGAGCAGATCATCCACGGCCGCATCTACCGCACAGTGGCCGAGCTGCGCACCGCCGTAGAGACGTTCGTCGACCTCTACAACGAGCAGTGGCTGCCCGAGAAGAACGGCTTCATAAGTCCTTCAGCGACCCGGGCGGCGTGGTACGCTCAGCACGGCATGGAGGTCGCCGCGTAAGGCAGTTCCGTGTCCAGGTATCCGCGTCCGTTACACGTGCATGAATCTTCAGCGAGTTCTCGCTAAGGGGACGATCTTCTTCGATCACGACAATGCCCTCGTCGCCGACGAAGACCGGATTCTCGAACCGGGCAAGCTTACGGTGATCGATGTCGGCAAGGAGGGGCTCCAGTTTGGGGCAATCGTGCTGCGCCACTTGCTTCGCCGCATTGTCCAGGCGAAGTCTCTCCAGACGTCGACAGTGCCCGTCCTCATCATCATCGATGAGGTGCACAACTTCTACAGGTCAGACGCGTCCCAGGAAGCGCTGGGTGAACTGGACACTATTTGTCGCCAAGGGCGCAGCCAGAAGATTGGTGTGGTCTTCTCGTCGCAGAATCCATCGGATATTCCAAGAGGGCTCGACAGTGTCATCAATACGAAGATCATGTTGAGATCAGACCCTTCGACCGTTCGCCTCCAAGGTCTTTCGGTGACCGGTGATGAGTTGGAGAGCCTTGACAAGGGCTTCGCCGTGGTCAACGTGCACGACGCGCCGCGGCTGAAGATAGTGAAGTTCCCCTTGGCACCGGCAGGTGTGGTTGAGGCGGGAGGCTTAGATGAGCGGTAGCGAGATTTCGGCCGAGTTCTTCGAGGATCTATTCTCGGATGGCATAGAGCAGCTAATCGTTCATCGACTTCGAGAGAACGTGAGCCCTCTTGACATCATTCAGGAAGTCCTGATGTCAGACGGCGGAGTGGAATTGGAATGATCAAATACAACTACTGTCTCGAACAAGATGAAGAGGACGAAGTCAAGGAATACGGGCCGGCGTTTCCCACCTCAATCAAGAACCTGGCAATCCTTGAAGGTCCGAATGGGAGTGGCAAGAGTACGCTCCTCCACCTGCTTGCCCTTGCCTGTCACGGTCTCAAGACGGGTGACGTCAACGAGTCACTGAGGAAGAAGATCGCGGGGCTTGTCGACGGGCACCTCCAGAAACTGAGTTTCGAGATTGCTCTGAGCGACAGGAATGGCTCGGTTGTCCTTAGTGCATGCAAGGAGGTCAATTCGACCAGCATTGAGTTGCGCAATGCCTCCGGGAAACTCGTGACGTCTGAGGAATTTGCGAAGAAGTACCGACTCATCTATGACATCCCAGAGGACCCCCTGAATCGTCTGGGCAAGCTGCTCGATGACATCCGCATGGCGCAGTTCGAGCTGGCCAAGCGTGTGGGTGGTCTGCGCGCGGCGTGCCTACAAGTTCAAACGGACATCGCAGGTGCCAGGAATCCGGAGAAGATCGACCGACTAGATTCCGAGATTGCCTCAGTGAAGAAGAGGCGCAGGGCTGCGGAGAGGGATTTGGAGGGCCAGAAGGAGACGCTCAAGGACGTTCAGCGCTTCGGCGCAGCCAAGTTCTACTCGACATATGCGGAGAGAGAGAAGAGAGCACGGACTGACGTTGCGGCCTACGAGAAGGCCGACCGAGTAAGAAAGAATCAGAAGAAGACGCGCTCGAAGGAGTCAGCCGCTCTCGAGCGGAGCATCCGATGCAAGACCGATGATCTCGAATTCGTGTATCAGCAAGTCACTCCGCTTCTCCGCAGCATGTTCTCGCGGGGACCCGAGAAGGAGCAGTTTGCCCTCTGGAGCGACATCAACATACGCGCAGAGATCTATCCTCATCCCGAGCTGAATCAGACGACGCGGAGAGTCGCCCTCCATTTTCAGCGTGTCCTTCAGGATGAACGTACGAAGCTGGCTGCGGGCACCAGCCTCAACGAGGCGAGGCTGCTGCGCGATATGTTGGAGCTCTTGTCCAGATACCAGGACTCCGTGATGGAGATTCCCGGAGCGAAGCTGTCGGTGAGGAAGTTCTCGGATCTCCTTGCTACTGCACTCGCAGAGCAGCAGGGCGTAGTGACTAGGGACAACAACATTGGTGAGGCCATCGTTGCGCTCGAACAAGCCGTCGCTTTCCGAGAGGAACTGGGCGTCCTGATTCCTAGAGGCTTGATGCGGGTTCATCGTCCGTCGTAGGCTGCGAGGGCGCGCGGTGGGCGCCCGAGGAGGGTGTTGATGTACATGCCGAGGGTCAAGGCCAAGAGTCGTTGCACGATCCGCTGCGCGAGGCCGGGGAGCGTCTTCGCGAGATGGTCCTCCATGCGCATCTGGCGCTTGAGGGTCGCGAACACCGACTCGATCACGAGGCGGATGCGCGCCTTGGTGATCTCCGCAGGCGGACGCTCGCCGAGCCTGTGCTTGTCTGGCACGATGAGCTCGACGCCCACGAGCCTGAGGCTCTCATGATGCTCACGGCCGCGATGACCGGCGTCGGCGAAGAGCAGGCTGCCGGAGTGCGCGCTGGCCAGCTGAAACACGCCCTCACGCTCGTTCTCGTTGGCCGGCCGCAGGTCGTAGCCGAGCGGCACCCCGAAGCGATCGCTGAGGAGCAGCAGGCGCACGCCCCAGTACCAGCGGCTCTTGGCGGCGCAGTAGCCGTAGGCGGCGTGGCCGGCGAACTCGCTCTTGCTGGCGCAGCCGGCGTAGTTCGCGCAGGAGAGCAGGGTGCCGTCGACGAGGCGCACGCGGCCGACGGCAATCAGCTCGGCGAGGCTGAGCTGCACGCGCGTGATCTGCGGCACAAGGCGCCGCAGGCGACGGTTGTACTGCGACTGCCCGGGGAGCTGCGGGAAGCAGCCCGGCAGCAGGCGCCCGATGGTGCCCAGGAACTGGCGGTCGGAGACGAGGCCGGTGACCGCCTGGGCGACCGCGAGCGCGATCAGCTCCTGGTCGGTGGCCTTGCCACGTGGCCCCGAGCGAGGGATGGACAGCGAGCAGGCGAACACATAAGCTGCGGTGACGAGGGTCTCCAGCGAAGCGTCCATCTCGTGCTCCAATCACGAGGTTGCCGTGCTGGAGACCCTCTTCGTACGTCGATGCCCATCTCCTTCGTGGGCGGACAACCCGCATCAAGCCTCTAGGCTAAGGGAGATGGGCGACGATGGCGAAGTCGAGGTCGATACGGCGCAGGATTGGGACGACCTCGAGCTGTTGGAGGCCAGGTTGTCCAGGGTGACGAAGAAGCGGGACTACTACCAATCCGAGCTCAACAAGCTCGACATCACGCCCGCGCAGGCAGAAGACCTCTATGAGGGGTTCATCTGCAGCGAGGCCGCGGGTCCGGGAAGCGATCTCGACCTACTCTCGGAAGAAGAGTTTCTCGACCGCGTGGCTGGACTGGAGGAGTCCATCCGTGCGCTGGACGGACAGGTCCGCTCTCACGCCGGCAGCATCACCTATCTTGCGAAGGAGCTCGAGCAGCTGAACAACCGGGAACCTCATCAGTACGAGGATCGCACCGACCGCCTCGAGCAACTCCTGGCTGTCGTCCAGGGAATCGATGCGAGGTTGCACCAGTTCGATGAGTTTATCGTTGACCTTGGGAAGGCAAAGAAGGAGACGCTTCAAGCCGGCGACCTGGAGCGGGGCAAGTACTGCGAGCATATATTCACGTATTTAGGTCGCAGAGTAGGTGAGGTGCGCCACGCTTCTGAGACGTATGCGGTTGCGAAGATCGATCTTCTCAAGGGAGAGATAGTCTCGACTGAAGGCAAGAAGCTTCAGATTGACTGGCTAAGCACTGGGGAGGGGCAGAGCGCCTATCTCGCCGGGCTGCTTGCCGGAAGCGACAGTCGAACAATAGTCGCGCTGTTCGACGAGGTCGCGATGATGGATTCCAAGTCGTTGGCGCCTATCACGCGTCGGCTCGTCAGCCTCTACAACGAGGACAGACTCCTTGTCGGTCTCGTTGCGCAGAAGCGTGATGACAAGATTGAGCTGAGGGAGCTGATCTAGGCGATGGAGGCAAACGATACTGCTGCGCTACTCAGCATGTATGACAACCTGCGAAGCGCCTTTGTGGGGCAGGAGCAGAAGTGCATTCAGGGGTCGATCTTCCTGGGCCTAATGGCGATGGGATCGAAGAACAGGCGAATGAGAGTCCTTCTAGATGGAGCGGTGCCAGTGACGGCTCTGGGGGCCGTCTCTAGTGAACTGGTACGCCGAGGGCTGGCCGAACAGGCCGCCGCAGATGGGCGCTTGACTCTGTCTTCTCGCGGCATATGGGAGGCAGAGCGAGTCAAGGGCATCCTGGACTCTGATGCATTGCTCGCGTACATCGACGAGAAGTGGTTCGGCTGCTTCCACGACATACAGTCTGCCGTGACAGACAAGGAAAAGCTTCTTCTCTTCGCGTTGCTCTCAGCTCGGGCGTTCTCGCAGCCGACCGGTGTCAACCTCCACAATACGCGGGCGTTTGAAGCCTGGACGGAAGCAGTCGCTTCCGCGTCGAGGTTCCTGGGTGCCAACGCGCTTGTCGCAGACACTGGTGCCGAAGAGATGCTGCACGCGGATGGCTCACGTGTGAGCCTTCAACCCTTGATGAAGTTCTTTCGCTACTCAGAGCATCTGTCAAAGAAGACGGAGGGCATCTTCGTCGCCAAGAACCTCAACTACTTCCTCGATCTCGAGGCGTCGGATCGACTTGACGAGGCGACGGTCTCGTATCTGTTCGGGCTCGTCCTAGCTGACAAGGCGGATTTTGAGATGGCGGCGCGTGTCTTCGGGCATTGTCGCCAGCGCGCGTACGAGCTCGCTGCCAAGGTACGACCTGCTGGCTCGCCTAGCTTCGCGACGGCCAAGATCGACAATCTCATGGAAAACGCTCTGCGATCTGTCGTCCTAAGGGCCTAATGCCTGGGAGCGGTGTCTCGCATTCACGACTCGCGCGGCGGGACTTCGGTGGACCCGTGGTCCACTTGCGTGTGCGGACGAGTGACCGTCCAGGACTGTCGACGCCGGGTGAAAACTGAGCACCTGTCACCGGCATCAGGCTTGAGATCGACGACCCCGACGTGCTCGCACGGCCGAACGAGTTCGATGAGGGAGTCAGACCATCGAGACTACGCGCGCGAAGATCGTCAGAGCGATGGAAGGCTCTCGCAAGGACCTCGAGCAGCAGGAGGAGATTCTCCGGGATCGCGTCGATGACGCGAGGCATGCGTTGGGTGGGGAGGAGTGACGACGACATGGTTTGCGACGCGAGTACGGGCGAGGACGGCGCCTCGCGTCGTCTGCCGTCGGGCGCTGCCAGTCGCCAGCCGACGCACCCAAATCCCCTGCTAATGCTAGTAGACTGTGGACGCGAGCCAAGCTGCCCGCAGTGTGGTCATGACAGCTTCGTCAGTTGGACTGGGGGCTGATCTGCTATGTCCGTGAAGCTACACGCGTCAGCGAGCAACCGGCTTAACTCACTGCCGGCGAGTGATCGAGGCAGGATCTTCTCCTGGCTCTACGATTTCGCCCAGAATCAGAAGAGTTGGGGCAACCGACTCCATCGGTGGGCGGGGTCGCCGGGCATGTGGACATCTCGGATCGACGACTACTTCAGAGCGGTTCTGGTGCAGGACGGACCGGACTGGTTCGTGGTCTTCGTGGGCAAGCACCCGGAGGCGGATCGCTGGGCGACAGGGCGAAAGGCGCACGTCGAGGATGACCAGGTCATCCTCGAATTCACGTCCGAGGGTCTGGAGGAGATCGAGAAGTCCTCTCGGGCGCAGGCGGGCCCCGACGCGAAGCCCCTCATCCCCAGGAGAGTCGTGTCGGACGCGACTCTGACGAGGTGGGGGCTCAGCCCGCGTGACATCGCCGCGATTCGAGGCATCTCGGACCCCAACGACCTGCTTGAGTACGCCACTTCCCTCCCGGAGGAGGTGGCCGACAGGCTCCTGACGGTCATGGACGACCCGGCGTCTGCCGAAGAGCCTACGGCGCAGGCCACGCCGCGGGAAGAGGAAGCAGCCACGGTCGCCGGGGGACTGGACATCCGTCGCACCTACTACATTGTCGACGGAAACGACGACCTACTGCGCGTGATCGACCAGCCGATGGCATCATGGATCGCCTTCCTGCATGCCTCCCAAACCCGCCTCGCCCATGGCTCGTTCAGGGGCCCCGTCAAGGTGTCGGGGAGCGCCGGAACCGGCAAGACAGTCGTAGCTCTGCACCGCGCCCGGCATCTTGCCGGGCAGGGGAAACGAGTCCTCGTCACGACCTACGCCGACACACTGTGCGCCAATCTCAGCGATCAGCTGGATCTTCTGTGTACGGTCAAAGAGCAGCGCGAGTTGATCGAGGTCTCGACTGTGCACGACTATGCGGTGGGCCTGCTCACGTCGATCGGGAGGACAGTGAAGCCGGACGACGAGGAGCTCACGGAGAAGTGGCTCAAGGAGCTTGTCGACGACATGGACGACTACGCCAGGTCGCCGGAGTGGTACGTGATGGAGTGGGAGCACGTAGTCCACGCCAATGACATCCGGAGTCTCGATGAGTATCTCGCGGTGGCGCGCGCGGGGCGCGGTAGCGCACTCCGGGAGCGCGATCGGCGCGTGGTGTGGAAGGTCTTCGAGAAGCTCTTCGCCAAGGTGAAGGAGGCCGGTATCACCGACGGGGCGACGGTCTGCAGGATGGCTCGAGAGGCGCTCGAGGACGGTAGTATCAAGTGCGCGCCCTGTGATGCGGTCGTCGTGGACGAGATGCAGGACCTCAGGCCGCAGGAGCTCAGGTTTCTCGCGGTGCTCGGGGGAGAAGAGCCAGACACGCTGATGGTGGCGGGCGACATGACCCAACGCGTCTATGTGCCCAGGTTCACGATGAGGTCCGCCGGCATCGACGTCGTCGGGCGGTCCTACCGTCTCCGCATCAACTACAGGACGACGGGGCAGATCAAGGAGCTGGCCGACGATGTCGTCACCGGCCCTACCGCACGGGGTCGCCCCGACGGTGCGTACAGTATCTACTACGGGCCGCAGCCTGGCCTCTGCGCCTTCTCCACCCTGGAGGAGGAGTCGGAGTACGTGGCGGGCGCCATCACGCGGCTGCTGCGAAATGGCAGCTACGAGGCGCACGACATCGCCGTGTTCGCGCGCGATGCGAAGACGTTGGACCCGGTGGCCGCGCTGCTCGAGGCGCAGGGCATACCCACGCACCGCCTGAGCCGTCAGAGTCCTCCCGACGATCACGTCCGCATCGGCTCGATGCGGAGGGCGAAGGGTCTCGAGTTCAAGGCGGTGTTCGTGATCGGCGTGTCCAGCGATGCGGTACCGGCTCCGGCCACCGTGGAGCATCTCTTCGAGCCCGCCGCGCGCGACGAAGCGTTGGAGCGCGAGCGGCAGATGCTCTACGTGGCCATGACGCGGGCTCGTGACGAGCTCACGGTGACGTGGGCGGGAGAGCCGAGTCCGTTCTTGCCCAGCTCTGCCACCGATGCAGGAGTCTGCGGAGCAGAGGCGTGAGGCTGCCTGCCTATCAGGATCTCTCAAAAGAGCAGGAGGCGATCAACAACCTTCCCCCGGACGGCTCCTATCTTGTGACGGGGCCCCCAGGCACTGGCAAGACGGTCATCGCTCTCTACCGCGCGCAGATGATCGAGAAGCGCGGTCGCCTGGCCCAGATCCTCATGTTCAATGGGCTGCTGGTGCGCTATACGACGGCTGCTCTCGACGACCTCGAGGTAGACGCGGAGGCGAAGACCTACCTCTCGTGGCTCTACAAGACGTTCTCCAGGAAGTTCCGCGTTCAGGTCGTCGACATCAGTGACTTTCATCCCGATTGGGACTTCGTCATGGCGAAGCTGAAGTCGCTGGGCGAACGGGCACTGGTCGAGTCGGACCTCATCATCGACGAGGGTCAGGACCTTCCCCCGGGGTTCTACGAGGCTGCTCGACTCATGGCGAAGAACATCACGGTCTTCGCCGACGAGAATCAGACGATCCACGAGGAAAGTTCGACGTTCCGGCAGATCCGCCAGGTGCTGGACGTGGGCCTTGGCGTTATCAGGCTGAGCAAGAACCACCGGAACACGCTTCAGGTGGCACAGGTGGCGGACTGCTACTACACCGAAGCGAGTGTGGGGGCGGCTGAGTTCCCGGACAGAGTCGGCCCGAAGCCGCAGGTACGCAAAACCGAGTCGCTGGAGCAGGCCATCGAGCTGATCCGCATCTACGAGGCCAACAACGACGGACAGGAGATCGGCGTCTTCGTCGCCGACGACGATCTGCGGAGGGCCCTGGCCGGTGCTCTTGAGGGAACGACCAGCAATGAAGTCCACACCTACTTTGGGAACCAGGTCAGCGACGACATGGGCATGGGCACCCCCGGCGTGCGGATCATGTGCAGTGAGAGCGCGAAGGGCCTGGAGTTCGACGCTGTGTTCGTGCCCGAAGCTCAGAGCTTCGCCCAGAGACTGAGGGATGAGATGACGCTCAAGCGGCGGTTCTACGTGATGACCTCACGTGCGAGAGACAACCTCTACCTGCTGTGGTCCGGCACGACCGAGCCGGCGATCCTCAGTATCGTGCCCGAAGAGCTCGTCGACCGTCGCAGGGCTTCCCAGTGACGAGGACATCCAAGGCAGACGCGCAGCAGGAACTGCCTGTGGACCAGGGAGTGGCGCCGACCAGCGGCGACGGCGCGAGGGCCTCCGCAGTCGGGGCTGCCGAGCCGACCGCGGCTGGGCCCTCAGCCGAACCAAGCCCCGAGGCCGCCGCAGCCGCCACTCCTGCGGCGCAGGCGAACGCGTCCGGTGGTCCGCTCTACATCCTGACGAATCGGGGCAATCTTGCGTACTGGCTGTCATCGGGGGTGATCGGTCCGCTGGAGCAGTTTTCCGGCGAGAAGTACTGGGACGACCTTCTCAGCCTCGTGCCGGGGCGGCTTGCGGTCTTCTCCGGACCTTTGGGCTCGGCGGTCGACGCGATCCCGCCGGAGGACCCCGGACAGTTCCCGGTCGCGCTGGAGCTGAGGCGGAGCGCGCTCGAACCGATGGTCGCCGTGGCGGACACCATCGGCCAGACCCCGGCCGTCTGGTGGAGTAGCGCATGGATCCCGACGAGCGAGGTGGCGCGCGTGATCTTCCGTTCTGAGGAGGAGCACGTGGAGTACGCGGCTCGTGACTACGCGAACCTGCCACCGGCCGAGCCGGCAGCGGTCGAACCCGAGCTTCTTGCGACCGCGGGGTCGTTGACCTCGGCGGACGTACGCACTCTGCTCGCCGATGCCGCAAGTACGCAGAGCCTCCCCGAGCATCAGGTATCGATCGAACGGCTGCGCTTGGCTGACCGTTGCTCGGGCGCTGTGTGCATGGCGCTCGCCGCCCTGCCGGCCGACCCCACCTGTGCCAAGCGCCTCAAATGGACGTCTGCGGTGAACCGCGACGTGGAAGGTTTGGCCGCTGCGCTGAGGAGCCTGCTCGGCAAGACCGCGTGTTCCGCTCCGGGTGTGCTGGAGGCATGTCTGGCTACTGTTGCGGAGCTGCGTCGGTCTCGGGGTTGGGATCCAAGGAGCGTGCTTGACGGCTTCAAAGAGAACCTGCACGCGACTGTGGATCACGCCCATCAGGAGCGTTTCGCGGCGCAGTTGGACTACGTGGATCGCATCCTGAACATGGAGGCGAGGCTTGACCTCGACGACAGTCGGCTCCGCGACAGCGTTCTGACTGCGCTGATGGTCTTCCTGCTCCACCCGGCGCCGGGGGACGCGCTCTCGTGGACCAAGTCCGCGGGGACCAGCAGCGCCGTCCGCATCTTGACCGCCGCGTTGGTCGGCTTGGCAGAGGGCATGACCAGATTGGATCGCGGGTATAAGCCGCGACCGCTCATGACGACTCTTGTCTCCTGGTATCTGGACGCTTTGGCTGCCCCTGGGGAGCGCCCGCCCGTGCCCAAGAAGCTCCTTGCACGATTCGTGCCTTCCCGGGACATCGGCGGGCGTCTGGAAGTCATGGCCGGAGTGGACATTGTGGCGAGCCACGAGAGGCCTTCGCTCACCGACGCGCTTCTGGCTCGAGATCTCGCCGACGAGAGCTTGGCGGAAACGTTGCTCGCGGTGTGTCAGGCCATGGGCTGGGAGGACTGCGTCGTTCACGAGTTGGCCGTTCGGTCCGTCGACGCGGTCAGGATCGGCTCGGTGGACCACATCTCCTTCATCGGCCGCATCGCCGGCGCGCTGGAAGCCCACTTGTTCGGGGCAGCGGGCAACCTTGTCGTGCGCTTCAAGGGCTCCGGCTCGCAGCGCTCCTACGTCGACGAGCCGGCATTGCGGCACCGCCTGGAGACCGACGGACTGTCCGCTGATGTGGCCAAGCGGTTCCAGGACCAGTTGCGCTGAGACCTCGCGTCGAGGTCCTTCGAGAAGCTACAGCGCAGGGGAGACCCGGGCGGCCGCAGCTATCCTGAGCGCACCACGAGTCCGTCACGCTCCAGAGTCTCCCAGAACTTCAGGTTGGCTGCGTGGCCCCGGCCCGTGACATCCGGGCGGCCCACCGGCTGCTCTGCCGACGGCATGTGTGTCTCGAGGGTGTGGAGGATGTGGTCACGCGCCACTACGACCAGGCCAGCTCTGTGGCGCGACACCATCACGCAGAGCTTGCCGGTCTCGATGTCGAACGCCGACGGTGTCATCACGCCGGACAGTGGATGAACAACGATCATCAACTTCCGCTCGAGTCCCTGCCAGCGCTCCGGCGTGTCGACTCGGATCGTCGGGCGGAGGCGTGACGGAAGCGCTTCCGTGAGCGCCGTGTTCATGACGCGGTGGGTCGCGGCAAAGCCGATGTCTTCTGGTCGAAGGTCTCGCTTCTCGCCGCTCGGGTCGTCCACGACGACAGCCCCTCGCTGCAGCGCCTGCAGCGCTACGTCGACGGCTGCATGAGCTGCCTCGATGTCGAGCTCAAGGGGTGGGCCGTCCGAGGGGGTCGGCAGCGTGAGAGCTACGGTCGATCGCTCCGACAGCAGCCCGAGGACCTCGTCTGCCGCTCCTTGGTCACCGTGCCGTCTCCCGACGGTCAGACTCCTCTCACCGGGCTGCGCGTGCGCGGCGAACCCGAAGTCGTAGAAGTTGCGCACCATCTCGACCGAGTCGTAGGGCAGACGGCGACACACGGGCATCTCCAGGCGGAGCGCCGGCAAGTCCGGGTCGGCCAGGATCAGCTCCGGTACCGGCTGGTGGGGCGCGCGGGGAGCGGTCTCCCAGCGCTGCACGGGTATGGTCACCACCGGAGGGATCTGGCCCGGGTCGCCAATGAGCGCGAAGCGAGCAGACACTTGCGAGCAGAGCATGAAGTCAGCCCAGGCCATCTGCCAGGCCTCGTCCACGATGAACAGGTTGAAGCTCTCGGGGAGCTTCGTGAGAGACCACTTGGCGACGGTGGCCACGACAACGCACGCATCTGCGGGGAGGTGCTTCGACTCGCTGACCCAGTGAATCCTCGGACCGAGGTCCGTGGGCTTGGCATCCCTCGCCGTGAATCGGAAGACAGAGATCCCGTCGTCGCCTCGAGCAAGGCGCACACAGATGTCATCGGCTTGGGTATTGGTCTGAGCGCCGACCGCGACCCGGAGACCTCGGGATGCAGCCGCCTGCACTGCCCTCACGAGCAGGTGGGTCTTGCCCGACCCAGGCGGCGCCTTGACGACCGTGAGAGGCACGTCACCCGCGGCGGCGTCGCAGAGCTCTCGTTCCACCTCGCTGCTGAGTCGTTCGATCTCGCGCGGAGACAGCTCCGTCCAGTCAGCCATCGTGATCTCCCAGTAGGTGGGAGCCAGGATTCTCGGCAGCTTCCTCGGCCAACTGCGACCGCGGCCCACCCGGGGTCGAGTGTGTCAGCCACTCGCCGGGACCAGGCGACGACCCCATGAGAGCGATCTTGCGCTCCACTATTCCCAGCGAGGAATCGCTGACCATGACGACCTGCGTGCTGACATTTGCGTCGCTGGTCGCCACTTGACGAGCCGCACCCCAGCTTGTGATCGCGACCCTGAACTCCCGTCCGCCCTCCGGGAGATCTCGCAGCGCCCTGAGTATCCCGGTCAGCTCGGGCCGACCTGCGACGCAGACCCACGAGTCCTCACGCAGGCGGAGGTGCCCGTGATCTCGGCTCCCGATGGTCCAGACCGGCCGCCGGCCGCCGCCGTCGGCTTCGACCGCCACGGCCGTGATCGTGCCGCGAAACGCGTCACCGGACGCGATGGCCTCCTGCAACAGATCGGCGTCGTCGTGCAGGAGAACGCTCTTCCAACGCCTCTCCGAAAGATCGTGCACCAGGTAGCGTCTGCCTGCGGCCGCAGGCAGGAGATCCGTCTCAGGGGACGCCACGAACGGTCTGGTGGCGTCGGGGTCGGCGAGGCGAAGCTCGATGCCCGTGTACTCGTTCCATTGTTCCTTGAGAGCCTCTTGGACAAGGGTCGCGATTCCGCTGTTCGGGCGGCGGCCGTCCTGCCGGAGCTGGTCGATGGCCTCCTCGGTCAGCGCGAAACGCCGCGTCAGTTCCGCTTCGAGCACGCGGTGCAGTTTGGCAGCTGTACTCGCGGTGAGGTCTTCTTCGCCGCGCTGGCGAACCCGTCCCCACCTCGCCACGAGACGCTCGGTCTTGTCCCGTTCGAGTACGGGGTCGAGAGAAGTCGAGACGGACAGCCGTTCCGCATCAGTCGCTGCTTGCGTGCGTGCGTCGCGGTCCCCCTCGGGGTCGAGCCAGGCCAGCAGGTAGCCCAGGTGCTGCTGTCGCACGTTCTGCGCGGGGAACGTGAACGACTCCGTGAGGGCTCGTGTGGCCACCACGACGTGCTGCTGGCCGGGTCGCTGAGCCTCCCTGAACAGCCACCCGCAGGCGCGGCCGAGAGCTGTCAGAAGTTCCTGCTGGTCCTTGTTCCAGCTCACGTAGGCGTAGGCCATGTGGTGCAGCATGTCGAGGTGACTGGCGTTCGGAAGCCAGATCTGCCTCAGGGGGCTCAGGTCTGTGGATGGGACGGCGGCGTCAGATGAGTAGCCGGGCGTCCTCAGGTGCCGGAGGAGGACCGGAGCGAGCTCGGCGCACATCTTCGCGACCAGGTCGCGGTCGCGGCCCTCGGGCACGCTGAGAACGGTGGGTTCGGCGCCGGGGTGACCGTAGGCTATCCCCCAGGGCCGGGACTCCCCGCCCATGCGCACGAAGGCTAGGATGAGCAGGTCGTCGTTTGCGGCGATGGCGATGCGGCGTGTCTCGCCGTACTTGAGCGGCGCGCCGGCCTTGAAGGCGCGGAGCCGTCTCACGATGTCGCTGCCTTTCGTGCCGCCGCTCCTGTCTTCGCCCTCGCGCATGCGTCGCACGAGGTCCTCCTCGGTGGCGTCTTGTGGCTCGGCGCCATCAAGCAGATCGAGAGCTCGCCGCAGGTCTATCGCGCCCAGGAACCGCTTCACGTCGTCTCCGAGCACGACCGGATCCGCGCGGTCCTGGGCGGACGCGTGGCATTTCTCGGCGCGCTCGCAGAAACCGACGCAGCTCTCGCGGTACGTGGTGTCCACCTGCGCGAGAGCTTCTACGGGATGGTCCTGAGCCGGGTCGAAGGAGGCGGCTCCCTGCGACGCCGTGCGCAGCAGATCGAGTCCGCGTCGCGCCCGCTCAGCCTGGAACTCCAGCTCCTCGCCGGCCCGTACGGCGGGGAAGATCGAGCCCGGACGCGTCATCACGATGAAGCCGTCGGTGCGGACCAGGATTCGCGGGCTGAGGCCCAGGTCCGCCACCAGCTGCTGCAATGCGTGGACGAACAGGCCGGCTTGCGCCCGTGCCGTCACCAGCTCCCGGGACTCCGTGTGGCCGCCGCGGTCCGGGAACGTCTTGATCACGCCGACAACGAGCTCGCGAGCGTCTCCGGTGTCTCTCACGGCTACCACGTCCACGATCAGTGCCACATCGGCATTGCCGGCGTCGCCGCGCAGGCATACCGCAGCGCCGACGATGACTGCGGGGATACCGGAACCGCCGTCTGCGATGCGCCGAAGCAGTGCTTCTGTCGCGGCTACGGCGGACTTCACGTCTGCCTCCGGGCCGCCTCTCAGCCTGGTGCGCAGGTCCTTCAACCCTTGGGCTTCGGCGGGCAGCACGTCCTTGTCGGCCAGGGCCTCGCGCAGTCGTTTGGCTCCATTCGCGAGCAGGTCCCGTTCGAAGGTCACCGTTCGGGCGAGGAGGAACGCAGACTGACCAGACGTGGGCTGGATTCCCTCGTGCACGGCCACATCAGCCATCGGGATGCCGTGCACTGCCGAGATGGCGTTCGCGCGGCACTCCGGGTTGCGCGCCCATTGCTCGAAGCGGCGACGGGTGTCGGAGACGTCTGCCACGGCCTCGAGCTGGGCCGGATCGGCGTCGAAGGACTCGGGCTGATCCACGTCATCAGCCGCGTCGTCTGCCGAGGGGGGACTTGGCGGTAGCGGCGGATCGGTGCTGTCTCCAGACGGTTCGACGGCCTCGCGGGCGCGATCCTTGCTCTCGCTCGGCTGTCCGGCTGCGCCGGTGCCTCGCTGCTCGGCCTGCGCCCGCCTGATGGCGGACAGGATCGACGGGGGTCGCTTGTCTTCCTCGTCAGTCATGTCGACTCCTGTTCGGTCCACAATCACTGCAGATGCGACTCACGTCGCAGTGTTCACAGCGCGTCCCCGGCCGGGTCGGGAAGTCCTCGGCGAGCATCCGGGCAACGCTCTCGGAAGCCCACTCCTCGGCTGAGGATACAACGGCGGCGGTGACATTGACCGTTCTCGGCTCCGCCCGCTGCAGGTCCATCACGTAGGCGGCGTGGACGTCCAGGCCTTCCCTGCGTCCTGCGGCCGTGTAGATCTGGAGCTGCAAACGGTGCATGCGGTCGTCCTCGTCGGTCGCCGTCTTATAGTCGACGATGGCCATGGCGCCGGGCTTGCCGTTCTCCCGGTCAAGGATCACGTCGGCTCGGCCGGCGACCGTCGCGTTTGGCACGTGGAGCTCGAACGCCCGCTCGGTCTCCCACACGCGCTCCAAGTCCTCGCGGCTGGCCTGGACGAACTCCCCAACCAGTCGCTCCGCACTTCGGCGCATCTGCTCGCTGGCCGGCTTGTTGGCGAACGGCAGGAAGAACTCCTGCTCGAAGATGGCGATGATCGCGGTCGCGTCGGGGACTCTGCCCTCGTGTTGCGTTTCGTCGGCTATGCGACGAAGCACGTGGTGGACTGCCTTGCCGTAGCCCAGCTCCCGCGCCAGGAGCGGCTGGAAGCCGAGTCGCGTGCGAAGCCGGTACCCTTGAGGACACGACTCGTAGGAGGCGAGGTCGGAGAACGTGATGACCGGCGTGTCAGACGCGAACGACCGCGGCTGCAAGGGCCGAGGCGTCAGCGGCAAAGGAGACTCCTGTACCGATCCGACACGGTCTCCGACCAGCTCGTAGAAGGGCGATGCGCTCTGGTTGTTCTTCATGCGCCGGAACCGGGACAGGTACAGCCCGTCACGGGCGCGTGTCATAGCGACGTAGAACAGGCGAGCCTCGTCCTGGATGGTGCCTGAGTAGCGCTTCTCGTCGTAGAGGTCGCCGGGAACGAGGCAGGGTTGTGTGGATCCCGACTTGCTGGAGGGGAACCTCCTGGCGGTGAGCCCCGGGGCGAACACGATGGGCCACTGGAGCCCCTTCGCGCCGTGGACCGTTGAGATCGTCACGGCGTCGAAGAGCATGGTCTCCTCGCCTGCGAATCCCTCGTACTTGCTCAGGGCGTAGAACTGCATGAACGCGTGGAACCGCCGGTAGAATCGCTCGCCTCCTCGGCTGCCCCCCCGCCAGCCGCCCTCGTCTGGCACGCGCCGGGCTCTCTTGGTCGCGTGCTCAAAGTCCGCAAGGAGGGCGGAGAAGCGCGCGAAGGCACCGAAGCGCGCAGGCAGGGCGTCGTCTTCGGCGAGGCGCCAGTCCTGCACTCCGAGGATCGCGAGCAATTCGTAGAAATCGCCGACCAGGTTTGCCTCCACCGTGTCGTCCTGGGTCTCGGCCTTCCAGCGTTCGAGGTGCCGGGTCAACGGACCGAGTTGCCGGTCATCGAGGTCAAAGTCGGCCTTGAAGACCTTCAGCAGGCTGCTGAGGTCGACCGGTTGTGAGTCGTAGCTCCACTGGTCCTCGCTCCACTCGCTATCCGCGAGCCATGCGTAAAGCCTGGCCATCTGCTGCGCGTCCCGCTCCATGAAGAGTCCGCTGCTCCCGGTGCACTGGACTGGGACGCCACGCGCCTCGAGCTCCTGCATGAGCGGCCGCGACGAGGTCTTGACCGAGCGCAGAAGGATAGCCATGTCGCTCCACCTGAACCCAGCTTCATCGTGGAGGCGACGCACGTTCTGTGCCAGTGCCCACGCCTCGTCCTCGGGCTTGTCGGCCTCCCACAACACGACGCGACCACCCTCATCGGGTCGAGCCGCTTCCATGGATTTCTGCAGCCGGGGCGTGACGCGTGTCTCGATGAAGGCGCGGGAGCGATGGACGATGTCCGGCTGTGATCGCCTGTTGCACGGCAGCTCGCTGGTAGCCACGTCGGGGTACCGCTCGGTGAAGTGCAGGATGTTCTCCACCGTTGCTCCACGCCATTGGTAGATGGACTGGTCGTCGTCGCCGACCACGCACACCTGTGCGCCGCGCGACGCGAGGAGCTCGACGAGGCGCTCCTGCGCCGGGTTCGTGTCCTGGTACTCGTCCACGACGATGTGCCGAAGTGGTCCCAGGATCCGCTCTGCGATGGGGCCTTCGGTGGAAAGCAAATCGACGGCGCACACGATCATCTGCCCATACGAGAACGCGTTGTAGCGCCAGAGGAGGTTGGTGTAGTCGTCGTAGGCCCGGGCGAACTCGGGCGCACCCGCCGCAACCACGCCGCGCGGGAGCAGCTCGTTCTCGAGCACGTCGATGCTGCGACGAAAGAGCTCCACTGCCCGGTAGCCACGTTCGTTCGTGACTTCTTGCAAGCGGAGGCTGGTCGACTCCCGGTCGAGAAGGGCGGTGAGGCGGTGCTCGTCGAGCACCTCGAACGCAGCCAGCTCCGGAACGTGCCGCTGCAGCATCTGCATGCAGTAGGCGTGCATGGTGCCCACGAACATCGGGTGGAGACGATCGAGGTAGTCGGGGCCGAGCCGCTCGTCTGCGCTGACCTTCTGCTCGATGCGGACTTTGAGCTCGGCGCCGGCCTTGTCGGTGAACGTGAAGGCGATGATGGTCTCTGGGCGGAAGTCCTCCGCGAGAATGTCGGTGACGCGCAGCGCGATGGCCTCCGTCTTGCCGGAGCCGGCGCAGGCGATGATCTGCAGGTGACCCCCGCGATAGGTGATTGGATCAACGCCCTTGCTCACAGCCGCTCCCTCCGCGAACGAGACCCGGTGAGCTGCATCTCCGATGGACGCAGCACAGCCTGAACGGGCGACGGCTCGAGCTTGTGCGCTCCGAGGCAGAGACCCCGCGCAGAGGGCGAGCCCGTCACCCGCACTGCCCATTGACATCGACGCCGTGAGGTGTGGGCTTGAGTTCCTGGGCGTGTCTGCGGCCTTGCTGAGCCTGAGGCGACCGAGCAGCCGGTAGCCGGTGGTTCCTCACGCGCCCCCCTGCGGCTCCTGCTCCCCCAGCCAATCCCCATACAGCGTCTCAGACAAGTGGCTCATGAAGAAGCGCGGATCGAGCTTCCCGCCGCAGGCGGAGACGTAGTCGCTCCAGGCGCCGCGCAGGGCTGCGAGGCGCTTCTCATTCTCGGCGCGAGCGCCGATCAGGATGACCGTGACTCCGGTGAGATCGGGGAGCGCGCCGGCTCGGCGCTGCTCGCGCACGAGGCGCTCGACGGCTCCTGACGTGACCGCGCCGCCGCGCCAGTCTACGGCCGGCGTCTGGATGAGACCGTCGGTGAACAGCACGAGGCGGCGCTCCTCGCCGTGCGACGCCGAACCGAGCAGCTGGCCGGCCAGGTAGAGAGCGCCGGCCAGGTCGGTGCCTGCGGCGACCCTGCCGTGCACCTTGCCTTGCACACGCTTGAGCGCTTCCTGGCGCCAGGCGGTGAGGTCGTGAGCGGCCGCGAAGTCCGCCATGCCGCTCTCGTAGCGCTGCTGCTCTTTCTTCTGCCAGGCATCGAGCAAGAGCTCGTTGTCGGTCTCGGGTCGAGGCGAGGGCGTGAACGCGTAGCTCGGCAACTTCTCCTCGAGCCAGAGCTCACTGTTCTGCACGGAGGAGTCCTCGGCGCTCATGACGACCAGACGGTCGCCGTAGCCGAGCCCTTCGAGGACGCGCACGAGGCCGTCCACGTACTCGTCCCGTGCTCCCAAGGTGCTCTGCGTGACATCGCAGACGACCGCGTAGTCCATCGGCGCAGCCTGTGTCTCCCAGCTCATGGGGGAGCCGGGCTGGCTGGCCCCGCACGCGCTGAGGGCGAGGGCCCCCAGCACGGACACGAGGGCGAGGAGAGGCAGAGAGGGAGCGTGGCGGGTCATTTGCGAGACTCCTTGGGGACGGAGTCAGTGAAGTAGACCGGACTGCTGCCGGTGGACGTGGAGCTAGTGGACGTGCGCCGGCTCCCGTTGCTGCCTGCCCCTCGGGTCCTGCCGCGCGAGCCATTGCCGTTCCCGTTCCCGTTGCCTTTGCCGTTGCCACGCGAGCGGTCGCGTGGTGCGGAGGCGCCCTCGGCGAGCGGAGCAAAGAGTCTCAGATCTGGATCGAACGAGGCGGCTTCAGCAGAGTCATTGGCGACTACGGCCGGGCTGCTGACGGGCAGCGCGCTGGCCGCGGAAGGCCGGACGTTGCCGGCTCGGGACTCGTGCAGCAGAGAGTCAGGAACGGGTACCTCGAGGCTCTCGATACCATCGACCCAGATCGGCTGTTCACGGTGCTCGGGACGCCTCGCACGCCTCCGTGACCGCATGTTGCCCGCGTTGTAGGCCCAGGCGAGCGTGTGCAGCTGTGGACCAAGGTCCTCAGTCGTGCCCTTGTAGCGATCGCGCAAACCACTCTGCATGGCGCGATTCTCGGTCAAGCGCTGCTGGGCGACTTCGAGTCGACGCCGCGCATCCTGGCCTTCAGGATCGCTTTCGGCGTGAAGGTACGAGACCAGGACCCCGCCCCCGAGCATCGCGAGGTTGATCACCACATAGATTGCGGTCAGGAGCCACGGCGCGATGTTCAGGTCGAGAAGGCTGTTCACGACGTCGTAGAAGTACGCCTGCCGGACAAGGGCCACGGCGAAGATCAGGCCGACGGCGACCACGAGTGCCAGCATGGCGACGCCTTCGTGACGGCGCTGCTTCCAGGCAGCGCCGACGACAGCGGAGCACCCCGGGAGGAGCACGGCGACAACCAGCGCGATCAGGTACGTCTGGTAGTTGTTGCCCCCGAACACTGCGAACGCGAGCGCGTTCACCATCCATTCCGAGATGAAGAGCAGGCCCAGCGCGATGTACTGGATCCAGCTGCTGAGCGTCCTCTCGGGTGCCGGCATGCGGTTGCCGCTTTGGGAGGTCACGATGTCTTCGTCTGCCGCGATCTGCTGCTCAAGCTGGGTGGCACGGGCAGCGTGCGCGTCGGCAAGCCTGGCAGCCTCCCGGAGGCAGGCGCCTTCGGCCTTGCGTATCGCGCTCGGGAAGCGGGGGTCATCGCGGGCGGGGATCGGGTCCTGCTTGCCGCGAGAGAAGAGGCTGAAGCGACGGAAATTGTCGCGACCCTCGCGCGCCCCGGTCTTCTCCATCTCGCGAGACGTGGGCATGGCGATACCAGACGTTCCCTGGCTGCCGTTGCTCTGCGCCTGCACCTTCATCGTCGCCCCCTGACTGGTGATCAACTCTTGCACCACCTATAAGGAGCCCCCGGCGACGAGGTGCAAAGCGAGGTTGACGATCGGTCGTCACAGTTCGATGCATCGCGGTCAATCCGCCCGCTCGCACTGAAGCCTCGCATGCGCTTCAGAGCAAGCGGGGTGGTCGCGCGTGTCGTCTGAACCGGAGGTGCGCCACAAGCTGTCGATGGACCCACGTGTGATCAGCGCCAGCCGGCGCGCCGACATCCCGGCCTTCTGCTCCGAGTGGTTCATGAATCGCATCCGCAAGGAGGTCGTCGCTGTACCCAATCCGAACACCTGCGTTCCGCAGCTGTTCAGCCCGATAGTCCACGAAACGCAGGCTCTGAGCAGGGAAGAGACGAGATTCCGCGGGGAAACGGCGTGTATCTATGCGCCGAGAGGGCGCGCGGGGCTTTAGGAGGCGGCCGCCGGCGGCGTGAGCTTCTGGATGAGCGGCGGCTCGGTGAGCTGCAGCCTCGCGAGGATGGCGCGCTGCGGCGCCGTGATCTCGCTGCGCTGGCGGAAGCTCCCGGCGGCTCCCCGGAAGCTCCCGAGCTGCAGCTTCTGCAGATCGCGGCGCAGGGAGGGCCAGGAGCCCTCGCAGGTGGTCTCGATGACGCGCACGAGGAGCAGGGCCAGCCAGCAGAGCACGACGTGGGCGCGGATACGCGCTTCCCGGCGATGGTAGACCGGGCGCAGCTCAAGGACCTGCTTCATGTCCCGCCAGCCGCGCTCCACCTCGAGCAGCTGCTTGTAGCCGAGGGCGATGTGCTCGGCCGAGAGCGTGGGGTCGGAGGAGCGCAGGAGGTACTTGCCGTCGAGGCGCTCCTCGGCCTCGATCGCGCCTTCGCCTGCGCGCAGCAGGCCGCCGGCGGTGACCCGCAGGAAGCGTGCCAGGCCGGGCTTCCTGGAGATCACGCCGCGCAGCTCGGCGCGCTTCGCGGGAGGGAGCTTGTCGGAGCCCTCGATCATCTCCCCGAGGCGCGCGAGGAGGCGCGCGCGCACCGCCGCGTCGCGCTCCGCGCCCTGCGGGCTCTCGCAGACCACGAAGCGCTCGCTCTCGCTGACGCGCACCTCCTTGACCTGCAGGTTGCCGGCGACCTCCTGGTAGCGGCCCGCCCGCGAAAGGGCGGCCTTGGCCTCGGCCGAGCCCGAGCGCAGCTTCTCGCCGAGGATGTAGTGCCCGCCGCCGCGGCGCAGGAAGCGGCGGTTCTCGGCCGAGGCGAAGCTGCGGTCGGCCACCCAGACGACCCGCGAGAGCGTCCAGTCACCGAGATCGGCTTTCACCTGGCGGATCAGCGCCGAGTCGGCGGTGCTCCCCGGCCAGGACCAGACGCGCACGGGGATGCCCTCGCGGGTCACGGCCATGCCGACGACCACCTGGGGGAGGTCGTCGCGGTGGTCCTTGGAACGGCCGTAGGTGCGAAAGCCGGCGAGGCGGGCGGGCTCGCCGTCCTCATTCTCACCAGCCAGCGCCTCCCCGCGCGCGTTCCGCGCCACGGGCTCATCGGCCTCATCGAGCTCGAAGTAGGTCGAGGTGGTGTCGAAGAAGAGCAGGTCGACCTCGAGGTTCAGCAGGTTGGCGACCTGGTGGAAGACCTCCTTCTCCAGCTCTCCTTGGACCTCGAGCAGCCAGTCCATGGCGCGGTAGCAGGCGTCGTCTGTGGTTTCCGTGAGGCCCGCGATGTGCACGTCCTCGCAGATCTAGCGCGCCGCCGCGAGCTTCGAGGAAGGGGCCAGGGCGCGGTTGGCGACCAGCGCGAAGAGCACGCGCTCGGCGGCCGGGTCACGGCGTCGCCCTTCGAGCAGGCGGCGCAGCAGCGCATCGATGCCGAGGCGCCGCCAGAGAGCGTCGAGGACGAAGGTGCCGCCGAGCGGTCGCCCGCCGAGGTACTTGAAGCCCGCGCCGGCAGCGGGCAGGAGCGCCGCCTCAGTTTCCCTGGCGGCCCCGCCACCCGCGGCTGGTGGAAATGGGAGCGGAAGGGCTATTTCCCCATCAGTTGCCCTGGCGGCTTCGCCACCCGCGGCTGGTGGAAATGAGAGCGGAAGGGCTATTTCCCCATCAGGAGAGAGGAAGCGCGAGAGCGAGCCCGCGAGGCGCTCGAGCGCCGCCCGGCTCGAGTCTTCCGCGCGGCCGAAGCTGTAAATCACCTGGGTGCGCGAGCGCTTCCGTGCGGGATCCCAGACGTTGTGCGCGAGCTGCACGTAGCGGACCACAGAGCCGTCCTTGTTCCTGCGCGGCGTCGTTCGCAAGTACATGGACTAGACACTCTCACGAAAAAACTACGATAGCAAGTACTTCAACCCTAGGCGTGTATCTATGCCTTATTCGACTTCTGACCAGGCCAAAAGCCTCTGAGCAGGGGTTCTTCCTCGCGACGTGGGCCAGAAGGGCGATTAGCTGCGGAACGCAGGTCATGGACCGCCACGCTCGCGTGAGGAATAGGCCGCGTTCGCCCGCGTCGCGATGAGGCAGTGAAGCCTGTCGCTCAAGCTCCGAAGCAATCCTGACGCAGGATGCGCGTCACGGACATCAGCGACTTGATCAGCTCGTCGGACGTTGCATGAAGGGTCGCGAGGACCTGGCGTGGATATCTATCGGCATGTGCTGCCGCGGACGTGTACTGGAACGCCAAGTAGATGGTGCACATGATGTTGGCACCGAGGGGGGCAAGCGCATCCTCTGCAGCAAATGAGCTTCGGAACAGAATCGCAGGGAGCGACTGACGCAACGACGCCTCACGCCCATCCACTATGCCGAGTGCGCGGAGCAGCTCAGCACCAGCTTTGGGCAGTTCCTTTGGCGACTGGTCTTGGACCATACGCCCAATCCATGCCACAGGCGTGACAGGCTTGCCCAGCGACGGCCTGTAGCTCTCGGGGCTGGTGACCCCATCGAGGCTTCGTTGCGCCGCGCTCAAGCGGTCGGCCGAATCACCGACAGATCCCTTGAGAATTGACTCCACACGGTCGAGGAAGGGTGAGCATCTGTCGGCGCCGGCGTCGAGTTCCCTCACGAGAGTCGCCGTGAGCGCCTCGTCGACTTCGAAGAGGCTCCGGGTCATGTGGCCGATGCGGGCCTCGGGCGAGTCAAATGGACCGTCTGCCGTCTCCAGTAGCTGTTCCACCGAGAACACGCACTCGCAGCCTCCGACCACGGGCACCCAGTCCGGGAACTGCACTGGCGAGGCTATTTGCAGGATGTTCAGCTGAGACACCGCCACCAGTACGAAGACGATGGCGTCCCTTTCGGTGGCGTCGCGCAGGCCGGCCTCGACGACACGCCTGCTTGCATTCACAAGTCTCATGAAGTCGCTCTGCAGGGCATTTGGGTTCTCGAAGAAACCGGAATCCCGAACTTCGAGAGCAACACAACGGAGACCGGGCGGTATGTCGGCCCGAGAGATCGCCTCAGCCATGTCCCGTCTGCTCGTCGTCGTAGAGACCCAACAGGCCGAGCACGTCCCCTGCCGCAACGCGTAGCGAGAGACCAGCAGTTCGACTACTCTCTCGGGGTCCAATCGCATCATGCCGCTTAGACCGTGGCCGCGATCCGACCCATGAGGCGCACTCGCGGCGTCACGAAGCCTCGATCAGTCCGTTTGACGAAGTTGGCCATGGTGGCGTCCCGCAGCATGATCGCTGGGCTGACCCCGCAGTGCGAGCGAGCACCATGCTCCTCAAGAATGTTCTCCGCGTCGCCTGCGGAAATGCGCAGGGTAGCGGGTGCCTCAACGCCGATCCGGTGGAGCAGCATGCAGACGGCGTGCAGCCAAGGCTGACCACCTTCATCATCCGTATTGGCCTTCCCGATCAGTTGGCCGAAGAAATGCAGAAACATGCGGTACTCGTCATTCGCCTCAATGCTCCTGAACGACAGCCCGATCTTGGAGAAATCGTGAAACGTCTCCTCAGACAGAGGCCCGTCTGACTTTGAGTAGCTCCGCTCAATGAGCCAGTCCACGAGATTGACAAGCAGGCTGACGGTCAGGTATGGGTGTCCACTCGTCTCTGCGTAGAGTGCGTCGGCGAATCCGTGGTCGAATTCGATGCTGCGCGAGAGCGCCTTGTTGATGAGCCAGAAGAACTCGGAGTGCTCGCTGCCCGACTCATGCTCGAAGAGGGGGAACTCGTCCTGCCTCACGTAAGGGCTCAGTGGGTTCTGGTCCATGATTATGTAGTGAGCGTCTGGGCGTTGGCCGACGAGAATCACGAGGTTTGCTGAGGCGTAGTCGACGAGCTGGTCCAACAGCGGCTGGACTATGGTCACCTTCGTTTCAGGATCCCTCCTTGCCACCAGCTTTAGTCGGTCGAACATCGTCTCGTACTCATCCAGCAGAAGGATGGCCCGTCGGCCCTCAAGGGTCTCGCCGCCCGAGCACCGAGCCATCGTCTCTGTCATGAACCCGCGGGGTAGCTCGGACGAGTCTCGTATCAGGCCGTCCAGCGCCTGCCAGAAGACCCCTTCTTCGGGGAACTGGGGAGCGGAGTTGCACGTCTGCTTGACGAGGACGCTATCTTCCCTCGAGCCCAGCTCCGAGCAGGCAGTGGTCTTGCCGCTTCGACGAACGCTGCACCAGAGGCGCACGCCGCTGTCCATCTCGCAGCTCTGCAGCAGCCGCTGCACCGCTGGCCTGTTCACGAAATACCACTGAATTGACCTTGGCGTTCTGAGCGGGAAGTTCCTCGCCACGTTGCTGCGTATTGGCAGAGAGGGGAGATGCTGGCCAAGCAGCTCAATGAGGGACTCCCTCAGGATTGACCGCGTGCGCTCCACTGCAAGGGCGACGTCGACCCGTGCATCTACGCTCGTGTCAATGACGGAACGGCTCAGGTCGGCGTCTTTGTCGATCTCTCTGGAGGTGCCTTCCTCAAGAGGGGCAATGACGAGGGCCACACCGCGCCGTAGCCCCTCGGCAATCTGGGGGATGGTCGCTCTTCCGGATGCAAGATAGCAGTGGATCTTGAGTAGAGGCTCCACGTTGGTCCCTACCCTGAGAGCTACCTCCAGCCGGTGTCGCTCGTCGTCGTAGAACACGAACGCCGGCAGGCAGGGCACGCCATCGTGCTCCGACATCATGGTGTCAATGGCCTCCGAGAGCGGCAACAGGTTCGACAGCACTGCGCTTCCCATGTCGGCCCTCGGCAGCTCCTGAGCGAGCCGCCGGAGCTCGGCTTGGCAGAGGAGAGGAAGTCGCTCTCCCCATCTGGGAAGTGAGTCAGCTAGAAGCGCATCGCCGGACTTGGGGCCGAAGCTGACTCCCGCGAATCCAACGAGGGCGCCGCCTACCATGCAGGATGCCACCGTGCGAATGGCGCAGGCCCTCTCCAGAGACAACCCCGGGCTCAGCGCATCTGAGTAGATCTGCACCAGCAGCGTCAAGAAGGCCGACAGACCGTTCCTGGCCTTCTCCTCGGGTCCGACGAAGCTGCTTTCAAAGCCGGTCTCGATGAAATGGCAGTATCCTTTGTCGAAGATTTCGCCCGAGTGAGCCCGAAACGCCTCGAACAGGCCGTCTCGCAAGGCACTTCTGGTGTCCGAGTTCTCCGCGGCTTCGGTCGCGTCGTCAAACAACGGGCCGATGGTCTCTCTATAGAACGTGGTCCACTGGAAGATGTGGCGGTCGCTAAGCTCAACCAGTTCTTGGTTCACCCTCTGCAGGAACTGTCTGGCTGCCGTCGCGGCTTGTCGACGGGCTAGTTCCGCGGCAGAGGGGGGGCTCGCTGGTTTGGGCTTCTTCTCGGGTGCCTTGGTGGCCTTCGGAGCGACGCGGCCCGTGTCCTGCGCGGTCTCTTCCGGTAGCTCACCAATGTCCCTCACGCGGCCGTCGAATGCACGCTCAAGGGCGCGTCGGCGCTTGGGGAGGAATGACTCAATCGACCGCCGAATGTCCGCCTTGCGAATGTGAAACTCACTTGGAGGAAGTGCCGTGATCAGGTTCGCGAGGAGCCTCTCGGCCTCTGCGGGATTCACCGTTCTGAGGAGTTCATCAACCTCCTCAAGTGCGGCATCGACGCGGCTCATGCGGGAAGCCCATCGGCTGGCTTGACAAGGAGCGCGTGGACGACGTTCGTGCCCTCTGACGGCCACCGTGAAGGAGTACACAGGGCGGCCCGAAGGCGCTTGGTGCCGGTGTCCCTGTTCTGTGGCTTCATAGCTGCCCCCGTTCTGGACTCGCACCATCCCCGCCGTCGAGTCGTTGAGCACCGTCCTCGATGTCAGTAGTCTATCGCTTCAATCGACAGGTGTGAGTTCAGGGTTGAAGGACGGGAGCTAGCCTGCGCAGTCCACGCAAGCCGAACACCTGTTCCGCCGCAAGCCGGACACCGATTCCGCTCAAGCCCACGGGGGGGGGCTCCGCAACCGCGGCACAGACAACCCGGACGGGTGGGGAGTGGCGCGATTCGAGGGGCGGGTCTCCCATGTGTTCAAGGAGCCGGTCGAGGCCCCGAACAGCAATCTGACCACCTTCCTTCGCGACTATGAGCCCTTCTGGAGCAAGATCTTCATCGCTCATGTGCGGCGGGCCACCCATGGAGCCATTGCGCTGAAACACACGCACCCCTTCTCGCGCACCTTTCGCTGCCGCGACGTGGTCTCGCCCATAACGGCCACGTGCGCCCGGTCGTTGAGCGGGGCACCTTGAAGTTCCGCACGGTCGGCCACAGTGACTCCCACCCACCTCTTGTGCAAGTACGCTTTGGGCGGCGTTGGCAGCATTCGCCGGTCGTACTGATCCCGTGATAGCCGTTGCCCGAGCCACACCGCTTCTGAGGCATCTCCATCGATCTCATCGCCCAACACGACTGAGGCCGGCTCGAGCGACGGTCAGAGCTGGCGCGGTCGGAGGGCAGCATCAATCGGTGGCGCCAGCCTCAAGTACCAGGAGAGCCGCTACGTACTCCCTTGGCAGCGCGTGCTGGCGCGCACCGGCGATGATCGTGCGCAGGTATTCGGATCGCGGGCGAAGCCCCTCGCGCGTATGGTCGTCACCCGCGACATAGGTCATCGCATGCAGCACGTCTCCCGCGTCGGTGACGACGTCGACGTTCTCATGCCGGTAGTGACCTGTGGCAACGCCTTCACGCCGATCTAGGCGCGCGATCGCCTCCTCGTCACAGAGATACGCGACCCCCCACACCGAGGACGCCTTGTCAGCGATGATACTCGCGAAGGCCCCGATTCCCGCATCAGGGAGCTTGTTGAAGACGAGCAGGTACTGCGGGAGCCGGCACCGCAATGCCGTGCAGATCGCCTCGGTTCTCGCCCCCATCTGGTCGACGTCGAGATTGCTCCCGTAGGCGAAGTACCACGTGTCCATCAGGCCGCGAACTCCAGCGCCTCCGCGAGGGCGCTATCTGCGCGAGGAGATCTGTCGCGCGTAGGGGGGGTCACAGAGGGGCCTATGCTTCCGTGCTCAGGCCGGCGACCTCCCCAAGCAGGGCCTTGGCCTCAACCTCCGCGCCAACCAGACCGGTGTCAGCCAGTCGCAGTAACCGCTCGAGCTCGACGGCCAGAAGTGAGGATTCCTCCGCTTGCTGAAGGTGGGCGTGGCCCGACGGACGGAAGCGTCCCGGAGCGAGATGCTGCGCGTCGATGACCCAGAGACGCGCCGGGAACTGGATATCGACGACGATGAGCCGCGAGCCCTCGGCGTCGCCGGCAAGGTGCATGCCCTGGACGTCGCGGATCCCGAGCGAGACCTGCGCGTTGTCGGTGTACTTGATCTCGCAGGCGCAGCGCTGCGCACCCAAGATGCACCAGCAGTCCGGGATGCCGGCGCCGGGGTTGCGGCGTAGGCCGGGGTCCATGACCTGCATGGCAAGTTCCACGGCCTCCTGCACGACGCGGCCGAAGGCCCCGCCGGCGCCGTTTCCCATCTCCCGCATGAGATTGCCATGGATTCTGGCCAGCAGTTCCCCGGCGAAGGTAGAGAGCTGCGTGCCTGTTGCCGGAGCCGTCGTCACGTGCCGCTCTCCGTGCGCGTGCCCTCCGCCGCGGTCCATCCGGCGAGGCGGATCACGCGCACCAGGCTGGAACCCGCTCCCTGGAGCACGTCGTCGACGAAGGCTTCCTCGGTCGTGGTGATCAGCAGCCTGGGGGCGTCCACCCTGACGAGCGTGCGGCCCAGCCTCCTGCTCATCTCCCTGTCCAGGCTTTGCGTCGGCTCATCGAGCGCCAGAAGGCCGAGGCTGCTGTTTGAGGATTCGTCATCGCTCAGGGCGCAAAGGGCCGCCACAGCGAGCACCGTCTGGTAACCGCCAGAGAGCAGGGGGCTGCTGCCAGCCTCCCAGCCGTCGGCGCTCGTCGCGCAGATCGCGTACGAGTTCTTGCTGCCGCCGCGGTCGCGCCGGGTGGTGACGACCATCTTGGCGCTCCTCAGGCTGTCGTGGCCGCTCAGGCTCTCGAACCAGCTTGCAAGACGCGGCGCGAGGGCCGTGATCCGTGCATCAGCCTCCGCCTGCGAGACGCTGTCGGCGACTGCGATGACGGCCTGCAGCGTCTCCATGCGCGAATCCAGGTCTTCGAGAGAGCCCTCGGCAGCCGCCAGCTCGACCTTGCCGGCAAGGCTGTCGAGCTCGCTCAGCCGGGCATCGGCTTCAAGAAAGCGCACGACGCGCCCCAAGGAGAGCACCTTCTCTCGTGCGGCCTGCGCGGTTTCGCGCATCCGAGCGATCTCTCCCTGCGTGCGTTGCAGCGCCACGTCGCAGGCCTCAGCGACCCGGTGGAGCAGGTCGTTGAGCGCCGGCGTGGGCGAGGAGGATGCGTCGGGCTCCTCGGCTACGCCGAGGAGCAGAGCTTCCCGTACCGCGGCAGCGACCGGAGCCTCCAGCTCGTCGGGGGAGGCGGGCAGTGCCTGGTCGTGCTCGCGTAGGCGCGTGATGATGTCAGCGGCGCGGGTCCGCTCTCGCCCGATGAGCGACTCGACTTGCTCCCGTAGTACCCTCAGCGTCGCGTTGTTGGCCGAGACCTCCCTGATCTGCGCCTGGGTCGCCTCGCTGAGGGCCTGCAGTCGCGCCGCCTCACCATCAGCTCCGCTGACGGCGTCGAGGACGGCGTCGATGATCTCGGCCAGTTCCCGCCTGATCATCGGGCGCTCACAGACGGGGCAGGCAAGCTCAGCCTCGGCGTCTTCCGTCTGCGCAACGATCCAGGAGCGCGCCGACGAGACCACGGCGATCCGGGCGTTCATGGCGCTTAGGCGGGTATCGAGGTCGTTGAGTCGGTCGGTCAGCGTGATGACCTGCTCCTCGAGATCCTGTTCGCAGCCGACCTCAGCGACCAGGCTCAGGAAGGCGGCCTCCGCATCGGTCCGCTCTGACACGGCCTTCTGCCAGCTGTCGCGGCGCGCGGTGGCCGTCTGCTGAGCTTCCAGTAGTCTGGTCTCGCGCTGCCCCGGGCCAGCCTGAGTCCAGCCCGAGTCGGCGGCGCTTCGAAGCTGGGAGGAGGCCTCACGAAGTGCGTCCAGCTCCCCGCCGCGTGCGTCAACGGCGACGCCGAGCTTCTGGGCCAGCGACGTGGCTGCCTCAGCGGCGCTTTGGGGGGACAGCATCTCGGCGGTGCCCTCGCCCTCGAGGGCAGCCGCTCGGGCTGCAGTCCGCTCATCGAAGCGGCGGGCGATCTCCGCCCTGAGGCCGTTCCTCGTCTGCTCCAGGCGGTCGCGCAGACTCCTGCGCTGGCTCTCCAGCTCGAAACGAGCTCTGCCGAGACCCAGGGTGAGGTCGTTCAGCTGCTCGATGCCGAAGAGGCGGTCAAGGGTGGCATCACGCTTCGTCTTGTCACCACTGGTCAACGCTTGCAGCGCGCCCTGCGCCGGCGCGACCACGCGGCGGAACAGGTCAGCCGTGACGCCGAAGAGCTCCTCCGGGTCGGGGTCGACGTCTGCGCCCCCGCAGCTGCAGCTGACCACGTCGTCCGCAGGCTTCGGCCGCGAGCGTTGGCGGGTCCGCTGCCAGGTGAGTGAGCGCTCGCCGTCGGAGAACTGCAGGCGTACGTGCGCCTCCTCAGAGCCGCGATGGATATATGTGCGGTGGGCATCGAGGGTGGGCGTCCTCATCTCCTCGCCGCTGGTCCCGACGGCGGTAACGCCGAAGAGCGCCCATTCGACGGCCTCGAGGATCGTCGACTTGCCGCTGCCGTTGGTGCCCACGAGGACGGTCACTGGCCGATCCAGGTCGATGGTCAGCGGCGCGTCTCCCACGCCGAGAAAGCCACGGATCTCAATGGTCGCGGGGTGCCAGGTCGATTTGCTGAGGGGGGTCACGAGCGTCCCCTCAGCATCTGCTCAGCCGCTTCGATGGCCGCCTCTGTCTCCTCGAGCGCAGGGGAGAGGGCCGCCTTCACCGCGGAGGTGATGGCCTCGGCGGAGGCGTCGCCGCTCTCCAGGAGGTCGCAGACGCAGGCCACGAGCACCTCCGCCTCCTGGCGGCGCGTCTCGTCGCCGAGCGCCTCGGCAAGGCGGGCGTTCATCTGCTGGCGTAGCTGGTCCACGTAATCCCCTCATCGCGTCGGTCATCGCCGAGGTCGCCTGCGTCCATGCCGAACGCGAACGCCAGCCAGTCGAGCTCACCGAGCATCATCAGGATGAGCTCCGGGTTGGCAGGCATGGTCTCGGAAGGGTTCCCGTCGGGGCGTCTCACTACCCAGGCGAGTTCAAGTCCTTCAATGGCGACGATCGGCAAGATGACCTCCTCTGTTGCGTTTTCGGCCTGCACAATCGCTAAGGGCGCTTCCTCGCGATCGTGTAAAGGGTGACGCGCGTCGAGCGTGCGGGCAGGCCCTTTTGTTCGTCCGGTCCGCGTACTACGATGACGACGGCACGCTCAGGGAGTGAGGGGGCAGCGTTGGAGTGGAGTGACGTGTTCGCGCGCGTCGGGGGGTACGACATTGGGAACTGGTATCTCCTCGAAGAGAGCTGCACTGGCTGGAGCGCCAAGGAACGACGCCCCTGGATCATGGTCGCCGAGTACACGGGCGGCACGATCGCCAAGATGCGCCCGCGCACGACGACGGGCCGTCGCGGCCTCTGGCACCCCGCACATCCACGTGGGCACGTGCCCGGCTGTGCCATCAACGAGGACGGGCGCATTCCCCCACGCGTCGTCATGGTCGATGTCGACTGCCTCCTCGGGCATTTTAGCTGCCATGAGCCCGACGAGGCCGTAGTGGAGGCATGTCGGACGTGAGCATGACCTGGGCGCAGCTGCAGGACGAACATGCCCGGGTCAGGATCGGGCCCGGCATCATCGCCGAAATCGAGGCCTGCACAAAGCAGGTGGTGCGCAGGTATGACCCTGTGGTCTACGGCGGGGTTGGCGATTGGCGCGACGGCTGGCAGGACGTCGCGCAGGAGTTCGTGGCCGACGTCCTGCTGAGGCAAGGCCAGCTCCGGACGATCATGGGGCTCGCCGTGTCGCTCGACCATTTTCGTCGCCTCCTGCGGCGCCAGCTTCACTACCTGCTTGCGCAGATCCGCCGGCGCACCGTGGTCGACAACCTTCTCGATCGCTGCAAGCTCTTGCTTGCCAAGGAGCCCTTTCAGGCCAGCCCCCTCGGCCGTGGCAGGGTCACCTACGCCATCGGTGAGGCAGAGGAGAGGGAGCCGACCGACGCTGAGCGCTGGAAGGCTGCAAGGCTCGTCGCTGCCATCCCGACGGCTCCCTTGGCCAGGGGAGAGAGGGCTTCCATGGTCTTCACGACCGAGGCGCTTGAGGCGGCGCTCCGCACGATTGCGGCGACCCTCCCTTCGCGATTCGGCCTCAGTGACGCCGGAAAGATCTTTGCCGAAGCTTTGACAGACTGGCTGCGAAGCCCCCTTACATATGATGGGAATCTCTCCGAAACACCGGTAGACGAAGCGGGACCAATGGACGTAGCCGTAGGGGACGAGACAGTCGCAGCGATTCTGCGCGACCTGGGCAGAGATGATCGGCTGATCCTGCGGCGCAAGCTTGCCGGCGTTTCCGACCAGGAGGTGGCGGAGGAAGTCGGTGTGAGCCGACCTACCCTTGCGAAGCGCAAGCAGCTCATGCTCGACGGCCTCCAGGTTCACCTCGTCGACCTCGACCGCAGCCTTCAGGAGCGGGTCATCGCGGCGCTGGAGCTGCGCCTCTCTCTGGAGGAGGGTCGGGATGACTGAGGCTTGGCATGCTCCCGCCTGGCTTCGTGAGGCGCTCGCCGCCGCAGAGCCGCCGCTTGCCGCTCCCCGGGTGGCTCAGGGACCTCCCGGAGTGGGAGAGGTACGTCTCCTGCGAGACATGGACTACCTGGTCGATGACGCGCGGCTCGCTCTGGTCCTCGACCGCGATGCCTCGACCGGCACCGCGTTTGTCGCCATTGTGAGCTCTGAGCTCGACTTCGCCGGCGAGGGCGACTACCGCGCTTCTTCCTCGAGCGAGATGCCTGGCGGCTTCCTGGTCGAGACGGATGTGGCTGGCTCCGTGTGGGAGCTGCAGCTTGGCGCAGTGTTCGCCAGTGTGCCACCAGCCCTGGCAGGAGCGTTGCTGCGCGTGTCTGAGGGTGCTGGACCTGGCGAGGCAGGCCTCGACCACTGGCGTTTCGGGCTGCCGGTGCGAGACCGTCACGATCCGCGGTGGGACTGGAAGCGAGAGGAACTGCGGACCCTCAACGTGCTCGCACATGAGTGCATGGAGTGGCTCGTGGACGACGGGGAGCTGCCCACCTTCGTCGATCCAGAGGCGCTCGCTAGAGGCCTCGACGAGGAGTCGCAAAGTGACGAGGCGCGGATCGACATGATCGAGGCGGTCGCGAGTGGCAAGGAGAGAGTGCCGCTGGACATGCTGGAGGACCTGCTGGACGTGTTCGATGCTGCGAGCCCGCAAGTCCAGACCGCCCTGACGCCGCTCGTCGATGCCACCTTGGCCATGATGTCGGGCGCGCGGCCGCTCAGCGCTGACGCTCGGGCCGTTTGGGACTTTGCGGGAGCACCCGAGTCAGGAATGCGGACACGCCTCGGCTCGTCGCTTGCTGTTGCCGCTGGGGAGGTTGTGAGGTGCCTGCGCCTTACCACGGCCGAGTCGTCCTGGCCGGACGTTCCGCGGCGCCACTCTGACTCAGTCCGGCTCACCCGGACAAGTGACAGTCACGGTATGCAGGTGCTCCTGTCCTACGTGGAAACGCACATGAAAGAGGTTTGCCGATGAGAGCGCCTGAAGACGCCTATCCCCTGGCGACTCTCCGAGCGTGGCGCCTGAGGCGTTTCAAGTCCGTGGCGAAGGCGGACGTCAAGTTCTCGCCCCTCACGGTGATCATCGGAGCGAACTCATCGGGGAAGAGCACGCTGATCCAGTCGATTCTGCTGGCCGTCCAGGCAGCGCAAGCCGGTGAGTCCGCCGACGTGTTCCCGCTTAACGGCCCGCTGGTCAGTTTGGGCACCTTCGAAGACGTCCGCTGCCGTACCTGCAACAGGCGGGGCGCTATCGAGCTCGGCGGCACGCTGGGCCTTTCCCGCAGCTTCCGACCAGGAGTGGCGGATTGGAGGGGTGATACCGCGCTATCCAAGCATGGTCGGACTTGGAGAAAGGCAATCTCCCCGAAATCCCAACGGTCTTGGAAGCCGCGTCTTGGCCAAGTGAGTTGGGGCGTCGCCTTTCGCGAGGAGTCAAACAAGGACACGGGCGCCGCTGAGATCGGCTCGGCGAGAGCGGACTGGACGTATGAGCCGAACGAAGGGCAGCGAGAGACCATGAGCTTCCGCTCCTCCCCGCGGCCACGGCAACTGACGGTCGATGCGGAGACCGGACTTCAGCCGCTGCTGACCGGGACCGTCAAGGGGCCGGACGGACAGTCCGAGCAGGTCTTCGATCCCCGCCTGCGAGGCGGGGTCCCAGTCGACTTTCTGGTCGAGGAGGACGAGAACGTGCTCCTCGCCTACGAGTGGGTCGGTAGGTTCCTGGGAATCGTCGAAGGCTTTTCGTACCGAAGTCGGCGAACCCGCTCGCTCATCGAATCTGCGGACTCATCGTGGCGAGCAGAGCGAGCGTCAGACGCGACGTATCAACATGGGCTCGACGAGGGTGCGCGTTGCGCGAGCGAGGCCTATGGGCGTGCGAAGGCAAGCGGTGAGGATGACTGGCAGATGGAGTTTCTTAGGTCAGCGCAGCGCCTTGCTCGTGCTCCGTGGCGGGAGTCGCTGTTCCACGGCGGCTTCAACCCCGAAGACCTCGTCCGGCGGGTCATCAAAGGCATTGGGCCCGGGGAGGTTACGCTTGTGGAGGGCGGCGATCTGGCTGAGCAGTTGGCGATTGCCTGTAGGCCGGCAGCCACCTTCCTCGCCAAGGGCGTGTCCTACCTGGGGCCGCTGCGAGAAGATCCGCACCCCATCTATCAACGGGCTCCCGCATATGGCACAAGCGCGCTCGGCCCCAAAGGTGAGTACACGGCAGCAGTGATTCTCGCGCGGGCCGGCGACTCAGTCGTCTGTCCGCGCGCGGATGGCTCCTGGGCTGGCGACATCACTCTCAAGGAAGCTCTCGAGTACTGGCTGCAGTACTTTGGGGTGGCACAGAGAATCGAGGCCTCGCCGTCACCGCTGGGCCCAGTCCTGCGCGTCGCCGAGTCCGCAAAGTCGAAGGCCCAGGACCTGATTAACGTCGGAGTCGGGGTGAGCCAGCTACTCCCGGTTGTGGCGACCTGCCTGCTGGCTGAGCCGGGCTCGCTCGTCCTCCTCGAACAGCCCGAGCTGCACCTTCACCCGGCGCTTCAGCTGAAGCTTGGCGACTTCTTGCTGGCCACTGCATTGAGTGGTCGGCAGCTCGTGGTTGAAACGCATAGCGAGCACATCATTGCGCGTCTTCGCGCCCACGTCGTCGCGGCCCCGTCCGACGAGCTCGTTAGGTTCGTCTCGATACTGTTCGCGGAGCTCCGCGAGGGTTGCACCGAGTATCGGGAGGTCCGACCGAACGCCTTTGGAGGGCTCGATTCCTGGCCGGAGGGGTTTTTCGACCAGTCGGCCAAGGAGACTCAGTCGATCCTCCGCCGCGCCGTCGAGAAGCGGCGTGCGGAGGCTCAAGGCAAAGCGTAGTCCTTTGGCCAGAAGTGCCGAGATTTGGCAGGTTGGGCGAGACCGCGCAACAGCGTCTGCTGTCGGCATCCCAGGTCTTTCGAAGCACGTTCAGCTGCTCGTCTTGGCTGTCGATGCTTGCAGGCGTCTTTCGATTGCCGGGCCTACGAGACGCTGCGCTGGGTGCCGCTGTCAGACGTCGGCACCCTCTAACCGGCCCATTCAGACGTTTCCCTTCTGGAAAGGAAAGGTTGCGAAATGGCCTCAGTTGACTTCGATCCTCATCTCATCCCCGGCGACGTGCTCACGCACAGGCAAATCCTCGATCTATTCCAGTGCCAAGCACAGAGCGGCATTCGGGCCTCGCGAACGACCAACACCCTGGTCGTGACCACGACCCCCTACGCCGACTACCCCGGCCGCTTGATCGATGGCGTCCTCCACTTCGCCGGCGTGGGACAGGAAGGCGACCAGCGGCTGAGCGGCAAGAACAAGACTCTGGCAGAGTCGAACACCAACGGTGTCGCCGTCCATCTCTTCGAGGTCTTCGTGAGCAATCAGGCGACCTATCGCGGTCGCGTCGTCCTCGCTGGCGAGCCGTATCAGGAACGCCAGCTGGACAAGAATGGCGATGAGCGCTCCGTGTGGGTGTTCCCTTTGCGGCTCGCAGATGGAGCGGCGCTACCGCCACTGCCCGCAGCCCTGCTCGAGGAGGCTGCCGAGAGCCGAACTCGCGAGGCCCGGCGCCTGAGTGACGAGGAACTGAAGCGCCGCGCAAGGCTTGCCAGGAAGACTCCCGGCCAACGAATCGTGACTTCCACGTACTATGAGCGGAATCCCCATGTCGCCGAGCTATCCAAGCGGCGTGCACAAGGAGCCTGCCAGCTCTGTCAGCAGCCGGCGCCATTCGAGACGCGCAAAGGCCCCTTCCTTGAGACCCATCACATCATCTGGCTCGCGAAGGGCGGTGAGGACTCGATTGCCAACACTGTAGCCCTCTGCCCCAACTGCCACCGCAAGGTCCACTCGCTTCATCTCGCGAGCGACCTGAAGCTGCTCAAGTCACGAGCGAGCTGCTAGCGGGCACCCTGCTGAGCTCGAATAGCACGGGTGGGTGATGCTGGGAATGCCGCGACCACCGAGAGGACGCTAGGACGAGTCGCAGGAGAGGCCGGGAGCGCAATGCGGCTAGCCGAGGCCCTGGTTCGGCTGGCTCGCTGCGAGCCCCTGTCTGCTAGCTCGGCCGGGATTCGGCGGAGCCCACAGACTCCGCCATTTCGACCAGCAGGCACATGGCGTTCGCGAGTCGCATCTGGTCGATGGTCTTGCAGGACGCATCGAGCAGTCGCGGGCTGGCCACCAGCACGGCCAGGCACTTGGCGCGCGAGATCGCGACGTTGAGCCGGTTCCTCGAGAAGAGGAACTCGAGCCCGTGCGGGATGTCTTCACTGCTCGAACTCGCCATCGAGTAGAAGATGACCGGGGCCTCCTGCCCCTGGAACTTGTCCACGGTGCCGACGCGCACCCCGGCGGGCAGTTGACCTTGCAGCAGGCGCACCTGAGAGTTATAGGGTGCCACCACAAGGATGTCGCCGTGGGCGAGCTGGCGTTCGCCGTCCTCGTCGGTGTAGCTGGTCCCAACGAGCGACTCGATCGCCGCTTGAATCGCGTCTGCCTCCTCAAGAGATCGCTGACGGTTTCCCTCGTGCTCAACTGGAAGGAAGTGAATTCCGTTCGCGCCCTCGAGCGACCGGCTGCAGGCTTTCTCGTTCGGGTGCAGGCGGTCCTCGTAGAAGGCCTGCGAGATGTATCGGCAGAGCTCCGGCCGCAGGCGCCACGTGGTCTCGAGAAAGATGCCCATGTCGGGCCGCACGGTCTGATCGTCACCAAGGAGATGCTCGAGCGCGGACGAGCCAGCTCCTGGGGGGTGGGCACCCTGGCTCACCTGAGCGAGCTGGTTGGGATCACCGAGGAGGACGAGGCTGTGCGCCGACGTGCCCACGGCAATCGCGTCGGCCAGCGAGAACTGCCCACCCTCGTCGATGAAGAGGACGTCGAGGTGATGCTCAAACGCCGGCCTCGAGAACAGCCACGCTGTGCCGGCGAGGAGCTGAAGGGAGGGGTCCAGGAGGTCATCGTTGTTCTTCGAGTCGTCGATGAAGCCAAACTGGCTGGGATAGGTGTTGTCGTCCGACGACTTCTTGCGCCCGGCGAAGACGAATCCGCATTCGTGGGCAGCCTCCTCGACCTGAGCCAAGAAGTTGTGGATCGCATTGTGGCTCTGCGCGGTAATGCCGACGCGTTTACCCTTTCGCATCAGGTCGACCGCCATGCGCGCCCCTACGTAGGTCTTTCCTGAGCCTGGCGGGCCCTGCACGAAGAGGTAACTTTGCCCGAGGCTCGACGCGGCCTCGACCGGGTTCCCATCGAGGCGCGCATCCGGCGGGCGCCGCTCGATGAGGTCGCGCAGGGCCGGGAACTGCTGCGCGCCGTCGAGGTAGTCCTCGGCGAAGCGCTGCACGGCGAGCTGCTTCACCTTGTCGTCGAGAGGCCCTGTCGGCATCAGCGCTCGAGGCAGTGGCTCAGCAGCGCGGCCGGTGCCTCGCCGCAGCCGGATCGTCCAGCTCCCATCGTCAACCGTCACCGTACACAGCTTCCCGGTCGCGGGATCCACCGCTTGCCCTCGGATCTTGTGCTCTTGAGCGGGGAACGAGAGCGTGTAGACCAAAGACCGCCCGTCTGGGATCGGATCCCCCGAACTCTGGATGCCGCCGATCGTCTCGGAGTCTTCGAGCAACTCCTCTTCATCGAGCTCACGGTTGTGGAAGTACTTCCACCACGCCGGCTTGGCCTCACGGCGGTGGTACTCGAGCAGCTGGGCGAGCAGCCACCGGGGCTCGCCCTCAGCCGCGCCCTCCAGCAGCGCCTGCTTCAGACGCTCGCGCTCGTCGAGTAGTTCAAGGGTTACGTCGGTAAGCTCACGGGCCGGCGGCTCTGGTCGCCACTCCAGGTCGGAAGGTCGCAGACCGAGCAGCCAGCGGTGGAGAAGCTCGAGCGAGCGGCAATCCTCCTCGTTGTAGTCGCGGATCCCGTCGAGGAGGTCGTCCACGCCTGTCTCCACCCATTCCTCGAAGAGGATGATCGACGCGGTCCCCCCAGAGACCGAAGCTGTCCTTCTGAAGTCGTAGAACTCCTCCATACGCTTGATCGAGTAGCTCGAGACCGATGCTCTCAGGCTCTGGCGCAAGACGCGGTAGAGGTCGACGAGCACGCCCCCACGCAGAAGCTCGTCGAACTCCTCCTCGCGCGTGCCGTGCTCGCCCATGAGGTGGCCGAGTTGCGATCGCTCGTACGCCCCGTAGTGGTAGACGTGAAGGCCGGGGTGCCGTTCGCGCCGCTCGTACACGAAGTCGATGGCGCGCTCGAAGGCCACGCGCTCCGCCTCGCGGTCGCGCGCCCAGATCGCTTCGTAGACGAGCTCGCCTTGTTCGCGGTAGAGCAGGCCAAACAGGTACTCGAGTCCCCGGGCGGGCTCGTAGAAGGGATGGCCCTCGAGGTCGAGGTAGACGTCCCCTTCGTGGGGCTCGGGGAGCAGCGCGAAGCCGCGGTCCGGCTCGCTCGGAAGGAGCTCAACAACGTGCTCGCCAGTGCGACGCCCTTCAAGCTGCAATGCAGCCTGCTGACGCAATCCGGCGAAGGTCTGTCGTGCGATTCGCCTGGGGCGCGCGTCGGGTTCACTCGTCGCGAGCTTCTCGAGAGTCCCGATGCCCGCCGCGGTCAGGCGCTCTACCTGCGAGCGCTGGATGCCGGCCACGAGCGTCAGGTGATCGTCTTCCTCCCAGCGCTTCGTGCAGAGTGCGAAGTAGTCGCAGAGGCCACAGTGCTCGACGGGGTAGGGGTAGGTTGAAGCCGCCCCGTCCAGAGCGCTCATCAAGCGCTCTCGCAGCCGTCGGTAGTAGGCGATGAAGTCGCTCGTCCTCAGGACGCTGTCAGCACCGGTGCCGAGAATCAGCTTCATCAGTTCGGGCAGCTGGCCTTGCAGCGCTCCGGTCCGTTCGGCGTAGAAGCAGAGCTGCAGAACGTGCTCAGGCTGCGGTGCGCGCGCGAGCTTCGTGTCTGCCGGCTCGTAGCTCCATTCGCCCAGCGCAGAAGGCTCGTCGATTCGCAGTAGGAAGTCGCACTTCCCGCGCCAGCCAGCAGGATCCTCGAGCACGGCCTGGTAGACGACGTCCACCCCTCTGCAGACTGCCGCTTCTGTCTCAGCCGCATCGCCCGGTTCGACTAGCTCACCACTCCGTACGCGCAGCGACTCAAGGTGATCGCGCTCATGCTCGCGGCCCTTTTCTTGAATGAGAGCCGCGTGCGGGTTGAGCCGATACGGCCGGGCGAGCTCTCCGCGCGCGACCGACGATTCGAGTGCGGTCAGATGCGGACAGGCCGCGAACGCCGCCAGGTCCGTCGGCGATAGGAGTATGCCTTCACTGGTGAGCCTCATGGTGTCGACCACGTTACCACTCGTGGGGGCAATGTTGGCAAGGGGCGTGAGCAATGCGATGTCATGAAGGCCTCTCTACCGCGTGAGTACACGGGTGCCCTCGAAGTACTCTTTGGCCAAGGCCCGGTGCTCCGGGTCGCTCTCGTCGAACTCGTGCCTCTCCAGGAGCAGGACGAGTTCTTTGAATGCGTGCTCGGCTGTCGGGCCCGCGGCCACCTGCTCCCAGAGCTCCTTGACGAGGTTCGACTCGGCGAGCAGCTCTGTGAGCGTTCCGCAGAGGGCGATGCGGTGGGGCACGGGCGGTCGCCACTGCTGGTCGTCGAGTGCACGGTCGAAGGCGCTGTTGAAGCCCCACACGACTGTGCTCAGGACCGCGTCATCCAGCCTTAGCACCCGAGAGAGAACTGCGTCGCAGGCGCCGATGAGGCAGTCGAACTCCTCGCGGCGCGGCGAATCGGTGGGGAAGAAGTGCGCAGCCTGCTCGAAAATGCCTCCCTGCGCCCACGCGTCCCGGCCGCCAGTCATGGCGCCGGGGGCGAGCCCATAGCGGACGAACTCGACCGCCCGACGCGCGTTCTTGAAGTCATAGAGGAAGCGCACGGGCCGGTGCCCCCAGCCGGAGGCAAGAACGAGCATGTAGAAGCGGCCTCCCTGAGCGAATGGCCCAGAGGCGCGGTCCGGCGAGTCACCGCGGTCGGTGTGCTCGCGGTTCATAGGCAAGCTCTTATCTGGAGGCCGCCTGCTTGAGCTTGGGGCATCGCTTGCTCTCTGGTCATAGCGCCTCCTTCCTCGCGAGGACTCCCTGGTCGTCCAGGTACTCTCGTGCCAGGTCCAGATGCTCCGGGTCTCTCTCGTCGAACTCACCCGTGAGCGCCAGAATCGCGAGCTCGTAGTGCTCCCAGCACCAGGCCAGGTCCTCTGCGAGGTGGTTGTCGTACACCTCGATGAGGTCGTACTCGGCCATCACCTCGGCGAGAGACCCCTGGCGTTTCTCTCATCTTTCACTGACGGGCCGCCTACTATCCATCCCCTCATGGTGTTAGTCTGAGTGCGCGGTCCGGCGTGGCATTGCCTCCTTTCGACTGACTGACATCTGAGAAGGGCGCTGGGCCGCGCTGCATCCGCGACGAGCTTGACCCGACCAGCCCGCCACTCCGCGCGTCGGACTTCTCGGATGGGGAATGGGTAGCACTCGGCCACGGCTGCCCGCGCCAGCCGCAGTACCGGCTAGCTCGCGAGGATGTCCTCGAACTCAAGCTCCCACACGCCGTCCTTGTGACGCGCGAGGTAGCCGAGGCCGTGGCCCATTACCCGGTCGCCGGCCTTCGCTCCCATCCACATGCGCAGCGGGGCGCCGAACCAGTACCCGACACGCCACTCATCGTCCGTGACAGGAGTGAGGTCGAAGGTCCACACCGGGACCTTGATAACGCCAGTCTCGGCGTCTCGCGTCAGCTCCAGGTAGCTGGCCTCGTCGAGGGGCTCGAGGGGCGCGTCGTGGCGCCAGGTGTACCAGCACCTGAGGATCTCCGAGCTCTTGCCCGCCGCGTCCGAGGAGCGGCCATGAACCGTGAACGCGACCCAGCTGCCGCCCGCAGGCTGCTGCTTGGGGTCGAGGGCGGCCACGATCTCGGGGAGCACCGCCGTGGCTGCGGCGATGATGCGCTCGTTGTCAGGCTCTGTGGTCATATGAGCATCATAGCCGGTAGGTCGGACGGAGCGCTGTCCTGCGCTGGGTCGCGTTGGGGGCGACGATCTGCAAGCAACCCAAATCCGTGCGCCTGGATGGGAGCGGCTGGCGCTCGTTGGTCCTCAACGAGACTACACCCCGCGTGCGACGCTCCAACCGCAGCCCAGGCTCAGTCCTTCCAGCGCCAGACAGCTTCCCGCTCCGGTCTGCCGGTGGGTCCGCACCCCGAAAGTGCCCCCATCGGGCATGGTCGGTGGCTGATGGGGAGCGTTCACGGCCGCCGTTGCCTGCGCCCATACTGTGAGCGACGGGGATTCGCAAGGATGTGGCCGATGGGAGGGGCATGACATGACCGTTCCGAGGGGCAGTTCCTACATCTGGGTGACCTGGATCACCGGCCTGCTCGCCGCCGACAAGCAGTGCGAGTGGTCGGCGTGGTTCCGCGCCCACTTCAGCGGCTTCGAGAAGATGCCGACCGACTTCAACCTCGCCGCCTGGAAGGCCGCCCACGGCGAGATGGTGCGGGCGCGCGCCGAGGCCCTGAAGGCCGAGGGCTACGCCGTCTTCGTCGAGGACCAGAACAAGTTCACTCTAAAGGGCAGAGCAGCCACGCTGGGGGGTGTGCCGGACATCGTGTCCGTGCGCGGCGCTGAAGGCCTCGTCATCGACTGCAAGTCGGGCAAGCAGCGGGGCTCGGACGCCTTCCAGGTGCTCACCTACATGCGCGTCCTGCCGATCACGCATGCCGCCTGTCGGGGCGTGCCGCTGGCCGGCGAGGTCCAGTACCGGGACGCGTCAGTGCGCATCGAGCCCAGTCAGCTCACCGATGAGCTCAAGGGGCTGATCCGCGGCTCGATCGAGCGGGTGGGGAGCGAGACGCCTGCTGTCAAGGTGCCGAGCCTCTCGGAATGCCGCTTCTGCGAGATCACCGCCGCGGACTGCCCCGAGCGCGTCGATGAGGAGCAGAGCCGGGCACCCGTCGATCATGACCTCTTCTGACCCGACTCATGGGGGTACGGCACGCACGTGATCTCGCCATCGTAGATCCGAAAGCAGCTCATCCGTGTCCCCGAGGATCTGCGTGAGTCCGGCTTCACCGGTCCGCGGACCTCTGTGCTCAGCACTCACAGGGACACCCACTCAGGCGCCGCCTCGCTGACCGAGCCACCCTGGCGCTGGCGGTGAGGCCCGGGCTGCCTGCAAATGGCCCACCCCGGAGGGCGGGTGTCTTCCGCGGAAGGCGCACAGAACGTCACCCCAGCGTGTAGTTCGTGAGGTCCGCCACAGCGTCGAAGTCCGCACGATCGAGCCAATGACACCAGATGGTGCGTGCCCGTTCGCGAACGGCCTCTCCGCTGTCCGGATGCCACGACGACACGGGCCTCTCGAGACTGAGGCGTGGCGCATGGCCGCCAGGGTACTGCCAGGCGGCGACCTCGCAGCGCGGCCGCGCTGCGCTGTTCACGAGCGCCGCCGCCTTGAAGTAGTCGCGGATGCTGTGCACGTCGTTCTGGTCCACGTGCGGAGGGAAGCGGAAGGGCCACGAGAGATCGACGTCCACGTCGAGCACCGCTTCGAGAGCTGGGCGGAGGTCCGTGTCGGTCGACATGATCACGCCGACATCAAAGCGGCCGGCCAACGCCCCAGCCACAAAATCGACCGCGA
>Ga0247842_10001124_pt1 | contig 47212 bp, 38 predicted proteins | sample LaCruzMarch2015__3_FD_192411 | JGI IMG/M metagenome (GOLD analysis project Ga0247842, IMG submission 192411) | Freshwater microbial communities from meromictic Lake La Cruz, Castile-La Mancha, Spain - LaCruzMarch2015_19m | ecosystem: Environmental > Aquatic > Freshwater > Lake | place: Spain...
GAACTTAAAAGAAAGATCGAACACTGGAACAGATATTACAACAATTTAGAGCATTGTGGCCTAAATGGCAAAACACCAAATGAAATGTTAGAGTTATTTAAAGTGACAAATGTGTGTGCCTAAAACACAATGCTTCGACTGGGACTAGGTACGTCTCCTGATCGCCACTGACCTCGGCGACGAAATAGTCTTGACCTTGGTATGTAACAATTCGACCAAAACTGTCGTCGATACCCTTCTTGAAGCCCATAGCTAGCGCTTCATCATAAGTAATCGAAGCATCACAGAACTGTTGATTCATCTCGTCTGGATCAATAAACAAAGCCAAAAAAGGTACATGGAAATGTTGGAGAGTCTCCGTAAGAGCCAAGTAATGGGAACGATCAACTCCCTCATCATTTCTACCTTTTTCTCGTGAATATTCCATCAGAACCGAAACAGGTATTTGGCCACGATCTTTTTCGATGGAAAAACACTCCGGAAAAACTACTTGCATGCGATGTCCGACATCACTATCGGTGTCCACACGAGCCAGTGTCATTTTTAGACACCAGTCCTGCAGTCCACAGATGGCCTCCCAATTTTTAAACTTGGGATACCCCTTGAACTCGAAAACGAGCTTTTGGAGAGTTGTACAGACAGCCCCGAGGTGTCTCTTGTTGTTGAGCACTAATTCCCAGAGCGAGACCCAGAGTTTGAAAACCCTTTCGAACATGTCATTACTCATGACTAAATCTCCTTTTTTGATTTGAAAGATCTTATCCCACTACTCATGGGAGCCATTCACATACGGAATGGTTTTTATATTATAGTATATAAGTCTAATAAAGTCAAATCTGGCTCCCACTCGTGGACAAGTTCAGAACTCTCGACTGGAGAAAAATTGAAAGAGAATTAAACTACCAAAAATATTTTAATCTAACTCCTGTATCTAATTAGTATTCACACAAATTGCATATACAGTAACATCAATAGGACCTAAATCAACTGGCCACCAGCGAGTAAAATTGATTTGCCACCCCATACGGTCATCTTCGCTAGGGTCGATTGGGTGTGAATCATTTACTATACCGCCTCCCTTCCGAATATAACCACCTCCCCCAGTGGGGACCATACCTAAAGGACAAAAAGCTTTGATGTAACCACCATCTGTCGCTATAACGGTATTCTTTACTATAGTATATCCAGATATACCAGTATCTCCTTTCTCTCCTTGTAATCCAGCCTCGCCTTGAATTCCTTGCTCGCCATCACTTCCCTTGTCGCCCTTTGGACCAATCGGACCAATCTCACCTTGAATTCCCTGTAATCCAGCATCTCCCTTATCTCCTTTGGGACCCTGTTGACCAGCAGTATTCCAACTTAAAAGAGAATCCGTTTTTTTGCAATCTTCCCTTCTAAAATCTTGACCAACTACATAGACAAAACCGCTTTTCTTTACACACATAGTAATTTGCTGACCCTCGGCTTGAGTATAAGCCCAAGTACCTAAAAAGAGAGCGACTACCACAAAAACCAACACGAGAAGTTTCTTATTATTCATCTTAATTTTCATATTAATATTGATCCCAGCCCTAAGTTGATAAACTACAATAACAATACAACGAATTACAGAAATAGCAAATCATGAAAATGGGTAGGATTCTTCCGTGAGTAAAAGTTCAACATCCAAAAGAAAAGTCGGATTCTCGCCCAACGGGCGCTGGTACTTTTCGATTTACTCCCCTATCGATTCGTAAATAACGAAAAGTCTTTCGAATCCTACCCGTAAGACGCGCAGGCGTCTTACTCCGCGGAGCCGAAAAAAGTAAAAGCGCCCATTTCCAGGCGCTTAAACTTTTTTGGCTCCGCGGGTAGGATTCGAACCTACGACCAATCGCTTAACAGGCGACCGCTCTACCACTGAGCTACCGCGGAATATATTCAGTTTTCAAAATCCTGGATTCCGGATCAAGCCCGAAATGACAAACTCGAGAACCACCCCAATATACTAACAAAATACTGATAAAATGCAAAGGAGAAACTGAATACAGAGAAACCGAAGGACCGGCCTTTTTGGGGATTTAAGGTCGGTCCTTTTTGAACCCAAAATACTGAAAAAAGACCTAATTTGTGATATATTTGAGCCATGACAAAAACAACAAATAAGAAAAATAGCTGGAATTTTAAACTCCTATTGGGCGACGAATCTGAGACCTCGATTGCCAAAATCCGAGAAAAAGCGGAAATTGAAAGTTATAAATTTATCAATAAATGGAAAAACCGAACCGATTGGTTAAACCAATCAAGTATTTTACTCGAAGCCTTAAACGACTTTGAAAATTGGGCAAACCGATATGGGGCAAATAGTGCCGAAGAATATTACTATGATCTCCGTTATGCCCAAAATCAAAATGATACAAAAATAAAAGCCAAACTAAGTAAGGCCTCAGACCTCAGTAATAAAATTCATAACGAAATTCGCTTTTTTACTTTAAATCTGACAAAAATCTCACCTAAAAAACAAACAAGATTTTTAACCGACCCCTTACTAAAAAACTATCATCATTTTCTCGAAAGCTTATTCAAAGAAGCAAAACATGTTTTAACCGAGGCTGAAGAAAAAATTCTCACTTTAGAAACCGAACCGGCTTACCTAGCTTGGGTCAGAATGACTGAAGGCTTTTTATCTAAAGAAGAAAAAGAAATAAAGATTAAAGGTAAAAAACAAAAAGTAAATTATGAACAATTACTAACCCTTGTTTCTCACCAAGATAAAAAAATCCGTGACCAAGCAGGAATTGCCTTCAATGAAATTATTGCTAAGCACACCGATGTCGCCGAAGCCGAGCTAAATGCCATTTTACAAAATAAAAAAGTTCATGACGAATTGAGACAATATGATCGACCTGATGCTTCTCGTCATTTATCAGACGATATTGATTCAACGGTAGTAGATTCCCTTCTAGAAGCTGTCGGAAATCAATTTAAACTCGCTAAGCGTTTTTACAAATTAAAAGCCAAGTTACTCCATCAGCCAAAGTTGGCTTACTATGAGCGAAATGTACCAATTGGAAAAATTGATAAAGAATTGACTTACCCTGACGCTGTCGCTTTAGTGACAAAGGTTTTAAATAAATTAGATCCAGAGTTTAAGGACATCTACGAACGATTTAATAAAAACGGCCAGTTTGATGTCTTTCCTGTAACTAGCAAACAGGGTGGGGCCTTTTGTTCCAGTGGGCTACTCTCCCACCCAACTTATATAAATCTAAATTACACCAATCGTCTAAATGACGCCTTAACTATCGCTCATGAAGTCGGACACGGGATAAACAACGAACTCCAAAGAAAAGAACAAAATGCTTTAAACTTTGGAACACCACTCGCCACCGCAGAAGTCGCCAGCACTTTTATGGAAGATTTTGTTTTGGATGAAATTTTACTACATGAAAAAAGTGACAAGGCCAAACTGTCGATTGCCATGATGAAATTAAACTCTGATATTTCCACTATCTTTCGCCAGGTAGCTTGCTATCGTTTTGAACAAGAACTACACAAAACATTCCGCGAAAAAGGTTATCTATCTAAAGACGAAATCGGCAAGATATTCCAAAAAAATATGAAAGCTTACATGGGCTCTTCAGTCAGCCAATCCCCTGGTTCCGAAAACTGGTGGGTCTACTGGGGACATATTAGAAACTTCTTTTATGTCTACTCCTATGCCTCAGGTCTCCTGATTTCAAAAGCGATGCAGAATAAAGTTAAAAAAGATCCAGTTTTTATTACAAAAGTAAAGGAATTTTTATCGGCTGGATGTTCTGCTTCACCGAAAGATATTTTTACTAAAATGGATATTAATATTAGTGATAAAAAATTCTGGCAAAACGGCTTAGTTGAAATAGAAAATAATTTAAAACTAGCAGAACAATTAGCTAAAAAATTAAATTATCAAGCTTAATTATTAAAATATGGAAATACAAACTCAAGAAGAAAAAGAATCTATTAAACAAAGGGTTCGAGAACAAACAGTCGGCTATATCGCTACCGCTCTTGGTCTAGTTGCTGGTCTTGCTTGGAATGAGGCAATCAAGGACTTAATAAATAGTATCTACCCATCCGGAGGAGGACTAGGAGCTAAATTTATTTATGCGATTGTTATTACAATCGCAATCGTAGTCGTTTCTTCCTATCTTCTTCGTTTTTCCCAAAAGAAAAAAGACTAGAAACTAAAGTGTGGAATGTCGCATACTATATTGCGATATTTCACAAAAATAAAGAACGAAGCGACTGTATTTTTGTGGACCTAGCGAGAATCGAACTCGCGTCTCGGCAATGCGAATGCCGCGTTGTACCACTGAACCATAGGCCCTATATGTAGGACTATTTGTAACATAAATTTACTAAAAATAAAAGCTACCAAGGCATTTGACACATTGAATCAAAAAGACTATTTTATCTATAGAAACAGGAAAAAGAAAGGAGTTAAAAAAATGCCAGGAAAAAAAGGGTTAATGCATCCCAACGACGGAGGATATCCTCTCAGATCAAGAGATTGGCCTGAAGTGCCCTGCGATCGATGTGCCTGTACGTACAACATTGGCAAAGGATGTAGTGTCCCCTCTCTACATATTATCGATGAAGAAACTGGCCTATGCAAGGGATTCAAATACATTCCCAAACCTCCAGCCAAGGATAAGGCTTAGAATCGCCGACAGAGGGCTGTTTCATTTACATTGAGACAGTCCTTTTTTTATGCTACATTACGTTCATCTCAACAGTAAAAAATGAACAGGCTTCAGCAAAAAAATCTAAAAATTCTCAAATCTGGTGGTATCGGCGTAATGCCAACAGACACTATTTATGGACTACTCGGTTCGGCTCTTAATAAAAAAACAGTAGAACGTATTTACCAAGTTCGTAAACGTAAACCGAATAAACCGCTAATCATTTTAATCGGAGCAATCAAAGATTTAGATTTATTTAGAATCAAATTAAATCAAGAAACCTCTAAAATTTTAAATACCTATTGGCCCGGAAAAATCAGTATTATTCTCCCATGCCAATTAAAAAAGTTCGAATACCTACATCGAGGCACAAAAACTCTGGCTTTCCGTCTACCAAAAAACAAATGGTTACAAGATCTACTAAAAAAGGCAGGACCATTGGTCGCTCCCAGTGCCAATCCAGAGGGATTATCTCCAGCCAAAAATATTACCGAAGCTAAAAAATATTTTGGAAATCAGGTAGATTTTTATAGGGCAGGGAAAATTTACTCTTCGAGTAAACCATCAACTTTGATTGAAATAAAAAAAGATAAAATAAATGTTATTAGGGAAGGAGCTGTAAAGATCAATGAAAAATGTATAATGAAAAGTGAAAAATAAAAACAGATTTTGTGTCCTATCCCCGCGGCCAAGCCGTCGGGGTATTCAAACATTGCACTCCAATAAAATAGGAACCTGGATACCAACCTTCGCTAGTATGACACAACAAAAAAACCACACATAAATAAATACAATAATATGATAAATATTGACGAATTCGCAAAAATTGAATTAAGAATCGCAAAAGTTTTGGAGGCCGAGAGGGTTGAAGGTTCAGAAAAATTGATTAAAATGAAACTAGACGTCAATGATAAAAATGAGGCTGGGGAATTCGAAACACGCCAAGTTTTAGCCGGGATTGGTAAAACCTATGAACCAGAAAATCTAGTTGGAAAAGAAATAATCATCGTCGCTAACCTAGAACCACGGATGCTTATGGGGTTAGAAAGTCGAGGGATGATTGTAGCAGGTAGTGATGGTGAAGGTATTGCCATTGTCTCCCCTGATCGCGAGTTACCTCCAGGGACTTTGTTGAAATAGATTAGAAAGATATTTAAGGTTCGACCTTTTTGGGGATTTAAGATCAAACCTTTGAATCCAGAATTACAAATTACCTCCAGGGACACTATTAAAATAAATTATTATTTTAATAAAAAAACTATGTATGATAATTTAGAGATTTGTCCCCTCTGTAAGGGAGTCATCCAAGATGGAACCTGCACTATCTGCGGACAACAAGTAAAAAAGACTGATTCCGAAGAAGAGGAAGAACCTAAGTGCCCAAACTGTAAAAATCCCGAGTCTAAATGCATCTGTGGGGAGTAAAATAAACCACTTTTAGAGATCTAGACGAGGATGATTTTTATGCTACAATTAGCCTATATTATTAGCAATGTAGATGAATCAGTAGATTTACAGCTTGGCCGAAGAATATAAAGAAAGTATCTTTTTTACTTCCAAACTAAGGAAGTTAAAAAGAGGTAAATTCTCTTATTAAAATTATTAAGTTAAATAAACGAATTATATGAGTGAACAAGAATCAGGATTATCTGTATCAAAGGCTCTAATCTACGGAGCAGTCATTATCGCCGTTGTCATTGGTGGAAGTTTTGTCTATCAAAAACGCTTTATTGAGAAAAATATGCCAGCTTTGGTTAAGCAAGCCATTGAAGATATGACCCCAAATCCAAAGAATATGACTCCTGTAACCAAGGATGATCACATTTTGGGAGATATTAAGGCACCAGTTAAATTGATTATCTATACCGACTTAGAATGTCCTTACTGTAAAGTTTTCCACAATTCTATTGAAGAATTGAAGGATAACTATATCAAAGATGGTAAAATTGCTATTGTTTACCGCAACTTGCCTCTAGATCAATTGCACAGCAAGGCTCGTCCAGAAGCTGAAGCAACAGAGTGTGCGGCCAAATTGGGTGGGAACGACAAATATTGGTCTTTTGTAGAAAAGATTTTTGCGGCTACTCCATCCAACAATGGTTTAGACCTAACTCTTTTGCCAAAATTTGCAACCGAGATTGGCTTAGATGTAAAAGCTTTCGAGGCCTGTCAAAAAGACAAAGCAATTGCTCAGATAGTTGTTGACCAGGAAACTAACGGTCAAAAATCTGGAGCTCAAGGTACTCCATATCCATTGGTAGCATACAATGAAGAAGTAAAAGGAGCCCTGCAAGGAGCTATGCCTGCTGACGAAATCAAAAAGATGGTAGATCAATTGATAGCTGGAAAATAATATAAATAAAACCAAAAAATAACCCCCGAGCCATAAAACTCGGGGGTTTTGGGTTTAACCCAAAATCAATTTCACTGCCCATTGTGTTTGAGCACAAGGATTAAATTAATACAAGACAGATAGGCTTTAACTCCAGCAACGAGAATATCGGTATCAACAGCATGACCGATTAACGGTTTTTTCTGCCAATCAACAATAATCGTTGCCTCAGCTTGAGCATCAGCACCAGCACTAACCGACTCTGAAGACCAATTTTTGATCTCCGGAGGAACAGACAACAATCCTTTTCCAATAGCCAAACAGGCAGCGTGCAAATAACCATTTCCACTTCCGGTAAACTTTTTTATTTCTGTTCCCAGACGAAGTGTAACAACTGCTGTATGACTATGATCACTAGAGGTAGAGTTTAAATTCAGATGAAGCTTAACCAGAGACACAACACTCTCCGCTTGACCAATTACTCGTGCGGCAATCGCTGCCAAGTCGCCTTCATCCACATATCGTTTTCTGGCCGCCAACTTTTTCAATTCAGAGTTGATAGTATCCACTTGAACATCTATCAATCCCACAAACCCTAGTTCTTCGAGTTTACCCCTCAGGGCATTGCGGCCAGAATGTTTACCTAATGGCAAAGGCGTACCTTCCCAACCAACACTGGCTGGATCAAGGATTTCATAAGTAATCCTGTTTTTTAGCATTCCCGCTTGATGAATCCCTGCTTCGTGCGAAAATGCATTTGCTCCAACAATCGCTTTGTTTGGTTGAGGTTTGATTCCAGTCACTCGAGTAACCAACCGTGAGGTACGCCCAAGTTGAACTAAATCAATTTTGTGACTCAAGCCGAGTTTGTGAAATGATAGATTGACAACCACTTCTTCTAGTGCGGCATTGCCCCCTCTTTCACCAATACCATTTATTGTACACTCCACCTGTCTGGCACCAGCGCCAAGTCCAGCCAACGAATTGGCTGTCGCCAAACCTAGATCGTTGTGACAGTGAACACTAAACACTATACCTGGTCGTGCAGTGAGTTTGATTACTCGAGTAATTAATGTTGAATAATCACGCGAGTTTATTGCCCCAACTGTATCCGGCAAATTGATTGTAGTAGCACCACAATCAATTGCCGCAAATATAACCTTTGCAAGCCACCTTACATCTGAACGACTTGCATCCTCGCAAGAAAATTGCACATCCTCACAAAGTGACCGAGCCAAACTTACACCAGCTCTAATTGAAGACAAAATCTCTTCCTTACTCATATTGAGTTTGTCTTTCATATGAACTGGTGAGGTACCGATGAACACATGGATTCTTTTCCGCGCGGCAGGCTCGAGAGCCTTAGCACATTTCTCGATATCATTCGGAAGCATTCGCGCCAAACCACAAATGATTGGGCCTTTTACCTCCTTTGCTATCCGTGCCACCGCGGCAAAATCATCATCCGACGAAGCCGGAAAACCAGCTTCGATTACATCCACTCCGAGCCGAGCCAGCTGCTGAGCCAGCAAAACCTTGTCAGGAGTTGTCATCGTTGCACCCGGACTTTGCTCACCGTCACGCAAGGTTGTATCAAAAACGATTACCCGCGCTTGTTGTGTTTCTCTTTTCATTTTCTCTTCCTCCTATTTATATTGATTTTCAAAGAACTAATACTCTATATAAAAACAAAATCAGCCCATTTAGTGGGCCGACTCTGATATTTTATCTTAAAATACGAGTAAAGCCTCACTTAGGAGTAACTAAGAGGAGGTTTGGCAACAAAGTTATATTTGTCTGCTTACTCATATATCTTTATGGTAACACCAGGTCATAATCTGTCAACAATAAAAAATAGATAAATATCTGCCAAATATGTGGGACTAAAACAATTTAATTTCTTTATAATTATAACTCGACAATCCAAAAAAACGGAGCACATTGTTCCGTTTTTTTGTTAATTTTTTTAATAACCCAATAATCGTTTAGACTTATCATGTTGGCGAATCTTCTCATGAGCTTTGGCTTCAATCTGACGAATACGTTCACGAGTGACACCAAATTCTTTACCCACTTCCTCTAAAGTGCGCTGTACACCATCAATCAAACCATGTCGCATTTCTAAAATCTGTCGTTCCTTTGGAGAAAGATCAGCCATAATCTCACAAATCTGATCTCGCAAGATTCGACGGGAAACATCCTGATCTGGTGGAGCAATTTTATCATCAGCAATAAACTCACCCAAAGTGGACTTATCATCGTCATCATTTGTTGGTTTATCCAAAGACGCAGTACTTTGATCAATCTTTTCTATAGTATGAATTTTTTCTACTTCAACTCCCATCTCTGTGGCAATTTCTTGAGGTAATGGTTCACGTCCCAAATCTTGCGATAGACGACGAACTACTTGTTTATATTTAGCGATAGTTTCCACCATGTGCACTGGAATACGAATAGTACGGGATTGATCAGCCAAAGCCCGAGTTACAGCCTGACGAATCCACCAGGTAGCGTAAGTAGAAAACTTATAACCTTTCCTCCAGTCAAACTTCTCTACGGCCTTAAACAAACCAAGATTTCCTTCTTGAATAAGGTCAAGTAAAGTCAGATCCTGACTACGACCAATATATTTTTTGGCGATTGATACTACTAGACGTAAGTTTGCACTAGCCAAAGTTTTTCGTGCGTCATCATCCCCAGCTAAAATCTTACGAGCCAAATCTTTTTCTTCCACTCCAGTTAAAAGTTTATGACGGCCAATTTCTTTCAGATAAATCTGAACAGAATCTAATGAACTTTCAGACAATCTACCTCCTCTAACTTTTTCCAAAACATCAGTCTCGTCATCAAGTAACCCACCCTCCTCGATTACGTCAACATGTGATTCTTCAAACTCAGCATAAAGTTCTTCCAAAAATTCAATATCATTTTCAATATTCGGAAATTCTTTCAAAATCTCTGAAAAAGTTACAAAACCACGCTGACGACCACGAACAACTAGAGCCGTGGCTCGATCAGCCAACTGCTCTTTACTAACTTTTACAGTAGGTAAAACCTTTTTACTAGATTTACTCGATTTTTTAGATACTACCACCTTTGACTTAGCGACAACCTTTTTAACTGTTTTTTTTACTTGTTTTGTTACTTTCTTTACTTTTTTAGCTGATCGAGAGATTTTTTTTACTATTTTTTTCTTGGCGACAGTTTTCCTTACCTTTCCCACCAAAGGACGTGCAAGCTTTTTAGTCGAAACAGTTTTTTTAGCCATAGATTTTTTCGTTTTGTTAACTTTTTTTATTATTTTCTTCGCCATATTATTAAAATTATACTAACTTATTAAAAATATTAAGGCTGTCATTGCGAGCGAAGCGAAGCAATCTCATTTAAATTACTAAATCAAGATTGCTTCGCTTCGCTCGCAATGACACATGGAGCATTAGAACTTTCTACTTTCTATTTTTTTAAATCATTTATTTCTTTTGTAATTTCCTGACAACGTTTTAAATAAATCACCGCATCTATTTCTTCTCCTCCACCGGCTTCTGAGTTTTTAATTTTTCGAAGCAACTCGGAAAGCTCTAATCGTAAAAATTCTTCCTTTAGATTTGCCAATAATTCCCCCACCTCACTAACTAAAAATTCATCTCCTTCATAAGACAGTTCTGCCTCCAAAATCAATTCCCCCTTATGAGATTCATATAGAGCATTCTGTCTGGCAAACCGCTCTGGATTCACGACTTCTTTCAATTTAACTAACAATTCGCTCGCTAGTAAGCTAGGATTATCTTTGGTCTGTAACCAAAACAATAGACTAAAAAGTTTTCTTTCGATCATTTCCAAACGAGAAAATTTAATAAATTCACTAATATTATCTGACGATGAAGAAATATTGAGTTCAATATCCAAATCACTCGGCTCCAAACGAATCTTTTTCAATTCATCCCACACTGGCGCTTCTCCGGTTCCCACAAACGAAGCTATCTTAGAAACAAATCTAGCTTGATCAATAACATTTGATAACCGCGCAACATAGGGTAAAACTTCCTCAGAAATCTTTTTGTTCAAAGTACGACTATCATAATTCTTCCTCGCTAAAGCAGCTAAATAAAAATCAATCACATTGGTCGCTTCGGCAATAGCTTTAATCCAACTTTCAGTGTTTTGTGCCACTAAATCAGCAGGATCCTGACCATCTGGTAAAAGAGCAATTTTTACCTCCATTCCCAAACTTAAGGCAATATTTATCCCCCGTCTGGCAGCGCTAATTCCAGCTGTATCACCATCAAAGGCCATTATCAGGTTATCAGTCAAACGTTTAATCAGACCCAAATGGTAGGCTGTCAGGGCTGTTCCAGACACGGCCACGGTATTCAAAACACCCACTTGGTGAGAAGAAACTAAGTCCATTTGTCCCTCTACTAAAACACATAAATCCTTGTTACGAATTTCCGCCTTAGCCTTATCATAACCATACAAAACCCTCGATTTATCATAAAGAGCAGTCTGAGGGGAATTGATATATTTGGCTTCTTCCCGATCGGTCGTAATCACAATACGTCCAGAAAAACCAATCGTTCGTCCTGACACGTCACATAAAGGAAACATCACTCGGCCACGAAAACGGTCATAATATCTTCCACCCGCATGTCGAATTGATTGATTGGAAGGAATAATTAGTCCGGTTTTTTCAATATCTTCTTCTTTAAAACCTTTACTCGTCAAATGGTTTAAAAGAGTAGACCAATCCGCCTTGGCAAAACCAATTCTAAAACGTCGCACTGTATCTTCGGATAATTGTCTTTTTTTCAAGTAATCTTTGGCCTCCACACTCTGCAAAAGATTGGTATGATAAAACTTTGTCGCTTCTTCCAAAATAGCATACAGTCTTTCATTTTCCGTCTTAAGTTTTATATCTACCGGTTTCAATTCCACTCCCGCTTTTGCCGCCAAGACTTCAAGGGCACCGAAAAAATCCAAGCCTTCTATCTCTTGTACAAAACTAAAAATATCTCCTCCACGGTTACAACCAAAACAATGATAATTATCACGAGCGGGAGACACAAAAAACGAGGCTGATTTTTCATTGTGAAAAGGACAACGCGCTTTGAAGTTTGAACCGGCTTTTTCTAACTTGATATATGAGCCGACGACTTCAGCAATGCCAATCTTTGCTTTGATTTGTTCGGTTTGAGAGGACATTATTTAATGAAAAATGTCGAATGAAAAATGAAAAGTAAGATGCAAATTAATTCGCATTCTGTATTTTTTCATTTTTCACTTTTCATTTTTAATTATTCTTATTCTTCTATTTTTGGCGCTTCATACTTAACTTCTCGTCCATCTTGATTATAATCCTTAATCAGACCAGTTCCGGCTGGAATTAAACGTCCAATAATAACATTTTCTTTCAATCCGCGTAATTTATCCAAACCACCCTTTATAGCAGTATCAATCAAAACACGAGTTGTGTGTTGAAAAGAAACGGCTGACAAGAAACTAGCAGTCGATAGAGCAACATCAGAAATACCCAAAATAACTTGTTCGGAAGTAGCATCTTCATTCCCCTCTTCGCGCGCCAAAATATTTTCTTCATGCAATTCCATGTTTTCTACAATTTCTCCGACAGTAAACTTGGTATTGTAAGGTAATTTTACTTTACGACGAGCCAACATTTGGCGAATAATAATTTCGATATGCTTACGAGCAATTGATACACCTTGTAATTCGTAAATTGCATTTGTCTCTTTGATGATATAGTCCTCGGTCTTAATCTTGCCGGCCAATTTATACAATTCAGACAAATCGATTGATCCTTCAATCAAAGCCTGACCCTTTTCTACTTTATCACCTTTGTTTACTAAAACAGTACGGGAAGCGGAGACTGTATAATCAATCTGCTCACCAGCTTTGGCTCCCTTTTTGCGGTGTTCCAAATCAGGCAAGATAGAAATGATTATATCTCTTCCTTCTTTTTTAATGTCCATTACTTCTCCAGTTACTTGAGTCAAAACAGCTGGATTTTTAGGTGTACGACGTTCGAAGATTTCTTCTACACGAGGCAAACCTCCAACAATGTCTGCACCAGCTCCACCAATACCACCAGAGTGTTTCGTTCTCATAGTCAGCTGAGTACCAGGCTCTCCAATCGCTTGGGCAGCAACAATACCAACTGGCTCACCAATCTTAATCACACCACCACGGCCTGGATCTTCACCGTAACATTTCTGACAAAGTCCTTTTAGAGTTTTACAAGTTAATGGAGAACGAACATAAGCTTCACCGATTCCAGCCACTTCTATTGCTTTAGCATCATCACGTGAAAGCAAATAGTCTTTAGCAAATAACACTTTGCCATCCACCATAATATCTTTAGCCAAAACACGTCCCTTAATACTGTTACCTATACCAGCATCAAAACCAAGAACATGATTTTGGTTGATATGCTTACCTTCTTTATCACCACAATTCTCTTCAGTGATTACAACATCTTGAGATACATCTACTAATTTACGGGTCAAATAACCAGCTTTAGCAGTGTTAAGCGCAGTGTCAGCCAATGTCTTTCGGGAACCGTGAGTAGTAATGAAGTATTCTAAGGGTGACAATCCTTCTTTATATGAAGGGATGATTGGAAAGTCGATCAAACGACCAGCTGGGTTAATAATTAAACCCTTCATTCCCGCCATCTGAGAAATTTGTGAAATAGAACCACGAGCACCAGAATTCAACATATAAGCAACTGGTCCTTTTGAATCAAGACTGGCAGGTAACGCCTTTTCAATCTGAGTCTTTACTCCATACCAAAGTTCAATCGTCATACGATATTTTTCTGCCTCAGACAAAAGCCCATCATCAAATTGTTCTGATAGTTTAGCTTCTTCTTTACGAGCAATAGCCACAATCCCCGACTTTTCTTTAGGCACCTGAACATCATCAAGACCCCAAGTAATTCCAGACTTTGTGGAATATTTAAAGCCGAAAGATTTTATCTTATCGAAAATATCTGGCATCCGAGCGACACCATAATGAGCCATCATTTCTTCTATCAAACGACCCATTTCTTTACTATTTAATTCTTTGTTGATGAACGGCCAATCAGATGGAAGAGTATTGTTGAACATTACTCGCCCGACTGAGGTTTCAAATATCTTACCAGAATTTTCACCATACTTTTCTACCTTGCCTCCCATCAATTTTACTTTAGCGCGCAAGTCCACGTCATCAAAGTCAGATGCCATAATCGCAGCATTTGGACTTTGGAAAAACTTACCTTCACCTTTTACTCCTTCAATAATTTTAGTTACCCAATACACACCCAAAACAATATCCATTCGCATAGTAATGATTGGATCACCAGAACCAGGCTTCAACATGTTTTTGTTGGCCGCAATCAATTCACGAGCCTCACGCTGAGCAGCAGCTGATAGTGGTACATGAACAGCCATTTGATCACCATCGAAGTCAGCATTGAAAGCGGTACAAACCAATGGATGAAGCTGAATAGCATTACCTTCAATCAAAACTGGCTTAAAAGCTTGAATACCTAAACGGTGCAAAGTAGGAGCACGGTTCAACATTACATACTTGTCTTTAATTACCTCTTCCAAAATAGCCCAAACTTCCGCAATTCCTTCATCAATCAAACGGCCAGCTCCACGAATATTGTAAGCTAATTCTGATTCAAGAATTTTAGAAATAATAAATGGACGGAACAATTCCAAAGCCATATGTTTTGGCAATCCACATTGAGAAATTTTCAATTCTGGACCAACCACAATTACCGAACGGCCAGAATAATCTACACGCTTTCCCAAAAGGTTCTGACGAAAACGTCCTTGTTTGCCACGAAGAGCATCCGCCAAAGATTTAAGTGGACGACGCTGAGATTGATTCATTGCACCTTCCGATCCACCTCCCTTACGGATTGAGTTATCAATCAAAGAGTCTACCGCTTCCTGCAAAATACGCTTTTCATTACGCAAGATAACATCTGGAGCAGAAAGTTCCATCAATTTTTTCAAACGATTATTACGATTGATCACACGACGATACAAATCGTTTACATCCGAAGTCGCGTGGCGACCACCATCAAGAGCAACCATTGGACGCAAAGCTGGTGGAATAACTGGAATATTTCGTAAGAACATCCATTCTGGACGAACCCCTGAACGACTCAATGATTTTACTAAGTTGTGACGTTTCTGAAGTTTGGCTCGCTCCAAAGAACCAGCTTTTTCTAAACGTATTTCAATTTGTTCCATCAAATCTTTCAAATTGATAGTTTTGAAAATAGTCTCGATGGCTTCAGCTCCAATACTTGCTTCAAAAACAGTACCGTACTTAAGTGACAATTTATGATAGGTTAGCTCATCTAAAACTTTCCAAAGAGCCAAGGATTCCAATTGGCGTTTAGCTTCCAAAACAGCATTCTTCAAACGTTCTTTTTCTGTTTCATCAGTCAAACCCTTCATCTTGGTTTTGAATTCACTATCAATTTCCCGCAAAACTTGGACTTTTTGTTCTTCATTTACTTTAGTGACAATATAACCAGCAAAATAAATAACTTTTTCCAATTCGGAAATAGAAAGATCAAGCACTAATCCCATACGAGATGGAATATTACGCAAAAACCAAATATGAGCTACTGGGGTCGCCAAAGTAATATGACCCATTCGTTCACGACGAACGACTGAACGTGTTACTTCTACGCCACATTTTTCACAAACAATATCTTTATAACGAATACGCTTGTATTTTCCACAGTAACATTCGTAATCTTTCTCCGGTCCAAAAATACGCTCATCAAAAAGACCGCTACGTTCAGAACGTCCAGTTCGATAGTTGATTGTTTCTGGCTTTGTTACTTCGCCATAAGACCAATCCAAAATTTTCTCAGGAGAAGCCAGCTTCAAAGAAATAGCATTGAAGTCGACGATTTTATCTAATTTTTTTATGATAGGTGTAGTCATGGTCGTTTTAATTATATTTTCTTTAGTTCTACATCCAAGGCTAATCCTCGTAGCTCATTCAACATAACATTGAACGATGCTGGAATATTCGGAGGATTTATCGGTTCACCTTTAACAATAGAATCAAACGCCGATGAGCGACCCATAATATCATCAGACTTAATAGTAAGCATTTCACGCAAAGTGTAGGCTGCACCATAACCTTCCAAAGCCCAGACTTCCATTTCTCCAAAACGCTGTCCACCACCTTGTGAACGTCCGCCCAATGGCTGTTGCGTAATAAGTGAATATGGTCCAATCGAACGCATGTGAATCTTGTCTTCCACCATGTGCGCTAATTTCAGAATATACATATAACCAATTGCGATTGGTTGTTCAAATGCTTCACCAGTCTGACCATCAAACATTTTTACTTTTCCGTCTTCATTGAAGCCAGCCAGTTTTAATTCAGATTTAATTTCTTCTGAACCAACTCCCATAAAAACAGGAGTAACCGCTTGATAACCCAAAGTACTAGCCGCCAGACCCAAGTGCATTTCAAAAATCTGACCGAGGTTCATACGAGATGGCACGCCGAGTGGGGTCAAAATCATATCAACTGGGCGACCATCAGCAGTGTAAGGCATATCTTCTTCCGACAAAATACGAGAGATAACACCTTTATTTCCATGACGTCCGGCCAATTTATCTCCAACAGAGATATTTCGAATTTCTGCTACCTGAATATAAATTTTCTTTATAATTCCTGATTCCAATTTATCACCTTGTTCACGTGAGAAAACTTTCACACCAATCACGCGACCTTTTTTACCATGTGGCATACGAAGTGAAGTATCTTTTACATCACGTGCTTTTTCACCAAAAATCGAACGAAGTAATCTTTCTTCTGGAGTAAGTTCGGTCTCACCTTTTGGTGTAATTTTTCCAACAAGAATATCGCCTGGCTCTACATCAGCACCAATGCGAATAATTCCCTCTTCATCAAGATTTTTTAATTTGGCTTCACCAACGTTTGGAATATCGTGAGTAGTAATTTCCGGTCCAAGTTTGGTATCACGAACATTGACTTCATTTTCTTCAATATAGATACTAGAAAATTTACTATTCTTTACTAATCTCTCAGAAATAATGATAGCGTCTTCATAGTTTGCTCCTTCCCAAGACATAAACGCAACTAAAGCATTTTGTCCAAGGGCCATTTGTCCTTCAACCGAAGAAGTGTTGTCAGCCAAAAGTTCATTCTTCTTAACTTTTTGTCCTGGCAAAACTACTGGTCGCTGATGGAAAGAAGTACTATCAGCTGTTCGACTAAAGTTTACTAAATCATAGGTATCATATTTTTCGTCCTCTGTTACGATTACAATTTTCTTACCATCAACAGATTTTACTGTTCCGGCATGACGAGCCAAAACCAAACGTCCGGAGTCTATTGCTGCACGCTCTTCCATTCCAGTTGCAACCAAAGGTGCTTCTGGTAAAACACAAGGCACTGCTTGTTTCTGCATGTTCGAACCCATCAACGCACGGTTAGCATCATCGTGTTCCAAAAATGGAATCATTGAGGTAGCAATCGAGTAAGCCTGATTTGGAGCAACATCGATAAATTGAACTTTATCTCTTAGAACCAAAGATGGATGAGCATTTGTACGAGCTTCCACCATTTCATCAAGTAAATTCCCCTTATCATCATAAGGTACGCCAGCATGAGCAATGATATAACTCTCTTCTTCTAAAGCATTCAAGAAAACAATTTCATTTGTAATTTTTCCTTTTACTACTTTACAATAAGGAGCTTCAATAATTCCATATTCATTTACCTTAGCATAAGTCGAAAGGTGAAGAATCAAACCAATGTTTGGTCCTTCTGGAGTATGGATTGGACAAACACGTCCATAATGAGAAGTGTGTACATCACGTACTTCAAGACCAGCTCGTTCACGAGTTAAACCGCCGGGTCCTAAAGCAGACAAAGTTCTCAAGTGCTCTACTTCAGCCAAAATATTCTCCTGGTTCATGAATTGAGACAACTGGTTCGTGGTGAAAAATTCTTTCAAACGAGCCTGTAGTGGACGAGGACTAATGAACTGAATTGGCAAAAGAGTAGCGGTGTCGATAGTCGACATCCGATCCTGAATATTACGCTTCATCTGAGTCATACCCATTTTGAGTTTAGCCTGAAGCATTTCACCTACACAACGAACACGACGAAGACCAAGGTGGTCAATGTCATCTTCTTTAGCATTCTTAGTATTATTTAATTCAATAATATGAGATACGATTACATAAAGATCTTCCAAATGTACAGTCCGGTCATCTTTAATCTTTACACTCTGATCTTTGTTAAATCGCTGATTGAAACGTACTCGTCCAACAGTAGACAAGTCATACTTCTCACGAGAAAAGAGAGTATCAATATACTCTTTAGAGTTAGCTGCTGTCGCCAAGTCGCTGTCGCGCAAGCGCTTGTAAATCTCTAGATAAGATTCCTCAGCAGTCTTTGCATGATCCTTTTCCAAGGAAACCTGGATTGGGGTCATATCAATTTTTAGCTTTTCGAAAGCTTTAAGAATATTTTCATCTGTCAGTTTTTCACCAACCATACCTGAAAATATACGAAACAAAGAAGAAATTGGGAATTTACGTTTGCGGTCGATGCGAACATACACTGCTCCATCGGATTCAGATTCAATTTCAATCCAAGCCCCCTTAGCTGGAATAATCTTGGCGCCAAAATATTTGCGTCCCTTCGTCTCATTAGCAGTAAAGAAGACACCAAAACTACGAGCCAACTGTGGCACGATAACACGCTCAATACCATTAACAATAAAAGTCCCATGAGAAGTCATAAGTGGAAAATCAGCCAAGAAAATTTCTTGTTCCTTATCTACTCCCAAAGTCTTGTTGTTCAATTTTACTTTAACACGAAGAGCAGCCTCGTAAGAAAGTTTATTTTCTTTAGCGAAGTATTCATCGTGTTTTGGTTCATCCAATTGGAAACCAACAAAACTAAGATCAAACTTTTTCTCCGAATAGTCTCTAATCGGAGAAAACTCCTGAAAGAGTTCTTTCAAGCCATCTTTGATCAACCATTGATAAGATTCAGTTTGAATCTCCACTAAATTTGGAAAATCAGACAAAGGCTTCTTGTACCGAGCAAATGTTTTTTGTTTCATGCGCGATTTACCCCGTAAAGTAAAAAATCTTCTAATTTCTAACGAAAGTCTACTTCACCAGAGCGTATGTTAATAATTTTAATAAAGACACAACCTTATGGGAGTAAGAACTACCCCAGTTAGTATTGGAGTAGTTCTAAAATCTTTTTCAAGATTTTTATTCCATAAGGTAAACACAAAAAATTCTCCCCGTTTCACTGGGAGTCTCTTTAAAAAAGGAATATAGAGGGCAAGAATGCAACCGTAACTCAATCTTGCTTAAGTGAGATTAGTATATATAAAGAGGCTAAAATTGTCAACACAAAATGAAAAAATCTGGTAACCCTCCACACTCCTAATTCTAGACCTAATTAAATTGTCATTGAAAGCGAAGCGAAGCAATCTGAGTTGGATAAGATTGTCACGTCGCTTTAGTACTCACTCCTCACAATAACATTCGAGGTGTGTGGGATCACAAAATCCGAAAAGACTCCATTTTTTCGCAAAAAAATACCCAGTCGAGGCAAAAGCCAAGACTGGGTATTAAAATGACACAGATAACGAAGATACTTTGTTCGATCAACCCTTACCATAGTAAGAGCGAGAGAACTGGACCGAAAACGTCGAGTTATCATACTGGGGTTGCCCAGTAAAAATAATAATGACTTTTCCTTGTCCAGCGAGGAGATTGAGCTGAATCTGTTCCGTCCCTTCGGCTTTGGCAATCGTGGGCATCTCACCGTACTCGACATACTTCTTGACGACGATTTGTCCTTCAAGACCAGAAACCCAGATATTCAGTTCCAAATCTTTGGTATCGTACCAAAAGATTGCCGCTTGCTCACCTTGAGAATCCCAAGTCGGTAGACCCTGATAATTGCGATAGAAATAATTGTATCCATCGCGAAACGGTATCGGCTCGACGTTGTTTTGATAACCAACGCTGAGAGCCGAACCTTTACCGGAATCTACTGGGTCAGGTTGACTGAAGTCGATATCCCCGCGGCCAAAAACAGTCGGAGGCTGCGTACTGGTGTCAAAAATCGTGTAACTCACGACAAACGACGGATTGACCCACAACGTAAACCCTTTTAGGTTTTCGTCGTACGAATACGTCGAACCATCAGCCGTGGTCAACACCAGAAAATCAGGATTTCCTTTTTCGTTCAAATTAAATGGAACGAAATGTTTGACCATATACGGCTGCAGAATGACACTAAACGGATCACCAGGCTTGACGATAGAAACAAAGGACGTTCCTTCGAGCGCGATGTCATAGTTGACGGTTAAACCATACAACCAGACAAACACGTTCGTGGCAGAGTCGGCATTATCCCAAGGAAATTCCGCCAAAGGCGTTTCTCCACGATTGACAATGACAACTCCATTGATCACCAAATAGGTGATCTTCGACATATCCTTGTTCATCTCGAACTCCGCACTTTCTTCACGAGTAGCATTTTTCGCTACTCGTTGACGCTGGAATCCTCCCACATAGAAGCAAACCTCGTCGTGGCGCAGAAAATTCTGCGCCGTTTTTTCGGGCGACCAGGCGGGAGCGGGAAGAATAATCGGCATAGTAGTGACCAGCTGAACTTCCGCTTCTGCCGGTTTGGCAGGGACAGACTCGGCAAACACGATGCCGACGAGAAGCACACACACACAAAGGCTCATGACACTGAGAGTAACAGACTTAATCATTTTGACACCTCTTTCGTTCCTGTGGTATTGGAGACACTCGTTTTGAGTGACTTCCATTCACTGGCTTCATAGCCAGTTGCTTGCATGTACCGCCGAGCAACTTCCGGGTCGATACTAAACTCCGGAGCATCAGCTGTCAGAGTTTGAATCATTGGCCGAGTAGTCGGTTTTTCCACCAGCACATCCCGATAGACTACTTTCTCCACAACCCGAACCCTTTCCTTTGGCTCTAACTGTGACGAGACATTCTCGATGACTGGCGGGTTTTTCTTTTCTCCCTTATTGCAGAAAACAATCACCGTGAAAGTGATCAAAATGACCAAAATACAGATCCATTCCGTTTTAGTGAATAGATACTTGTTCTCTTCCCCTTCTTTTATACTCATAATAACCTTTCTCCTCTCTATTCTTCGTTATTTTGTCGAAGATCAAATTTAAACTCAAAAACAGGCAATGCCTGTCTACTTTTTATATATTAGCATATCTAGGTATATTTGTCAAGTAAATGAGAATTTTAAAGGACTAGGCTTATTTTTCGTCTTGTGTTTTTTACAAAAACATCCGCGACGCGAATTCATGCTTTTTTGTATTTGACCACTTCGCTCGCAAAAAACATGAGTTCGAAAGGCTGGTCCTTTAGTTCTTTCTATTCTAAAACCCACTTTTCCCCAACTTCCAATCCTCAATATCTTTATGATTTCCAGACAAAAGTACCTTTGGAACCTTGTATTTCTTCCCCTTCCCAATAGTCAAGACCAGACCTCGATGGTCTCCAAACAAAAAGTTTCTCCATTAACAAACACCCTGAGACTTAGTCTCAGGGTGTAAAACGAAAAATCAAATGAACAGGGCTACCGTCGCTAGGAGGTAGAAGATCACGGAGAAGATGCGGTAGGGAAAACTTACGTCATTTTTGGCGGCGATGGTGGCGCCGGTGGCGGCGAGGGCGGCGAGGGTGATGGCGAGGGCGGCGAGGGTGGTGCCGGTGTCGACAGCAACGAGGACGGCGAGGGCGACGATGCCAGTAGCGAGGGCGGCGACGACGAAGGTGTCGACAAACTCCTTTTCCCAAAAAAACCAGTTTGATAGCAACATTGAACCGACCGCTAACAACAAAAAGATTTTGTAGACGGCGATTTCCCGTTGACCAACAACTTTACCGGCCTTAGATAGCCACACCAACTTATGGTCGGTGAAAACTACTATTTTGGAATAAGTTTGGACTGGGGTAAGCCACCAAAATCCTTGAGCTTGGGAAGGGGCCGGACTCAAATCGACAGGCACTTCCTTCCCGGGGTTGACGATGGCTTCTTGCTCGGCTGAAGTAACTAGTCTTATCCTTTCAGCCTCTACCGAAATTTCACCAGTCTTCTCATTCACGCTGGTCACCTCAGCCGAAGCTAGGGAAACCAGTGGTCCAACAAATAGAAATACTAAGACCACCTTAATAAAGTTTCGCATCTTTCTGCTCCTTTACTCTCTAGTGAAATTCAAATAATCCCCTTAATGGGGATTGGATACTGATTGACAATGACTTTCTTTTTCTAGTATAACAAGTATTAATAATGTTGTCAAGGGGACGGCGGTGTTGCAATTACTTATTGAACCTAAGGGCTATTTTTATAAAAAAGGCTTATTTTAAGTCTTTTTTGATCCCCAACTTCCAATCCTCAATATCTTTATGATTTCCAGACAAAAGTACCTTTGGAACCTTGTATTTCTTCCCCTTCCAGACTAAAACCTCCGGCCGAGTATAGACTTCGTGCGATGAAACTCGTTTTTCTTCGGGTGAATCCTCGTTTCCAAGCACTCCTTTAATCTGACGAGAAATAGAGTCCACGATTACCATTGCCGGTAATTCTCCCCCAGTCAAAACAAATGGCCCCACCGAGATATCTTCTGCCCGTAAAATCTTTTTAACACGAGCATCTATCCCCTCATAACGTCCACAAATCAGAATAATGTCAGTGTAAGTTTTCGCATATTTAATCGCCATCGGATTATCAAATTGTTTTCCCCCGGGCGAAAGAATAATGATTTTGGTCTTCGTCTTTTTTTTCATTCGTAATTGTATTTTTTGCACAGCTCTTAGAATTGGCTGTGCGAAAAATACTAGCCCTGGTCCACCACTGTATGGTTTGTAATCTGTCCGACGATGTTTGTCTAAAGTATAATCACGAATATTATGCACCACAATCTTCACCAATTTTTTTTCTTGGGCACGCTTTAAAATCGACTCATTTAAATATGAATCTAAAATATCCGGGAAAATTGTCAGTATGTGAAAAGTAACCATTTGACAAATATAACAGAAAGTTTCATAAAAGAAAACCTCCGCTATGTGCGGAGGCAAAAAGGGATACATGAAGATTCTCAATTTGGGAATTGACAAACCTCAAGGAAATCGGCAATGGTTCTAATCTTCAGACTAGAGCAAGGAACGAATCGGGCACCATAAAAACTAGCACCACCGAAACTAGCCCTTACCAACATAGGCCTCAAATCAATGTCCCTTGGAATCACGGTCTTATCTGTCACGGCAGATTCATCTACTCCAAGTTTCTCTGAAATGTATTTTCTCACAATCATGGCGAACTCGTCTTTTTTCATAATAGACAGTCCTTTCAATGATAGATAAAAAACTAAATTCTACCCTAGTTATAATATATAATGTTAGTATTGTCAATAAAAATAAATTTTGATTTCTATCTCCCCTGCCCACTCTAGAGGTGATTTTTATGCGTAAAAATCACCTCAAAATTTCAAAATTAGTAAATTCTAAGGTAGATAAAATGGAAGAAAATATCCGTGTTCCCAAAACAACATAACTAAAATCACCCATAGAAAAAACCCCTCAAGGGGCTCTTTCTTTTTAAAACGATATTTTTCTTTTGGGGACAAAACGTTTGAATGCGATTCGAGGCACGAGTGAAGCTTGCAACCAAGCTGTACATGGAAGTACTGCGCGGGAGTAAACGAACGAAGTAACGATGAAACGCGTCAAACGAGCAAGCCAAAATTACATTTTAAGATCTTCCATAGCAGCGTCAACGGAGGCACTAGCACTTCCCATGATAGGAGCACGAGCACTACCTTCTGGTTCGCTAATCTTTAAGTTTACGCGAGCATTGTTTTTCATTCCAACAACACGAAGTAAGGTACGGATTGCCTTGGCAGTATTGCCTTGGCGACCAATGATTTTACCCATGTCAGCTGGATTTACATCGAGTGTCATTAGGACTCCCATTTCATCAACCTTGCGGTCGACTTTTACACTCTCAGGATAATCAACCAACGCCTTAACCAAATTCTCTAAAAATTCCTGGTCTTTATATTCAGCCATCTTCTTAGGATATAGGTACTGATAATTCTATCGTTCGACCTTACTTGGAACCAGTTCGAACTCTAATCATATGTTGAAAAAAATTCAAACCATGCTGGCCCATTAAAATACTCAAATTCCGGCTGCAAATCATTTATCGCTCGTTAAAGTCAGATTGTTTTGCGGCTAAGCCACGAATCTACTGATTCGCCTCGCTCCTCAAGATTTTCGCTCAGAATTTGAGTATTTTATCTAAGCCTTAGATTTCTCACTAATTCCTAAATGGTAATTTAATTAATTTGTTTTGTCAAAGCAAATCTTTTTTCTACTGACTCAACACTGCCCCCGCGGTCTGTTTTATTGTACTAGTAGAGGACACTAACTCTGTACTTGTAGCCCTAGCCAAAGTACTAGAGGCATTTACTCCCAAAACTGGAGTGGAACTAGCTTCAAGAAACTTAAAAGTAGTTAGCATCTTATCAAAAACTACTTTTATTGGACCAGATGGAACCTCGGTACTAAAGTTTACTTCCGCCATAATAGTTGTCGATCCATTGGTGAAAATAATTTTTTCTGTGGAACCACTTCCAAACTTTTTCTCGTCTGTCTTTGTTGAATGTAAAATATATTCAACCGTCGTTGAACCAATTTGTTTAGTCGAGGTACTTATTTTACCCAAATATTTGAGTGGGTTTAAATACATATCATCCGATTTTGCTAGACGGAAAAAGATAGCCGAATCTTGTGTAGCCAAATCTACTGATACAGAACCAGGTTTCAAAATTTTACTCAAAAAATCTTCACGAGAAATCTTCACAAAAGCATCTGCGTTTGTATAATCTGGAATAATCGAAAAAATTGTAGTCGTCGCAAAATCCTTAGGATATTGAACTTTATAACCCAAAGTAGAACTAGCGTAAACATTCCAAACTTCTTCTGTTGTAGTAGCCTTGATTTGTACTGGCTTTATTAATTCTATATTAGCCGACACTAAATCTAGTACTTGTTTTTGTAATCCTTTTACTACTCCATAAAAATCATCAAAAATAGACGCCTGAACCGCCGATGGGACAATCAAAGCTCCCGCTAAAATCGTGATAATTAGTTTTTTTGTCATAATTTTTACTCCCTGATTCAAACAAGGATTGGAATGATTGTAGCACAAAATTGGTCAAAACAAAAGCCAGCAAGTAGTTACGAATGTCAAAATGACGAGTGACGAATAAGACAGAAACAATCAAAAAAACTAGGTATAGCCTAGTTTTTTTGATTAAATTTTATTCGTCACTCGTCATTCGTAACTCGTAACTTATAGTGTGGATAACTTACTCAGCTGGTTTCTCCAAAACAGGAGTTTCAGCACCCTCTTCAGCTGGAGAGGCAGCTTCCTCAGTAGCGATCATTTCCTCAGCCTCAACTGGAGCAATATCCTCGGCTTCTACAGCAGGAGCTTCAGTAATCTCAGGAGTTACTTCTGCTACCTTAGCAGGAGCGTCCACTAGTACTTCAGCAGCAGCCTTAGCTGGCTTAACTGGAACCAAATCAATAGTCTTACCATCGATAATCTTGGCCTTTACCAAAAGATTATGAACTGTCTCAGATAGCTGTGCGCCATCCTTAATCCAAGCTTGAATTCTCTCAGCTTTGAATTGTGGCTTTCCCTGACGAGCGTCATAATTTCCAACAATCTCTAAAAACTTACCAGTCTTAGCAGAATTTTTGGAATCAGTAACAATAACCCGAAAAGATGGATCATTTGTACGTCCGACACGCTGTAATCGAATTATTAACATGATTGAAATATCTTATCAGGTTTTGAAAAAAAGTCAAAGAAGAGGCCTCTCAACCAAAAATGACATAGCAAAACTCTTCTTTCTTGCCATAATCAGAGCAACCTTAGCTGTTTTACCAGATCCCAATATGGTTTTTCATCCGTCAACAATGCCACTCATAAACCCTTGTATTTCTGATAAATTTTAGTCCATTCAATTGACATAATAATATCTTAACAATTTTTCCTAAAAAATTAAAAACTTTCAAATTAAATTGAGACATTTAATGGTCTATTTGGCAATAGTATGCTAAACTACCCAAATGAAAGGAAAGAAACATAAACAAGGCCTAGCAAAACTCCTACCAGAAATCACGGGGGTTATTCGCGTATCCAACCGAGGCGAAGGGGCTATTGTATTACCAAATGGTAATCTCGCCATCATCGATACCCCAGATTTACACACAGCCCTAGATGGTGACACTGTTGTCATTCTCCCCCACTCCACAAAAAAAGAAGCTAAGGCCGAAGTCCTTAAAATTATCACTCGCAAACGATTAGAGTTTGTCGGCATTATTGAAGAAACGGATGGCATATTTTTCGTCATACCAGAAGACCGTCGAATGTACACTGACATTTTAGTCATGCCTAACAAAATTTTAAACGCCAAAGATGGCGATAAAGTTTTAGTAAAAATTACCAATTGGACTGATCCAAAAAAAGACCCGCTCGGTGAAATCATCCAAGTCATCGGCCGTCCTGGAGACAATGATGTGGAAATGCAAAGTATTGTTTTAGAAAAAGGTTTTCGTCCAGAATTTCCGCCCGAAGTAGATGCCGAAGCCGAGGCCGCTCGAGTACGAGCTTTAAATAGTTTCGATTCCGAACTCACCAAACGCCGAGATTTTCGTGGAATCACTACCCTCACTATCGATCCCGTCGACGCAAAGGATTACGACGACGCTTTATCTTTTTCGGAATTATCAAATGGTAATTTTGAAGTCGGTATTCATATTGCCGATGTATCATTTTTTGTCCGTCCAGAAACAGTCCTTGATGACGAGGCGCAAAAACGCGCCACTTCTATTTATCTCGTTGATCGTACTATCCCAATGTTGCCAGAGGTTTTATCCAATGGTGAATGTAGTTTAGTGGAAAACAAAGACCGCTTTGCTTTTTCAGCTGTCTTTGAAATCACTAAAGATGGAATCCTAAAAAATGATTGGTTTGGAAAATCAATCATAAATTCTTCCAAACGCTTTACCTACGAACAAGTCCAAGAAATTTTAGATTCACCCGCCAAAATTTCTGAAAGAAATTTAGGCGGGCAAGGAAACATTTTTAAAAACGCATTAGATACTCTGAACGCAATAGCCTACAAACTCCGCGATTTAAAAATCGAAGCCGGGGCACTATCTTTTGAAGATGAAGAAGTAAAATTTAGACTAGACGAAACCGGTAAACCAATCGACGTTTCTAAGAAAGAACGAACGGACTCGCACAAATTAGTGGAAGATTTTATGCTTCTTGCCAACAAACGTGTCGCAGAATATGTTTCAAAATTAGTCAAAAATCAGCCTCTCACCTTCGTCTACCGTATTCACGAATCTCCCGATCCAGAAAAAATGCGTTCCCTACAAGAATTTCTACAACCACTTGGCTATAAATTAGAAATCAATGGCAAACAAATTAGTTCCGGTGAATTAAACCGTTTATTGAAAAAATCCATTGGCCAGCCTGAAGAAAATATCATCCAGCGCGCCACTATCCGCACAATGCAAAAAGCAGTCTACTCCACCAAAAATATTGGCCATTACGGATTGGCTTTTTCACACTACACTCACTTTACTTCCCCAATCAGGCGTTATCCCGACTTAATGGTCCATCGCTTATTAGAGATTTATTTATCTGGGAAAAAACCTTCTATTGAAATGTTAGCTCAATATGCCGATCTCGCCGTCCACTGTTCCGCTATGGAAAAACTAGCCGCTGAAGCTGAGCGTGATTCAGTAAAATACAAACAAGTCGAATACATGCAAGACAAGATTGGAGAAATTTTCCAAGGGGTTATTTCTGGTGTCACCGAGTGGGGTATGTATATAGAAGAATTGGAAACCAAAGCTGATGGAATGGTCCGTCTAGCTGATTTAAAAGATGACTATTACCATCTCGATCCAAAAAATTATTGTCTCATCGGAGAAAAAACTAAAAAGCGTTATCGTTTGGGTGATGTCGTGACTGTGAAAGTGAAGAAAACGGATCTCAATCGTAAAATTATTGATTTCACTATCGTCTAAAAACTAATCCCAATCGGAAGACCTGGTCTTCCGATATTTTGAACTACCAAACTCCACTAGCGTCATTGCGATAAACAAAAAATCTCCTTTGTTGTCATTCCGGGCTTGACCCGGAATCTAGTATTTATTTTATTTTTTACTTTGGCATACCATTTTTCATATCTTTTGTCTCAACCAAAAACTCCAGACTAAATATACCAAAAGGAGTATTAGTAATGCAATTAAAGTACGGCCAGACAATAAATCCCAAAAGTCTAAGTCTAAGAGGGAGCCAATAGCGGCCAAGTTGTTATTTAACACTTTTCCTGTTGTGGTACCCAGCGTGTTTCCAGTTGTTTCTCCCGTCGTAATCCCGGCTACTCTTCCACCCCGGCCAATGGTGTTTCCAACATTTCCCTGTTCTGTTCCGACATTCGCTCCATTATTAATTCCGTTCGTAAAAGTGTTATTTCCAGCTTGAGCTAACAAGGGTGCGGTAAACTGATGTTCAGGACTAACAGTTGGCGGTGAAGCGCGAGATACAACACGATAAACATAAGTTTGCCCAGTAGTAAGACCCGTCAAGACAACAGAATGGTTTATCACTTTTGTTAAATTTTCAACAGTAGAAGACGGATAACCGAAATTCGGTGACGTCAAGACTAAATTATATGGACCTCCAGAAGCCAAACCATAAACCACTTGACTGGTGGCTAATTTATTCGTATCCCAAGTTATCGTGGCTGTTCCAGCTTGATCAAAAAAAGTACTAAAGGCTTGTTCATCAAAAATATTCAAGCTTGTTGGAGTCGAGCCATTGCTACCCCCTATACCAGGAATAATGCCACCACCTCCCGTACCGCCTTCTTCCTCAGCTCCAATCACCGTATCACCACAACTCTTGTCACCACCACTAAAACCAACACATAAATCAAAACCAAGAGTAGTATTTTGAGTGTCATTATTGGCGCTACTATCAAAAGTCACATTGAAAGAATAAGTAGTTCCGACACCGGTGGCCAGTGGCGAAAGAGAAACTTCGCCATTTCGAAGAAATGTGCCCAAAGTATTATTATAAAGTACAACATCTCCTTCTTTAATTACAAGATTAAGTTTGTCTCCCAGACCACCAATATCAACCGCATTTATCGCTTCGACAATTACTGCTTGAAGTGTATCCGAATAATTGACTACCCCAACCGTACGGACAACTTCATTACCAGGAACAAAATTAGCTTCAGAGAAAAGTGGGGTAGCACTAAAATTTACAACTAAAGGGATAGTATCAATAGCAAAAACTGACCCCGTAAAACTGCCAAACATTAGAGTGACGATAATTCCGTAAATTAAATTTTTAAGAAATTTTTTCATAATTTTATTTTAATTCATAGTAGTTGATTCTAATGCTGGAGTAGACTCAACTGGATCAGAAATTGATTCCACTATCGGCTCTATTATCTCCATTACGGTTTCAGCAATAACAACGACGAGCTCATCAACCGACTCTACCATTGGTTCAACCGGCGAATCAGATTCTCCTACTAAAACCTCTGATATCGGCTGAAATTCTTCTATTGATGACTCTTCTAATACAGGTAACACCATGACCGATTCAGGCTCTTTAGCCACTGGTACTTCAGCCGTCTCTGATTCATCAACTAGAGGAGGAGCTTCATCTGTGCTCGTACCGACTTGTGGTAGGCTAGTAGAGGCCGTAGAACAGCTTGTTAGAATATTGGGTTCTTCAACTACTAGCGAGGTACTGGCCACACTGTCTGTAGTGATGCTAATTAGCTCTGGGACAATATCAATCTGGTCTGTCGCCAAACTTTCATTTTTCAAACTAACCAGAACCATAATCTGAGCAATCATCTCGTCATCAAAACCCGCTAATTTTAAATCTTCCATTGTTACGGTATTTTTCTGACCCGGCGTCGGATCCGGATCTACCCAAAAGCCGATGCCGTCGGGGAATCTAACTACAGATTTGCTGGCCGTTACAGCTGAATAAGTATGAGAATCCAAAAGAAATGAACTGGCATCATACAGTCTAACCGTATCACCGGAATCATTTAAATAAGAAGCTGACCCGCCAAACCGCAAGACTAAATACCCGCCAGGAACAATAATAGTGGAAGTTCCGTTGTAAGGTATTAGTTGTGAAGCGGAAGTTGTACTCGTAACTATTGTGTGTATAACCTCTGTTGAGGTGCCGGATATTTCCGAAATCTGCCAACCCAAAACATCTACCGGGGTATCGCCATTATTATAAAGTTCAATGTACTCTTTATTTTTTGGAGCTACTCCACCGGTCGCTGGCCGAGCAAAAATTTCATTTAAAACGATCATTCTAGCAGTAAACGAGAAGTTAATTTTTTCTTCATCAGTATAACCACTTTGATTAGGATCAGCCACATCTGCTCGCCACGCTTGAAAAATTATTTCTCCTTGACATTTATCACCCTGAGAAGCAACCGTCAAAGGAAGCATATCAAAATGAAATTCCCAAGTGCCAAATTCTGTACTTGTAGCCTGGGCCAGTCCAGACAAAGATCCAATATACTGACTAATCCCATTTAATTTTGCTTCGACAATTAATTTACCACATAAACCAGAATCTTCATTTAAAATATTATTGGTCAAAATATATTGCATTGGCAAACTGTCATCTTCGGGCATAATAACTGACGCATGAGAAATTTCACCCAACGCTTCCGGACCAATAACTGTCTCTAAATTGTCATTGGTCAAAAGAAAATCCAAAAGACTGACGGAAAAAATATTATCAACTGAACTTTCCGTATCATTATAATAAGCATTAACTGGAGAAACATTAGTCAATACCACTGCCATCAAAATAAAAATAAGCATCGCTGGGACAAATTTAAACAATAGTTGTCGAGATACAGACAGTTTCTTCCTTCGGTCTCGGATAAAACCACTTTTTTTCAAATAGAATATTGCGAATTTTTTTGTTTTTCGCACCATTCTTCTAAAACTCATTAAAAGTTTTTTATAAAATGACCTATTCTTTTTTCTGGTAAAATTAAACATGTTCTTCTGGATTATTGGCCTCTTCATCTTGAACAAACATTGATTTCGGCTTTTTCATCCGCCTGACTTCCTTCACAATTTTTCTAACTTCATCGTAAACAATAAAAATGGCTGGTAAAACAATAACCAAAACCAATCCAAACGGTTTCTTAACAAAATTAATCACATAACCCAAATAAGGAACGCTAAACAAAACTCGGCCGTGGATATCGCTTAGACGAATTTCTGTCGTATCCGGAGACTTATTAGCATCACCTTTGGTAGTAAAAAGAATAATTCCTTCCACTGCACGACTGGATACAATTCGGTGAGTAGTCGGAACATCCTTGGCCGTATCTTTACCAAAGATAACAATATTACCAACGTTGTATTGTTCAGCCGGTTTTATCACCACAATACTTCCAGTATGAATCGTCGGCTCCATAGAACCAGACAAAACCACTTTAATTTGATAATTTCCTTTAACTGGAAAGAGTGTAATCACCAAAAATAAACCAACGACAATAATAACGATGTAAACAGTAATTTGGATTATTTTTGCCAATTTTTTCATTTTTCAAACAGATCTTAAAGCCTTAATCCCCAACCCCACTCACAAGATGAGGTTGAGTCAAAAGCTTCAATAATTAATTATTTAGAGACTTTAGTTTGGAAGAGTAGTGCTAGCACAACGGAAACTTTCATTATTTCTCACTTGTTCCGCATAGGCGGTCAAAGTAGCTGAGAAAGAGTCCGATTGAGCATCATTTAGCATTCCAGTGCCATTACAAGTGATAACACCAGTTGTTGGATTAGCAGTCAATGTTCCTGCACACCAAGCCAAACCAATATTCTTGGTAGTGGTTGATACTAAGAACTGACTATTTAATGAATCCATACTCATGATACTTGTAAGTGATGATAATGGTCCACTACCCAAAGAGCTTTCGCCTGTTGGTTCATAAACACCATCCCCATCATCTCCCCATGTAAATACATTGATGTATTGAGAAAGTTCACCCAACGGAGTAGTTGTGTCATTTAGATCAGACTCCGGTTCAAGAATTACATTTTCCTGATCATCCTTGTCCCCCACAATCAAACAAGCATAGGCATCATTACTAGAAACATGCAAGCTAATGACATCTGTTCCAAAGTCACCAGGTTTGACATCATCAAAATTGAAGAATTTTTGATTGGTCAAGTCAGTTTCCTGCCACAGACTGCAATGATTCTGGAAATAGGCATCACCACAATTCCCATCAATTTGGAATTTGTAGATAAGACCAGCTGGATTACTCTGAGGAGTTCCGCTTGGCAAGCCCATGTTCGTCACAACAAATTTCAAAATATTGTTTCCTTGAATTACATTTGCAGTAATATTGCCGGCTGGAATATGCAACATAGAACCCTGCAAATAACCAAATTCTCCAGTATTTGAGCCAATTAACGTACCGTTTAGATAAACTTGAACACCGTTATCAGAACCTACGGCCATAAACAGATCAGTGCTGGTAATTGGACCTAACCAAGTAAATTCTTTCTTAAAGGTATAAGAAGTATCTACGGTTGTGTCCGCTTGTTGAGTTGGATTTTGTTCCCAAATCCATTGGGCACCCGAGGCTAAAAGAGAAGGGTCGTTTTGGGCCGTCCAAGCTGGATGAACCCAAGCTGGTACCGCCGAATATGAAGTTACCGCCACTCCATTTTTCTCAATCACTGTGTTTGATGAGTCAGACACCACGGTCACGTCACAAGTTTTACAATCAACACCATTATAGGTCTGCTTCGTATGGTCAACTTTGAGATCAATAGACCCAGCGGTGAAGATGTTGCCCGTTGAAGTCTCGGTGTCATTGTAGAAGGCGCCGGTCACTCCCCAGACCACGCCACCAACTGCCACAATAACCGCCAGACTTAATAATATTTTTTTCATAAGGATTCCTTATTAGTAATTTAGTAAGATTTAGTATTTAACGTCAACCTGTAGGGTAGGACCTTCATTAACTGGGGTTTCCCAATCTAATGTTACGGTTCCAGTTAACACAAAATCACCGAATACTGCAGGACCACTCACTGATGTGTAAGCATTTGCTCCTGCGGTGGCAACGGTATCAGGAATTGCATTGCCATCTAGCATTGCGCCAGTGAATTTTGTAATTCCATATGAAGCTGATCCTTTTGCTGTAATACCAACTGAAGTTGGGGTCCCAGCTCCAGTTACTTGGTAAGTTGATACATCACTTCCAACAGTTAATGTTGCCGTCTTGGTTGTATTGTTATAATTCAATGTGAAAGTTTCGCCAACATTATCTGACCAAGTGTTGTGATTATTTTCTGAACGAAGGCCAGGACCAAATCCTACTTCTAACTCATATGTGTTAACTCCTCCGTATCGTGATTTAGCTAACCAGCGGTTTTGATTCAAGGCACCAGTTGATTCTGGAGACCATCCTGTTCCGGTAGTAGTTATAATCTCTGGTTCCTGTTGCTCAACACAGCGGAAATTACCATTATTCCTTGACTGCTCAACGCGGAAAGAAATATTGCCGGTCAAACTATCGGTTTGAGTTTCATTACCCGATGAAGCAGGTAATGTCCAAGCAACACCTAAACAAGAATTTGAACCACCAGCTAGTGGAAAATTATTGCCAGTCTGCGAATCATATAGAGCTAGTGTTCCATTTGTTGGATGTCCTGATGTTAATGTTGGTTCACCAACTTGCTGAATATTGTCACAGGCTGTACCCACTTGAACACCACTTGCATCTACTCCGTCATCTTTCCAAATAGTCCATTCCATAGTTTGTGATAATTCACCAACTTCTGAAGTAGTATCAATTGCAGATTCTGGTTCATTTATACCATTTTCGTTATCAATCAAACTAGACACTTCAGCACAAACCCAAGCATCGTTATTGATAACATGCAAAGATATTGTGTTTTCTCCAACATCTCCAGGCTTTATATCATCAAAGTTAAAAAACTTATCAGATTGAGGAACTAGGTCCTTCAATGCCCAAGTACCACACTCGGTTGAAGTCGCTCCATTATAAGAACACTCGCTATCTACTTTCAAATCAATTGCCCCAGCAGTAAAGGTGTTGCCAGTTGAGGTCTCGGTGTCAGAAAAGAAAGATCTCGTTACACCAACAGCAACAGCTCCTACCATAGCGATAACCGCCAAACTTAAAATAATTTTCTTCATAGTAAATAATTTAATTAATAATTTATAATAATTTTCCAAACAAACCTACGAAAAGAACAAATTCGACCTAAAACTTTATAGATTAAAGTTCACACTAAAACTTTCAAACAAAAACTTTAGTGTAAATTCTAATTCACAATAAATATATCATCTAACTAAAAACTAAAAATTGCCTCAAACTAAAGAGTTTGTGCAAGGTACTTAACTAACTACTTACTATTTTCAAACTATCTACTTTTATTGTCAACTACGGCAAATTTTTTTAGGTAATAATTTAGAAAACGTTAATTTATTCATCGTCAATACTAAGTCTGTTCTAGGGCGATATATCAAGCTAGTTTAGTGTCCTTTATTATTTATCCAGTAGAACTAGTCGATTTTCTCTCCATTAAAAATCATATTAAAAAATAAAACAAACAACCCAGTCAAGGTTTTTTTAAAAAATGAGTGAAACTGTTCTTATTAATACTTAAAGGACTCCCCTTTCGGCAATCATCAAAAGGACTCCCCTTTTGATGATATTACTTCGCATACTCCTCGGCCTCATCAAACTTGATTGAGAGCATTTTGGAAATACCGTCACCACCCATCGTGATGCCGTAGATGATACTGGCGCGGGACATAGTTTCGCGGTTATGAGTAATCAAAATTAGTTGAGAATATTTGGATAGATTTTCAATCATATCGCCATATTTACGTGAATTGGCTTCGTCGAGGGCAGCATCGGTTTCATCCAAAATCAAAAATGGTGGTGGATTTACCTGAGACATCGCAAACAATAAAGCGATGGAAGTCAGAGCTCTTTCCCCACCTGACAACATCTGTAAGCCTTTGATTTTTTTACGAGGCAGACTGACAGAAATATCTATTCCTTCTTTTACGGCTTCTTCCATAGGTACACCAATCCGCCAACTAGCGGACGCTGGTATATCTTCTCCCATTTCTTCTCCGTCAGCCAACAGATTCCCCCGCTTTTTCTTTTCCGGCGCAATTACCTCCAGATTGGCATCACCACCATCAAACATTAACATGAAAAATTTTTTGAATTCTTTATTGATCTTAATAATTCCTTCTTTAAAATCAGTGTCCAGTCTTTCTTTCAAATCTTTTACAATCACTTTCAAATCATCTTTACTCTTCAAAAGGTCATTATGTTCTCGCTCCAAGTACGCATCACGTTCGACAGTTTCTTTGTATTCCTCCATTACATCCATTCCTTCCAAACCCATATCTTCCAAACGGATTTTTAGACGTTCAATATATCGGCGTTTTGTTTCCTGAACTTCTCGGTCTTCCATCGGCACATAACTATCCTCCAAAACAAAATCAACATAATTAGTTATTTCACGATTAACTAGAGTAATCGCTTCCTGAATTTCCGTCTTAAAAGCCGTTTCTTCTATCACTAATTTTTCTTCACGGGCTTTGGTTGCTTCCAATTGAGAACGTAATTCACTCCGACGACTACGGAATTCAAATACTTCACGTTCAGCTCCACGAGTTTCATCTTTCGCTTTTTCAATCTCGTTTCGGCGAGTATTGAGATTGGAACGCAAATCAGATTCCTCTTTATTTAAAAGGGTAATCTCATCTTCGATTTTTTTCTGTTCATCACGCAGACGATTTACCTCTATTTCAATATTTTCTAATGATGGGCCAGTCGGAGTATGGTGTTCACCACGAAAACGCCCGAGTAGATTTTTAATCTGTCCGACGACTGTCTTTACTGCTTCCAAACTCGTGCCTTCTTCCGCTTCGGCTAAAAATAAATCTAGGCTGACTATCAGATTTTCTACCTGACCGTAGTCAATCATATGAGCGGCAATCTCTTCTGGATTGGCGAGCTTTTCTCCTTTGATCTCAATCATTCCTTCTAGACGGCCGAGCTGACGTCCCAGATCATCTTTCCGTCCGCGATTTTGGCGTAATTTATTTTCTATCTCACCCAATTCTCGTGTCTGATCCGGCGACACTACGTGCGACAGTGCTTGCTCCGCCTGACGTAATTTTTCTTCTATCTCTAAAAGTTCAGCTTGTGGTCCATCTTTTTCATTTTTTATCTTAGCCCGAAATTCCTGTAAATAGGCTTCTTCCTTTTTTAAATATTCAGAATACAAACCTTTCAGTTCTTTACGCATCTCATCTGCCTTCTCAATCTTTTCTACTTGTTTCTTTAAAAATTTTAGATGAGGAGCAATTTCTCGTCGCAATGATTCTACTTGTTTTATATTTTCTTCTGTTTTATCCAGTTTCTTTTCACTCTCTTCGATTTTCCATTGAAAGAGTCTGAGACCAAGTGCTTCCTCAATCATCGAGCGACGTTCATAAATATTGGCATTCAAAATCCGATCAGCTTCACCCTGATTAATAATGTGATGTCCAGTAGAACCAAGTGATACGGCTGACAGCAATTCATAGATATCTTTTAGACGCACCTTTGTGCTATTGATTGAATATTCATTGGTTCCATCGCGAAAAACTTCACGAGTGATAACCACTTCATCATAATCGACAGGAAATTTTTTCTGTGAGTTATCAAACGCAATCGAAACCGAGGCACGCGAAAGACGCCCAGAGGAACCAGCACCATTAAAAATCAAATCCTCTCCTCTTTTCCCGCGCAAAGATTTCAGCGATTGTTCACCCAAACCCCAACGAAAAGCTTCCGCCACATTGGACTTGCCCGAGCCATTTGGACCAACAATCGAGGTAATGGGGGCATCAAAAAGTAGCGTCGTTTTCCGCGCAAAAGATTTAAAACCCGATAATTCGAGCCGTTTAAGCATTGTTTCTAATTATATATTAAAAAATGAAAAATCGACAGGTAAATCAAAAAACCGGACTAAGCCGGTTTTAAAGAACGAACTTTTTGTTCGAGCTCATCCAAACGTTTGTTAATTTTAACGATTTCTATCGCGGTCATATCAGAATCTTCTTTTGTGCGAATTGATAACTGTTTTACTTCAGCTCGCAAACTACTTATTTCTTCCTTAACTTCATCAAAACGGCTGTTGATTTCTAAAAATCTACTATTTATTTGTTCAAAACGACTATCTACTTGCACAAATCGATTATCTATCTGTTCAAATTGTCGATCGATTTGATCAAAATGACTATTCATCTCAGAATGAAGATCTGATATTTGACCTTCAAATTTAGTATCCATTGCAGTAAAACCATTAGCCACCATTGCGGCTAATTCATTCATTGAGATTTGTTTTTCTTCTTCCATAATTCGTCTATTATACCACCCTACATAAACAGAGCAAATTTAAACAAATTAACTATGCCAACCCTTTGCTTCTAACCCTTTTTGAGCGGCAACTTGTTCGGCTTCTTGTTTAGAATGACCTTCTCCATTAGCAATCTGTTCATCACCTAAAAATAGTCCCACGGTAAAACGTTTATTGTGATCGGGGCCGGTCTCACTCAATATTTTATAATTTGGAGTAATACTCATTATCTCTTGAGCTTTTTCTTGAAAAAAACTCTTGGCATCCTGCCATAATTTTTCTGATACGATTTGATCAGTAATCGGCAAAAGGTTATCTACAATAAATTGCTTGACTACTTCGTAACCCTGATCAATATAGATTGCACCCACTAAAGCTTCAAAAGCATTGGCTAAGATAATCTGACGAGCCCGCCCAGTATCTTTTGATTCACCCTTAGATAAATACATAAAATCATTCATTTCCAATTTATTAGCTATTTCTGACATTGTCACTGCATTGACCAAAGCGGCTCGATAGGCAGTCATTTCTCCTTCTTGGGTAGTAGCAAATTTATGATATAGAAAATCAGTCACAGCAATTTCCACTACGGCATCACCTAAAAATTCTAATCTTTCATTGTGATCTAAGCCAAGATCTTTGTGTTCATTTAAATATGAGCGATGCATAAAAGCCTGCTTGAGCAAGTTTTTATCTTTAAAACTAATATTTATTTTATCCTCAAATTTTTTTAGGTCGCTCATAACTTTATGGATTTTTTAGTTTCAAGTTACAAGTGTCAAGTTTCAAGTAAAATCCATTTTGAGTTTTATTCGTAACTCGTCATTCGTAATTCGTAATTAATTTAGTATTATCTTTATTGCTTTGGTAATAATCGGCAAAATATCATCGTAAATCTTCAAATCAGCAATTTCAGCAAGTGGAAACCACCTTACTTCATTGAGACCACCCTTTTTAACCAACATGATATCATCAGGGTTTTCCGCCTTAGCCACAAAATAAGTGACTTGCTTGCGAAGCTTGCCTCGTTCTGGATCAGAGGCAATATATTCATTAAACCCGATTTCTTCTTTTGGTTCAATATCCAAGTTCATCTCTTCTTTAATCTCACGTTTTACACCAGCAAGATTGTCTTCTTTTTCTTCTATATGCCCTTTGGATAAAGTCCAATAACCAAAAACATCGTGAACCATTGCGAGTGAAATTTCACCATTCACCATCGCATAGACTACTGCTCCACCAAGCTTATCGATTGGCATTTCTTCATAGGGAATATCTTTGATCTTCTTTTTCTTAACCGGCACATCGTTTTTACCCGGCTCGCCCATTTCTTTATACACTGCTCCCAGCACTCCATTTACAAACCGTCCACTATTTTCTCCACCAAAAGTTTTAGCCAATTCAATCGCTTCATTGATAGCCACTCGAGCTGGCACTTCTTCCTTGTCGCCAAACAAAAGCTCAAACAGACCCATCCGCAAAATGTTCCTATCAACATTAGCAATTTGACTAATTGGCCAATCTGGTGCAGCTTTTTCAATGATATGATCAAGCTTATCTTTTTGCTTGACCACACCAATCACCAAACCTTTAACAAACGAAACATCTTCCAGTCCGGGAGCATACTCGTCCACGTTCTGCTTTATAACTTCACCCAAATCTGTCTCATTGTAGCCATTGAAGTCCCACTCAAAGAGTGATTGCATTGCCAAACTCCTAGACAAATGTCGATTAGCCATATGTTTCGTTTATCAAATTACAACCCAAATAATTTTTTTGCTACTTCGCTTTGACCTTAGCTTTTTTCTCCTTCTTGTTAACCTTAGCCAATACATCAATCACTTCTTTATTTTTGTATGTGCCACAGTTCATGCAAGCGTGGTGACGTAAATGCAATTCAGTGCATTTGACACACGTAGAAAGCCGCGGTCCTTTTATAGCGTGATGGGACCGGCGATCGCCAGTCGTTGCCCTTGTATGTCTCATTCGTACTACCATAATGAAACTATTATACTTAATTTTGAGAAAAACACAAGCTTAGAATAAGGAGTCTGAAAATAAAGCTTATTTACTCACAAAGTGCTTGATAAACGACTGACGGTGTAGCTCGCAAGGGCCATACTGTTTAAGGCCAGCAATATGTTTGGCTGTACCATAACCCTTGTTACTTTTCAAATCATAATGGATAAACTCCTCAGCCAAAAGCTCCATTTTTGTATCACGGGTGACTTTAGCCACAATTGAAGCTAAAGAAATCACTAATTCAGATTCATCCCCTCGCACAATACTTTTTTGATTTGCATATTCAACTGGAGCCTTTAACCAACCATCCAAAAGAATTTCCATCTCACTAGGGTTATCCCCCAGACTCGCCAAGCCTTTTTTGATTGCCATCTTGATCGCCCCCACAATCCCAAATTTATCAATAATCGTATTTGATTCAAAAAATACACCATAGGTTAAAACTTTTTGTTCTTTCAATTCTTTAATTTTTTCAAAATATTCCACTCGTTTTTTAGGTGTTAATTTTTTAGAATCTTTACCAGGTTGGAAAATACCTTGCCCGAGCAAAGTTTGATATTTTTCATTTTCAATCATTACAATTCCAATCGCCACCGGCCCAGCCAATGGTCCACGTCCAACTTCATCTATGCCAATAATATATTTCGTTTCTTTCATATAATCTATATTATACAACCGAGTATATTTTTTACCCATTTTACAACAATCTGTTCATATGAACAGATTGTTGTAAAATAAATACAACTACATTTATTGAGATTATACTGAGATTAATAATCTCCTCCCCATACTTCTATATGCAGTTGTACAGGATTTCCTTGAAAAGAAAAACCGCAGAGAGATTTTTAATCTCTCTGCGGCAAATGTTTTACGTTATCGGCAATCTTCAGGAAATAGTTGGAAACTTCATTCCCAACTTTAAACCATAAGCTGCTAAAATGGTTTTAATCCTTCTTAAAGAAAGCTTGCCAAGGCCACAACATCTCTGCAGATCTTCTTCATTTCTCTGCACCAGGTCGCGCAATGTCACAATCCCAAAAACGTCACAAAGATTTTTGACATTTCGAGGTATTGGGAAATCTGCAACTTTTCGATTGAGAAGTTGTTCATCTTCTTCCCAGTTAGCTCTGATCACCCGAAGTGAGTTGGCTGATATTACAAAACACTGGCCTTCAAGATAGGCCAAAGTATCGTCTACGTTCAAACCAAGAGTTCCATTACCTTTGAAAACGATCGCGGCCTCGGTCGACGAGTAGAAGGAGACGTCGAACACGGCGAAATCAAGATAAGGATGAACCTCCTGAGCAAACACCCGAACATCATAAAAAGTGAGGAAATCAGTACCAGCTCGGAAACTAATAACCGATGTCTTAGGCCAGTTGGCCGGAAAAATCTGTCCTTGATAGCCTGAGAGTACTGTTCCATTCTTTATTTCTTCTAACTCACAAGTGAATCCTTTCCTAATCCGCCGACAATGCCAATCATCGCCGAAAAGAAAACTGAACAGTAGATCCACTGCCGTCACAAAGAAACAAAGATTTTGCTGATGTGAATGAACTTCAACTCTTCTCATGTCAAACTCCTTTTTAGGCCTTGCGCCTAATGGTTAGGTTTCCATCTACCGTTACGGTAGAATTTCTATTCAACACTATACAACATTATCATTATTTTTGCAACATCAAGCAGGCAATCAAATTTTTTGATATAATTGACGGATTAACAAGATTGTCGATTTCTGGTCTCAAATTTCTCGCGACTTTGTCGCTTGAAACTTTGCGACATGATTTTTGTGATGCAAAAATCAGGAATGACAATATGGTTTTTCATTTCTAATTCTTCATGTCATTTGTCCATCTACATACACATAGTCATTATTCTCTACTCGACGGTCTATCTAAAGTTAAAGACTTAATCAAAAAAGCCAAGGAATTTAAGATGCCTGCGATTGCCCTAACTGATCACGGCAGTATGTATGGGATTGTAGAATTTTATAAAAAATGTACTGATGCTGGTATTAAACCTATTTTAGGTGTCGAAGCCTATATGGCCACCCGCACGCGTTTTGATAAAGAGCCACGTATCGATGCTAGACGCTATCATCTCACACTCTTAGCAAAAAATAACACTGGTTACAAAAATCTATTAAAGATGGTGACTAAAGCGAACCTCGAAGGTTACTACTACAAACCACGAATGGATTGGGATTTACTCACCGAACACCATGAAGGAATAGTTTGTTTGTCTGGTTGTTTGGGCGGAGAATTATCTCGTCTACTATGGGCGAAAGATTATGAAGGAGCCAAAGCACTCGCATTAAAATATAATAATTTATTTGGACCAGGAAATTATTTCATCGAAATAATGCACCATCCAAACCTAGAACGGCAACTAGAGATCAAGGCCGAATTAATTAAATTGGCCCACGAATTAGATATTCCTCTCGTCGCTACTTATGATTCTCACTATATCAATAAAGATGACAATCGGGCCCATCAAACACTGATTGCTATCCAATCACAAACTGATGTAGAAGATGCCGCTCGTCTGGCTAATTCCACCGACGATTTTTCTTTTATAAGTCCCACTGAAGCAAAAGAATTATACAGTGACGCACCAGAATCTGTCACTAACACTCTTAAAATTGCCGAGATGTGTAATGTCGAACTCGAACTCGGCAAATGGACTTTCCCAAATTTTCCACATGAAATTACTGAAAATGGACAAAAAGAAACTTACGAACAAACATTACGAAGACGAGCCAAAGCGGGACTAGTAGAATATTTAAAAGAAAATCCTGGACTCAAAGAAGAAGCTACTGAACGTGTAGAATATGAACTAGATATTATTATCAAAAAAGGTTACGACGTATATTTTTTGGTAGTATCCGATCTGATTGGCTTTGCTAAAAATATTGGAATTTTTACCAACACTCGAGGTTCAGCCGCTGGCTCGTTTGTATCTTTTTTAATTAAAATTACTGACGTTGATCCTCTGTACTACAAACTCCCCTTTGAACGTTTCTTAAATCCAGAACGTCCTTCCCCTCCCGATATTGATATGGACTTTGCTGACAAACGCCGAGACGAGGTTTTGGACTATGCCCGGCAAAAATATGGCACTGACCACGTGGCGCAGATCGGTACTTTCGGTAAAATGATGGCGCGAGGAGCCGTAAAAGATGTTGCGCGCGCCCTTGGTCATCCTTACGCCATAGGTGACCAAATTTCTAAACTAATACCAATGGGTTCTCAAGGTTTTCCAATGACTATCGACAAGGCGATGGAACAAGAACCAGAGTTGGCCGAAATGTACAAAAAAGATGCGACCGTTAAAGAAATTATTGACCTCGCTAAAAAGATTGAGGGTTGTGCTAGACATATTTCCGTCCACGCTGCAGGAACAGTAATTTCCCCCACCCCACTGACCGATTTTACTCCCGCTCAATACGACCCAAAGGGTGGTAAAGTTATTACCCAATATGAAATGCATGCAGTAGAAGATGTTGGCCTGCTCAAATACGACTTCCTCGGAATTCGTAACTTATCTATTTTGGAAGATGCCGTAAAAATTGTTCGCAAGACCAATGGGCAGATTATTGATATCCAAAAAATTCCGCTAGATGATCCTACTACTTTCGAAATGCTAGCCAAGGGAATCACTATTGGATTATTCCAATTAAATGGCTCCGGTATGACCAAATGGCTAAAAGATTTAAAACCAACAACTATTTTTGATATCAACGCGATGGTTGCTCTTTATCGTCCTGGTCCAATGGAATCTATTCCAGACTATATCAAACGCAAACACGATCCATCGCTCGTAAAATATCTTGATCCAAGAATGAAGACTATTCTAGATCAATCATTCGGTGTTATCACTTATCAAGATGATGTTATGATGATTGCCATCAAATTGGCTGGATACTCTTGGCTTGAAGCCGATAAACTGCGTAAAGCGATGGGTAAAAAAATTCCGGCCGAGATGGAAGCACAGAAAGGCAAGCTTTTGGAAGGTTTCGTAAAAAATGGACTGTCTGAAAGCAAGGCCAAACAACTTTGGTCTTTGATCGAACCTTTTGCGGCTTATGGTTTCAACAAAGCCCACGCTGCAAGTTATGGTCGTGTCGCCTACCAAACCAGTTATATGAAAGCCAATTATCCGGCTGAATATATGACGGCTGTGCTCTCCGCGGAATCAGGAAATGTAGAAACTATTGCAGAAGTAATCGGTGAATGCAAAAAAATGGATATACCTGTACTGGCACCAGACGTCAATGAAAGTTTTGGTGACTTTGCCTGTATTAAATCTGGTATCGGAGATATGTCCAAACTCACTCCCGCCGCGGCAGAAATGGCCCTCCGTTTAAAACGTGAACGCGATACAATTCGTTTTGGATTATTTACAATAAAAAATCTTGGCACTGAAATTTCCGAAGCAATCGTAGAAGAACGTAAAGCTAAAGGACCTTATAAATCTTTTACTGATTTTCTAGAACGAGTGAAGCATAAAAATATGAACAAAAAATCTTTGGAATCATTAATCAAAGCCGGCGCTCTAGATAGTTTGGGCGAAGAACGCGGAACGATGCTTGCCAACATAGAAGAAGCTCTTGCTTACAACAAAGAAGGTCGCGATGCTAACAAAGATCAGATTTCTATTTTTGGTTTGTTACCAGACACTTCTACTGTACCAAAATTAACATTAAAAATATGTGACCCGATTACTAACAAGGAAAAATTAACCTGGGAAAAAGAATTGCTTGGTCTGTACGTTTCCGGTCATCCCCTCGAAGCTTATAAAGATAAGTTTGATAAGGCCGAAATGGATATCAAAAAAATCAAGTTATTAAAAGAAGGCGGATTAGCTGTCTTTGGTGGAATCATTGAAGAAGTGCGAGAGATCCTCACCAAAAAAGGTGATAAAATGGCTTTCGTCAAAGTTTCTGATTTTGGAGACACACTGGAAACTGTTTTCTTCCCAAAAACTTTTGCCAAATTCCGTAACCTAATCATTCCCGATCAATGTGTCGCCATTAAAGGCAATCTATCTTTGCGTAATGGTGAACCGAGTGTACTAGTGGAAGCAGTGAAAGAACTTTAACCCAAAAAAAGTCCGTCAGATGACGGACTTTTTTTAGTTAAAACTATCAAATTAAGGTCTAAATATTTCGTTTATTTCAATCACTTTACCAAAAGAGTTAATGTCTATTCGTCCCAAGAAACCTTTGCCCATATAATCATCTGGATTATTGAAGGCCTTCATAAATAAAGCTAATGTTGTTATTACTCCCTGATTATTATAACCACTTGCGGTGTCAATATCACCATTGGCGGTTATTTTTCTGGTTGTTTTTATTGTAGCCGATGGAACAACTTCAAATGTTCTAATTTTGGAATTTTGATTACGATCATAATTTCCATTTGGTGGGACATACGCCCCCAAATCTGATTTCTGAAATGCATCACTATAGACATCAACATCTTTACGATAACTACTCAAAATATTTAAGAGATCCGCTACACTTTTTGACGGATTATAACTTCCATTATCTTCAATCTGCGCCTTAACAGCATCATACCCACTCAAAATATCAATAAAATCAATATCAATAAAAAATTTTCCACCCGAAACATAAACCTTTTTAATATATCCAGTATGAATCCCCGCCTCAGAAGAAACGGTGACTGTTGGACATTTCTCAAACTCACACTTGGGCCCAGTTCGTCCCACATACGAACCATCGGGGCATTGTTTGGCTTCTTCTGTACAAGCAATAGGATTTGCCTGCCCTACTGTGTTTCCATCAGAAACTACTACTGGGGTTGAGGTCGCGACTAGATTATTCCCATTTCCCAAACCACCAAACTTAGCCACCGCGACTCCGCCACCTACCAACAAAATCACAACCAACGCTATAATATATTTTTTCATAATAATTTTTTACTATTAAAATTAAATTTTTGTTAAATACTTACTTTAAATAGTACCATGGGGGGTAAAAAAGAAACAGCCAAGATTTTAATTTACTTGCAACACCCTACTTAAACGAGTGGGTAATAAAAACCAAAAATAAATTAGACCACACCTTTTTCCTATTCACTTGGGAGCCAGGCTCCCAAGTGAATAGGAAAACTCTTTAAACAATAATAAATTTTGGAGACACTTTAGAAACTGTTTTCTTCCCAAAAACTTTTGCCAAATTCCGTAACCTAATCATTGCCGATCAATGTGTGGCAATTAAAAGGAATCTATCTTTGCGTAATGGTGAACCAAGTGTACTAGTGGAAGCGGTGAAAGAACTATAAATTATTTACTCGCAATCCCCAGTGGTTGTCATTCCTGTAAAAACAGGAATGACAACCAAAAAAACGGGCAGATGCCCGTTTTTTTACAAACATACGTCTTTCCATTATGGCCGATATTGTTCACTCAGTTCAACAATCTTTCCATAAGAATCTATAGTTATATTGAATAAACTAATAACTCTGTTATTTTCCACAATATTACTTGGATCATTAAACGATTTCAGCAATAAGGAAAGATCGGTCGTTTTCATTCCACCTTCAGTTCCCCCAATCAATTTTCCTTCTGACGTTATTTGAATAGTTGTCTTTACTGACGCACTCGAATCAATCTCAAGAGTCCGAATCAAAGGATTATCATTTATTATGCAGTACCCATTAGGTGCACTCAATCCTATATTTGAACAATTTTGAACTGGAAAATTACTCAGCCATTGGATATAATCAATATCTAAATAGTATTTGCCATCTTTTTGATAAATGTTTTTTACAAAACCAATCTGTTTTTCGATTCCTCCCACAAGATTAGGTGTCACAACCGGACACACCTCAAACTCACAATTTGGCCCAGTTCGTCCCACATACGAACCATCCGGACATTGTTTGGCGTCCATCGTACACACAACAGGATTATCGGTTGGAACAGTCGGACATTTTTCAAAATCACAATTTGGTCCTGAACGCTGAACCAGCGAACCATCTGGACATCGTATCGCCTCTTCTATACAAGCAACTTCTCCACCGACTGGAGTCGAAGTAGCCACAGTATTAAATCCATTTCCAGTGTTGCCTAAATTACCAAATTCTAAATAAGCAAGTACAGACACACATCCAGCTAAAAACAAGATTGCAATTAAAATGATGATATATTTTTTCATACTGTTAATGAAAATGACATTATTCCCATCCCATTAGAATGGTCTTATGCCGTAATTATTAATTTGATAATTATTTTCAAACTCATTTTATTCCAATTATATAAATCCCAACAATGCCATTTAATACTACGGGATTCATAAAAAATTAATTATTTTTAATTAAACTCATTATAACAGAAATTGTTTTAGGCACACACATTTGTCACTTTAAATAACTCTAACATTTCATTTGGTGTTTTGCCATTTAGGCCACAATGCTCTAAATTGTTGTAATATTTGTTCCAGTGTTCGATCTTTCTTTTAAGTT
>Ga0247842_10001125_pt1 | contig 47206 bp, 31 predicted proteins | sample LaCruzMarch2015__3_FD_192411 | JGI IMG/M metagenome (GOLD analysis project Ga0247842, IMG submission 192411) | Freshwater microbial communities from meromictic Lake La Cruz, Castile-La Mancha, Spain - LaCruzMarch2015_19m | ecosystem: Environmental > Aquatic > Freshwater > Lake | place: Spain...
CTGCCTTTTCTCTGTTGGTATTTGTCAAATAAATCAACTTTTACCGTCACCCCTACCGTCACCTAAAAAAGAAAAACCCTTGTAACTATTTAAGAAACAAGGGTTTACTTTTATTAATCGTGCCCGGTGAAGGGGCACAACATTTGGCGAATTGATAATGCAGGGATTTAATCAGGGGATCGATGATCACATAGTCCTCTTTTCCAGCAAGCATGTCCGAAACCCTCTCGGGGAAGGTCTCCTCCCTGACAATGGCGGGTGGCACTCCCTGATCAGGTTCCAGCAGGGCTTTCTTTATCTTACTTGGATCTATCTTACCTTCGCCAAAACGCTGGTAGAGATCCATGATGGTCTCGCAATTGAAATAGGCGGCAACCTTGTTGATGACCGGATCGGTAAATTCAACCCCCAGCTGGGTCAGTTTATTTTTAATGATCTCCTTCCCGAAATCGGCCTCTTTATACAGCTCCATTTTCAGCGCGTGTTTGACGCGGGCAATGTTTCGCGGGCTTTTCAGGATTTCAAGCCATCCAGGGTTGGGCTTCTGTGTTTTCGAGGTCAGTATTTTTACCGTATCCCCGTTCTGAAGGATGTATTTCAGCGGAACCATCTTCCCGTTGACAATGGCGCCTGTGCAGGTTGATCCGATTTCGGAGTGGACTTCAAATGCAAAGTCCAGAACGGAATATCCCAATTTGAGTCTTTTCAGATCACCTTTCGGGGTAAAGATGAAGATCTCATTTGAATAGAGTGCCTTTTTCTCGCTGCTGACCGATTTTTCATCTGAACTCTGGGCGGGACTTTCCAGCAGTTCCCTTATCCGGGCGTACAGGTCGGTTCTTGCCTGGGCCTTGCTTCCGTCCTTGTACATCCAGTGGGCTGCAAATCCTTTTTCAGCCACTTCATCCATGCGGCGGGTTCTCACCTGAACTTCAACCCAACGTCCTTCAGGCCCGATCACCGTAGTGTGCAGCGATTCATATCCGGTGGGCTTCGGGAATGATATCCAGTCGCGCAGGCGGCGCGGGTTCGGGGCATAAATATCCGTAACCAGCGAATAGATCTTCCAGCAGTCGGCTGCATCATTTTCAACCGTTTGATTCAGGATGATCCGGATCGCGAACAAATCGTACACCTTTTCGAACTCAACCTTCTGAGCGAGCATCTTCCTGCGGATGGAGGAGATCGACTTCACCCTGCTTTTCAACTCGCACTGGAAGCCGCTCTCAAGCAAACTTTTTTCGATGGGCCGGATAAAATCGGCCGTATATTGATCACGGTCAGATTTGGTCTCTTTCAACTTGGTGGCGATCACCTCATAGGTTTCCGGGTCGGTAGCGCGCAATACCCGGTCTTCCAGTTCATTTTTAATCCGGTACAGCCCGATGCGGTGGGCAATGGGGATATACAGGTCAACGGTCTCCCCAATGATTTTCTGCTGCTTTTCTGGAGGATATTCCGACAAATGGCGCATATCGTACAAACGCATGCCCAGCCTGATAAGCAGCACCCTGATATCGTCGGACAGGGTGAGCAGCAACCCGATAAAATTTTCCTTATTGGTGCTGTACTTCTTGGTGTCCAGCCTTTCGAGCTTGTGAATACCTTCGATCAGCTCCCTGGCCACCTTTCCGTATTCCGATTCAATGGCTTCGGGCGATAGAACTCCCTTGTCGGCCAGGTTTTTAAGAATAAGGCATTTGACGGAGTCCGGCCCCAGGTTCATGTCCTCCAGGATAATCCTGGCTGTTTCAAGCACCATCTGGGCATAGCCCGGTTCATGGTCACGCTCCGACTGATTCAGCATGAGCATGAAAGCCTTTCTCACCGTGGTTTTTTCCCCATTCAGCTGCTCAAATTCAAGCAGTGCTTCCAGGGTCAGCTCCACATAGACAATATCGATAAGGTTGTTCAATCCTGATTTAATTTTCTACAAATTCAACGCAAAGTTACGGTGGATATTTCAGATAAGTTTGTATAATTTAGAATTATTCTTAATTTAGTAGGCGATAATTTCGGGTGGAGCGTGTAGGCACGAATTCCGCCAATTCATCATATTTCAGATATAACGCATGTTTCGGATAGAAAGCAAGATCAAGGTCGGCAGCCGGGAATACCTGCAAAACAGGGAAGAATACATGAAGCTGCTGGGACAATACAGGGAGATCATGGCCACCATCAGGAAGGGCGGGCCCGAACAGGCTGTGCAGCGGCACAAGGAACGCGGCAAGCTACTGGCCCGTGAGCGCATCGACCTTTTGATTGACCGCAACACCCCATTTATTGAGCTCTCCACGCTTGCCGCGTTTGGCCTGTACGACAACGGATTCCCTTCGGCAGGGATTATCACCGGCATCGGGGTGATCCACGGAAAGGAGGTGATGATTGTGGCCAATGACGCCACCGTGAAGGGCGGAACCTATGTGAAGGAGACCATAAAAAAGCATGTCAGGGCACAAGAGATTGCCATGGAGAACAGGCTTCCCTGTGTCTACCTGGTCGATTCGGGTGGGGTATTCCTTCCTGAACAGGCCAATGTGTTTCCCGACAAATATGATTTTGGCCGGTTTTTCTTTAACCAGGCACGGCTTTCGGCGCAGGGAATCCCCCAGATTGCCGTTGTGATGGGTTCATGTACTGCAGGCGGTGCTTATGTTCCCGCTATGAGTGATGAAACCATCATCGTACGCAACCAGGGAACAATCTTTATCGGAGGACCTCCCCTGGTAAAAGCGGCGACCGGTGAAGAGGTCTCCGCCGAAGAACTGGGCGGCGCCGAGGTACACACCATGGTATCAGGCGTGGCTGATCACCTGGCTGAAAATGATGAACATGCCATCCAGATCTGCAGGAACATCTTTGAATCCATCCAGCGGAGCGAATATCAGTCCCTGGAGATCCACCCGGCAGAAGAGCCCTTTTACGATCCCGAAGAACTTTACGGGATTCTGCCGGTTGACCTGAAGAAGCCGGTCGATTCAAAAGAGATCATTGCCCGTATCGTGGATGGAAGTCTTTTCCATGAGTTCAAGGAGCGCTATGCACCCACCCTCACCACAGGGTTCGCCCGGATCATGGGCTACCCGGTGGGTATCCTCGCCAACAACGGGGTGCTCTTCGGAGAAACCGCCCTCAAGGGAGCCCATTTCGTTGAACTCTGCACAAGCAGGAACATCCCGATCCTCTTTTTACAGAACATCACCGGCTTCATTGTCGGCAAACAATATGAACGTGCCGGTATTGCCCGCGACGGCGCCAAATTTGTCCATGCGGTGGCCAATGCCAATGTGCCGAAATTTACGGTTGTTTTTGGCGGTTCGTTCGGTGCCGGCAATTATGCCATGGCTGGCCGGGCTTATGAACCCCGCTTCCTTTTCATGTATCCCAATTCCAAAATTTCAGTGATGGGTGGAGAACAGGCAGCCAATGTGCTGATCACGGTGAAGGAGGACCAACTGGCCGCTGCGGGGAAGAAACTCTTACCTGAAGAACGGGAAAAGATGCTGCAGACCATCCTGAAAAAATATGATGATGAAGGCTCTGCCTACTTCAGCACCGCCCGTCTCTGGGATGACGGCATCATTGACCCCGCTGATACCCGGAAGATCCTTGGGCTGGCCATTGCCATCTCACAGAACAAGAAATATGAAAGAACCCAATACGGGATCTTTAGAATGTAATCTCAATATACGATATACGATATACGATTTACGATTTACGATTTCAGGGAATCAATTGATTAGCGAATATGAACAACTATAACACCATTGAAACAACAGAAGACCATGGAGTTTTCACCATCTGGCTGAACCGTCCCGAAGTGCACAACGCCTTTGACGAAACCATGCTCCGTGAGCTGACCGGATGTTTTGAAGCGCTTGACAGTCAAACCCTGTGTGTCGTCCTCCGCGGAAGGGGCAAATCATTTTGTGCCGGTGTCGACTTGCACTGGATGAAGGCAGTTTCACAGAACAGCTATACGCAGAATTACAATGAAAGCCTGTTGTTGTCGAGATGTTTCCTGTCTATTTACAACTGTCCGAAACCCACCGTGGCCGTGGTGCACGGCGTAGCCCTGGGCGGAGCCAACGGCCTGTTGTCTGCCTGCGACCTTGCCTATTGTACTGACGATGCAACCTTCTCGCTGAGCGAGGTGAAGATCGGGATCGTCCCGGCCTGCATCTCACCCTATGTCATCAAACGGATTGGTGAATACGGAGCCAGAGAATTGATGCTTACCGGCCGCAGAATTCACGGGAAGGAGGCTGAAGGATTCAGGCTGGTGAACAGGTCGGTTTCTGCCGCAACCCTGGATGAAACCCTGGACGGGGTGATCGCGCTCCTGCGCACCAGCGGACCGCAGGCGATGAGCCAGTGCAAAACCCTCATCAATGAGGTATCGAATAACCTGACTTTTGAGGAGGCGTATGAATATACAGCCCGGATGATTGCTGAAATACGCGCCTCAGCAGAGGGTCAGGAGGGAATGAATGCGTTCCTTGAAAAACGCAAACCCAATTGGGTAAAATGAAAACGATTGAACGAATGAAAATGATCCATAAAATACTTATTGCGAACAGGGGAGAAATAGCGGCGCGGATCATGCGTACTGCGCGAAAGCTGGGGATAAAAACGGTAGCCATCTATTCTCAGGTGGATGCCGACTCCCTTCATGTGACCATGGCCGATGAGGCGTGGTGCATCGGGGAGGTTGAACTGGCCGAGACCTACCTGAATATTCCGAAGATCATCGGGATTGCCAGGCAGACAGGATCTGACGCCATTCATCCGGGTTATGGTTTCCTGGCTGAGAATCCGCTGTTCGTTTCGGCATGTGAGGAGTCTGGCATCATTTTCATCGGACCACGGCCCGAGGCCATGAAAATCATGGGGAACAAGATCGAAGCCCGCGCCTTTGTGAAGAAGATCGGTATCCCCATGACGGCTGGTATCACTGGAACCAAAGAGGAGCTTGCAAAAAGTGCACACCTGATTGGATTTCCTGTTTTGCTCAAGGCTGCTGCAGGTGGCGGAGGTAAAGGGATGCGGATCGTTCACCATGAAGATGAGCTCGCCGAGGCCCTGGAGGCAACCAGCCGGCAGGCACTGGCCTATTTCAGTGATGAAACGGTGTACATTGAAAAATTCATCGAAGAACCCCGGCATATCGAGGTTCAGATTCTGGGTGACAATTTTGGCAATGTCATTCACCTTTATGAGCGGGAATGCTCGATCCAGCGCAGGTATCAGAAGATCATCGAAGAATCGCCCTCCCCCACCCTCACGGACGAAGTTCGAAATAAAATCGGCGAAGCAGCTGTCGCCATCGGGAAGGCCATTGGTTACAACAACGCCGGCACCATTGAATTCCTGGTTGATAAGGAGCTGAATTTTTATTTCCTGGAGATGAACACCCGCATCCAGGTGGAGCATCCTGTCACAGAGATGGTTACGGGAATTGACATTGTGGAGGAGCAGATCCATGTGGCTGCAGGAAATACATTAAGGCTGAAACAGGAAGATATCAGGCAGCATGGCCACGCCATCGAGTGCCGCATCTATGCGGAGGATCCATCCAGCAATTTCCAGCCATCCCCCGGGAAAATGACCTTTTACAAAGAACCGGAAATTCCTGGGATTCGCATCGACACAGGCATCACCGCCGGTACGGAGATTAAAAGCTCCTTCGATCCGATGATCTGCAAGCTGGTCGTTTGTTCGAAGGACAGGGCTGAAGCAAGCCAGGTGATGCTCACTGCCCTGGACGATTACATTATTCATGGAATCAGCACAAACATAACCTACCTGGCCGAACTGCTGCGGAGCGAAGCCTTCGTTTCGAATGCAATCACAACAAAATTCTGTGATGAACATACGGCATCCCTCACCGGGGCGATCCTCGCTGAAAAAAATAACATTCCCGGTCATGTTCCCATGATCGGTTACCTGATGTACACACTGAAACACTCCCTGAGGCGCCATCCTTCAGGTGGCGAAAAACCAAATCTTTGGGAGACGATCGGCTACTGGAGAAACCAGATGAGCATCAGCCTTCAGTTCGAGGGAGCGGATTTTACCGTGAAAATCCCCGGATGTTCTGATAAACACTATGTGTTCAATATCCATGGAAAAGAATATCATGCTTCACCGCTGATCATATCTCAAAACCGCATTGATTTCACCATCGATCATCATCCCTATTTTGCATGGATCTCAGAAGGAGCAGACAACCAGGCCTACCTCAGTGAGGAAGGTCATATATTCCGGCTGAAGCGCCATGATATCCTGGCTGAATCGGTCACCGCCTCTGTATATGAAAGTGCGGGACATGACAGCAACCATGTTACTTCTCCCATGCCGGGCAAGGTGATCCGCGTAATGGTCAGGGAGGGGGAGCGGGTTCTGAAGGGTGATGTGCTGGTAATCATCGAGGCGATGAAGATGGAGAACCAGGTTGTCTCGCCCCGTGATGCCGTGGTGAAGTCCGTGAATGTGGCGGTGAATGACAGGGTTGAGAGCACCACGGCGGTGGTTGAGTTTGAATAGTTGTATCATTAACTGAATAAAGATGAATTATCCGAAGAAGGTAACCATTGGCGACATCACCGTCAGGGATGGGTTTCAGCACGAGGAAAATTTTATCCCCACCGATGCCAAGGTATGGCTTGCAGAGCAACTGATCCTGGCCGGGTTCAGGCATATCGAGGTGACCAATCTCGGCAATCCTTCAGGAATGCCGCAGTTCAAGGATGCCGACGAGGTACTGAAGCGTCTCAGGGCCAGCAAACTGGTGGCATCACAGCTCAGCCAGGTATCCGTTACAGCCATCACCATCCGTGAAAAGGCGATTGAACGGGCCATACAGGCAAGGAAAGAGGGATGGGGTCCCGACCGCATCCTGATGATGGTATCGACCAGTGAATCACATCACCGGAAAAACTCAGGCCTCAGCCTGGAGGATTACTGGAAGATGGCTGAAAAATATATTCCGCTGGCCAGGGAAGCCGGCCTGAAGGTGAACGGAACGGTCAGCACCATTTGGGGCTGCCCGATTGAAGGGCCGACCAGGCTGGAGAAGGCGATTGAATTTACCCGGCGCTGGCTGGACATCGGGGTGAACGATGTGGAGCATGCCGACCATGATGGGTCCGCTTCACCCGACCGTGTTTACAGGTATTATTCCATGCTGCTCGACGCGGGGGTGAGGGTTGAAAAGCAGATCGTCCACTTTCATACCACCCGAGGCTGGGGCATGGCCAATGTGCTGGCAGCATTGCAGGCCGGGATGGTCAATTACGAATCGACCATGGGCGGGATCGGCGGACAGCCGGCCAATTTTGTGAGCGGCGTCCCCGTAAGCGGCACCGGAAGTTATTATTATAAAGATCCGAATCTCGTGGGATTGGTCTCTACCGAGGATATGGCGGTGATGATGGATGAGATGGGCATCGACACCCAGCTCGACGTGGATAAGATCCTGGAGATCGGACTGATGGTCGAACGGATCGTAGGGCGGCGCCTCCGTTCCGAATCGATCAGGAATGGCCGCATCCCGAAATCATTAACCGGCAAGGCGTGATAAAAATCATTGAATCACCGCGTGAAGGGATGCAGGGGTTTCCCCGCATGATTCCGGCAGAGGAAAAGATATCCTATCTGAACCGCCTGCTCAGGGTGGGATTCGATACCGTTGAGACCGGGAGCATGGTCTCCTCCAGGATCATCCCGCAAATGGCCGATTCACTGGATGTACTGAAACAACTTGATCTCTCCGGGACCTCTTCAAACATTAAGTTCCTGGTAGTGAACATACGCGGAGCTGAACAGCTGGCCGGGGTGAAAGAGATCACCCACATCTCCTATCCCTTCTCCCTATCCCCCACCTTTATGGAACTGAATGTGAGGTCGACCGTTGAACAATCGCTGGAAACAGCAAAATTCGTGACCGGCCTGTGCAAACAAACCGGCAAACAGGCGGTGATCTATGTCTCCATGGCCTTCGGGAATCCTTATGGAGATATCTGGAGCGTGAACCTGCTGGCGGAATGGGTTGGCAAACTTTACGAAGCCGGGGCCAGGATCATCCCGCTGTCGAATGTATCTGTAGAAATTGATGTTCCGGTAATCTCGGAGGTTTTCTCAACCCTTATTCCGATGTTCCCGGATGTGGAATTCGGGCTGCACCTGCATACGGCCAACCGGGGATGGCATGAAAAAACAGATGCTGCCTATTCAGCCGGATGCCTCCGTTTCGACGGGGTGATCAGCGGACTTGGCGGATGCCCGATGACCGGAAAAGAGATGCTCGGGAACCTTGATACCGGGAACCTTATTGCTTTTGCAGAGGAAAAGGAGGCGCTTGGAAGCATTGATAAAAAAGCATTGGAGGAGGCCCGCATGGCGGCGAGGGAGATTTTTAAATGAATGACGAATAACGAATAACGAATGACGAGTGACGAATGACGAGTGACAAATGAAATATGAAAAATAATCTTAAAACATACCAATATGTATCTGACTGAAGAACATCACATGATCCGTAAGTCCGTCAGGGATTTTGCCGAGCGGGAAATCAAACCAGTTGCCAGGGAGCTGGATGAAAAAGCAGAGTTTTCGGTTCCGTTGACCAAGCGGATGGGGGAACTTGGCTTTTTCGGTCTGCGGACGCCGCATGAATTCGGGGGACTCGATCTCGATACCCTGGCCTATGTGATTGCTGTGGAGGAACTGGCACGCATCGACAGTTCGCAGGCAGCCACTTTGGCGGCCCATATTTCACTGGGAATCGGGCCTATCCTGAATTACGGGACCGATGAGCAAAAGAAAAAGTACCTTCCCATGCTTTCAACCGGCGATGCTCTCTGGGCTTTTGGCCTGACAGAACCGGATGCAGGGAGTGATTCCCGGGCAACCAAGACCACGGCGAGGCTGGATGGAGATCACTGGATCATCAACGGTTCAAAGATCTTCATCACCAATGGGGCCTCCTCCATCAACAAGGGGGCGACGGTCCAGGTGGTTTCGGGGGAGACAAGCGGGCAAAAGGAGTTCTCGACCATCCTGGTCGATGCTGACACCCCTGGTTTCAGGCGGGTAGCCATGCATGGAAAGATGATGTGGCGGGCCTCTGATACATCCCAGCTCTTTTTCGATGACTGCAAAGTGCCTGCGACGAATCTCCTGGGCAAACGCGGGGAGGGATCACGGATCATGCTCAGCACCCTCGACAGCGGTCGGCTTGCAATCGGTGCCATGGGGCTTGGACTGGCCCAGGGAGCCTTTGAAATGGCCATGACCTATGCTAAAGCACGCAAGCAATTCGGCAAACCGATTGCCCAGTTCCAGGTGAATGCATTTAAACTGGCCGACATGGCTACCAAGATCGAACTGGCCAGGAACCTCCTTTACAAAGGTGCCTGGCTGAAATCGAACAACCAGCCCTATGCGAAAGAGGCAGCGATGGCGAAACTCTATTGTTCTGAAATTGCACGGGAGGTGGCCGACGAAGCGGTTCAGCTCCATGGCGGTTACGGCCTGATGAAGGACTTTGACATCGAACGTTTCTACCGTGACCAGCGCCTCCTCCAAATCGGAGAAGGCACTTCCGAGATCCAGCGGATGGTCATCTCCCGGTACATCGGGTGCTACGATTAATGCGTACATTGTAAAAGCCGCCCCAATGATCGGAGCGGCTTTGGCAGTTCAATTTAGATTTTATAACCAAAGAAAGATTGTTCCCGATTTGTTGTTTCTCTGCCAGTCCAGTTTATATTTGGAAGGACATTCATTAACTACAGGCTGGTCATTTTCGTCGTATCCAAAAGTCAGTGTGGCGCTTTTCGAACCGGCAGGTATTGAATGTTTCGTGATCCCTGACAGTGGATCCCAATTGCAGTTCTCGCAACGGGTGACAGGCTGCAAAATCTGAGTGTAAAAATTTTCCCCATGGCGGTTGAGTCCCCATGCGACAAGATTTTCATATCCATCGACCGTGCCGAACCCGTCGGAAGTCAGGCTAAGGTTATCAGGAAAAATTCCTGAAAATGTATTCTGACGGGCAATATTCCATGTTTTGGTAGTTCCATCCTCAAAGCTGATATTTACATATCCCCAGGTTCTGTGAACAATTGTAGGAAGGTCGGGTCCAATTTGCCATATTAATCCACCGCTTACATTCTGATAAAATCTCACACCATTCAGCGTAATCATTTTCTGGTTCTTCATTTTCGTGATGGCGAAATCAATATGCCTGACCATAACAGTAGCACCCTGCTGGAACCAATGCGTTCCGACCTGTTTTTTTATTTCTACTTTACCGGAACGGAATCTGTTTCCCATGCAGTTCACCCCATTGTATGTGATGTATATGGTGATGGTATCATTGACAACAGCTGTTGAATCGATTTTTGCATTGCAAGGAACCCGGCGTTCAGTTGATTTCAGGGATCCTCCTGCCAGTAAATTATTGACATCATTCATCGACTCCTCCGAGGCGGATTCCACGGCTTCTTCATCTTTTGAAAGCTGCTGCATGGAGGCAGAATCGTCGGAAGCGCCCGTATTTTTATCTTTTTTACATCCTGAAAGGGAAAGTCCGGTTACAGCCAGGAAGAGGAACACGAGACGGATCAGGTTTGTTTTCATAGTTTTGGGTTTTAAGTTTGGATTTGTTCTGGTTTCTTGAGGATAATACACCCGAAGCAGTAGATACCCTGATGCGATCCTTCATTTTATTTTTCCTGTTTTATGGGAGTCACCACCACCGAAAGTTCAGTAACTGCACAGGCCCCGAAATAACCGCAAGCCCCATCACTCAGGTTGGTGACCACATTGGCAGAGGCGACAGTAAACAGTCCGCCCGCCCAGTTGGTTTCAAGCAGCATCTCCCTGATAAATTCAGCGTGCTGCCATGTAAGCGAATACCGTCGCTCCACAATGCGGGTACCGGCCGGGAAATTCACCGTCTGCATCCTGGGGGCGAACACCTCACTTACATCCAGCGTCGGCAGCGTATAAAACAGCATCCTGGCATGATTGTCCAGGGAATCCAGCTGCTCATATCCAGGTACCATCGACCAGTCAATGAGCAGCTCCCACATGGCGGCCTCTCCGATACTGAATGCATTGGCAACCCAGTCAATGTAATAGAGGTCATTATCGACATTTTTGGTGTATTGAAGTTCTCCGAAGGATGCTCCGCCATTCATGACTGTTTTTGCCGTATATACCTTTTCCCCGGCTGAGATAAAGAGGGTGTAATTTTTCTGAAGCCGGGCAAAAAATGATGCCGGCGTACAATAGATCCCCGACCCGGCCGGGTTTTCAGCCAGCCGCCAGGTTGAATCCTCGTTGCTGATCAAAACGCCGGCACCGGTTACAGGCGATGGTGCCTGGTTAAGTTCCGCCACCGGCCAGGTGATGATCACCTTGTGGGTTTTAACCTCATCGGTGATGACTGCATCGACAATGAGCTTCGCGGGAGGCGCTTCCTTCAGGCTCCATGAACTTTCCTTGACACATCCATGGAGAATAAAAATCAGACCGGTGAGCAGCAGGATCGGGCGCATCAGAATTTGAATTGATAATTGATTGACGGGATGATGCCTGCGACGGAGATCGAGGTTGGAACCAGGTCGTAGGCCCCGTTCAGGTTCGATGGCACCACGAATTCGCCGTTGTCGTTCATCATCTTGTTGAAACTGACCGAGAAGGGGTTCATCCTTCCATAGGCATTGTACAGTGTAATCGCCAGGCTGTGCTGGTACCTGTTTCCCGGTTTATTGAACATATAAGTAGCCGAGACGTCGAGCCGGTGATAATCGGGCAGACGGTCATTGTTCTTCTCCCCGTAAATGGGCACGGAATAACCATTGTTGTAATAAAATCCCACGGGAGTCGTGATGGCCCCGCCGGTGAGGTAGATCCAGTTGGCTGTAAAAATCCAGTGTTTCTTGTCATCCCATGTGATGTTGATACAGATATTGTTGGGTCGGTCATAGTTGGCCGGGTAGGCGTTGTCGCTGTTGATACCGGGAGTCTGGATCAATGCCCTCGACCAGGTATACCCGATCCAGCCTGTCAGCTTGCCGGTCGACTTCCGCAGCATGAACTCGACCCCGTAGGACCAGGCTTTGCCGAACCGCAACTCCCCTTCGATGAGCGGATTAAACAGGAGATTGGCATGATCGCGGTAGTCAACATGGTCGTGGAACCACTTGTAATAACCCTCCACCGAGAGGGAGAACTTCGACTGGAACAGCTCCCTGGAATAACCCACGGCCACCTGGTCGGCTGTCTGCGGCTGGATATTTGGCCCGGTTGGAGCCCAAACTTCAAGGGATGTAAACGGACCCGTTGAATTGGAGAGCAGCTGGAGGAACTGGCTGGTGCGGCTGTAGCTGGCCTTCACCGAGGATTTTGCATCCAGCTGGTATTGAAGGTTAAGTCGCGGTTCGGGGCTGAAGGCGGTGGAATAACCAACCCCTGTTCCGTAACTGATGGTGTCGATCACCTTGTGATTGGCATCGAAATAGTAAACATCCGTGGGTCCGATGTCCTGCCAAACAGGCAGCCTGATCCCATAACGCAAGGAAAACCGCTTCCCGATCTTTTGTTCATTGGATGCATAAAACACATATTCCATCGAATGATATTCAGCCACAGCAGGCACATCCTGGGAGTTGCCCCCGTTTTCAGTGGTGACATTCCCCGGATTCGAATAGTGGTAGGTGACCTCCAACCCTGAACGGATGGTGTTGGCCGGATCCAGGTACCAGGCAAAATCTGTTTTCAGGGTCAGATTCGAGATGGCTGATTTCCAGTACCCGTCCTTTTCCTGCGGAAGGTTCAGCGAATAGTTGTACCGTCCATAATTGAGCGTGGTGTTGGAGAAAAGCCGGTTGCTGAACAGGTGGTTCCAGCGGATCGTTCCGGCCAGGTTATCCCAGGTGATCCCCATCGAGTTGACCTCGGCCGATGGAAAGCGGCTGAAGACATCCCTGCCGGTATAGAAGGTGAAGAAAAAACGGTTGTTGTCGTTCAGCCTGAAATTCAGCTTGGCATTGATGTCGAAAAACTGGAAATCGAAATTTTTATTGAACATTTCCAGGTTGTTCAGCCAGTTGAGCGTAGATACCCTGCCTGAGATGAAAAAGGAGGCCCGGTCCTTCACGATGGGCCCTTCCAGCGTAACATTGGAGGCATAGGGACCCACATTTCCTGAAAATCCGAACCGCTTCATGTTGCCCTCCCGTGCCTTGATATCGATCACCGATGAAAGACGATCTCCAAACCTGGCGGGAAAATCACCCTTGTATATCTGCACACTGTTGATGGCATCCGGGGCAAAGGCCGAAAAAAATCCGAACAGATGGGCCGGGTTGTAAACAGGCACTTCGTCGATGAGCAGCAGGTTCTGGTCGCTGTTGCCGCCGCGGACGTAATAGAGCGACGAACCGTCGCCATAGGTCTGGATGCCCGGAACGGCCTGCAGCGCCCTGATGATGTCGAGATCACCACCAAAACCGGGCAGCTGTGACAGCGTTTTTTGCGAGAACCGGAATTCGCTCATCTGGGAATTCCGTAATTCCGAATTGCGCTCCTCCGCTATGATCTCCACCTCTTTGATCTCCCTTTTTTCCTCATCCATTTCGACCGAAAGCCGGGTATCCTCTGTCATGTTCACCCTCTTTATCACCTCCCTGTATCCGACGTAGGAGAATACCACGGGATAATCGGCGCTGCCCAGGGTAAACGAATAAAATCCATAGCCATTGGTCATGGTGCCCTCCGAGGTACCCTGGATGTAAATGTTGGCCCCGATCAGCACCTCCCCCGAACTCTTATCGGTGAGAAAGCCGCTGAGGGTATATTTTGCCCTGGTACCGGTTGCGTTGTATTTCTGCTCTGATCCGGCTGAGACAGAAGGTTTAAGCACCAGGTGGTTCTCCACCTTCAGGTAGGTGATTCCATGGGGAATGAGTATTTCATCCAGAATGCAGGTCACGGATTTGTTCCGTAGATGGACCGAAATGCGCTGATCAACCGAAATGCTCTGCGGATTATAGGAAAAATCGACCCCCGACAGACGGGTGATCTCCTTCAAAACCTCTGCAATGGATTTATTGGACATCCGGAGGGTAATCTTCTGCTGAAGATCCTGCGACCGGCCGGTCAATGAAAACAACAGGAAAAACAATAAAATAAAAAGGAAACGGGAAACGTGTGAATCCCCAGGCATACCTGGTTTACTGACCTTGCCTGCAGCCATTTCCGTAAAGATCGAATCCTGCACCGTTATAATGGACGCGGAGGTCAAGGGTGGCTTTGAGTACATTCAATACCGATTCGAGTGATTGTTTGTCAAAGGTAGCGGTAATTCTGCAATCCTTTATCTGGTCATCATACACGCGGATCCTGGTGAGGTAAACCTTGGTGAGCACGTCAGCAACCTCGCTCAGGGGCGTATTGTTGAAAACCAGGTGCCTGGTTTTCCATGCAAGGAAGTTTACATCTTCATTGGCGGTTTTGGTGATCTCTTCACCTTTGCCCGAAAGCTCGGCCTTTTCGCCTGGTAGAAGCAGGGCCATCTTCTGAGGATTATTTTCATAATAGACCCTGACCATCCCGCTGGTCAGAATGATCTCTTTGGTATCCTGAACGGTTTGTGTGTTTACGGAAAAGGAGGTGCCTACCACCCTGACTCTCACATTGCCGGCTGCGATAATGAAAGGTTGCTTTTTATTATGGGCCACCTCGAACCAGCCTTCGCCCTTCAGGGCAACCTTACGGAAGGGTCCGTCAAAACGCGAGGGGTAAGTCAGTGTAGCATTGGCATACAAGGTTACCCTGGTCCCGTCGGGAAGGGTGTGCACGGAAATTTCTTTGCCGCTGGCCAGATGTTGCTCAGTCGGCCGGTTAAAATTCTGATAGAGGAAAAAAGCAGGGATCAGCAGCAGCAGGGATACGGCGGCGATGCGGAGAGCGTAGGAGATGATTTTCGATGTTCGAACCGGAGCGAAGCGAAGCTCGGCGGAGCCATGTACGATTTTGGATTGATCCTCCGTCATTGAAGGATGGGTGACGGTCATTCCGGTCTGTGATCTCTTCGGTTCATATTTCCCGTTGCCCAGCTTAGAAGCCAGGTGATTCCATTCAAGGTCAATGTCAACCGAGGATCCGATCCTGATTTGTTCTACTGTTTTCCAGGTTTTCTGAAATTCGTTGAACAGGGTGGCATTCGCCGGATCGGCCTTGACCCAATGCTCCAGTTCAACGATATCGTCAGGAGTCGCCTCTCCGTAAAAATACCTGGTGATCAGATCGTTATAATATGTATTCTTTATTTCCATGGTGTGTTGGCGTAGATATTACACTTCTGAGAGCTGTTACCCTGATGCGTAAGGGATAAAAAGGTAACAGGGTAAAAGGGTAACAAGGTAACAGGGTAAAAGGGTTGAAAAAAAAATTCTTGCAGGGAAACGAATGAGGGCAAACGCCAGGATGATCATGGGGAGGTATTCGGAAAGGCGGATGCGCATGTGCTGCAGGGCTTTCGACATCTGGGTCTCCACTGTTTTTACAGAGATCTGAAGTTTGTCGGCGATTTCCAGGTACTTCATGTTCTGGTGCCTGCTTAGGTAGAAGATCTCCCGGCATTTTTCAGGCAGTTCGTCCATGGCATGGTCGATCCTCTCGCGGAGTTCCAACTCGACCAGCGTATCCGGCTGGTAAACAGTCATTTCGTCCGAAAGATTTTCAATCTCCAGGAGATCGCGGCTGAATTTTTTATGGTCCCGGAGATAATTGAGGCATTTATTGCGAACGGTGGTTGAAAGATAGTTCTTCACCGGCCTGGAAGGGTCGATCGTCAGCCGTTTTTCCCAGAGACTGACAAAGGTATCCTGGACAATCTCCCTGGCGGCCTCCTCATCCTTCACATAACCGATAGCAAAAACGCAAAGGCCCTTAAAATGGCTTCGGAAAAGCACCTCCAGTGCCCGTTCGTTGAATTTTTCAGTCGTAATTGGTAATTCGTTTACGTATACATAAACCGCTTGATCTTCTGGGTGGCGGTTTTCTGAAAGGGACTGGGCTGGGCGACGATGAGCTGGACCTGTGAGAATTTATTCACCCTTGAATTGACGTAATCCTGCAGTTCCTGGCGAAGTTCTTCGATCTTTTCATCGACATAATTTGATACCTCATTTTTAAGATACTGGTAACGAAGTTCGATCTCCTCCTGGTTGAAATGAACGAGGGCGACGAGTTTTCCCTTTTTCTCAATCACCAGGGATTCAACCACATGACGGAAATTATTGATTACCGATTCAATATCTTCGGGGTACACATTTTCACCGTTCGACCTTACGATCATGCTCTTTACCCTTCCAATGATGAAAAGGTTATTGGCGGAATCAAATGAGCCGACATCGCCTGTTTTCAGCCATCCATCGGGGGTGATGATTTCGCTTGTCATCCGGGGTTCTTTGTAATAGCCCTTCATGATGTTCGGACCTTTGGCCCAGATCTCGCCCGTACTGGAGCGTTTATCGGTTTTGACAATCTTGAGTTCAACGCCGATGCAGGCCGGGCCTGTTGATTGCAGCTTCGGATGCTGGGGGTTGAACCCGGCCAGCAGGGGGGCGCATTCTGTAAGACCATAACCAACGGCATAGGGAAAACGCGATTCGATAAGAAACCGTTCCACCGTCTTGTTCAGTTTTGCTCCGCCAACGCCAAAAAAGGTGAGTTCACCTCCAAAGGTCTGCATGAGCTTTTTGCCGGCAACGCGGTGAAGCACTTTCCGGACGGGCGGGACTTTATATAACAGGCTTAATACTTTGTTTTCCGTGAAAGCGGGCAGCACTTTTGACCTGAATATTTTTTCGATGATCATTGGTACTGTGAGGACCGTGGTGGGCTTCACCACGAGCAGGGCCGGAAGCAGGATGGCGGGCGTGGGTGGTTTTCCGAGGTAATATACGCAGGCACCGCGATACATGGGGAGGATAAGTCCCAGCGTATTTTCATAAGTATGAGAAAGCGGGAGGATCGACAAGAAACGGTCGGTCTCCTTGATCGGCTGAATTTCGTGGCCCTTGATGGCGTCAAAACAGATGTTTTTGTGGGTAAGCATCACACCTTTGGGCGTCCCGGTGGTTCCTGAGGTATAAATGATGGCGGCCACGGCATCCTCTTCAACCTCGTAATTGCCGGACGGACGGGCGGCGGGATCAAAAAGAGGCCATTTTTCATAGGACCGGACGACCGTCATATTTTCAATCCGGACCACATCCTGCAGGTAATCGGTGGTAAGGCCCACCAGTTTCGGGAGTAACCCCTCGGAGGCGAAAACAACACGGGCTTCAGAATGTTCGAGCAGCGTAAGGATCTCAACAGGAAGGAATTCGGGTAACAGGGGCACGATGACGGCACCCATAAAGGTCACCGCAAAGTAGGTAATTCCCCAGTTCGGCTGATTGGTGCTCAGGATGGCCACCTTGTCTCCAGGCTGAATTCCCATTTTTTCCAGGAAGGCCATGGTGGCCATGATCTGGTCATTCACTTCCTGATATGTTAACGGCTTTTGCCCTACCAGTGATAGTGCATCGCGTTGTCCAAACCGGCTTAATGTATCAGAAAAAAAAGCGGGGAATGTTAACCTGGGTGTATCTTCCATGATTTGCTTCTAACCTGAAAAATGCCCCTTTAAGTGAGTACAGGAGCAATGCAGAGGAAATTTGTGCCGGCAAAGATACGAATAAATCTTAAAATGTGATCCTTTTGAATTATAACCGCCGGGATCATTTCCTTCATCCTTTCTGGAATGAAGTCGAAATATTCATTTTTCTATTGACTTTCAGCCATATAGTCGTATATTTAGAACCCCAACATATATCCATCCCATGAAAAAACTTTTAACATTTTTAGCCATGCTGTTCTATGTTGGAACGGCAGGTGCACAAGCAACGGAATACCTCCAGCAAAAGGAATTCCAGGCAGAAAAGAAAAAGATCTATGAAGGCATCAATGCCTCCAGAAAACAGCTCAACGAAATTAAAAAGTCGGACACCCGGATTGTTCAAACCATCGACAGCGTGAAGCAAACCCTTGCTGTGAATGCATCGCAAATGGTTGTGAACAGCGATTCGCTTAATGCATCAAATGCCAGGGTCAACGCCCTGAAAGAGCAGGTCGACAGCCGGAAGATGATCTCCCGTGGAATGCTGGTCACACTCTTTGTCATCACCCTCATCCTGTTCATCATTGTCTTTTACATGCTGTTCCTGGTCAGGAGCAAGGCGGATGCTGTTAAACTTATGATGGCCGATCTCGAAACGAAGACCAAGGCCCGGCTCGATGCGGAGATCACATCGCTGAACGGGGAGATAAAAGCGATGAGGGATGCCCTGGCAGCATCAGCCAATGATCTGAATCACAAAATTTCATCGGCCCTCCTCTCGCTGGAGGAAAAAAGTCTCCTTTCAGAACAGAAAATGAAAGAGCAAATTTCTGTCATCGAAGTAAAGGTGGGTTCCCTCGAGCCTTTGATCTCCAAATTAAATGAGGTACAATCGCTTGCAATCAAAAACCTGGAGGATGCCTTTCATGCATTGAAGCGTGAAACCGACCTCATCGACCAGGGTTTTTCACTTCGCGCCACAAAACTCGAAACTGATTTGAAATTATTGAAAGGAAAATAATAATTTCGCAGTTCGGTATGAAAAAAAAGGTTTCACTTATCGCCCTGCTTCTGCTATGCTCGTTCGGCTCCATCGCCCAACAGGGTAAGCCAAGAGAAATTTCGGTTGAAGAACAGATGAAGATGTTCGTCAACCGTCTGTCCCAGAAGGTCGTTCTGACCAAGACCCAGAAGGATTCTGTGGCTTTGATCTACACCCAGTATATAGATGATATTCAGAAGTACAGGGCCGATAACAATGGGAAGGTGCTCACCTTTTTAATGAAAACAAGGGAGGATAAGATCAAGAACCTCCTTCACGATGATAAAAAGTACGACCAGTACCTGCTTTTCCTGGAGGATATGAAAAAACAGCGCGAACCGCAACAGGGACAGGAAGAGGGTCCACAAGGTCCCGGGCAGGAAAACCGGATGGGAAATGGCCGTCTATAGCGACCGGCGTGCATGACCATCCCTGCCGTCATACCAGCCGCAGGAAATTCAGGTCGCATGGGGAGGCAAAAAGCGCTGCTGCCTTATGGAAATGGGTTGAATTTCGCCGCCTATCTCATTGATTTTTTTGAAGTCTTTGGATGTGACCCCGTGATACTGGTGGTGAACAATGAATTTGACCAGGCCAGCCTCCCCGGGGTAACACATCCCCCCGTGATCAACCACCAGGTCCACCTGGGGAGGCTTTCTTCCATACAGCTTGGTCTTCAGCACATTCCGGAAGGTTCCTCCTGCTTTATCCACAATGTCGACAACCCGTTCCTGCAAAAGGAATTGCTTGACCGGATGATCAGCGCCGGAGCCGAAGATCATTTTGTTGTCCCGGTATACCAGGGGAAGTCGGGTCACCCGGTCCTTCTGGGCAGCAGGGTGGTCAAGTCGGTCCTGGCGCATGTTCCGGGCGGTGATTTTCGCAAAATCCTCAGCGGGTTCACCCGGGTTGAAGTACCCTGTTCCGACGATCGGATCCTCTGGAATATCAACACACCCGATGATTATACCGCTTTTCTCAGGCGGAGCGGTGAATAAAAGAAAAAATGTAACTTTACACACATCGAAGCAACGGATCAATAGACCGGACCATTCTATGCAGGAGATATACGGAAAAATCGGAGAGATCGCCAACGGACAAAAACCCTCCGCACTGTGCATTGTCACTGACACCCAGGGGTCGACCCCGCGGAAAACAGGCGCCAAGATGATCGTCTATGCCGATGGGTCCATTTACGGCAGCATTGGCGGCGGAAGCGTGGAAAACGAGGTGGCACAGATGGCCTGTACGCTGATCGCATCCGGCAAACCTGCCAGGGTGGTCTTCAACCTCGAACAGGACCTTGGCATGCATTGCGGGGGAAAAATGGAGGTTTACATTGAACCCCTGTGCCCGCAAAACAAACTGTTCATCTTCGGGGCCGGCCATATCGGAAAATCACTGGCAGGATTTGCCCGTGACCTGGCGTTTGCCGTCACCCTGTTCGATCCGAGGGAGGGAATATTCGGGTTTAAGGAATTTGCCGGTTTCAGCCTGATGAACAAAGATTACTTCGAGGCGATTGAGGATACGATGTTTGATGAAAATACCTACATCGTCATCGTCACACCCAAGCATCTATCCGATGAGGCGATCCTGGCGGTTGTGGCGCGTAAACCGCATGCCTACCTTGGCATGATCGGGAGCAGCCGGAAGGTGGAGCTACTGAAAAAACGGTTCCTGGAGGAGAAGATCCTGACTGCGGAAGAGCTCGATAAAATTGATATGCCCATCGGGATAAAATTCAAGGCTGATACACCATCGGAGATCGCCATCAGCATCCTGGCAAAACTGATTGATGAAAGAAATTCGCGATGAAAAACAGGATCCGGTTTGTCCTTGATAACCAAATCATTGAAATTGATTTCAGCGCTTTACAGGGACTGAAACCGACCACTACTGTGCTGAATTATCTCCGTTCGCTCCACGATCATAAAGGGGTTAAAGAGGGATGTGCCGAAGGGGATTGCGGTGCCTGTACCGTAGTTATTGCTGAGGTGAATGCGCAGGGTAAACTGACCTACCGCACGATCGATTCCTGCCTGGTATTTCTGCCGATGATCCACGGCAAACAGCTCATCACCGTGGAGAATCTTGCTGTAATAAAAAATCATGTCAAAACTTTACATCCTGTTCAGCAGATGCTGGTAGAGACCAACGGCAGCCAGTGTGGTTATTGTACCCCGGGGGTTGTGATGTCGCTCTTCGGGTTGTTCAAAAACCACCCGGATCCGACCCGCGAAATCATCGAAGATGCCCTCACCGGCAACCTCTGCCGCTGCACAGGTTACCAGTCCATCCTTAATGCGGCGGCGATGACAGGCAACAAAACGCTGCAGGATCATTTTGCACGGAATGAGACCGGAATGGTCGAAATGCTGAAAAAAATCTCCGGAGATAAGGATACAATTGAAATAAAAACCGGGAGTCAGTGCTATTATAAACCCTTCACGCTGTCTGAGGCCCTCAGGCTTAAGCAGGAGCATCCTGCAGCCATTCTGATCAATGGCTCTACAGATGTTTCGCTGCGCCAGACGAAGAAAAAAGAGCAACTGCCCCTGATCATTGATCTCTCGGCAGTGTACGAGCTAAACTATTGCCTTGAAGAGAAGGAACATCACCGACTTGGCGCCGGCGTGACCCTGGAGCAATTGAAATCCTATTCCCTCGAACGACTCCCGGCTATCTATAACATCCTGAAAGTCTTTGGTTCCCTCCAGATCAGGAACATCGCCACCCTGGGCGGGAATGTGGGATCCGCCTCCCCCATCGGGGATATACTGCCCCTGCTCATCGCCTGCAAAGCCCGGGTAAAAATACAATCTGCCTGTTCGGAGCGGACAATGAACATTGAAGAATTTATCACCGGCTACCGGAAAACGGCGCTGGAGCAGGATGAGCTGATCACGGAGATCCTCCTTGCAAAACAGGACCGGGATACCCTCTTTTTCTCCTCCAAGATCTCCAGGAGAAGGGACATGGATATCTCTACCGTTAGTGCAGCCTTGAGTCTTACTCTCAAAGAGGGACAGGTCCGAGAGATCATCCTTGCCTTCGGCGGCATGGCGGCCACCCCGAAACGGGCTATGCTGACAGAAAACTTCCTCACCGGAAAAGCTTGGTCACACGCTGTGATTGCAGAGGCCATGCTGATGCTTGAACGGGAGTTCACCCCCCTCTCCGATGCCCGTTCCGATGCCGGGTACCGGAAGATCGCCGGGAGAAATTTACTGATGAAATTTTTTCTTGAATCTGAAAATCAAACACTTACTATTGAAAAGATAACAGGTCCCGGCCTGTTGATAAATTCCAATATCAAGCCAGCACCGACCATTGTAGCTGATCCTGCCGGGGAGGTCCGTTCCATCCCCATCGAAAGTGCGGAGAAACACACCACCGGTGAATCGGTTTTTATCGAAGACATGGAGGCAAACCGCAAGATGCTCCATGGGAAGGTGGTTTACAGTAAACTGGCCCATGCCCTGATCCGCCGGATTGATACGAATGATGCACTGAAAGTTGCGGGAGTCCGTTGCATCCTCACTTCCGGGGATATTCCCGGCGAAAACCAGATGGGCCCGGTGATCCATGACGAACCCTGCCTGGCAGCAAATGAGGTGACCTCCATCGGGCAGGCCATTGTCCTCATTGCGGCTGAATCTGAAGAGGCTGCCCTGGAGGCAGAGAAACTCCTTGTCATTGATTACGAACCTCTCCCGGCGATCCTGGACATCGCGTCGGCCATTGCGGCAAACAGCTTAATTGCTCCCATCCGGAAAATCGAACGCGGGGATCCGGAAGGAGCGCTCAGGAGCGCCCCGCATGTCATCAGGGGTGAGCTCACCACCGGGGCACAGGAGCACTGGTATCTCGAAACGCAGTCTGCGCTTGCTATTCCCGGCGAAGGAAAGGAGATCTTCATGCATGCCTCGAGCCAGAACCCGGCCGAAACCCAGGCGATCGTAGCCGAAGTGCTGGGCATTCCGAAGAATGAGGTTGAAGTGACTGTCAAGCGCATCGGCGGGGGTTTCGGCGGGAAAGAGACCCAGGGAAACCACGTGGCCGCCTGGGCTGCCCTGCTGGCAAACGCCACCCGGTGCCCGGTGAAGATCCACCTGTTCCGTGACGACGACCAGATTATGACCGGCAAACGGCACCGCTTCCTGTCAAATTATGAGATCGGATTTGACGACCAGGGAAAGATCCTGGCCTACAAAGTGGAGCTGAATTCGGATGCGGGCTCGGCTACCGACCTTTCGCGCGCCATCCTCGAAAGGGCCATGCTTCATGCCGACAATGCCTATTATATTCCCCATGTCTCCGTCACCGGGCGGGCCTGGAAAACCAACCTGCCTTCCAATACTGCCTTCCGCGGATTCGGAGGCCCCCAGGGGATGGCTGTCATTGAACAGGCCATCGACAGGATCGCCCGGTTCCTGAAAAAAGATGCCGCCGGGATCCGTTTCCTGAACTTTTACAAACCCGGTGAATACGATCTCACCCCCTATGGCGAAAAGGTTGAGAACAGCCACCTGGTCAGGATGTTTGACCACCTGGTCGGCACTTCGGCCTATGCCGGCCGCAGGCAGGAGATCAACCGGTTCAACTCCGAAAACGAATATTACAAAAGGGGGATGGCCCTCACCCCGGTGAAATTCGGGATCTCCTTTACCACTGCCTTCATGAACCAGGCCGGGGCATTGGTCAACATCTACACCGATGGCACCGTGCTGGTCAACCATGGCGGTACCGAGATGGGTCAGGGGCTGCATACCAAGATCATCCGCATTGCGTCAGCTGAACTGGGCATCTCTCCCGAATTTGTGAAGGTGAATGAAACCAATACCTCCAAGGTGCCCAACACCTCTCCCACCGCCGCCTCCTCGGGAAGCGACCTGAACGGGATGGCTGTGAAAAATGCCATCGGCATCCTCAGGGAGCGGATGGGCAGCCTGGCGGTAAAAGAGCTTTCCACTCTGCATCCTTCGATCACCTTTGCCGCTGAGAGCATCCAATTCTGCGACAATTTTATTTTTGACAAGGTGCACCCTTCTTATAAAATTCCTTTTATACAGGTATGCGGCCAGGCCCGCATGAACCAGGTAAGCCTCAGCGCTGCCGGATTTTACAAAACACCGGGGATTTATTTCGACCGGGAAACCGGCCAGGGAAATCCCTTTTACTATTTTGCCTATGGCATGGCTGTTTCCGAGGTGGAGATCGACACCCTTACCGGTGCCCAGCGGTTGCTGCGTACCGATATCATCCACGATGTGGGGGATTCCATCAATGAAGGGATCGACAAAGGGCAGGTGGAAGGGGGCTTTATCCAGGGTGTAGGCTGGTGCACCACCGAAGAGATCAAGTGGGACAAGGATGGCAACCTGCTCACCCATTCACCCGACACTTATAAAATCCCCACGATCAGCGATATCCCCCGCGATTTCAGGGTTGAACTTCTGCAGGATGCGCCGAATCAGGGGACCATCCGACGGAGCAAAGCCGTGGGAGAACCTCCCTTCATGCTGGGGCTGTCGGTGTGGCTGGCCATCAAAGATGCGGTTTCAGCAGTGGCCGGTCATGAGCATGAGCCTGATTTCTCGCTGCCCGCAACCGGCGAAGTCATCTTAAACTCTGTGGACAAACTGCGCTCCGGCAATAAAATTCATTGATTGTATCTTTTATTGTATTTTTGCAAACGATACCAGTGGGACCACGATCATGAGATATTTTGCATTTCTCTTCAGCATTTACATTTTGTGCCTTGTTTCGGCGCCCTGTGTGGATGATACCCTGCATCTCAGCAACAGGGTTCCGGGAGAATCATCGAGCCAGGTCCCCATTTCCCATTCCGATCATGCCGATGCCTGTTCCCCCTTCTGTGTCTGTTCATGCTGCAATGTGATGGTGACCATTTCGCCAGACATCACCATCAGCCAGCCCTTTTTCTCCGTCCAGAGATCTTTTATTGCGAAACCGTCAAGTTTCATCTCCTCCTTTTCCCATACCTTCTGGCAGCCGCCGAAAATAGGTTAACCTTCCCGATCATCCTTTTTGCCTGTTTCATTTTCCCAGAATGAAGATTTTGGGATTGTGGGTATTCATTTAATCCGTTTATCCTATGATAGCTCGTATCATTCAATTTTCCATCAGGAATAAATTCATCGTCGGACTTTTTGTACTGGCCCTCATCGGGTGGGGAACCTATTCCCTCACCCGTCTTCCCATCGACGCCATCCCCGACATCACCAACAACCAGGTGCAGATCATCTCCCTGGCCCCCTCTCTTGCGGTGCAGGAGGTGGAGAGTTTCATAACTGCCCCCATAGAAGTATCTGTCGCCAACATCCCTGACATCATTGAACTGCGTTCCATCTCACGCCTGGGACTCTCGGTGGTTACGGTGGTATTCAAAGACGGGGTGGATGTTTACTGGGCACGCCAGCAGCTCAGTGAACGGCTTAAAGAGGCCGAAGAGGAGATCCCGGCCGGGTTTGCAAAGATCGGGCTGGCCCCCATCAGCACCGGGCTTGGTGAGATCTACCAGTACCGGCTTGCCGTAGAAAAGGGATACGAAACCAAATTTCCTCCCATGGAGCTGCGTACCCTGCAGGACTGGGTAGTTCGCCGTGAAATGCTTGGAACCCCGGGCGTGGCCGACATTAACAGCTACGGAGGTTTTGTAAAACAGTATGAAATTGCGGTGAATCCGGAACGTCTCCGTGGAATGAACCTCACCCTGAATGATATATTCGACGCGCTCGAAAGGAACAATGAGAACACCGGCAGCGCTTACATCGACAAAAAACCTACCGCCTATTTTATCCGGGGCATCGGCCTGGTCAAATCCCTGGAGGACATTGAAAAAATAGTCGTCCGGAGCAGTGCATCCGGCATCCCGCTCCTGATAAGGGATGTGGCAACCGTGCAATACGGCAGTGCCACCCGCTACGGCGCATTTGTGGTCGACACCACCGAAGCGGTTGGCGGCGTGGTGATGATGCTCAAAGGGGCCAATGCCCATGAGGTGATCGACGACGTGGAAACGCGCATCCTGTCGATCCAGAAATCGCTGCCCAAAGGAGTAACCATCCAGCCCTTCCTGAACCGGTCAGACCTGGTAGGACGTGCCATCGGTACAGTTTCGAAGAACCTGGTCGAAGGGGCGCTGATCGTGATCTTCATCCTGGTTCTCCTGCTGGGCAACATACGGGCCGGGCTGATCGTGGCCTCCGTCATTCCGCTTTCGATGCTGTTCGCCATCTCCCTGATGAACCTTTTCGGTGTTTCGGGGAACCTGATGAGTCTCGGGGCCATTGACTTCGGACTCATCGTGGACGGGGCGGTCATCATTGTTGAAAGCGTAGTGCACCGGATCTTCATGAGCCGGCACCATCATACCGGCGTCGCACGGCTCACCCAGGCACAGATGGATGAGAATGTATTTGAATCGGCCAAACGGATGATGAGTTCAGCCACCTTCGGTCAGATCATCATTCTCATCGTCTACCTTCCCATCATGGCGCTGGTTGGCATCGAAGGAAAAATGTTCAGGCCCATGGCGCAGGTGGTGGCTTTTGCCATCCTGGGAGCAGCCATTCTCTCGCTTACCTACGTACCGATGGCCGCAGCAATGTTCCTGAGTAAGAAAACAGAGCACAAACCAAATTTTTCAGATTGGCTGATGAAGGCTCTGCAAAAGGTTTTTGACCCCCTGATCCGTTGGGCCCTGGTTCATAAATGGATGGTTACAGCTTCCGCACTGGTGATATTCCTGTTTAGCCTTTTCGTTTTCAGCCGGCTCGGAGGCGAGTTCATCCCGCAGCTCGAGGAGGGTGACCTGGCCTCCAGCGTCATCACGCTGCAGGGAGGGTCCCTGACCAATACCGTTGAAACAGTGATCAAGGCCAATAAGATCCTGCTGGATAATTTTCCGGAGATCAAGCATGCGGTGTGCAAGATAGGAGCCGGGGAAATTCCGACCGACCCCACCCCGATGGAAACCGGCGACTATGTGATCACCCTGAAAGATAAAAGTGAATGGACCTCGGCCAAGACCCGTGAAGAGCTGGTTGGCAAGATGGAGGAGAAGCTGGTCACACTGGCAGGGGTGAAATTTGAATTCCAGCAGCCTATCCAGATGCGCTTCAATGAACTGATGACCGGCTCAAAACAGGACATCGCCATAAAAATATTTGGAGATGACCTCGGAACACTGGCCGAGCGTGCCGCCGAAGTGGAGAAGATCATCCGTGGAATCGACGGTGTGGATAATATCAATGTGGAGAAGGTCACGGGACTGGCGCAGGTACAGGTTGATTATAACCGTGACCGCCTGGCGCAGTATGGACTTTCGGTGGATGAGGTAAACCGGCTGCTGCGTGCAGCCTTTGCCGGGAGCCAGGCCGGGGTGGTGTATGACAGGGAGAAACGGTTTGCCCTCGTGGTCAGGCTGGATAAGGATTACCGTCAGAGCCTGGATGATGTGAAAAACCTGACGGTCACTCTTCCCAACGGGGCGCAACTTCCCTTTGACCAGGTTGCGGACATTTCAATAAAATCCGGCCCTGCCCAGGTTTCGCGCGAAAACACCCAGCGACGGATTACCGTCGGCTTTAATGTGCGGAACCGCGACATCGGCAGCGTGATCAAAGATGTGATGGCCAGGGTGGATCAGCAGGTCATGCTCCCCCCAGGATATATCATCACCTACGGCGGGCAGTTCAAAAACCTGGAAGCCGCCAGGAACAGGCTGGCTGTTGCCGTTCCTGTCGCCCTGCTGCTGATCTTCGTCCTGCTCTATTTTGCCTTTCATTCGGCAAAACAAACTTTCATCATCTTCACTGCCGTACCCATGTCGGCCATTGGCGGGGTATTCGCCCTGTGGATCCGCGACATGAACTTTTCCATCTCCGCCGGGGTCGGCTTCATCGCCCTGTTCGGGGTGGCCGTCCTCAATGGCATCGTGCTGATCTCCGAATTCAACCGGCTTGAAAAGGAGGGTATGACCGACATCACCGAACGGATCATGAAGGGATTGTATACCCGCCTGCGCCCGATCATCATGACCGCCGCCGTGGCCTCGCTCGGTTTCCTGCCGATGGCCCTGTCGAATTCAGCCGGGGCCGAGGTACAAAAGCCCCTGGCCACCGTTGTGATCGGCGGACTGATCAGCGCCACGCTGCTCACCCTGATCGTGATCCCCGTGTTCTACCTTCTTCTTTCGAATGGTTTTTTCCGCGTGTTCTCAAAACGGCCAAAACTGAAAACCCTGGCAGGGATCCTTTTGTTCCTCGTGGCACCATCGTTTATTTCTTCCATATCAGCTCAGGATCAAAAAAAGGTCACCCTGAGGGAGGCCCTTGATCTGGCCCTCGACAGCAACCTCTCCATCCGGTCGGCCGGTTACTCCACCGAAGCGCAGAGGGCGCTGAAGGGAGCTTCCTGGGATATCCCCAAAACAGTGATCGAAGGTCAGTACGGGCAGTTCAATTCCTACCAGAATGACAACAGTTTCACCATCACCCAGGCTTTCGCCTTTCCATCGGTGTACGTGAATCAGAACAGGCTTTCGAACGCCAACCTCCGCAGCGCCGACTGGCAGATGAAGGGAACCAGGCTCGAAGTGGCTACCCAGGTAAAACAGGTATACTGGCAGCTGGCTTACCTGAATTCCAGATACAACCTCCTGGCCTACCAGGACAGCCTCTATTCAAGGTTCCTGCGTGCTACGGAACTGAAGGCCCGGAGCGGTGAAACCAACCGGCTCGAAATGGTCATAGCCCGAACGCAGAGCCTTGAAATCAAGAACCAGTTGCGGCAGGTAAAGGTTGACGAGGGTATCTTCAACAGGAAATTGCAGACCTTGCTGAATTCGGGAAGGAGGGTAATCCCCTCCGATACGGTGCTGCGACGGATTGATTTCACGCCATTGAACGACACCCTTGTCCTGAATTCAAATCCAACGCTCGGTTATATCAGGCAGCAGGTTGAAGTTGCCCGCATCACCCGGCGCCTCGAAGGCAGCCGGCTGACACCCGATTTCACCATCGGTTATTTCAGCCAGACCATGATCGGCATCCAGGAGGTCGACGGAACACTCCGGAATTTTGATGCCGGGAACCGGTTTACCGGGTTCCAGGCAGGGATTGCCATCCCGCTGTGGATCGGACCCACCCTCTCGAAAACCAAAGCCGCAAAGTTCCAGGAACAGGCATCGCAGGCCAGTGCCGACCATTATTCTGCCTCACTGAAAAGCAATTACCAGTCGCTGCTGGATGAATATGCGAAATATGCCTCCAGTGTTGAATATTACGAACAGCAGGCGGTTCCCGAATCAAACCTGATCATCGACCAGGCCACAAAGAGCTATAAGGCTGGCGCCCTCGATTACCTTGAATATGTGATCACCCTGAATAAGGCGCTCGACATCAAACAAAATTACCTGGATGCACTCAACAGTTACAACCAGACCATCATCAGCTTAGATTATAACACAGGAAAAATTTATTAATCCATGAAAACATACAGATTTATAGTATCCACCGGCCTGGGAATGATCCTGTGCCTGCTTCTTTCATGCAACGGGGGTAAAAAGGGCACCGAAGAGACTAAAGAGGCAGAGGTGCTGCCGGCCGATATCGTTGAGCTCAGGGCAGATCAGATCAAGATGGCCAATATTGAAACCGGGACCATCGAACTGCGCTCACTCAGCGGCAACCTGAAGGTGAACGGCTCGGTTGGCGTCTCGCCCGAAAACCTGGCCACCGTTTGCATGCCTTTCGGCGGTTTCGTAAAAAATGTCACCCTGATGCCGGGCAATGCAGTCTCCAAAGGTCAGACCCTGGCCATACTGGAGAACCAGGAGTTTGTAGTCATCCAGCAGAATTACCTGGAGGCTAAAAGCAAACTCGAATTTGCCGAAGCCGAATATAAACGTCACACCGAATTGTACAAAGAGGATGTCTATTCGCAGCAGAACCTGCAAAAGGTCACCTCGGAGTACAAAAGCCTGAAGGCCGAAGTGGGGGCACTGGAACAGAAGCTCGCCATGATCGGCATCAACCCTGCCGATCTGCATGAAGATGACATCAGCCGCTCGGTGGCGGTGGTCTCCCCGATATCGGGTTATGTGAAGGCCGTAAACATCAATGTGGGTAAATATGTAGCCCCTACCGATGTGCTGTTCGAAATTGTGAACAGCGACAAACTCTATCTCGAACTGACCCTGTTTGAAAAAGATGCTGACAAGGTGGTGGCCGGGCAAAAAATCCGCTTTTTCATCAACAATGAAACAGAGCAGCATGAGGCGGTCATTTACCAGACCGGCCGCATCGTCAATGCCGATAAATCTTACAAGGTTTATGCATTGGTCAGGGGTACCTGCAAAAATATACTTCCCGGCATGTATGTGAACGCCATCATCGAGGCCTCCGTGAGCCAGGTTACCTCCCTTCCCTCGGAAGCCATCGTGAGTTTTGACGACAAGGATTACATTTTCGTGTTCGATAAAAACAAAGAGGAGGGCGGCAAGCAGTTCACCGAATACCGGATGATTGAGGTTCAGAAAGGAGTTACCGACGGAGGTTATACTGAAATCGTCCTTCCGGAGGGATTGGATGCAAAAAGGGCAAAGGTCGTCATCAAAGGGGCCTACAATCTGCTTTCGGCCAAGAAAAACGCCGGGGAGATGAGCTGTTAATGCGGTAAGATTTGTAATTTTACCGGATCATGTACCGATAAATATTCATTCCTTGAAAGAACTGCTCGAAAAGATTAAAACCCTGGCGGAATCTTATAAAGATTACACCGCCGGCAACCTCTCGAAACTCGTTAAGATAAAATCGCTCAGCACCGGCGAAAAGGCCATGGCCGATGAACTGAAGCGCCAGATGGTTGAGGCCGGCTTCGATGAAGTCCGGACAGACGGCCTTGGAAACGTGATCGGCCGCATCGGGAACGGGAAAAAAATACTGGCCTTCGATGGCCACATCGATACGGTCGATACCGGCAACCTGGCCAACTGGGATTTCGACCCCTTTTCGGGAGAGATCCGCGATGGTTTTGTACATGGCCGTGGCACCGTCGATCAGAAAGGCGGTCCTGCTGCTTTTGTCACGGCCGGCCGCATCCTGAAGGATCTGGCCTTCGACCGCGACCTCACCATCTATTTCACAGGAACTGTGATTGAAGAGGACTGCGACGGGCTTTGCTGGAAATACCTGGTGGAGGTGGAAAAGATCATCCCCGACTTCGTGGTTATCACCGAACCCACCAACCTGAACATCTACCGTGGCCAGCGCGGCCGGATGGAAATTGCCGTCACTTTCCGCGGCATCTCATCACACGGATCGGCGCCCGAACGCGGAAAGAATGCGATTTACATGGCCTCCCGGGCCTGCCTGGAGGTTGAAAAGCTGAATGACCGCCTGCAAACCGATGAATTCCTGGGTAAAGGCAGCGTGACCATCTCCGAATTTGTTTCCGGAAGTCCATCCCTTTGTGCGGTGGCCGACTACGCCCGCATCCATCTCGACCGCCGGCTTACCTGGGGTGAGACCAAAGAATCGGCCGTAGCCGAAATCCGGAAAATCCTGGAGGGGATGGATGCCGAGGTGAAGGTGCTCCATTACGAAGAGAAGGCCTATACAGGTCTCCTGTACGGCATGGAGAAATATTATCCGACCTGGAAAATTGAAGAGGACAGTCATCTGGTGATCCGCGCCCAGGAGGCCTTTGCCGGGCTGTTCGACAGGGAGCCCCTCACCGATAAATGGACCTTTTCAACCAACGGCGTCGCCATCAACGGGTACTATAAGATCCCCTGCATCGGGTTTGGTCCGGGAAACGAAATCCTGGCCCATGCACCCAACGAAAAGGTGCCGGTGACCGACCTGGTGACCGCTTCGGCATTTTATGCCGCCCTGGTCTATTATCTATCAGAATAACACCAACGAGGTTTGCCGTTTTGTGCGGCTTCGTTCTAAAAACTCATGCGATGAATTCGATCAAAGAACTAAAAACAAAAACAGATTCCCCCAACAACGGGCTTTTTGGCAAAGACTTTCTTCTCACCTGGGAAAAGAGCATCGCCGACCTGGAGACCATCCTCACGGTGGCTGAAGACCTGAAGAACCTCCGAGACAGGAACCTTTCTCCCCGCTGTTTCGATTCAGGGCTGGCCATCTCCCAGTTCCGTGACAACTCGACCCGCACCCGCTTTTCATTTGCCTCTGCAGCCAACCTGCTCGGGCTGGCCGTGCAGGATCTCGATGAAGGTAAATCACAGATCGCGCATGGCGAGACCGTTCGTGAAACCTCCGCCATGATCTCATTCCTGAGCGACATCATCGGCATCCGCGACGATATGTTCCTTGGCGAAGGAAATACTTATATGCGCGAGGTGGGAGCAGCCCTGGACGAAGCTTTCGCCGATGGCGTACTTCCCCAGCGTCCGGGCATCATCAACCTGCAGTGCGACATCGATCATCCCACCCAGTCGATGGCCGACCTGCTGCACCTGAAAACCGTGTTCGGTTCACTGGAAAATCTGAAGGGCAAAAAGATCGCCATGACCTGGGCCTATTCCCCCAGCTACGGCAAACCGCTCTCGGTACCCCAGGGAATCATCGGGCTGATGACCCGCTTCGGCATGCAGGTCGACCTGGCCTATCCCGAAGGATACGGGCTCATTCCGGAAGTTATGGAACTTGCAGGCAGGCAGGCTGTCGAAAGCGGCGGCCGTTTCAGGGCAGTCAACTCCATGGAAGATGCCTTCCGTGATGCCGACCTTGTTTATCCGAAGAGTTGGGCCCCTTATCATGTGATGCAGCAGCGAACGACCCTGCTCAGGAAGAATGATCATGAGGGGCTGAAATCGCTGGAGAAGGAGTGTCTGAACAACAACGCCCGGTATAAAGAATGGGAATGCACCGAAGATAAAATGAAACTGACCAAAAATGGAAACGCACTGTACATGCACTGCCTCCCGGCCGACATCTCAGGTGTTTCATGCACTGAAGGCGAGGTGGCCGCTTCGGTGTTCGATCGCTACAGGGTGCCCCTTTACAAACAGGCGGGTTTCAAACCCTATATCATTGCCGCAATGATGTTCACCAACCGTTTCGCCGATCCGGGCAGGGAGCTTCGCAATCTTGAGCACAGGGGGAGGAACAGGGTCATTTGAATTATGAATGACGAATGACGAATTACGAATGACGAATTACGAATTTCCCATTAAGAATAACGGTTTCGGCTTTTCCCTGGATGTTAAATCCTTCATAGATATTTGAATCGCATTGTTGGATGCTGTTAGCGGCGGATATTTTAGCCTTGTTTTCCGGGTCCCAGATCACAATATCGGCATCATACCCCGGCAACAGTTTCCCTTTCCGGTGGCCCATTCCAAAAATTTCAGCCGGCCGGGTCGAAACCAGGCTGACGAACTGGCTGAGGGTGATCCTGCCAGTCAGCACCCCATAGGTATACAGCAAACCCATCCGGTACTCCAGGCTGCCTGCACCGTTGGGGATTTTTGTAAAATCATGCATTCCGCGGTCTTTCTGTCCATGAAGATTGAACGGGCAATGGTCGGTGGAGACCACATCGAATGTGCCGTCTGTCAATCCTTTCCAGAGACGTTCCTGGTCCACTTTGGTGCGGATCGGCGGAGAGACGACATAGGGCATCACCTTCAGATTCTCAAGCTTTTCATTGTAAACCGATTCATCCAGCAGGAGGTAGTGCGGGCATGTTTCACCAAACACCCGGATGCCCTCTTTTTTGGCCGTGGCAACCAGGTCAGCCCCCTGCCGGGTTGAGGTGTGGACGATATAAGCCGGGCAACCGGTCTTTGCGGATAACCCGATTACCTTTGCGATGGCCGTGTATTCTGCTTCGGGCGGTCGTGCCAGCGCATGGTATGCAGCCCGGGTCTTCCCTCCGGCAAGGAGCTGTTGCTGCAACCGGCTGATCATCTCCCCCTCTTCACAATGAACCATGACCACTCCGCCGGCCGGCCCTACGATTTGCATGAGTTCACCCAGTTCGTCGTAACTGATCCCAATGGTTTCGCGGTAGGCCAGGTAGGCTTTGAACGACCGGATTCCCTCCCTTTCCATTAAAGGAATGATCTCTCTGGCGATTGCCGGGTTCCATTCGCTGATCCCCATGTGCAGTCCGCAGCCTGCAACGCTTCCGGCAGCTTCAATCCTACGCAAACGGAGGGCCTCCGCCAGGGATTGCCCCCGTCGGGGCGTGACAAAATCAATGACATAGGTTGTTCCCCCTTCTAGAGCAGCCCGGCTTCCGGAGATAAAATCGTCGCAGGAGTTTCCGGCCGGGGTTGGCAAAGCCAGGTGAACATGCGGATCAAACCCGCCTGGGATCACATATTTCCCGGTGGCATCCAGTATTGCACATCCCGGATAATCGTCAGGATTGAAATTGCCTGAGGCAACTATTTTTCCCTCCTCTACGAGGAGCTCTTCCTGCCTGGCAGATTCTGCACTGACAAGCGTCCCGTTCCGGATAAGAATGTAATGACGGTTGTCTTTCATAGGTGACGGGTATAGTCAGATTGATAATTTTGAACGTTTATTAATCTATCTCTGGTTCATCCGCTTCCAGAGCCTCATGGCCTGGATCCGGGCCTGGTCGAGGATCTCCGCTTCATTCACACCAATGATCCCGCCGTTATGCACGATCAGTTTCCCCCGGGAGATCACATGGGCCACATGCCTTGATTCCATCCCGAACAGGAAATGGCCATAAAAATTGTCGGCCGTTAACGGGGTTGGCGAATCATAATTCAGTACAACCAGGTTGTTTTCGCCGTCTCCCGAAAATCCGTTAGAATGCAGGTACTGGTGCACATTACGGAACCTGCGATAGGTCTCGCCGTAATCGATCGTATCAAAATTATGACCGGCAAAGAAGGCCGATTTGGCACTGCGGAGCATATCACTGTGCATACCATCCGTTCCGAACATGATCCGCGGCCCGATATCCATGGAGCTAAAAAATCCCACACCATTGTTCAGGTTGCTGTCCATGTTCTGGACCACCCAGGCGGGTGAATTGTTCACCAGGATTCGCTCCGGATCTTCGAGATGGAGGCAATGGGCCAGGATCGTTTTGGGAAGGTGAAGAACACCGGCTTCAAAGAGCCGTTGCACGACACGCATATGGTACTTTTCCAGGCACTTGTGCTGGTCCCAGGTATCCTCCGCCACATGGATATGAATACCGGAGTTCGTCCGGGTTGCCAGTTGAACCGCCTGCTCAAGAGTATCCTGGCCAACGGTAAAGGAGGCATGCAAACCTACGAGCCCCGCTCTTTTGGAGAGATATTCCTCCGTCTCCTTCAGCCCTCTTTGTGCAATTTCAATCCCGTCGCGGTCGGAGATCTCATAACAGAGAAGATGCCCTACCCCCACCTCCTCAAAGGCCCGGGCGATGGTTTCGAGCGAGTGTTCCACTGCAAAGGGCGAAGCGTGATGGTCGATGACAAAGGTGACCCCGTTTTTGGCACACGCCATCGCCGTGACCAGGGCGCTCGTCCTGATCATCTCCAGATCAAGCGCTTTGTCGAGGTTCCACCAGACATACTGAAGAATCTCCAGGAAATTGACCGGGTTTTTCTTCGGTGCCGGCATCCCGCAGGCAAGGGCCGAATAGACATGATGATGACCGTTGGCAAACGACCGGGTAATAAACTTGCCGGTACAATCTATGGTGCGTATGTGCTCCTGATGGGTATGATCACCGTGGATAAACCGGATCTGGCCCTCCGGTCCCTCCTCAACCAGGATATTGGTGTGCCTGAACTCCAGGGTTTGCCAGTCGATGTATGTTCCGTTTTTTAATAGGATCATGTTTTGGATTAGATTTTCATTCACTATTTTATCTGATAAACAGTCCTTTGTGAGAATTATTCCCGGTTCATGGGCAGCTTTTTCCGGCGGATGCCGTCGAAGGCGCACAGGGCATTGGCCACAGCCGCGGCGGTAGGAACCAGGCCGATCTCCCCGATACCCTTGGCCCCGTATGGGCCAACCGGATCAGCCTCTTCCACGCCGATCACCACGATCTCAGGGGTTTGGGGGGCGGTCAGAACACCGCAGTCATGCAACCTGGAACTTTTCAGCCTGCTGCCCTCCATCGGCAAATCTTCCGTGAGGGCATAACCCAGCCCCATGTGCACGGCGCCCTGGATCTGCCCCTCAAAAAGCATGGGATTCATGATTTTCCCGGCATCGTGGGCAGCGTAGACCTTGTCGATCTCCCCGGCTTCGTTCATTACCACCAGTTGGGCTGCATATCCGTAAGAATAGTGCGTGATGATCCGCTCCGCTTCTGCGCCAGGCTTGGTGGTCCAGTCACAATAATATTTTCCGGTGAAGGACTTGCCGGCCATCTGACGCAGCGCCTGTTGCAGGTCCCCAACGCCCAGGTCGCGGTAACCGGGGAGGGTCTGTTCCATCTCCTGCCTGAAAGCAATACAGCCGTCGATGATGGCATTCCCCAGCAGGGCCGTGGCCCTGGATGATGTGGTCATCCCGGTAGGCAAGGCAGCATTGGTATCCACCGTCACTCCGATGAGTGAGAGGTCGATGCCGGTCTCCTGGTGAAACACCTGGATCGCCATGTTCTGAACACCCTGTCCCATCTCGGTCCAGCCATGTTCGATGCAGATACGTCCCGATGGCAGTACCCTGATCCTGACATCACAGAAATCGGTCATTCCGTTGCCCACCCCCGAATTCTTAATCGCGCAGGCAAGACCGGCATATTTTGCAGCGTAGAAATGATTTTTCAGCACAACCAGGCAGGCTTTTATGCCGACACCCTTGTCAAGGATCTGCCCGGTGGCGGTCATCCTACCGTCATCCAGGGCATTGTCGTACCTGAATTTCCAGCGGTCGAATCCTCCCTGTGAACACAGGTCATCGATGCAGCTCTCCAGTGCAAAAGCCACCTGGTTGGCACCAAACCCGCGCATGGCACCGGAGGGGATGTTGTTGGTGTAAACGGTAAGTGATTCGATATCCACCGAAGGAACATGATAGCCTCCGCTGGCATGGCCTGCCACTCGTTCCATCACCTTGGCCCCGACCGAGGCATAGGCGCCGGTATCGCCGATGGCCTTCAGCTTGAGTGCTGTAAGTTTTCCCTCGGGATCACAGGCAAGAGAAATATCCATCCACACCGGGTGCCGTTTGGGATGCATCCGGATGGACTCCTCCCGCGACAGGTGCAGTTTCACCGGACGGCGAAGCACATGGGAAAACAGCGAAACATGACCCTGGACGGTCATATCTTCACGCCCGCCAAACCCGCCGCCGCAGGGCACCAGGGTCACGCGGACCTGAGCGTCATCGAGGGCGAGCAGTGAGGCAACCTGCTGCTGGTCAACATAAATGCCTTGTCCCTGGCTGTAAAGATGGATTCCATCTCCATCCGGAAACGCCAGGGCCGCCTCCGTCTCGAGGAAGGCATGTTCGATGCGCTGGGTTTCATAGATACCCGTGGTCTGAAAGGCGGACATGCCAAGGATCATTTCGACAGGATCACCCCTGCGGATAATACATTTTTCAAGGAGGTTTTCTTTTCCGGGGTGGACCTGTGGAGCGCCCGGTTCAAGGGCCTTCACCGTATCCGAAACCGGCTCAAACACCTCATATTCAATACTGATAAGCCGGGCTGCTTTGCGTGCGGTCTCTTCATCCCTGGCGACCACCCCGGCAATAACATCCCCGATGTACCTTGTTATCTCTCCCTGCGCGATCATCAGAGGCCAGTCGCTGATGATCAGCCCGGTGTATCTTTCTCCCGGGACATCGGCTGCGGTAAAAACCCTGATCACACCTTCCAACTGCAGGGCATCGGAAACGTCGATTGAAACAACGCGGGCCCTGGGATGGTCGCTGAACCGAAGGGCACTATAGAGCATCCCCTCCATTTGCATGTCATTGATGAACTTTCGTTCCCCGATGGCGGTTTCATAGGCTTCGTATTTAGGTACCGGCTGCCCGATGCCGCCATTCCGGCCATCAAAATCCCATGGGAAATGCCTGCCTGATGGCGGAGTATTTTCCCTCAGCCGCTGCATCGCTGCTTCGATGGCATCCACAATTTTCACATACCCGGTACAACGGCAGAGGTTGTTGATGATCGCCTTTTTAATCTGTTCCCGGGTGGGATCCGGGTTTTCAGCGAAAAGCACCTTCGTGCGCATGATCAGGCCGGGGGTGCAGAAACCGCATTGCACGGCTCCCTTTTCCACATAGGCACCGGCAATAACATCGCGGACCTCCCCGGGGATGCCCTCCATGGTGATCACCTCACATCCTTCCAGGGTTTTCATCTTCCGGGTGCAGGATAACCGTGCCTTTCCGTCGATCTCCACCATGCAGGCGCCACATGCTCCCTGGCCCGAACAGCCGTCCTTCACCGACGTGATCCCGGCAGTCTCCCTAAGGTATTCCAGCAGGCTCCGGTTTTCATCACCGGTGTAAGCTGTTTTCAGGTTGTTGAGGTAAAAGGTAATCATATCCGTTGTTCAGCTGAGGCAACATTGGGTTCAATGGGATCGGGAATGCAAATGGAGGACTGGACGGCCCTGAGATCTTTCAGCCCGCTGCCGGTAAGCAATACCACGTTGGTTGATCCGGCAGGGATCAGTCCCGCACTCCTGAATTTCAGCATGCCGGCAAAGGCAGCTACCGCGGCAGGTTCCGAGAATATTCCTGTGGAACGCGAGAGTTGGAGCGATGCCTGCAGAATCTCTTCATCCGTCACTGAAACCACGGTTCCCTGATATTCATCCATAAAGGCAGAGGCCAAGTGAAAACATTGCGGTACATCCACCGAGATGGAATCGGCGATGGTCTTTGAGGGCCTGATGGTAAACGAATTTTTATGCCTGTTGCGGATGAAATTACTGCTGCCCTCCGCCTGGACGGCGACCAGCTCAGGCATCCGGTCGATGATCCCGAGTTTCAGGAGATCTTCAAATCCCTTGCAGACGCCGGCATAGATGACCCCATCTCCTACCGGGATAAAGATCCGGTCGGGCACCTTTGCATTCAGCTGCCTGAATATCTCAAACGACACGGTCTTCTTCCCCTCGATGGTCAGCGGGTTATAGGCCGTATTCCGGTTATAGAACCCATGTTTTTTCGAGATCTGCACGCTCAGGGCAAAAGCGTCATCGTAAGTTCCCTTCACCGGGATCAGCAGGGCGCCATACATCAGTATCTGCGTGAGTTTGGCCAGGGGAGCGGCCGCCGGGACCACGATCATGGCCTTCTGCTGCTGCGAAGCGCAGATCCCTGCGAGGGAGGATCCCGCATTGCCCGTGGAGGCTGCGATCAGGGTGGTGATGCCGTGCTCACGCGCCCAGGCAGAGACCAGGGCGGAGGCACGGTCCTTAAAGGAGAAGGTGGGATTCTGCGAATCATCCTTCAGGTAACATTCAAACTTGGGAACACCAGTCCCTTTATTAGAAGATTGGCCGGATCCAGGCACCTGGTATGACAAATCAAACCGGTCGAAAGGATAGAGCGGTGTCTCTCCCACCTTCAGCGAGGGCCAGGAATCCATGGAACGGAGGGGCAGCAACGGGAGGTAGCCTTCACCGGCCAGTTGCTCAAACAGCGATTTAGGTGCCGCCTTGCCCCGGATGGAATCATAAGGATAGATGGTCTTCAGCACCCCCCTGGGCGGCTCGCCGGGTTTGTTGGCGGCCTCGCACGCGGGGCAGAGGTAGATCACTGCATCCCCCGGGTATGCTGCCTGGCAATCAACACATTCGAAATGATACTGCTCAGCCATGTTTTCAACGCTTGATTATTTATTCCTGAAGGGAGACCTTCATCTCCGCTATTTTAACAGCCCCGTCCGTTCATTGAACTCCGTGATCAGTTCATCCCAGCGGGCCGGCTGACTGAATATCTTAGGCCAGATCAGGCGGTCGTCCCAAAGCTGGCGCAGGTCCTCCACATCCTTGCCCTGCTGCTCAATCCAGGTGAAATACTTCAGGTTGTGGATGGCTTTCCGGTCGGGATATCCAAGCTCCTTCATGGTGGACGGAGCTGTGCCGAGCATGCACTTTTCATGATCGCGCGCCGCCTGCATCAGTGAATAACTGCCACGTTCAGCGGTGAGCTCTTCCAGTCGTGAGCCGTACATTTCGGCCGAATCAGTGGCGATGGTCACCATCACATCCTCGCCGGTAAAATCAAAATATTTGGCTGTCTTTATGGCCGAAAGCACATTCCCGATGCCGGAGATGCCAATCGAACCCAGCATGGAGACCAGGGATGGATCGACCCCGCTGGCTGCAAGGTAGGCGTGGCCCTCCTTTTCGTTGAACAGCCGGAGAAGGCGCATGCAGTCTTCGTCATCGATGGCGGTGACGACATCGGTATTCCTTACGTTATGTATCCATGGAACGTGCTTGTCGCCTATGCCTTCGATCCGGTGCCCGCCAAAACCATTCTGCAGCAGGGTCGGGCATTGCAAAGCTTCGGAAGCCACCACCTTGAGGTGTGGGAATTTTGTCCGGAGATAATCGCCGGCCGCGATGGTACCAGCCGACCCGGTAGCCGAAATGTAGGCTGCCAGGTGCACATCCTTCCCGGCTACCATCCTGAAGACCTCCTCGATGGCATTTCCGGTAACCTCATAGTGCCAGCAGGAATTGCCGAACTCCTCGAACTGGTTGAATATCATGCAGTCCTTCCGGGTCCGTTTGATCTCCCAGCATTTGTCGTAGATCTCCTTTACATTCGACTCGCATCCCGGGGTGGCGATCACCTCGGCGCCGATCTCCTTAAGCCAGGCAAATCGTTCACGGCTCATCTCCTCCGGGAGAATGGCCACGGCGGTCACATCCATGAGGTAGGAGTCGAAGGCGCCCCCGCGGCAATAGTTTCCGGTCGACGGCCATACGGCTTTGTGCCAGGTGGGGTCGAATCCTCCGGTTATGATGCGCGGGGCCAGGCATCCGTAAGCGGCCCCCACTTTATGCGCCCCGGTGGGAAACCATTTGCCGAGCATCACGATGATCCGGGCATCGATGCCGGTCAGCGCCTTTGGAAGTTCGATGAAATTCGGGGGCCCATATAATCCGCCGGAGGCGACCGGTTCATTCTTCCAGGTGATCCGGAAGAGGTTCAGTGGATGAAGCTCCCACAGGCCGATTTTCTTCAGTTTATCTTTGATCTTACCAGGGATCAAACCGGGATTCTGCATCTGCGCAAAAGTCGGGAGGATAATACCCTTTTTGCGGTAATGATCGACTGCCTTCTCTAAAACAGCGGGGTCAGTGATTTGAGAAATTATTGGAACCATATGCGAATGTCTAATTACTAATGACTAATTACCAATTACCAATTTTTACTTCATTACTTTATTACTCCATTACTTTGTTACTTCTTACCTTGTCCCCTTGTTACCCTGTTACCTTATCACCCTGTCACCTCTAACTGTCCCGCCCCCATCATTATAACAGCCATCTCCGCCGCGAACTCAAAGCGGACCTCCCTCACGCAGGGGGTCAGGAATTTCACCTCCTCCAGGGCAAAGGTATCGGGATGGATGGTTGCCTTAACCTGGTTGGTTTCATATACATAGCGGCCATCGGCCAGGCTCAGGGTCTTTACCTGCTCCTTCTCCTTGTAAATCAGGACCAGCTTTTGTGGAAAGCGGCTGAGGAAAAAGCCGTTTCCCTCTTCGTTCAGCGATTTTACCGAGAGGTGGATGGAGGGCTTATCCGTGAAGGGACGTCCGCTGCCCGGGCAGAAGGTGGTGCAGTTCCCGCATTCGTTGCAGAGGTCGCGGATGTTCATGATCTGGAACGGCTGGTCAACTTTGAAGATCTTGTCCTCTTCCAGGATGATTGCGCCATCCTCTTTCAGAACCGCCTTCATCAGTGACCAGAAAACAGGTTCAACCCGGTAACCGAAGTTGGCCAGGTTGGGGCATACGGTGACGCAGATATTGCAGATCTCGTCGCACAGCAGGCACCTGGAGGCCTCTTCTTCCGCTTCCTCTTGCGAAAGCGGGGAAACCACGAGGTCAAAGTTCTGCCGGTGATCCAACGGAATCTCTTTTGGTGGGTTACCATACACCCTTACCGCCTTGCGGTGCATCAGCTCCCGGGCATCAATATTTTTTTCAGTCTTCTCTTCCATAGTAAAATAGCCGGGAACCTCTTTCAGAATTTCAGCGGCAGCCTTTCTCCCGTCACCAATGGCGTTGATGGCAGTGGATGCGCCGCGCAGGGCATCACCCCCCAGGTAGAGTTTGGGTATCTGTGTCCTGTAACTTCCCGGAACAGTAACCAGTTGCTCCGGATCAACGACGTCGATGTCCAGGCGCTGCCCGATGGCCGGAATCAGGGTGTCGCAGGGAATTTCAAACTCCGAACCGGGAACGGAAATGGGAGCCGGGCGACCATCTTTATCCCTGAGGGCGAGCACATTGCGCGAACAGCGAAGACCGGTCACATGTCCATCCGCCGACAGAACCTGCAGCGGGTTGGTGAGTTCCATAATCCTGATCCCTTCGTTTCTCACCGCTTCGATCTCACCCTGGTCGGCCGGCATCTCTTTTACGGTTCGCCGGTAAACAATGGTTACCTTCCCCTCTTTCCCTACCAGCCGGTAGGCCGTGCGGGCAGCATCCATGGCGGTGTTCCCGCCACCCACGATGACCACCTGTCTGCCAAGCGTGCCAGTCTTGTCTCTTCTTACACCAAACAGGAATTCCAGCGGATCGATGACCCCGGCTGATTCAATTCCTTCAATCTTTAATTTCACCGATTGCTGGGCCCCGGCGGCCAGAAAAAGGACATCATAGTCACGCCGGAGGGCTTCAAAGCGGGTTCGGTCAACCGGATGGTTGCCATGCAGGTGCACGCCTGAAGCCAGGATCTGCTGAATGTCGGTTTCAATGGCCTGTGAAGTGAGCCTGAAGGCCGGGATGGCTGCGGATACCATCCCGCCGGCCACATCCTTCTGTTCAAAAACATCCACCTCGAAACCTGCTTTGCGCAGGAACCAGCCGCATGACAGCCCGGCCGGTCCGGCCCCGATGATGGCCGCTTTCCAGATGGGAAATTCATGTTTGTTATCTTCCGGCCTGTTGTGGAAGGTTGTGGCATCGGCATCCCCGTTCTCCGCCACGTATCGCTTGACCTCCCGGATATGCAGCGCCTCATCATAATTGATCCGGGTACATTTTTGCTGGCAGAGGTGGTCGCATACCATGCCTGTCACCGACGGGAATGGGTTGGTCTCGAAAATAGTCTCGAAGGCCGACCGGATATCGCCCTGCGCTGTATGATGCATGTACCGGGGAATATCCTGACCGGTAGGACAGGTGTCGGTGCAGGGTGCATGAATGCAGTCGAACCAGCCAAGATCCCTGGAGGTCTTGATGGATGGATCGGTTAACGAATGTTTGCGGTAGGCCGGGTCATCCGCCACCCCGTCTGCATAATTGTTCAGGTTCGACAGGGCAGCCTGGTTAACCGAATGATGCTGAATGACACTCTCCTGAGAAATGGAGGATTCCTTTATATGCTTCTCCTTGCCAGACATTTCCACCATTGCCAAAATATAATCGTCGATGCTCCGGGCCTGCTTCCCGTCAAATTCATCATGGAGATGTTCAATATACTGGTGCAGCCTTCCATATCCACCGGGTTTCAGCAGGTCGCTGCAAACCGTTACCGGCTTCATCCCGCAGGCAATCACCCTGGCAATATTGAAGCAATCCACCCCTGCCGAAAAGGAGATATCCATCGTCCCCTCCAGGTCGTTCTGCAGCTTCCGGGCCAGCGCGATGCTGATGGGATGAAGCGCCCGTCCGCTCAAGTACATCATGCTTTCGGACGCTGGAAAAACATCCTTTTTATTCAGGCTCTCCAGTGTATTGGTGAGTTTGATGTTGAACTCCAGCCCCTGTTCATCCGAAGCCGCCTTCAGTGAGGCCAGGATGCGCAGCGCCTCAGGATACTTCAGGTCATGCTCAAAAGCCTGGTCAGGAACTTCTGTTGAAAAACCCAGTTTGTTATTAAGAATCCCACGAAGGTCTTCTGCACCCAGCAGGGTCGGATTAAGTTTAATGGTAGTGTGCAGCCTCTTTTCGCGGATAAGGTAGCGTCCGATCTTCTCGATCTCGCCGGGGGGACACCCGTGCATGGTGCTGAGGGTAACATGGTCTGAAATGCAGGCCGGGATGTCGATCCTGCCGATGGCCGGGTAGAAGCCCTGGATCTGATCTTTCGCCTGAGCCAGCTCAACAGTGCAGTCCTTCATTCGGCTTAAAAACCATTGTACATTTTCGTGCAGGATCCCCTCGAGGTTATATCCAACGCTCATGTTGAACAGGGTGCCAAACCCACCGCTGAATCCCAGTTCCTTACGGAGGATGTGGATGATGATCCAGGCGTTCAGGTATTCGGTAAACGATTGGTTCACCTTCAGTTCCTGTGACCATTCGCAATTGTATCCCTCATCCTGCATGTCGATGCATGGTTTGGAGACCTCCAGTTCATCAAGGGTCTGGATGGTTTTCAGCTCCATGTACCGTGCACCGCAAAGCCACGCGGCGATGATGTTCTGCGAAAGCTGGGTATGCGGACCAGCCGCCACCCCGATGGGGGTTTCCAGCAACCTGCCGTATCGTTTAAAGCTGAATGGTTCCTGCGGCCGGGGATGATAGAACAAACTTCCGGGGATGCCCATGAACCTGTTTTGCCTGATCTCATCAAGCGTAAGTTGAAGCAGCTGTGGCAGCGGGATGGGGTGAAACTGTCCGGACAAGGTTACTTTTTTAGGTAAAGATCAAGATATCGTCAAAATTATGGATAATGGCTGACAATTGACCATTCCTTGGTAAAAATGATTATTTGCGTATTTTTGCCTTCCCTTTGCTTTGATAAAAAAGAATATTCCATGGATGTGATTGAAAGATATCTTGATGAAGCCTTCGAAGTGGCTTTTTTATCGGTAAGAAGCAATGTTGGCGGACCATTTGGCGCTGTGGTGGTGATGGACGGCAAGGTGATCGGTCGGGGCGGGAACCAGGTAAGTTCACAGAATGATCCGACAGCCCATGCCGAAATTGTTGCCATCCGCGATGCCTGCCGAAACCTCGGAAATTTCAATCTCTCCGGGGCGGAACTGTATGCCACCTGCGAACCCTGTCCAATGTGCCTTTCAGCCATCTACTGGGCCAACATCAAAACGGTATATTATTCTTCAACCCGTTACGAAGCTGCCAACATCGGATTTAAAGACAACCACATTTACGAGGAGCTCAGCCTCGATCCCATCGACCGGACCATCGCCTTCCGCCACATCAGCCATCCCAAAGCCACGGAGCTCTTTGCAGAGTGGAAAGAGAAGGCTGACAAGGTGCCGTACTAGAAAAAAGTGATGGGTAAAAAAGTGACCGGGTAACAGGGTGACAAGGTAAGAAGTGATGGAGTGATGAAGTAAAATCGTGACGCGTGACGCGTGACAAAAAATCGTAAATCGTATTTCGTAAATCGTAAATTTCTCTTTCGCTTCAAAACGGTTTCGGCGGCTTTGGCGGTCTGGGTGTCTTAGGTTTCTTTGGTTTTTTGGGTGGCTTCGGCTTGGGGGCTTTCTTGGGGGCCTTGGGTTTGGGCGGAGGCTTCGGATGCTGCATCTCCGGACTCAATGGACTGCTTACCGCTGATATAACTGCGACCGGGCTGAAACTGATGATGATCAGCACGGCGAGTGTGATGATATATTTTTTCATGATCAGAGAATTTGGATCAAAAATAGTAAAAAATTGTTATCGATTTTTGTGGTAATTTTGTCGTCAGTAACTTCCTTATTTCCAATTAAACCTGCCCTCATGAAAAGACTACTGATCTTGCTGATCTGCGGATCCATTTTCCATAATTATATTATGTCACAGGATATGGCCCAATGGCGCGGCCCCAACCGCGACGGCATCTATCCGGAGCAGGGATTGCTGAAGGTGTGGCCCGAAAACGGACCCACCCTGCTGTGGCACTTCGACGGACTGGGGGAAGGCCATTCTTCTGCCGCCGTCACCTCAAACCATGTCTACACCGCCGGGATCACCGAAGGCATCGGGTACCTCTATTGTTTCGACCTTACGGGGAAACAGCTCTGGAAAGTACCCTACGGCGAAGAATGGACCGAAAGCTGGCCGGGTGTACGCAGCACTCCGCTGGTCTACAACGGGAAGGTTTACCTCTTAAGCGGCCTGGGAAAACTGGTGTGCCGCAGCGCCGACAACGGTAGCTTCATCTGGAGTGTCGATGTGCTGAAAGATTACCAGGCCCCCAACATCAAGTGGGGGGTGACCGAAAACCTGCTCATCGATGACAATAAACTCTTTTGTACCGCCGGCGGGCCTGAATACAACGTAGTGGCGCTCGACCCGAATACCGGGAAGCTCATCTGGAAATGCCCGGGGAAAAGCGAAACCAGCGCCTACGGATCACCGGCGATCATCAGGCTGGCCAAACGCCATATCCTGGTCACCCAAACGGCCAGCTCGATCCTCGGGATTGATGCTGCAAACGGAAAATTGCTTTGGAGCGTTGACCAGCCCAATAAATATTCGGTACACGCCAATACCCCCCTTTACCACGAGGGACTTCTTTACTGCGTATCCGGTTACGGGAAGGGCGGCGTAATGGTGAAAGTTTCCGACGACGGAACTTCGGTCCAGGAGCTGTGGCGCAACACCGATATCGACAACCGCATGGGTGGCTTCGTGCTTGTCAACGGGAAGATCTTCGGATCGGACGATTCGGGGAAGGCATGGTATTGCCTCGACTGGAAAACTGGCGCCCGGATGTATGCCGAAAAGATCACCGGCAGAGGAAACATCATCTTTGCCGATGGGTTGCTATACCTGTATGGCGATAACGGGGAGGTGGTCCTGGCCGAACCGCTAGCCAACTCCTTCAAAAAGATCAGCGCCTTCAAGGTCCCCTTCGGCGCCGACCAGCACTGGGCCCACCTGGTCATCACCAACGGCCGGCTGTACGTGCGTCACGGCAGCTCCCTCATGGTCTACGACATCAGAAAAAAATAACCGTGAACATAAACCCCCATGAAGAAACTTTTTGTCCTCCTCCTCCCCCTCTTCCTTACCCTGAACATTGCCGCACAGGTCATATCACAATGGCGCGGACCCAACCGTGATGGTGTCTATCCTGAAACAGGACTGCTCACCCGGTGGCCTGCTGAGGGTCCGGCACTTTTGTGGTCGGCTCCCGGGATAGGAAAGGGATATTCATCGGCGGTTACTGACGGCAAAGTGCTGTTCGTAACCGGCATGAAAGATTCCACAGATTACCTGACCTCGATGAACCTCAAGGGAGAGATCCTCTGGCAGGTTCCCTTCGGCCCCTCCTGGAACAGTTCCTTTCCCGAAACACGATGCACCCCTACTTT